>Ga0256830_1003339_pt1 | contig 10043 bp, 6 predicted proteins | sample 128326metaG_FD_190537 | JGI IMG/M metagenome (GOLD analysis project Ga0256830, IMG submission 190537) | Hydrothermal vent microbial communities from Lau Basin, Pacific Ocean - 128-326 | ecosystem: Environmental > Aquatic > Marine > Hydrothermal vents | place: Pacific Ocean: Lau Basin | collected...
GATCATGAGCCCGGCATAGATCACACCCTTGAAGGGATGACCCATATCCTTCATCCCCTCCACCACGGGTTTCATGATCCGCTCCATCACCCTCTCATAGACGAGGGGAGTGATGACAGGGGCGGGGGAATAGGCCCCCATCCCCCCTGTATTGGGTCCCTGGTCGTTGTCGTAAACGGGTTTGTGGTCCTGAGAGCCAGCCAGGGGAAAGATGTGCTCCCCGTCGGTGATGGCCAGGAAAGAGGCCTCCTCTCCCGTGAGAAACTCTTCCACCACCACCCGATTGCCTGCATCTCCAAAGGCCTTCTCCACCATGATCCTGTCCACGGCGGCCAGGGCCTCCTCCAGGGTTCTGCACACCAGGGCCCCTTTCCCTGCCGCCAGCCCATCGGCCTTGACCACGATGGGAGCCCCCTGGGCCTTGATGTAGTCTTTGGCCTCATCAGGGTGAGAGAAGACCCTGTACTGGGCGGTGGGAATGCCGTAGCGTTTCATGAAGTCCTTGGAGAAGGCCTTGCTTCCCTCCAGCCGGGCCGCATCCCTGCAGGGGCCAAAGATCCTGAGCCCCCGGGCCTGGAAGATGTCCACCACACCCTGGGCCAGGGGATCCTCGGGACCCACCACGGTGAGATCCACACCCTTCTCCTGGGCCAGATCCGCCAGGGCTTCCAGGGACCCGGGCCAGGGCAGGCACCGGGTCTTGGCCTCCCGGCAGATACCCCCGTTGCCTGGAGTGGCGTATACCTCCTTCACCAGGGGACTCTGGGCGATCTTCCACACCAGGGCGTGCTCCCTGCCTCCACCTCCCACCACTAGAACCTTCATAATGACCTCCGCTCTGGTCTATTTGGTTTGTCTGGTCTATCTGGATGTCTGGCCTGTGTGGTTCGGAGAGACCGGACAGCCAGATAAGGACTGAAACATTGCCAATCTATCTATTCCCCTCTCCAGATCCTGGAGACAGGGTCTCTTCCGCCAGTTTGTAAAAGAGCTCCATGGCCTCGCCCACCTTGCCCACATCCTTGCCCCCCGCCTGGGCCATGTCGGCACGGCCGCCGCCACTGCCCCCCACCACCCTTGCCACCGTTTTAACCAGTTCTCCTGCATGGAGCCTCTTTCCAGCGATGTCCCTGGTTACGGCACACAGGAGGGTCACCTTACCTCCGGAAACGGAGGCCAACAGGACAGCAGCCCTTCCCAGCTTCTGGCGGAGGCTGTCAGCCATGCTCCTCAAGGCATCCACATCGGTACCATCCATCCTCACTGCCAGGAGTTTCACCCCCTCCACCTCTTTCACATCGGAAAGGATGTCCCCTGCCACCTGGGAGGCCAATCTGTCCTTGAGGCGGGCCATCTCCTTCTCGAGCTCCTTCACCTGAAGCAGGAGTCTCTCCACCTTGGGAAGCTCCTCCCCGGGCTTGGCCTTGAGAAGGTCCCCAATAGCCCTCATGGTGGAGTCTTCCTTGCGGATGTACTCCAGGAGGGCTCCCCGGGCCAGGGCCTCAATCCTGCGAACCCCGGCGGCCACGCCTCCCTCGTGGACTATTCTGAACATGCCTATGTTGCCCGTACGCCTCACGTGGGTACCGGCACAGAGCTCCTTGCTGAAGTCCCCCACCATGACCAGGCGCACCTTGTCTCCGTACTTCTCGTCAAAGAGAGCCATGGCTCCCATACGGATGGCCTCCTCCAGGTCGGTGACAACAGTCTCCACAGGGTGATCCTCCCAGATGCGCTGGTTCACCAGGTCTTCCACCCACCGGAGCTCCTGGGGAGTCAGGGGAGCAAAATGGGTGAAGTCGAACCTCAGACGATCAGGCGCCACCAGGGAACCCGCCTGTTTCACATGATCCCCCAGAACCTGGCGCAGGGCCCAATGGAGGAGGTGAGTGGCCGTGTGGTGGGCCATGGTGTTCTTCCTCTCCTCTTCCGCCACCCGGGCCAGCACCTCGTCCCCTACCTTCAGAGCCCCTCTCTCCACCCGGCCCCTGTGGACAAAGAGGTTCGGCAATGGCTTCTGGGTATCCTCCACCAGGAAACGGGCCTCCACGCCCTCCAGATAACCCCTGTCTCCCACCTGGCCTCCCGATTCCCCGTAGAAGGGGGTCCTGTCCAGGACCACCTCTCCCTCTTCCCCCTCCCCCAGGGCATTCACCAAATCCCCCTGCCTGATGATAGCCACCACTCTGCCCCTGTCTTCCAGGGTCTCATAACCCGTGAAGACTATGGGCCCCCGGCTCTTCTCCAGCTCACCATAGACAGGGGGGATCTCCCGGGTCTCTCCTGCCCAGCTCGCCCTGGCCTGCTCCCTCTGGCGCTCCATCTCCCTGTCAAAACCCTCCAGGTCCACCTCCAGCCCCTCTTCCCTGGCCACGTCCTGGGCTAGGTCCACGGGAAACCCATAGGTGTCGTAGAGCTTGAAGAGGGCCTTGCCAGGCAGGACCTTCCCTCCCCTGGCCTTCACCTCTTCCACTATCTCCCCCAGGACCCTGAGACCGTACTCCAGGGTGGTGGAAAAGCGCTCCTCCTCCATCCGGGTGATCTTGGCCACCAGTTCCCTGGCCTCCACCAGCTCGGGATAGACCCCCTTCATCATCTCCACCACCCGATCTGTCACCCGGTATAGGAAGGGGTCCCCCATGCCCAGGATACGTCCGTAACGGGCAGCCCTCCGGAGGATCCTCCTGAGGACGTAGCCCCTTCCCTCGTTGGAGGGGAGGACCCCATCGGATATGAGAAAGGCCGTGGCCCGGGCATGGTCGGCTATGACCCGAATGGAGACATCGGTGGCCTCAGAGGCACCGTAGGCCACCCCCGACAGATCCTCTATAAAAGAGATGAGGGGGCGGAAGAGGTCCGTGTCAAAGTTGGATCTCACCCCCTGGAGAACCGCCGCCAGTCTCTCCAGGCCCATTCCCGTATCTATGCTGGGCTTGGGCAGGGGGGTGAGCTTACCCTCCCTGTCCCTGTTGAACTGCATAAAGACCAGGTTCCACAGCTCCAGAAACCGGTCGCAGTCACAGTAGATATCGCAACCGGGACCGCAGGCCATGTCCTCTCCCTGGTCTATGATGATCTCGGAGCAGGGACCGCAAGGTCCCGTGTCTCCCATGGCCCAAAAGTTGTCCTTCTCTCCCATGCGGACAATGCGGTCCTCGGGAAATCCCACCTCTCTGGCCCAGATCTCAAAGGCCTCGTCGTCGTCCTGAAAGATGGTGACCCACAGGCGGTCCTTGGGCAGCCTGTACACCTCGGTGAGGAGCTCCCAGGCAAAGAATATGGCCTCCCTCTTGAAGTAATCGCCGAAGGAGAAGTTGCCCAGCATCTCGAAGAAAGTGTGGTGGCGGGCCGTATAGCCCACGTTCTCCAGGTCGTTGTGTTTCCCCCCGGCCCTTACGCACTTCTGGCAGGAGGTCGCCCGGGTGTACGGTCTCTTCTCCTTGCCCAGGAACACGTCCTTGAATTGAACCATGCCCGCGTTGGTGAAGAGCAAGGTGGGATCGTCATGGGGCACCAGGGAAGAGCTGGGCACCCGGGTGTGACCCTTCCCTTCAAAGAAACTGAGAAACGTCTCTCTCACCTCCTTGGCCGTCATCCGCCTCCCCCTCAAAATCTCTCTATCTTCAGCTTGGTACGCCCCGTCCCCCTGTCTTCCTCCTCCACCTTCTCCATCTCCAGCTTGGTCATCTCCGCCGCCGACAGGATACCCCGAATCCTCAGTTTGAACTCGTCGGGATTGCTACACTGGGCCATGGCCTCCTCCAGGGTGATGAGCTCCCTTTTGTACAGATCGAAGAGGGACTGGTCGAAGGTCTGCATACCGTACTGGGCGTATCCCTCGGCAATAAGGGTCCTCAGGGTCTTGAACTTCTCCGGTATGAGGATGGCCTCCCTGACGGCGGGGGTTGCTATGAGGATCTCCATGGCCGGTACCCTGCCCCCGTCCTTGCGCCTCACCAGCCTCATGGATATGACCGCCTTGAGTACGGAAGCCAGCTGGAGCCTGATCTGCTTCTGGTGATAAGGGGGGAAAACGGAGATGATCCGGTTCACCGTTTCGGGGGCGTCCAGGGTGTGGAGGGTGGAGAGGACCAGATGGCCCGTCTCAGCCGCGGTGAGGGCCGTTTGCATGGTCTCCAGGTCCCTCATCTCTCCCACCATGATAACATCGGGGTCCTGACGCAGGGAGCTCCGCAGGGCCGTGAGAAAGTCCTTGACGTCGTTACCCACCTCCCTCTGGGAGATGATGCTCCTGTCATCCTTGAAGAGAAACTCTATGGGGTCTTCTATGGTGATGATGTTGGTGATCTTGTTCTTGTTGATATGCTCTATCATGGCCGCCAGAGTGGTGGACTTTCCGGAGCCCGTGGTCCCTGTCACCAGGATGAGCCCCCTGGGTTCCATGGCCAACTCCTTGATTATGGGGGGAAGATTGAGCTCCTCCATGGATGGCACGCCCATGGGCACGTGTCTCATGACGATAGAGACACTGCCCCTCTGCATATAGACGCTCACCCTGAAACGCCCCAAGCCCGACACCCCGTAGCCGCACTCGGCCTCCATCTCCTCTTCCAGTCTCTTCTGGCGCCGGGGAGGCAGTATGACCCGGGCCAGCTCCATGGTGTCTTCGGGAGTGAGGGGAGGATACTTGTCCTGGCGACGCAACACGCCGTCGATCCTGAAAACGGGGGGGTTCCCTGCCTTGATATGGATATCGGAAGCCTTGGCCTCTACGGCCTCCCCCAAAAGGGTGTGAAGATCTACCGAACCGCCTCCAGCCATCTACCTCAAGCCTCCTGCTCTGAAGGCACCGGGGCCTCAAGGCCCAGCTTGATCCTCAGATCCTTCTCTATCTTCTCCCTCACTTCGGGACTGGTGCGGAGAAACTCCCTCACATTCTCCTTGCCCTGGCCCAGGCGCATGTCCCCGTAGGAGAACCACGCACCGCTCTTTTCAATGATGCCCTGCTCCAGTGCCATATCGATGAGGCATCCCTCCCTGGAGATCCCCATACCGTACATGATCTCGAACTCCACCTCCCTGAAGGGCGGTGCCAGTTTGTTCTTAACCACCTTCACCTTCACCCGGTTCCCCAGGACATTGCCCTCCCTGTCCTTGATGGAGCCTATACGCCTGATCTCCAGACGCACCGAGGCATAGAACTTGAGGGCCATGCCTCCCGTGGTGGTCTCCGAAGGACCAAAGCTGAAGGTGGAGATCTTCTGCCTCACCTGATTGATGAAAACGAGGGCTGTCTGGGACTTGCTCACGGCCCCTGTGAGCTTCCTCAGGGCCTGGGACATGAGTCGGGCCTGGAGGCCCACGTGGCTGTCCCCCATGTCCCCCTCCAGCTCGGCCTTGGGCACCAGGGCTGCCACCGAGTCTATCACCACCACATCCACGGCCCCGCTGCGCACCAGGGTCTCGGCGATCTCCAGGGCCTGCTCCCCCGTATCGGGCTGGGAGATGAGGAGATCCTCAGTCTCCACCCCCAGCTTCCGGGCATACACGGGATCCAGGGCATGCTCGGCATCTACGAAAGCCGCCACCCCTCCCCCTTTCTGGGCCTCGGCCACCACATGGAGGGCCAGAGTGGTCTTCCCCGAGGCCTCGGGACCGTAGATCTCCGTGATTCTACCTCTGGGTATGCCTCCCACCCCCAGAGCCAGGTCCAGGGGCAAGGCCCCCGTGGAGATCACCTTCACGTCCAAAAGGCGCCCCTTCTCACCCAGGCGCATGATGGAGCCTTTACCAAACTCCCTTTCTATCTGGGCTATGGCGCCCTCTATGGCTCTCTCTTTCTCCTTGGAAAGGGACATAACTCTCCTCCCACAGAGGATTTGGAAGAAAAGGCTACCATAGGGACCTTCCCATGGCAACCCGGTTGCTCCACCCTCCCCCCTCCTCCACCCTTAGAGGACAGAGCAATGTTTTGGACCACCGGAGCACGGGTTGAGAGGACCCGGACCGCCTGCCAATAGCCGGTGAAGATATACCCGGGGCCATGAGCGGGAGAAGGGACAAAGGCCCCAAACAACTACCACAGGCGAATCACCCTGATCCCCCTCTCCTCCAGAACCCGGGCCATCCTCTCCATCAACTCCGGGGGATAGGTGTTGGTGCTCTCGTACTGGGGATCCAGGGTCACCCTGCTGGAGAAAGGCTGGAGGTGGTACTCGGGGACCCCCTGGGCCAGGGCGGCCAGCTCCTCCAGGTCCCTTTCATCCACCAAACCAGGCACCAGGGTGGTACGGAGGATGTAATGGGGGGCCTTCTCTTTGATGATCTCCAGGCTCTCGGCCACAGGGGCAAACTCGCCCCCTCCGGTGGCCACGGGATACCTGTCGGGGGAGGTCTTGAGATCCAGGGCCACCACGTCCGCCAATCCCCCGTCCAGGACCCTCTCTATCACCCGGGGGCGGGACCCGTTGGTGTCCAGCTTGGTGGCCAGACCGAGGGCCCGGGCCCTCTCCAGGAGTTCCATGAGCAGGTCCTCCTGGAGAGTGGGCTCCCCCCCCGACACCACCATGCCCGTCACGAGCCTCCTCCGCTTGGAGACCTCTTCCAAGACCCGATTCAAAGGGACCTCATCCCCCAGGGAGAGGCGCCTGGAGAGCACCAGGCTGGGATTATGGCAGAAGGGACAGCTGAAGTTACAGCCCCCCAGGAAGACGAGGGAGGCCACCCTTCCGGGGAAATCCAGAAGGCTGATTCCCTGGAACCCTCTGATACCCCAGCCGTTCTGGGATGAGCGGACCCCTTTCATGTTACAGCTTGATATACTTGCGGTCCTTGAACTCCTCTTTCTTCCCGTCGTTCCAGTTCTGTACAGGCCTGTAGTAGCCCACAATCCTGGAATAGACCTCCACGGGGACGGCCTTCACTCTCACCCTGCTGGCCGCCCTCTCCGCCCTTCTCCTCTCCACTATCATCCTCTCCTGCATCCTCCTCCCTCCTTCACTCCGCCTCGATATAGGCCCCGGAAGCGGCATCTTCCAGGACCCTCTTGTCCAGATCCAACTCCTCCCCAAAAGACTCCAGCTCCTCCAGAGTGTGGGGATAGGGACAGATGACGTGTTCCCCGGGGATGTATCCATGAACGGGACACACGGAGAAAGTGGGGGTGATACTGAAGTAGGGCATGCGGTAGTTGGTGACAATGGCCCTCACCAGTTCCCTCACCGCTCTGTAGTCCCTTATGGCCTCCCCCAGAAAGAGGTGGACCACCGTACCCCCTGTAAAGAGAACCTGGAGATCGTCCTGGTGTTCCAGGATCTCCCACAGGTCTCCCGTATAGTCCACGGGGAGATGAACAGAGTTGGTGTAGTAGGGGTAATCCCTTCCCCGGGTGACGATACCGGGGAATTTCTCCACATCCTTCTTGGCCAACCGGTAAGTGGCCCCCTCGGCAGGTGTGGCCTCCAGATTGTAGAAATTGCCCGTCTCTTCCTGGAACTGGGTGAGCTTCTCCCTCATGAAGTTGAGGACTTTTACGGCCCACTCCCGGGCCTCAGGCTCATAAATGGGAAGGCCCAGAAAATTGAGGCAGGCCTCGTTCATGCCTACCAGCCCTATGGTGGAGAAGTGGTTGCGCCAGTACTTGTCGTGGCACTTTTTCACACTGGCCAGGTAGACCTTGGAATAGGGATAGAGCCCCTTTTCGGTGTAGTCCTCTATCACCTTGCGCTTGATCTCCAGGGAGATCTTGGCCAGCTCCATATACCGCTCCAGCCTCTCAAAGAACTCCGACTCGTTCCTGGAGAGGTAAGCCATACGGGGGAGGTTGAGGGTGACCACCCCAATGGAACCCGTTAGAGGAGATGCCCCGAAAAGCCCCCCTCCCCGCCTGTAAAGCTCCCTGTTGTCCAGGCGGAGACGACAGCACATGGACCGGGCATCCTCGGGTTTCATGTCGGCGTTCACAAAGTTGGCGAAGTAAGGGATGCCGTACTTGCCCGTCATCTCCCACAAAGGCCTCAGATCCTCGTTATCCCAGGAGAAGTCCTTGGAGATGTTGTAGGTGGGAATGGGAAAGGTGAAGATGCGTCCCTTGGCGTCTCCCTCCAGCATAAGCTCGGCGAAGGCCCTGTTGATCATGTCCATCTCTTCCTGGAACTCTCCATAGGTGGCATCCTGTTCCTCCCCTCCCCAGACGACCCTCTCGTCCTTGAGGTTGGACGGGGGTACCAGATCCATGGTGATGTTGGTGAAGGGGGTCTGGAAACCCACCCGGGTGGGGACGTTGAGATTGAAGAGGAACTCCTGGAGACACTGCTTCACCCCCCTGTAGTCCAGGTTGTCGTAGCGAACGAAGGGGGCCAGAAGGGTATCGAAGTTGCTGAAGGCCTGGGCTCCCGCCGCCTCACCCTGAAGGGTGTAGAAGAAGTTGACTACCTGCCCCAGGGCCGTCCTGAGATGGCGGGCGGGCCGGGCCTCGATCTTCCCGGGGACACCGCCGAAGCCCCTCCTCAGCAGGTCCCCCAGGTCCCAGCCCACACAGTAGGCCGCCAGAATACCCAGGTCATGGATGTGAAAATCCCCCTCCTCGTGAGCCTCCCTCACCTCGGGGGGATAGAGGCGGTTCAGCCAGTAGCGGGCCACCACGGATGAGGCGATATGGAAGTTGAGACCCTGGAGGGAGTAGTTCATGTTGGAGTTCTCCCTGACCCTCCAGTCCTCCTTTCCCAGGTAGTGATCCACCAGTTCCATGCCGTCCACCAGGGCCCTTTTGAGATCCCTGGCCACCCGGCGCTGTTCTCGGTAAAGAATGTAGGCCTTGGCCACCCGGGCATGGCCGTTCTCTATGAGGACCTTCTCCACCAGGTCCTGGATCTCCTCCACATGGGGAATGGAACCCTTCCTGAAGAACCTCTCGTAGAGGGTGAGACCCACCTGACTGGCCAGCTCCTCGGCCTTCAGCCTATCGCTGCCACCCACGGCCTTGGCGGCCTTGAAGATGGCCGAAGCTATCCTCTCCTTGTCAAAGGGCACTATCTTGCCGTCCCTCTTTCTCACCAGATACTCCATGGTCCCACCTCGCTCTTATTCGTTGGAAGGAGTCTCCAAGAGAGGGGATAGCACCCTTTAAAGGCAAGGTCAACACTATATATTGTGGTTTTCTTGTGGATAAGTCACTATATATTGATTTAACCGGGGGTTAAAAATTTTTCATTATTTCAGGGCCCCAGCCGGGCCAGAGTCTCCACCAGAAACTGGCTGCCTTCCAGCCTGTAGAGAGAGGGCAGGGCCCGATAGGCCTCGTAGGCCGTGTTGATGAGCTGGGCCGTCTCCTCGGGGGACGGAGAAATGACATCGCCCTCCCTGGCCATGGCCACACCCAGCCCTTCCATCTCCCGGGCCATGGCCCTCTCAGGCTCCCTTCCTCCATGGAAGAGAACACAAGGGACCTCCCCTCGAAGGCCGAGGACAAGGGAGTGGTAAGAAGGCCTCAGATAGGCGATCTGGGCGGCGGGGAGGTCCTCAAGATCCCGCAGTACCACCACCTCTCCCCAGACCTCCCGGAGTCCCCGGGTCACCCCATCCACCCCCTCATCCACGAAGACAGGGATGCCTCTGGCCAGGGCCTCTCGCCTGGCCCCTTTCACCCTATCAATCTCCGGCTCCCCTCCCACCAGGGGCACCTCCTGGACCAGGGTGAAGATCCCCTGCCCCCAGGAAAAGGGAGGGACAAAGGCCACATGAGCAGCCTCATACGCCAGGGCCACCTCGTCCAACAGGCCCGAGACCTCCATGAACTGGGAAAGGTAGGAGAACCAGTTGAAATGGCCCAGAAACCACCCGGGAACCCCCATCTTTCTGGCTAAAAGGAGGGGTTGGGGAGCCATATCGGAGATGATCACCGTGGGCCTCAACTCCTCCACCACAGGGACCTCCCCCTCCAGCCACAGGGACCAACCCCTCACCCACTCCCTGATCCACTCCCGAAGCCTGTCCTCACCAAGGGAGGGGGAAGGTTCGGGCAGGGGGATCCTCTGCCAGGACAAACCGGGTTGAGGCGCCCAAGGAGACTCCAAGGGCGTCCT
>Ga0256830_1003340_pt1 | contig 10040 bp, 8 predicted proteins | sample 128326metaG_FD_190537 | JGI IMG/M metagenome (GOLD analysis project Ga0256830, IMG submission 190537) | Hydrothermal vent microbial communities from Lau Basin, Pacific Ocean - 128-326 | ecosystem: Environmental > Aquatic > Marine > Hydrothermal vents | place: Pacific Ocean: Lau Basin | collected...
GCCAGCCGGTCCCGCACAGACTTCTGAAACTCCTTCCGGCTCTCCTCGCCCAACACCCGCAGCCAGGGTGGGTCACCTTGTGCCTGGATAGGAAAACAAGGCAAATCCCGCACTTGACAGTTCGATGAGACGGCGCTATAATGTCCCCGTTTCGCACCCGGGGTAAATGGGTGGGCAAATCCGAATAGAACAGGGAGGCAACTATGTTTGTCGTCCGATGCCGGCAGACCCTTTTGTGGCGTTTGGCGATGGTTTTTTTGTTCTCCTTGATTGCCAGTGGGCAGGAGTACCGGGGCCGGGTCCAGGGTACCGTGACGGATCCCTCGCACGCTGCCATAGTCGGCGCCACAGTCACGCTTACCAACGTCAACACTGGTGTCCAGACTGTGCGTCAGACCGATGAGACTGGCTTCTACCGGTTTGATTTCGTCCAGCCCGGCCTCTATACAGTCACCGTCGAGTCTCCCGGGTTCAACCGGTACGTGCAAGAGAATGTTCGGGTTATGACGACGGGCGATGTAACCGTGAACGCGGTGTTGACTGTGGGCGCGGTCACCGAAGAGGTGACGGTGACGGCGGAAGTGCCGGCGGTGCAGTTCAACACTTCCACCATGACCACGACCGTATCCAGCGACGCGGTGAGGGACATCCCGGTGCTGGCGCGAAACCCGTTCACGCTCGCACTGCTGAATCCGGCTGTGGTCAACCGCTATTGGGACGTTTCCCACCGAAATCCTTTCTACATGTGGTCGAACTCCGGTTTGGACGTCGGAGGATCGACCGCCGGCAAGAACGATCAGTTGCTGGACGGCGTGCCCACGGGCGTGGCCGCGCGGGGTTCTTACAACGCACCCATGGATGCCGTTCAGGAGGTTGTGGTGCAGCAGAATGCCGTCGACGCTGAGTACGGCTTCAGCGCCGGCGGCGTACTGAACCTGTCGATGAAGTCGGGCAGCAACGAATTCCACGGCACGGCCTACTATTTCGGCCGCAACCCGTACTTCAACGCGATGGTGAACCGGATCACGCGGACGCCGAGCTTCATCAAGAACCACGTGTGGGGCGGTACGCTCGGCAATCCGATCAAGAAAAACAAGTTGTTCAACTTCTTCGTTTACGAGCAGTGGCGCCAGACGCAGCCCGCAAGGGCCCACATCTCGACCGTGCCCACCGATCTGGAACGGAGGGGCGACTTTTCGCAAACTCTGACGCCGCAAGGCACGCTCCGCCCGATCTATGATCCGTTCACCACCGAGTACGACCCAACTACCGGGACGGTCACCCGGATGCCGTTTCCCGGCAACGTCATCCCATCGTCGAGGATCGATCCCACGGGCCGCATCTTGGTCAATGACCTGTGGAAGCCCAACAACCCGGGCGACGACCCGAGCGGCATCAACAACTTCAAGACCCAATACAACTGGTGGCACAGGTATTGGAACATCTCCGACCGGGTCGACTACATCCCCAGCGAGAAGCTGCGGATGTACTTCCGCTACTCGATCTACAACACCAACTTGGATAACCCGAACTGGGGCGGCACCCGCGCCGTGCGGTCGGACAACGGCGGCCTGATGGACGCCGAAAACGCCGCCGCGGACGTGGTCTACATATTCAACCCGACCACGACGCTGGACGTCCGCTTCGGCTATACGCGCGCTCAGGACGACTACGATTCCCAGTGGGCCAAGGGTCGTGAAGACGTCTGGGCTGAGCTGTGGCCGAACGGGTGGTATAAGCCGGTGATCGAGGCCCTGCCCGGAGTCTACTACCCCGGCATCAACTACAGGGGTAACGGCTCAGCCAGTGCGGGGCGGACCGGCTGGTGGCTGGTGCGCGAGTACCAGACCAACATCCAAGGCAAACTCGCCATTACCCGCGGCATCCACACGCTGAAGTTCGGCGCCCAGTGGCGCAACTCTTGGGAGAAGAACGGCCAGCCCCGCCCTGGAGGCTTCACCTTCAATTCGGTGGAGACCGGCAGCACGTACTTGGGCTACGATCCCTCGCAGAGCGGCTCCCAGTTCGCCACCGCTTTACTGGGCGTGGTGTCGAGCGGGTGGGCCAACATCAATCCCATGTGGCATCTCGTGTTGGATCAGTACGCGCTCTACGTCCAGGACGATATCAAATTGACCCGCAACATCACCCTCAATCTCGGTTTTCGCTGGGAGTATGAGACGGCGCCGTCGGAAAAGACCCGCATGTTCTCCCGCCTGCTGGACTTGGACCAGCCCATTCCGGAACTTCAGTCGGGCGTCACCATGCCGCCGGAGGTCACGGAGATCGCCAACATTCCTTACAGATACACCGGTGCGTGGATCTTCACCGACGACAACCATCCCGGAGTATATGATCCCCCGAAGACCAATTTCCTGCCCCGTATCGGAATCGCCATTCGCCTGAACGACAAAACCTCCTTACGGATTGGGTATGCGCGTTTCGCGACCCCGATTCGGACTATCTACACGGAAGGTTGGAGCGTTCGGAAGGAAGGCTTCTCTCAAAGGACCAACGCATTGGGGCCGCTTCAAGGCGTGCCGCGCACTTTGATCAGCGATCCGTTCCCGGCCTCGAACCCGCTGATCTTGCCGCCGGGGAAGAGCCGGGGCATCTACACCCAGCTCGGGACGTCGGCCTCTTGGTGGAAGCAGGACTTGAAGACGCCGATGGCCGACCGGATCAATGTGTCCCTGCAGCGGCAGCTGCCTGGTAGGCTCGCCTTGGACACCACGTTCTTCATGCACCTCGGCCATAATGTCCACGACCGGAGCATGTGGGGCGGGAGCTTCAACCGGCCGATCAACCTCGTCGACCCGAACCTGATTTACACGTATAAAGGGGCGGTGGAGGCCAAGGTCCCGAATCCGTTCTATAACCTGTTGCCCGCCGACAAGATGCCCGGCGAGCTCCGGGTGCAGAAGGAAGTCTCAGTTCTGCAATTGCTCAAACCTTACCCGCACTACGTCAATCTGACCGAGATGTTCCGTGACGGCATTCACAACCGGTACTACGCGCTGCAGATCCAGGTTCAGCGGCGCATGGCCGAAGGCATGAGCCTGACCTTCGGCTACACGTACAATCGCGAGAGCCGCACGGAGTTCTTCAACAACGTCTACAACACCGACGTTTATTACGATAAGAAGACTTGGATCGACCGCCGCCAGCCGCGGCATTATTTGCGGGTCGCGGGCACCTGGGAGCTGCCTTTCGGCCGCGGCCGGAGGTACTTCTCCGGCGTGAACAGGTTCGTGGATCTGCTGATCGGAGGTTGGGCGACCAGTCACTGGTTCATGTTGCAGGGAGGGCAGCTTCTCACCTTTGGGCCGGCGCTGGTCACCGGCGACCCGCGCGAAAACGTGCCGGAGGGTCGCGCGTTCAATCCGAACGTGTTCAAGATATTGCCGCCTTTCACGCCCCGTACCAACCCGTGGTATTACGACGGATTGCGCGGGCCGCGCTTCTGGAGCCTCGATTCGACCCTGGTGAAGTACTTCCCGATTACGGAAAAGGTGAAACTGGAACTGCGCTTCGAGTTCTACAACCTGCCTAACCACTTCATCGAGAGCAATCCCGACACCAGGATCGGCAGCGGCACGATGGGTATGAGCACATCGATCTTTCCCGGCAACTACGGCCGCGAGGTCCAGTACACGGCCCGCATTCACTGGTAAGCCGTGCGATGGAGTAGGGGCGTCTCAGGAAGGGACGCCCCTACTACTTTCTCCCGGCTTCCTGAGCCTTCAGTTTCCGGTAGACGTCGAGTTCCCGAGCCTGATCTTTCCTGCGCCCCGCTGAGCGGTAGGCGTTCGCCAGCATGAGGCGGTACTGGCTATTCCGCGGATCCAACCGCACGGCCGCCTCCAAATGCTGAACGGCTTCACCTACTTCGCCCTCTTGCAGCAGAAGCTTCCCGAGATCGTAATGGGCGTAAGGCAAAGCGGGGTCCAAGGCCAGCGCCTTCTCAATCAGCGCTTGCGCCCGCTTCTTCGTCTTCGCGTCCGGGTGCGCTCTCGGTTCCAGCAGGAGGCCGCCGTAGGCGGCATACATCGGAGCAAACATCGGAAATCTGGCGATCCCTCTCTCGAACACGGCTGCCGCTTCCTCGTATTCCCACATCGCTGCCCGTGCGATGCCGAGCCACATAAGCGCCTCGGGGTCCTCGGGGTTCAGCTCGGTGGAGCGCAGAAACGATTTCAACGCCTGCTTCTTTGCTCCGCGCTCCAGTTCCAGCCGGCCTTTCAGCTTCCAGGCCTGCGCAGAATCCGGGTCCACGTCGAGAGCCTTCACGGCTGTGCGGTAGGCGGCCTCGAAGGCTCGATTCTCGAGAAGGATTTGGGCGGCCTGGTTGTACCAGGTCACTTCGTCCGGCGCCAATTCGATCGCCCGCCGGATGGCGGCCAGCGCCTTGTTCGGGCGGCCCTGCCGATGGTGGCACCATGCAAGAAGGCCGAACACCTTGGCCTCTCCGGAGCCTTGCTCGATCAGATCTTCCAGTAGCGCCTGGCTCTCGGCGAGGCGGCCCGCTCGATAATTCTCCAGCGCTGTGTCGTAGCCGGCCTGCGCCGCCAGCAAGAATAGGCAGAGGAACGTTGACGCCATCTACCTTACCGGTTTTTGCACACGTGGCGCCTGAATGGCAAGCGCTTCCGTCGGCGCTTGCCGGGTGCCACAGAGCCGCTTCGCCGATCTTCTCCGCACCCTTCTCGCGACCCGCTCGTCCCGTCTCGGATTCCTCCGGACGCCTCTTCTACGACGGCGTTGGAGGTTCGTGGCCGGGTCGGGGACCGGGTGGCGGGCGGCGCCTCCCCTAGTGTAAAATCAAATAACGAGGCTGGAGGGTTGCGGCCGCTCCAGTGTCTTTGTCGGACAGCCTCCCAAACCAGTCGAGAAGCGGAAAAGGATTCCTATGTACGCAGTAGTGGAAACCGGCGGGAAACAGTACCGTGTGTCGCCCGGCGACACGATCGAGGTGGAGACCCTGCCCGGCGAGCCCGGCAGCGAGATCGAGCTCGGCCGGGTGCTGGCGATCTCCAACGACGACGGCGAGTTGCTGACGGGCGACGCGGCGGCCGGCGCGAAGGTGAAGGCGACGATCGACGGCCACGGCCGCGCCAAGAAGATCCTGGTATTCAAGTTCAAGCGCAAGAAGCAGTACAAGCGGACCATCGGCCACCGGCAAAACTTCACCCGCGTGACGGTGAAGGAGATCGTCGCCTGAGGGAGGGATCATGGCTCATAAGAAAGGTCTCGGAAGTTCCAAGAACGGGCGCGATTCCCAGTCCAAGCGCCTGGGCATCAAGGTTTTCAGCGGGCAGTTCGTCACCGGCGGCTCGATTATCGTGCGGCAGCGCGGAACCCCGTACAAGCCGGGGCAGAACGTCGGCCGGGGCAAGGACGACACGCTGTTCGCCAAGATTCCCGGCATCGTCCAGTTCCGCGACCGCGGCCGGCTGGGCAAGTACGTCTATGTAGTGCCGCAGGAGACGGCGCCGACGCAGTAGCCGGGCCGCAGACCGACACGAGATCCGAGGCCGCCTGCCCGCCGGCAGGCGGCTTTCTTATTGCCGGGCGGCGCCGCCCGAAGGCGAAAGCGATGTTCATCGACGAGGTCAAAATCCGGGTCAAAGCCGGGGACGGAGGCAACGGCTGCCTCGCGTTCCACAGGGAGAAGTATGTCCCCAAGGGCGGCCCGAGCGGCGGCGACGGCGGCCGGGGCGGCGACGTGATCCTGGTGGCGACCGAGAGCTACAACACGCTGCTGCACCTGCGCTACAACCCCGAGCACAAAGCCGAACGGGGCCGGCACGGCGAGGGCTCGAAGCGCACCGGGCGCAACGGGGCCTCGGTCGAGGTGCCGGTGCCGGTGGGTACGATGGTCTATGACGCCGACACGGGCGAGTTCCTCTGCGACCTCACCGTCCCGGGCCAGCGCTTCGTGGCGGCCAAGGGCGGACGCGGCGGCCGGGGCAACGCGCGCTTTGCCACGCCTACGCACCAGACGCCGCTCGAGCACGAGCCGGGCTTCCCGGGGGAGGAGAAACGCCTGCGGCTGGAGCTGAAGCTGCTGGCCGACGCGGGGCTGGTGGGGTTCCCAAACGCCGGTAAATCCACGTTGATCTCCCGTATCTCGGCGGCGCGGCCGAAAGTGGCCGATTATCCGTTCACGACGCTGGAGCCGCACCTGGGAGTGGTGAAGACGGACGACGAGCGCAGCTTCGTGGTGGCCGACATCCCCGGACTCATCGAGGGGGCGCACGAGGGCCACGGCCTGGGCACGCGGTTCCTGCGGCACATCGAGCGCACCCGCCTGCTGGTGCACCTCGTCGATGTCTCCGAGGCCACGGGCCGCGACCCGGTGGCCGACTTCGACGTGATCGTGAACGAACTGGCGAGCTTCAGCCCGGAACTGGCCGCCAAACCGATGCTGGTGGTGGCTTCGAAGATCGACGTGGCCCAGGATCCGGAGCGGATCCGGGCGCTGGCCGAACTGGCGCGGTCGCGGGGCCTGCCGTTCTTCGAGATCTCGAGCGTCACCGGCCAGGGGATCGAGCAGCTCAAACGGGCCATGGCGGCGCGGCTGCTGGGCTAGCCGCGGGCCGGCCGGGCCCGCCTATCCCGCCTTTCCCCCTCACGCCTTGCGGATCGCCTCGGCGCGCCGCTGAATTTTCTTCATCGCCAGCACGATGTCCTCCATGTCGGCGGCGGCGCCGAGCATCACCGGCTGGCTGAGCCAGATGACCTCGTCGCTGAGGCGGTCGTTCTCCGGGCAGCGGTTGCGCTCCCGCCAGGCCACGATCTCCTTGTCGGTGTACACGGCCCGGAACATTCGCGTCTTGAAGGTGTTCTCGAGGAACGGCCACTGATTGAGGCGGTTGTAGCCGGGCGAGACGGGAATGCCCTCGGCGCGGACGGCTTCGAGGAAGCGCTCCCGCGGCAGGCCGGCGAAGGCTTCCCGGTCGTAGCGCATCATGAACATGTGCCAGGCGTTGCGGGTGCAGCCCTCGTACATCTTCGCCGGGGTGACGCCGGGCACGTCATCGAGCAGCTCGCGCAGCCGGGCGGCGTTGGTCTCCCGCGTTCGGGCGTTCTCCTCCATACGGGTCATCTGCGCCAGCAGCAAGGCGGCCTGGAACTCGGCCAAGCGCTGATTGATGCCGTTGCGGCACTCGGTCGGGTCCATCCGGCCCTCATTGGGCGGCGTGCGGTAGTGGGAGTGGAAGCCGTAGGCGTGCCGGTAGAGCTTCTCGTCGTTGGTGACCACGGCGCCGGCCTCGCCGCCGGGAACGTTCTTGTACTTCTGGAAGCTGAAACAACCCATCTCGCCCAGCGTAGAGACGGGCTTGCCGCGCCACTCGGCCAGGTGGGCCTGACAGGCGTCTTCGAGAACCGGGATGCCGTGCTTGCGGGCCACGGCGCGGATGCGGTCCATGTCGCAGACGTTGCCGCCGATGTGGACCGGCAGGATGCAGCGGGTGCGGGGCGTGATGAGGGCCTCGATCTTGTCGGGGTCCATCAGGTGGGTCTCGATGTCGGTATCGACGAAGACGGGCAGGGCGAAGTGGGCCAGGATGGCGTTGATGGTGGCGATGAAGGTGTTGGGCGTGGTGAGGACTTCGTCCTTCGGGCCGACTTCCAGGGCGCTGAGCGACGCCATCAGAGCGCTGGTGCCGTTGGCGGTGGCCACGACGTAGCGGGCGCCCATGCGCTTGGCCCAGGCCTTCTCGAAATCGACCACGTAGTGGCCCTGGCGGCGCCACCAGCGGCAGGCCTCGAGCACGTCGCGCCAGTTGCGCCGGTCCGCGTCGGCCACCCGCGGCCAGGAAGGGAACGCCTTGCCCCGGACGGGATCTCCGCCGAGCAGGGCGGGGGTGTCGGAGACTTTGCGTCCTGGCCCACCGCGCAGGGCCATCGCTGAAGCCACTCCCAGGAAGGTCCGCCGCATCAGGTTCGGCATGGTAGGTCACCTCCTGTCTGCCCGTATTATGCCGCGGCCGGGGCGGCCGGGCCAGCCGGGCGGCGACTTTTTCGAGGGGCCATTCCGGGATCTGATACCTTGAAATGTTTCGGACGATTGGGAGCGGAAATGATCATCGCGGACCTCAAAGAGATTCCCGGGCGCACCTACCCGGCGCGGCGGCGGACCCAGAACCTGGTGGGCGGCGCCTCGCCGATCCAATGCAAGAACTTCTGCATGGGCTACGTGACGCTGGAACCGAAGGGCGGGCAGGTGCCCTGGCACAACCAGGAACAGGAAGAGATCTATTTCGTGCTCGAGGGGACCGGCGAGATGTGCCTGGGGGAGGAGCGGCGAACGATTACCGGCGGCCAGGCGGTCTATATCCCGCCGGGGGTCTACCATCAGCTCACCAACACCGGCGACACGCCCATGCGCATGATCTACTGTTACGGGCCGGCGGGCGACGTGGCCCACTGGAAGCAGGAGCTGACCGGCACGTTGCCGCAGGCGGGCGTCGAAGCGCCGCCGCTTCCGGAGGGCGCCTGGCCCCAGTGCACCGAAAAACCAAAAGACCAGGGCTGACGGGTTTGGACGATCTGAGATTCACCGGCGGCGGGCTGGGGGCCGCGGCGGCAAGCTACGAGGAGAACCAGCTATGAGCGTGACCACTCACCGTGTAGGCATCATCATGAACGGCGTGACCGGGCGCATGGGGACGAACCAGCACCTGATGCGCTCGATCGTGGCCATCATCGAGCAGGGCGGCGTGAAGCTCGGCCCGAACGAGGTCATCATGCCGGACCCGGTGCTGGTGGGCCGGAACCCGGCCAAGCTCGAGAAGCTGGCCGAGATGTCCGGCGTCGAGAAGGTGACGACGGACCTGGACGCGGCGCTGGCCGACCCGAACTACGCCGTCTATTTCGACGCCCAGACGACGCTCAGGCGCTACGAGGCGGTGAAGAAGGCCATCGAGGCCGGCAAGCACATCTACTGCGAGAAGCCGAGTTCGCATTCGGCCGAGACGGCCTACGAGCTCTACCAGTTGGCCAAGAAGGCCGGGGTGAAGCACGGCGTCGTTCAGGACAAGCTCTGGCTCCCCGGGCTGATGAAACTCGCCATGCTCCGCGAGACAGGCTTCTTCGGCGAGATCCTGTCCGTGCGGGGAGAGTTCGGCTACTGGGTGTTCGCCGGGGACCCGGTGGCCCCGCAGCGGCCTTCGTGGAACTACCGCAAGGAGGACGGCGGCGGCATCATCATCGACATGCTCTGCCACTGGCGCTACGTGCTGGACAACCTCTTCGGCGAAGTGAAGGCGCTCACCTGCCTCGGGGCCACGCATATCAGGCGCCGGCGCAACGAGCAGGGCGAGTGGTTCGACTGCACCGCCGACGACGCCGCCTACGCGACGTTCCAGCTCGAAGGCGGCATCATCGCTCACATGAACTCCTCTTGGTGCGTGCGCGTGCGGCGCGACGACCTGCTCGTGCTGCAGGTGGACGGCACCAAGGGAACGGCGGTGGCCGGCCTGCGGGACTGCTGGATCCAGCCGTACGGCGCCACGCCCCGGCCGGTGTGGAACCCGGACATCGAAAGCCCGATCAACTACTTCGACGACTGGCAGAAGCTGCCCAACCAGCAGCCCTACGACAACGCTTTCAAAGCGGAGTGGGAGCTGTTCCTGCGCCACGTGGTGAAGGACGAGCCGTTCCGCTGGAACCTGCTCGAGGGGGCCAAGGGCGTGCAAATGGCCGAGCTGGGAATGAAGAGCTGGCGCGAGCGCCGGTGGGTGGACGTGCCGCCGCTCGAGCCGTGAAGCCCCGGCATTGAGGGCGGTTCGGGAGAGCTGCTCTACCCGGTAGGACGCTCGAGAGACCGAGAAGGAGGAAGAAGGAGATCGAGATGAAGCGACGCAACTTTCTCGCCGGAGCGGCGGGCGCGGGATTCGCCGCCGCGGCGCCGGCCGCCGAGGGCGGCAACCAGTTCTACGAGCTGCGGTTCTACAAAGTCCGGAATGACCAGACGAAACAGCGCGAGCGGCTCATCGAGTTTCTGAAGAATGAACACCTGCCGATGACGAAGC
>Ga0256830_1003341_pt1 | contig 10037 bp, 13 predicted proteins | sample 128326metaG_FD_190537 | JGI IMG/M metagenome (GOLD analysis project Ga0256830, IMG submission 190537) | Hydrothermal vent microbial communities from Lau Basin, Pacific Ocean - 128-326 | ecosystem: Environmental > Aquatic > Marine > Hydrothermal vents | place: Pacific Ocean: Lau Basin | collected...
TGACTCCTCGGCCTGGCCGGTAAAATCGAAAAACTTCGGTACTACAACGGCTGCCAATATTCCCAAAATAACAATCACCATGATAAGCTCAATCAAAGTAAAACCGGCAGTTTTTACTTTGCAATCTCCGGAATGGCGATTAAATAAGATGTTTTTTATGTCAGGATAATAAATCATTAAAATATCACGGTGAACTTGGCGGGGTCAATCTGATTGCGAATTCGGTGCTGTCGCTGTTGGTCCAGTAATACCAGACTTTTTCGGTCTGGTCATACCGCGTGTGGGTTATTTTCCCATCGGTTCGGTCATAAGACCATTCCTCGGGGACCTCGGACAACACGCGTTTTAATAAAGGGGAATCAACCTGGGGATATGTTTTAACACCACCTTCATTTAAATACCTGTTGGCGGAAAAATGATGGATTCCGGTGATCAATCTCCCCAAAAAGGTGTCTTCAACTTTTTCCTCGGTTCTGGTAACTATATCAAGATATTTTGGGGTAGCCAATGTAGCCAGAACCCCGATTATAACGATGACAACAATTAATTCTATTAAAGTGAAGCCATCGGAATTAATTTTTATTTTGACTAGTGATAAGGATTCCCTCATTTCAAATTATTTTAAGTTACCAGATATTATTTTTAATGATTTGATTATCAACTGAGTCATCCCCAAAATATTATTCTGTACGTAATACTAATCTTCGGAATTATTTTTATTTAGTCTCCTTGTAAAAAGAACAACCAAACGAATAATTTCCTATCAGATTATTGCAATTTTAATGCCAGCAATATAACCAGGCCCAAATCTTTAATTATATACGAGTTCACAACATTTCAACAGGTGAGGCTGATTACAGCATGTGTATCTTTTTGTTACACTTATTGTTCCATCCTGAAGCATAGGTCATCTGACAAATACATAATTGTTATGCAAAAACATATAAGTATAAATCATCACCATGCTGGCCAACAGTAAAAATATTCCGAAAGTAAACCGTTTCGCAAAAATTACGTCATCGGTAATATAAAATCGATTTACCATTCGCCCAAATTGTTCTAACACCCGGGGCGCAAATAAAAGCAACAGGCCGACAATCGTGGAAATGACAGCAATAATAAAAAAGAATTTCCCCATTTTATTCAGCCTTACAATTAATAATGTTGGTTCTCAACTGTGTAGTAATGTTTTTCATTTATTACTGTGAAACCTTTATCCCCGGTAAAAAACCTGATCGGAATTTAATCACTTAATTTTATCCTTATCCAATGTAAAATATTCATCTCTGTCCCGATCATAAATCGTCACGTTATTACCCGAAATCCGATATACCCGCGCATACCTGAATTGGCCCAATTCAAAATGAAAATATTTTATAATATCACCAACACGGATACTACTTTTATTACGCCGAAGAATTTTCATCCGATCGGTTTGCTGTTGGTGAGCCAGGGATAGATCCTGTTTATCTCCCAGTTCATCTAACATACCCAGGGAGATAACCATGGCATTGAGTGTCTCCGGTCCGATCATCCCATCAACTTTTATACCGGAATCACGTTGGAAATCTTTCACCCCCTCAATATTATCTTCGGTCCATTCCGGATTATTCAAATCGAATTCATAACCTAATATGGTTAAAACATACTTAAAAAGTATCCGTTCTTCAGGCATGTACAGGCTGTAATAATTCAGAACTTTCGTTATTTCATCCACCGGTGAATATTCAGGAAATTCATATGGCTCCTGTGTTTGTCCAAAACCCGATGAACCTGTCGAAACAACAACCATGAACACCGTTATTAACCACAAAATATTCCGGGGCAATATTGGTACCGATTCCAGTGAAACGACTTTAATCCTTGTTCGGAATTTATTTAAAAAGGCCATATTGGGAAGAGACATAAAAAAGGTATATTCCGGCTAAAATAAAGATGAGGCCAAAAATCCTTCTACCATTAAAAACACGTTTGTCCGAAGATAACGATCGATTCAAAACTTCACTCAATTTAATTAGTTCCTTCGGCGCCAACACCAGCAATAGTCCGAAGATACCAACGATTATCCCGGTAAACAGAAGTAATGACTCCATTCCGTATCCTTGTTATTAAATTTCTTTTAATGTCGCGGGGATTACCTGGTAACTGGCGCCTGAAAAGTAATAAGCCGGAACTGAGTGGTTAAGATTCATTCGTCCCTTTTCAAGTTTATTCCCCAGCACGCGGCGCACAAAAAGAGCCCCTTCCAAATAGGCATCATCCTCATCGAATTCGATCCCATCGTTTGAGTATACAACCCCATAAGCCTTACCTTTAATTTTCACCTTCCCCGATGAGATTATTTGTGCCCACACCTTTGTATTCTCTCCTACTTCCACCTTCCCGTAAGTAAATATCTCATTTACCGTAGTCGGTCTTAAATTTGGATTTAAATAGGAATAGTCGGTTCCGAATCTGGTACGATCTTTAATCCCCACTTCCCGCCTGGAAATAATAATAATATTATCATTAACAAAGGTCTGAGTTGTTCCGAATTTTTTAAACTCGACTTTATCGGTGGCAACAATAATCCCCGGGGCGGAAACTGTTCCCCCGGTAACCGTGCCTCCCTTAATCGTCAATTTTCCTTTAACAAAATAAATCCGATCGGTGAAGGAGCTCAAATCAAGCACCCCACCATTTAACGTAAAGTCACCCTTGCATCTATTTCCGTTCGTACTGGCAATGGATTTGGCAATCGCCAAAAGACTGTCATATTTAGTAGTGGAGAAAGGAAACAAAGAAAGCGATCCTGCGGGGTACACCGACCATGAAAAACGCTTATCAAAATCTCCGGTCACCGAACTGCCTGAGGGAACATAGATATTCGTTTTCTCCGCGGGTGGATCGCCTATTTTGGCATCATCATCCACCCAAACATTTCCACCGATATATAGTGAATCGTTTAAAATGAAATCTTCCTTTATTTTGAAATTTTTGGCCTGTTCAATAATAGACAGTTTGGGCCAAAAACTTTTGATTTTTACTTTGAATTTAACTTCCAGTATCCTTTTTGTTTCGGCATGTTGTCCCAAACTGATTACACGAATCTGTCCATCCGGTAAAGGTGTACCTGATCGGGTCGTGTTTGAAACGGCCAGATAAACCGCACTGTTATAAAATGAATAACTACCCGGCAGGTTATCGAAACCATTTTCTGAATTCTGGAGAGCATATTCTATTCCTGAAATGGCGCTCCAATACGATTGTTTTGCCGAATAAATATCCATGGCTTCATTTATATTGAGGGTTGTGGAATTGCTCAGGTATAAAATAACCAAACCCAAAATAACGGAAACAATAATGGCGGTAGCGGAAAAGACAATACCGTCTTCCTCACACCAACGCTTATGAAGTTTGCCCCGGAAAGGGGAACGAAAACGCGCGACATAATTCGTATGACCCGTTGGTTTGAGCTGTTTTACGTCATCCATGATATATTATCTAATTGGTATTATCATGTTTAAATGGTCTTTTTAATCGTCTTTCCATATCTGGTAGGAACCCTTTCCACGTGTTACGGTGGCGGCGGAGGCGGTCCCAGGCCGCCTTTTTGTCCCGCATCCGGGGATGTTAATTTCAGATTTTCCGGGAAAACGCTTGCGCGGTAGTGTATTGTTTGCTCACTGTTGGCAAGCGTAAGAAACAATTCCACGCTCCATACCTTTTCCCTGTCCTGGGTTGAAAGCGGAAGGTCGGTCAATTCCGATTTGTTGCGGTCATAATATTTAAATCCACTGATCGCGGTATTAATGTCTTTTGCCAACAACCTACTATTCCCCTGCCCTAAAACTCTTCGATACAACCCACCATTAGATAGTTGGTATTCCACTGTGTTACCCATGGTATTTTGAAATTTCATCGCTGCGGCATCGCCCACCAATAATGCACTGTTTCCTGACAGATATCGCAAATCCCGGTCAAATTTATTTACGGATGACACACCATCCAGAACCAATGTTTTCCTGGATTGGACCTGTTCAACAATTCGAAAACTGTTGTTGACAACCAGGGCCACGATTCCGGAAAGAATTGCCGTAAGCGAAATACTTATTATGAGTTCAATCAGCGAAAAACCATCATTATTCCCAATCTCCGCCTGGTAATAAGGGACGGAATATCCGTTTCTCCGTTTCCTTCGACCGAATCTTCGAAATATTTCGAGTGTGGGCTTAATAACCATTTACTTCAGCGACATCCTCACCGCTTGATTTATACTTGTTTGTTTCATTATCTCTCATTGTTTCGAACCGCTGCCTCCGGGCACTCGCCGTTTCCTACGGTGGTGGGGGGGGAGGCCCCAAACCGCCACTTTCCTCCGCGGCGCTCACCCGGGGGGTTATTAATGACGTTAAAACAATTGGCACGTCTAATCCATCATGAGTTACCTGTACCCGGATATATTTGTAATTCGTCACGGAATTAGCGCTGTCAATCCAACTGACATTGGGATTAACATAGTAGACCCTTGTCGATCCCTGATATCCGGTAAAACCCGGGAACGACCAGAGATAACCAATGTAATCATCCACATCATCGTATTGTGAAGGAGAGTTCTCTTCGGGACCAAGAGGATTACTCCAGGGAGAGGAATTGTATTCATCAAAGTTGTTTGATCGAACAATTTCCATGATATCATTGGCCATTGTGGTTGCTTTAAGCATTATTTCGATCCGGGAACTACGATTTTGTATTTCAGTCAATGCATACATTGCGCCGACAAAGGCGATACCGATGATAACGATGCCCACAATGATCTCCAGCAAGGAGAACCCGGATTGAGATTTGATCCACCGGAACCGAAGACCGGAAATCAACCTCGTCATAGTTGGGTGAGGTATAGAGGCATATGTTTTCATGTGATTAGGTAGCGTCCTTAGTATTCCCTGATATTAATGTACGGTTCATGTCGTACTTATCCTGTAAAATATCCTTCAATATCTTTCTACTCTGATTCATAAACATACCCGGTGCTCGGAGTAATTACAATAGTTTTATTATTATTTAATACAACTTTCCCACCATTGGAAGGAGTACCCCACCAATCAAAATACACCTCGTTGCTTCCGCCGAAATCGACCGCCGAAATAAAAACCCCGGAATAGGAAACATCCAGATCAATCAAGGCTCGCTGATTGGTTGATGGATCCAGGAGTAATTGGCGCTGCGACGATGAGGGGCCGGAATAAATACCATAGGAATTATCGTTAATATTCACGACCAACCAGGTGGTATCCCGATGGGTGATCGCGTAATTGTAAATGTATCGTAAATCATCCATAATTTTTTCGCCGGCCGCTTTTAAACGCATATTAGTGATCAGACCGGTCATTTTAGGAACCACGATCGCAGAAAGAATCCCGATGATCATCAGCACCAGAATAACTTCCATTAAGGTAAATCCGGGTGCATTTCCGACCTTTCCTGTTTTCTGTTTCCCCACCTTTAACCTTTGTATGATATTATTCACGGCCTGAATTCCAACTCCAGTCCGAAATCAAGATCCTTTAACAGAAATCCCTCTTCCTCTATATCCGTTTTTGGCAATAACTCATAATAATAAGGATTCCCGTAAGGATTGTAAGGAATTTCTTTTTCACTGAAAAGCTCCGAAACGGTGCGTCCATTGTATAATACAGTGTTATCCGCCCAGGATTTGGTCAACAGATTATCCGGTGGTTCCGGGGGATATTCTTTGGTCTCCCTATCCAAAACGCTGTTAAAGAAATGGTTCGCAAAGGCCTGTTTAATCTGGATCATATTGGTCTGGGACATCGTCGCTTTGGCTTCCACCTGGAATTCAATGAATGAAGGAATTGCTATCGATGCCAACGTGCCGATAATGGCCACCGTCACAACCAATTCCATTAATGTATACCCTGCTTTTCCGAATACGGTGTTCATTTTTTTACCCGTATCGTACCTCACCTTACAGTGACCATTATTGTTTCTCACTTTTCAGAAAGCTTTCCGGGAGCAAAAAAGTCCACTCCGACAAGGTGTGGACTTTTTTGCTGTTTCACTTTTTTTCTTTACTGATTGATTACTTCTCTTATTATTTGGTCAACTCATATTTACTGGCATCATTCCCTACCGGACTTCTGTATATATAGACAACATCCGGGTCGGGATCGGTGTAAACGATCTTAGTCTTTTTCTTATTGGAATGCGCTTGTACTTCCCAGCCATCCGGTACTTCATCGAGGATATAGCTTAATCCGTTTACTTCGATACTATCCGCATGGGGGTATTTCCGTTGACCGTTTGTCACCAGTTGATCGGCGGCATACAGATTCAACGCGGCCTTGATGTTCCCGATTACCGCTTCCTCGTTTGCCGTATGGGCTTTTCCGGTAAAATCAAAGAACTTAGGCACGACAACCGCAGCCAGGATTCCAAGAATCACAATCACCATAATCAGCTCGATTAATGTGAAACCCTTTTCGTTTGTTAGTTTCATTTTGTTTGCTCCTTTTACTATCACTTTATTAAATAATTTTTTACGGGGGTTATGGGGTGAACTTTCCTTGAATGACACTATGCGCCGGGTCCTGGATGGTAATTGAAGGTCTTTGCGTAATAGTCAGCGCAACCAAACCTCCGGATAGACTCCATATGGCCGCTCCCGGGGTTACTGCCGCAACAACATAAAACCCCTCGTTGAACGGGGATTTAGGCACTCCGGCCGGAAATATATCCTTTACTTTAATTGAACCTGCTCCATCACTTCCGTAAGAAATTACTTCCGGATTCGTCAGGGTGTCAAGCACAGTGCCTGCCGTAATTTGAAAGGTCGCTATGGCATTGCCACCTGCGTCTCCCTCGGCAACAACACGATTGTATTCCTGAAGAATTGCGGATCCGATAACATTGACGTTATCCAGCGACTTCGCCCCTTTTGCTTTGTTACCGGCACTCATGTAACTCGGGACTGCAAGGGCCGCCAGGGTACCGATTATCGCCGTGCTGACCACAAGCTCCATCAGTGTGAATCCTTTTCGGTTTTTGAAAATCATATCTTATTTTTCCTTTTCTTGTTTTTTCAGCGGACACTTATTGTCCACCAAACTCGCATAAATAAGTGCAAACAGTGTGCCAAAGCAAATTTACGTTTTCCTCCGTCGATCCACGGTTACTTAAACTTTTAATAATGTATCATATAGAAACAAGAACTGTACAATTATGTTACAGTTCTCGTTCAAATTGGCACTGATTACATAAAAGGGGAGATAGATGATTCAACAAATGTAATACCTCAGTGACGATTGGAGAATACAATGAAAATATTCAGGAAATGAAAAACGAGGAACGGAAACTTACCCACCGCGAAGTGGTAATCAGTGAATTGTATTTTTCTTATTCCCAATCGAGCTTCCCCCGGCCCTTTCCACCAGCCGACGGATTGGTTCTATAAATATTCCCCGGTCATTCAGGCATTACAACAGCCGAAGAACAACAAATAGTTTAGGGAAATTATTTAATTGCCGAATACATATTCCACATCGGTAAAAAGATTCCCAGCGCAATCAGCAGCAATAGGCCTCCCATGGCAACGGTCATAATCGGTTCTATGGAAGCCGACAGTTTATTGATCTTCGCATCGACATTTTCGTCGTATTGACGGGCTATATTTTCAAGCATTTTCTCCAGGGAGCCGGATTGTTCACCCACCGATATCATACGGATGGTCATGCCGGGAAACCAGTGACTTTTCCCCAGGGCTCCTGCTAACGAGATACCTTTTTCGACATCTTCACGTGCTTTCCGGATATCGTTTGCAATTACCAAGTTTCCGATTGTCCCTTCCGTTGTTTCCAGGGCCCGAATAATCTGAATTCCGGCTTTTGTTAAGGTCTCTAACATATGGGCAAAACGAGCAATTGTGGATTTAATAACGATATCTTTAAACACAGGAGACTTTAATTTTAATAAATCCAATAGATACGCGCCTCTTGGTGTTCGGACAAAGGAATGTACGCCAAAAATAATGCCGATTATTCCGGCAATAGCCAACCACCAATAGTTGATAACAAAATTGCTGACACCAATCATTATTCTGGTAGGTAAGGGTAATTCTATTCCCTGGGCAATAAACATTTTCGCAAATCTTGGAATAATAAATACAATTGCGCCTATAAAAGCCGCGGTTATGGCTGTTAATACAATGAGGGGATAGCGCATCGCTTTTTTAATATTTGACCGGACCTGTATATCGTGCTGAATAAAATCGGATAAACGCGTTAATATATGTTCCAATACGCCGGCCGATTCACCGGCCCTTATCATGTTCACATACATATCATCAAAAACTCCCGGGAATTCGGACATGGCCTGGGATAACGATAACCCACTATTTACTTTATCGATCAATTCCTTTAATACGTTTTGCATGTTTTCGGATTCGGTCTGTTCGACCAGAGCTTCAATACAGGCTATCAGTGGAACACCGGCATTAAGCATAATCGCTAACTGAGTCGTAAAATTCTCCAATTCTTGCGGTTTAACCTTTTTTCGCCGATTAAACCATTCCGCCAGATTAAAAGGTTTCCTATATTTTTTAACCGACAAAACCATTTCGTTACGGTCTTCGGCCATCTCGTATATTTCAAACTTCGACTCCGCTTCCACGATCGATTCGATAATATTACCGTCTTCGGTGACAAATCTACAACTGTATTGGGGCATTAGTTGATATCCCGATTCAAATGAGTAGGCAATGGCATCATTTGTGTTCCCGTCGTCTGCAATTTCGTTTGTAATAGATACATTTATTAAAAATTAACGCCTGCGCTATTGCCGGTAAAGGACAATTTCATCCTGAGAATACTTTCCTCTGACAAGGGTTTAAGTTTTTTTATTCTGTTTCCTCCTTTAAAAAAGACATTTTATGACCATCATGGGTTGAAAAATCTCACCTGCGTGCTCAGTTGTACCAGGTACGCCTATGGCTACGGTACTCCGGTTGTTCATGGTCAGGGAGCATAAACATATCAGGTGAAAGTTGAATCAATAGGTCCTACAGGAGCTAACGCCTCCATCCCCGATACTCCAATGCGCCGGTTGGCGGATGACCTTTCAGGAAAAATGAGATTAATGGCCAGGTTCTCTTTTTTATCGGTCAACCTTCTAATGATAAACAAATGTCTAAGTCCTGAGGGCGTTATAAGGTAGTGACGCAATCCATGAACAAACCTCCATATCGTATACGGACAGCATCGATAAAGCAGTCAATACAACAGGCTTACCAAGATACTTTCCGATTAACCCAAATCGATTTCTAATTGTTCGCCGAATCATCCTGTTCATCGGTTTCAAAGTCGATTCCGGCTTGATGAATTTGATATTTCTTCATTTTACGATATAATGTAACCCGGGATATTTCAAGAACCGCCGCAACTTTGCTAATATTACCGTTCAGCAGATCCAGGGCATTCAGGATGGCCTCCCGTTCCAATTTCCAAAGGGGCAAAAGCCCATCCTTTCCCTCCGGGAGAATTTTTTCATTGCTGATTGATGAATCCGTTTTGGCCACATTAAGTATATCAGGAGTAAGAATATTCCCATTGGAATAAAATACGATACGGGTCAATAAATTTTCCAGTTCCCGAACATTACCGGCAATCGCCATTGTTTTTAACTTATCGACGAGTCCCCAACTAATGCCTTTTATTTTTTCGGTTTGGTTCGTCAGTAAATCTCTGAGGATATGCAGACTTAATAAAAGAATATCATTTTGCCGATTGGCCAGGGAAGTTAATTGAAGCGGAATAACATTCATTCGATAATGCAGGTCGGACCGGAACTTTCCTTCTTTAACCAATGCCGGTAAATCCTGGTGGGTCGCCGCCAGCAGCCGAATATCGATCCTTCGCCCCCCAACGCTACCCAGGCGTTCAACGACATGATCCTCGAGAACCCTTAATAATTTGGCCTGGAGCGGCAAGGCCATGTCACCGATTTCATCGAGAAACAGGGTGCCCTTATCGGCCAGCTCGAAT
>Ga0256830_1003342_pt1 | contig 10036 bp, 10 predicted proteins | sample 128326metaG_FD_190537 | JGI IMG/M metagenome (GOLD analysis project Ga0256830, IMG submission 190537) | Hydrothermal vent microbial communities from Lau Basin, Pacific Ocean - 128-326 | ecosystem: Environmental > Aquatic > Marine > Hydrothermal vents | place: Pacific Ocean: Lau Basin | collected...
TTTTCTCCGAAGATCAGGGTAATTATAACGCGATTGTGTGGTAAGTTCGGGGGGCGGTCTGCAAACCGGTCAAATCCCCTTTTTCGCCAGAGTGTTGTACAATACGCAGGCTGAGGATGTTGTGTTTGATGGTTCGCTTTCGTTGTCTGTTTTTGAGGAGGTACTCCCCATGTTCTCGTGGAAACGGCTTTGTACCGTGCTTGCTGGCGTGATCGTGGCGGTCAGCCTGGGGGGGAGGTTGGCGCCTCTTGCATGGGCCGCGCCGAACCTGGACGGCGGGGGTCCCCCGCCGACGGACACCCCTACGCTACCGCCGCCGACCAACACGCCCGAACCACCAACCGCTACCCCTCCCCCGCCACCCACCGACACCCCTACCCCGCCGCCTCCCACGCCGGTCGTTCAGCCGACAGAGGCAGGTGTGCAGAATGCGGTCCCGGAATCCGCGCAGACCGCGGCGCAACCTTCACGCGCCAACTCGTTCCTCGGTTTTTTGCTGTGTGTTGGCGTGTTGATTGTGCTTGGGCTGGCCGCGCTGAATATATGGTCGCGGCGTCCGCAGTGAGGCAGTATCCGGCATGGACGGTACCCGCCTGCCGGGCCACGCAATGGACAATTCTCAAAAATAGGACTTGCGCACTTGAAAAGTCGCACCCAGACCTCACAGGTCTCAAAGCGCATGGAGATGCCCGGATGCAATCTGTTTTGGGTAAAATTTTCCTGCATCGTGTGGTAGTAGACCTGTGAGGTCTCAACTGTGTAAGTGCTGTCAGGTAGTGGTCACGGAGTAAGTGATGGCGGGGCAGGTTCGTTAACATTCGTCTTTTACTGACAGAGCTTACACAGATCGCAAAAGCGCACCCCCCTCCTGTCATTCTGAGGGAGCGCAGCGACCGAAGAATCTGAGAGCGCAGCGACCGAAGAATCTGAGAGCGCAGCGACCGAAGAATCTGAGAGCGCAGCGACCGAAGAATCTGAGAGCGCAGCGACCGAAGAATCTGAGAGCGCAGCGACCGTCGGGGCGACCGGCCGGTCGCCCCGACCCCCAACAACCACGCCCCGAACAGCCGTCCCCCGTCCCCGGTCATCCGTCTTCATTCCCCCCCCATCGTGTGGTAGTAGACCTGTGAGGTCTCAACTGCGTAAGTACTGGTGTTGAGTGCTTCGCCGCGCTCAGCGTAAACACTTCGGCACTCTCAGCGTAAACGCCGCCCGACGAAGCGATCTCCCATACCCACTCAAGGCACATCCAGCCGTCTGACCGCCTCCTCAGCCGCTTCCACCGGCTCCAGATTGCCCCGGAACAATTCGATCATCGGCTGTTGGATGGCAGGGCCGAGCGTGTTCAGCACTGCCACATCAGGAATCGGATGCGCGGCGAGCACGATCTGCTCGGCCAGGGTTCTGGAAGCGCTTTCAGGCCAGTTCGACAGCGCGCTCGGGCGGGCGGGCAGATAGCCAGCCGCAGCCGTCCAGCGGGCCAGGAATGCACTGTCGCTCATAAATTGCGCCAGCTGCGCGCTAATTTCTTGATGATCGCTCTCCGGGTTGCTGAGTGCCCAGGCCCACCCATCCACATAGGTAAACGGCACCCCGCCCGGGGTGGGCAACAAGACCGCGGCAAGCCCCCCCGAGGGGGCTTGAAAATATTGTGAAACCCAGGCGACAGCCAGGGCTGCTCTTTCGGTCGTCAACGCTTGCAGGCTGTCCTCTTCGTCGATGTACGTGGTGATTCGGGGTTGCAAAACGCCCTGATCGAGCGCCTGGCGATAAAATCGAAACACCGAGGCCAGCGTTGCCGGGGCAAGGGTAAGTCTGCCCTGGGCATCGTGTACTTTACCCCCTGCGGCCTGATAAAGTGCCAGCGTGAAAAGCTGTTGAGGCGAGCCGGCCGGGAACGCCAACGGTGTGGTGAGTTGCAGCGTAGTGGTCCAATCTCTGGGTGGCTGGCCTACCTCGTCCGGGCGGTACAGCAGCACCAGCGCATCATAGGCAAAGGGAACACCATACACCAGACCGTTGTAACGCGCCAGTTCAGCAACATAGTCATACCAATCCGTATCCGCGTCGATGAATTCAAAGGCATCGAAGGGGAACAGCAATTGGCGGGCGGCAGCCACTTCCAGCACGGGCCGGGGAATCAGCACCAGATCGGGAAGTGCTTGCGGAGCAGCCGCCTGCGTGGCGCTCAGAGAGTCCAACATGCCGCCCGGCCCGTAAGCGGCCTTGATACGCGTCTCTATCCGTATCCCCGGATGCAGCAAACCGAATTCCTCCAGCCGTGCTCGCAACATCTCGCCTGCCGCGGTGCCAGAACCCGGATCGAATTCCGAGGTCAGCCAGATTCTCAAGGTGAGGGGCTGTTGGTCTTCGGGAGGCGGCTGCTCGAAAACGGGCGGCGTAGCTGTCGGCGTGGGTTCGATCTCGGCATCTGGCGGGTTGTCGGGAGGTGGAGGGGCGGGGTTGGAGCAGCCTCCCAAAAAGAACACCAAAACGATCAGAACGCCGCTGATTGTACGCTTCATCACCCCAGTTCTACCGGCTGGCTGAGCATGGCGACCAGCAATTTGACCCCGTTTTGAACGTCATTGAAATCCACCATCTCGGAGGGCGAGTGAATGTAGCGCGAGGGGACGGAGAGACACCCCGCGGGAACACCGGCGCGGCTGATCTGGATGGCGCGGGCGTCCGTCGTTCCTCCCTCCAGCACTTCGAGCTGGTAAGGGAGGCGGGCTTCCTCGGCGCGCGCCACCATCCACGCCACCACGCGCGGGTCGGAGAGCATCCCGCTGTCGCGCACTTTGATGGCCGGTCCGTTTCCAAGTTTGACGGCCATTTTGGGGCCGTTCGGGGTATCGCCCGAACGAGTCACGTCCACCGCGATGCCAATGTCTGGGTTCACGCCATAGGCAGAAGTGGTTGCCCCGCGCAGCCCGACTTCTTCCTGCACGCTGAACACGAAGTAGACCTGGTGGGGGGTGTCTTCGAGCTGGCGCAGGGTCTCGATGGCTATGGCCACCCCGATGCGGTCGTCCATGGCTTTGGAGACCAGCCGGTTGCCCAAATCCGTGAAGGGGCGCTCGAATGCGGCCACGTCTCCCACCTTGACAGGGCAGTTTTTGGGGCTGGTGGCGCCCACGTCGATGTACATCTGGCTGAGGGGCAGGGCTTCGCGCGCGCCGGCCTGCTCCTGCCCGATCACGCCCTGCACACCGTTCAGGAAACGCACCCGACCCCCGACACAATTGCGGGGGTACACCCCACCGATATTGGTGAAACGCGCAAAACCGTTTTTGTCCACGTGCGTCACCACGATGCCGATCTCGTCCATGTGAGCGGAAATCATGATGCGTTTCCCGGAGCCATTGTCCGGCCCTTTGCGGGCGATCAGGCTGCCGAGGGCGTCCACGTACACTTCAGCGGCATACTTTTCGATAGCCGCACGCACCTCTTCACGCACCTTCGATTCGTAGCCGGATGGGCCGGGAGTTTCCACCAAGCGTTTGATCAGTTCTTTCATTCCATGTTCTCCTGCGATTAGCGCGCCTTGCGCAAAAGCTCTTTGGTCATACGGCTGAGGGCGGCGTATACCAGCTGGAGGCTGTTTTGCCAGTCCGCCAGCCGCACCAGGCTGGCCGCAGTGTGCAGATAACGACCGGGAACGGAAACCGACACACTGGGGATGCCGGCGCGGGCTTTGTGGATCGCGCCGGCGTCTGTGCCCCCACCCCCGGGCTGCCGGATTTGATAGGGGATGCCGAGCGACTCAGCGGTGTCGGTCAGGTGCTGCACCAACCGCGGGTCCGAGAGGGTGCTCCGGTCCACGGTATAGATGGCCGGGCCGGCGTCCAGGCGAGTGTTGTATCGCGTGTTCTCCTGGTCTTCATCCCAATGGGGCAGATCGTGCGCCGGTGTGCAGTCCAAAACGATGGCGATGTCGGGGTCGAACGCGTAGGCGGCCACTTTCGCGCCCCGCAGGCCGACTTCTTCCTGTACGGTGAAGGCGGCCAGCAGATCGATGTTCGGGGGTGCGTTTTTGAGCAGCTCGATCAGGCTGGCCACGCCGATGCGGTTGTCCAGGGCTTTGGCCCGCAGGCTGCGGCCTTTGCCGCGGCCGATCTGCACGAAATTGGGGGCGAACACGGCGCGGTCCCCGGGTTTGACTTTGCCGTTGCCCCCCGGGCCCACATCGATACGCAGGCTGTCCACCGAAATGGTGTTGTCTCGCTCGTTTGCGGTGGTAAGGTGAACGGGCTTCGAGCCGATCACCCCCGGGACATGCTCCTTGCCCACCACCACCGTTTTGCCCACCAGTTGCCGCGCGTCCAGGCCGCCCACCGTATCGAAACGGAAAAAGCCGTCTTTCTCATCGCGGGTGATCATGAAGCCCACTTCGTCCATGTGCGCGGCGAGCATGACACGCAGTCGCTCCGCGCCCTCTCCCTGGCGGGTGGCGAGCACGTTCCCCAGCGCGTCCACGCGCACACTGTCGGCGTGGGGCCTGATCTCTGCGAGCACGATCTTGCGCACTTCGCCCTCGTCGCCCGAAACAGCGCAGGCGTTGCAGAGGCGTTCCAGCAGGCGAATTTGAGCGGTTCGGATGGGGATTTGCATACGAAGTTCTACTCCTCGTCCCAAGCCAGTTTCTCCATGAAAGTGTCGTCCAACCCGGCAATGAACGCTGCCAGCAGACGGCCTGCCCGCGCTACGTCTTTCAAGTGGATCACTTCGACCGGCGTGTGCATATAGCGCAGGGGAATGCTGACGACCATGGTGGGGATTCCCTCGGAAGCGACCTGCAGCGCGATAGCATCGGTGCCCGAATGTCGCGGCATGACTTCTTTTTGAGTGGACAGTTCGATGCGGTCGGCAGCCTGCTTGAAGGCCTTGTGCAGGCCGGGGTGGATGTTCGGCCCCCAGCCCAGCACCGGCCCCTTCCCCAACTCGAAAGTTCTGTGTGCCGGACTGGAAGGGTCTTTCCCGAAAGTTACATCCACTGCGACGGCCAGGGTGGGGCGCAGTTGGTGGGCCGAGGTGGCCGCGCCGGCCAGGGTTTCTTCTTCCTGCACGGTGGCTACGGCCCATACGTCCCATTCGTGGCGGCGGGTTTGCAGGATGCGCAGACATTCGGTCAACGCAACTACGGAGGCGCGGTTGTCGAGCGAATGACCGGCCAGCAGGTCGCCTCCCAATTCGAGCGGCGGCTGCGCGAAGGAGACCAGATCGCCGGGGCGCACCAGGCGGGATACCCTGCGGGCGGGCAGACCGGTATCGACGATCAGGTTTTCCAGCGGCACCGGGCCGGAACGCGCTTTGGGGGGCAGCAACCAGGCTGGCGGCTGGGCAACGACGCCGGGCAGGTCCTGCCGGCCGTGCACCATGACCGCCTGACCTGGCAGAACACGTGCGTCGATCCCGCCCACTTCGGTGACGTACAAGAAGCCGTCCACCACGCGGGTCACCATCAGGCCGATGGCGTCCATGTGCGCGGCGATCAAGATGCTCTCACGCGGGGGTTTGCCGGCCCCTTTCTTGAGAGCGTGCAGGCTTCCGAGCCGGCTGGTGCTGAGTTCATCGGTCAACGGCTGCCATGCTTTTTCGATCCGTTGGCGCACCGGCGTTTCATAGCCCGACAGGCCGGCGATGGAGATCAGTTCTTTCAACAGGTCTTTGGCTGCTGTTTGCGACATTGGTTAGCCTTCAGCGGTCGTTGGGGTGAGCGATGGAATGGGAATGGCGGAGGGCAGCGGTGTGCGCGAGGGGGTGGCGGTGTTGGTTGGCGAAGGTGACAGGGTGGGGGAGGGCGTGAGGGTGACGGTGGGGGTGGGTGTTTCGGTTGGGGTGGGCGTCCCGCTGGGGGTAGGTGTTTCGGTTGGGGTAGGCGTCCCGCTGGGAGTGGGCGTGGCGGCAGGGGTGGCCGTACCCGTTTCGGTGGTGGTGGGTGTCTGTGTCTGGGTAGCGGTCTGGGTGGCCGTTGGAGATGGGAAGGGGGTCACAAAGGGCAGCGATGGCGTGTCCGTATTCACCGGCGTGAGCAAAATGCTTTGTGATGGGGTGGGTGTAAAGGAACGTGTCACCGATCTGCGTACCCTGATCAGCCCGGCGCAATAAAATGGCAGTGTTCCCAGGATGATGAGTATCAGCACATACCGGATTCGAGCGCGTTTTACGGGGTCCGTTTGCATACCACCTCAAATTTCCCGGCAAGCAATCGCACCGGGTTACACCACCAGATGATAACATCTTGCCGCGCATGAGGCAAGCGGTTTCCGTGGTCAGTCGCCAGCGGTTTGCCATCCGTGATCGGTATTGGGTTGCAAGCGATCAGTCGGCCGCTCAGGTACAATTGCTGGTATGAAATGGATTTATTTATCGCCCCATCTGGATGATGCGGTCTTTTCCTGCGGGGGGTTGATCTGGGAGCAGGTGCGGCGCGGCGATCCGGTCGAGGTGTGGACGATTTGCGCGGGTGATCCGCCTGCGGGGGAGTTGTCCTCGTTCGCGCAATCCTTGCACGCGCGCTGGGAGGCCGGGGAGGCCCCCATCGCGACGCGGCGGGCCGAGGATGTGCGTGCCTGCACCTACCTGGGCGCGGGCTTCCGGCACTTTTCCCTGCCCGACTGTATCTACCGCAGGCATCCAGACACCGGCCTGCCGCTCTACACCTCGGAAGATGCTATTTTCGGGGAGGTGGACGAAGCGGAATCCGGCCTGATCGAGTGGTTGGCAAATGAGTTGCAAGCCTGGCTGTCCCCGGAGGCCCGCGTTGTCTGTCCCTTGTCGCTGGGCGGGCACGTGGACCACAGGCTGGTACGCCGGGCAGTGGAGGGGCTGGCCCGCGCCTTGTGGTTCTACGTTGATTTTCCCTATGCCCTGGAGGCCGCTCATGATCTCGCTCGCGTGATCCCGCAGGGGTACACCTTTTGCAGCGCGCCGCTCTCCGAGGAGGGTTTGCAGGCCTGGCGCGCGGCGATTGGCAGGTACGCCTCGCAAATCAGCACTTTTTGGGAGCACGAAGCGGAAATCGAGCAACAACTGCGCCAACACGTCGAATCCTATGGGGGAACGCCTGTTCTGAAGCCCTCGATTTCGTAAGCGTTTCATCAGAATCGCCGGAAATCGCGGTGAAAATCATTAAAATTAGTACTTACGTAGTTGAGACCTCACAGGTCTGTTACCACACGATGCAGCAGGAAGATTTTACCCAAAATAGATTGCATCCGGGCATCTCCATGCGCTTTGAGACCTGTGAGGTCTGGGTGCGACTTTTCAAGTGCGTAAGTCCTGTAAAATAATAATGGATACAAACCGGGCTTGCAAGCAAAGGAGAGTAAACCATGTCTTCCAATCTTCTTGTGCTGATTGTGGATGATCTCGAAAAACTTCCCGCCTTGCTCAAGGCGTGGGAAGCCATTGGGGTGGGCGTGACCATTCTGGACAGCCGGGGTGGATATCGCACGCGCACCTGGCTGGAACGCATCGGGCTGGCGGGGCCGCTCCAGCACGCCGGGCAGCGGGGTATCGAACACCCCCAAAAGCTGCTCCTTAGCGTGATCGACGAACCCAGCCTGCTGGAAAGGGCGATTGCAGAGGCGGACCGGGCGATGGGCGGCTTCGACCGCCCCAACAGCGGCATCCTGTTCGTTTTACCCATCCACCAAACGCTGGGACTGAAAAAATGGGTGCAGCCTGCCAGCGAGGAGGGCGAAGAGCAGCCCGATCAGTCCGACAGCTTCGCGTCTATCAACCTGAAAACCCCTGTATCGAAAATCATTCAAGTTTTGAATCTCAAGCCTGTCATCGTGCGCCCTGATTCGACTATCGAGGAGATCGTGGCGGAGATGTTGCAATGCCCTTCGGTCAACGTGGTTTGCGTGGTCAACGCAGAAAACCGCTTGATCGGGCTGATCGATTTCGACACCCTCACCGAGACGGTTTTCTACTCCATCTTTCCTGAAACGTATCTCTCCCGGTTGCACGATGTGGAGACGGTGATGGATTTCACCACCCACCCCCATCAGGCCGACACAGCCGCGGACATCATGCAGGAAGCCGCCTATGTGCGCGCGGATGATACGCTCGCCAGCGCATTCCGCACGCTTTCGGAGCAAAAACTGCCGGGCCTGCCGGTGGTGGACGAGCATTACCGCATCACCGGCTACATCAATTTGCTTGAGCTGCTGGCAATCTGTTACCAGAAAGAGACCGCTCCAGAACCAAAAGAAACCCCCACCGATAAGCCATCCTGACCAACCGAAAAAGGACAACCTATGGAACAATCCACTATCGCAGCCATCATTTTTCTGGCGACCTACGCGGTCATCGTCAGTGAACGCATTCATCGCACCGCGGCCGCGCTGGCCGGCGGGCTACTCATGATCCTCTCCGGCGTGGTCACACAAGAAGACGCTTTCCTTGCTCTGGACCTGAACGTCATCTTTCTGCTGGCGGGCATGATGATCATCGCTCACATCATCAGCGACACGGGTCTGTTTCAGTGGATGGCGGCCCAGGCCGTCCGTTTGGGCCGCGGCAGGCCGGTCAACATCCTGATCATCATCGCGTTGCTGACCGCGGTCACCTCCGCATTGTTGGATAACGTCACGGTGGTGGTGTTGATCGCACCGGTGACCCTGTACGTAGCCGCCAGCCTGGGCGTCAGCCCGATTCCTTTCCTCATCACCAGCGTGATGGCCTCCAACATCGGCGGCGCAGCCACGCTGATCGGCGATCCGCCCAACATTCTGATCGCCAGCGCGGCCAACATCGACTTCAACACATTTTTGCTCAACATGGGACCGGTTGCATTCGTCACCCTCACGGCTTACGTCGCAATTATGTATTTTCAGTTTCGCGGTGAGTTGACCGTGCGCGAGGATGCCCAAAAACCGGTCCGCCGCCTGGAAGCCACCGGCCTGATCACGGACCGCAAACTGTTGGTGCAATCGTTGAGCGTTTTAGGGTTGGTGCTGGTCGCCTTCCTGCTGCACGCCCGGCTGCACCTCGAACCCGCCACCATCGCACTGGGCGGGGCCACTCTGCTGCTGATCATCACCGGCCGCGACCCGAACAAAGTGATGGAGCACGTGGAATGGGGCACACTGATGTTTTTCGTCGGCCTGTTCATCACGGTAGAGGCGGTGGTCAAAGTCGGCATTATCGACCAGATAGGCCAGAGCCTGCTCAACCTGACTCAGGGGAACGTGCGCATTACCGCACATCTGTTGCTGTGGTTTTCCGCGGTGGCCTCCGGGATCGTGGACAACATCCCCTACACAGCTACCATGCTGCCGCTGATCAAAAGCCTGGCTGGCAGCATGTCCATCGAGCCGCTATGGTGGGCGTTGGCGATGGGCGCGGATTTTGGCGGCAATCTGACCCTGGTGGGGGCATCGGCTAATGTGGTGGCCGCTAACCTGGCCGAACGCAGCGGGCACAAAATCTCGTTTGCCATGTTTCTGCGCTACGGTTTCATCACCGTGTTGATCTCGCTGCTGCTCTCCAGCCTGTATCTGGAGCTGCTTTACGTTTGACATGTGGTTGGCATACGTTATACCTGACAGGAGTTACGCATCCGTCTCCATCTTGAGGCGACCGTCGGGGCGACCGGCCGGTCGCCCCGACCGCCAATAACCACGCGCCGAACAAGGGGATTGAGACCATCCCCCCCGCAGCGGTTGGTCGCGACCAACCGCTGCCAATTGCCAATAATCACGCGCCGAACAACCGTCCCCCGTCCCCGGTCGTCCGTCTCCATCTCCCCCACCACCGCCGAGATTATTCGCTATCGTTTGTACAAAATAGTGGCGGGCGCAGCAATTCTAAGTATGGGCGCAAAAACTTGGTTTCGATATCGCCCGCGCACTGGTTGAATGCACCCGTAGGGCGTGTATCGAAACCCCCCGGGCACTCAACCGGCGTTTTTGCTGCATTCCGGCAGTCAGATTGAGAATTGCTGCGTAAGGCGACCCCCGCTTGCAAATTGCCAAAAATATGCTAAAATTTTTACGCGGCGACCGGGAGGTTTGCACCTCTC
>Ga0256830_1003343_pt1 | contig 10033 bp, 6 predicted proteins | sample 128326metaG_FD_190537 | JGI IMG/M metagenome (GOLD analysis project Ga0256830, IMG submission 190537) | Hydrothermal vent microbial communities from Lau Basin, Pacific Ocean - 128-326 | ecosystem: Environmental > Aquatic > Marine > Hydrothermal vents | place: Pacific Ocean: Lau Basin | collected...
TGGGAGAAAATGCTATGAGGCTTTACAAAATCAGCCGGCTCCATGCTCCTTCTGTACAAACAGCAAGATTTTCGGCGAGAATCTTGGAAAAACCTACATTTGGGAAAATCAGAACCAGGTAAACAAGAGATGGTACAAATGCATTGATAAAGCAATTAAGTGGCCCAACGGGAAGTGGGTCCGCTATGAGATGGCGATAGACATAACTGAGATGAAGCGGTCCCAGGAAAATCTCTGGAAAGCCTATGAGAAGCTGAAAAGCGTGGATGAGATGAAAAGCAACTTAATCGCCCGGGTCAGCCATGAACTCCGGACCCCTATTACGATCACGAAAGGAGCTATAGAGATCGCCATGGATGAAGAGGATCCAGAGAAAAGGAAACTCATGCTTACAATGGCCATAGATGCTATGAACCGAGAAAACAGGATAGTCGGGGATCTCATATCCTTTGCTGAAATGGAAACGGGCGAGGCAAAAATAAGGCTAGAAAGCGTGAGCCTGAGGTCTGTTATCGGCCTGGTTATTCATGAAATGAGGCGCGGGGCTGAGAAAAAAGGAATTACCATTTCCAGCACTGCCGATGACCTTAACGTAAAAGCCGACTTCAATGCTGTGATGCATGTTTTAAGGAACCTGCTGGAAAACGCAATAAAATTCAACATTAAAGGCGGGGAGATATTTATTGAAACAGAGAAAAAGGATGGGTTCGTGGAAACATGTGTCTCCGACACAGGGATAGGAATACCCCACGACGAGCTGGACAAGATTTTTGAGCCGTTTTATCAAGTGGATAGTTCCCTCACCCGGAGATATGGAGGCACGGGGATGGGGCTGGCCATAGTCAAGGAGATAGTGGAGGCCCACGGAGGGAAAGTAATCGTTACGAGTGAAGTCGGAAGAGGGAGCAAATTCTGTTTTTCGCTACCCGTTAGCGGACCATAAGCCGAGCTCTTCAAGGTTATAGCCTCAGCCACGGTAATCCAAGACTGAGTCAGAAAGAATTAAATACCTCCTTGACGGGTATATAAATACAAGGGGGAATAACGGGTGTCCATTGGATAATGAAATAGAAATACATATCTAAGGAGAATTTTGATGTGTATGTTTTCAGCTGTTTAGTATGTCCTAGATTATGGAGGCAAAAATGAAACATGTCTCTAAAGGAGATATTCGGCCAAACTAGAATCGTGTTAATATTCGTCTTATTAGTTTCTATCCTGTTTTTATCTGGCTGCATTGGTGAAAAAACGCCCAAGCAGAAAAAAACCTATACCATCGGCATCCTCTGGATGAATCCGAGTACCGACGCGGTTAAAGGGTTCAAAGACGGTATGAGAGAGTTTGGCTACGTGGAAGGAAAGAACGTAATATATCTGTATAGAAACGCCATGGGAGACGAAGAAAAAGCCAGGATCCACGCCACAGAGCTGGTGGCCAAGAATGTGGACCTATTATTCGTGGGCAGTACCCCCTGCACTTTAATAGCGAAGGATGCTACTAAAGGAACAGACATTCCCGTCTTGTTCACTGTTGTCTCAGACCCGGTGGGATCAGGAATAGTTCAGGGTATCGAGAGCTCAGGAAACAATCTCGCCGGCATAAGCTCCATCACCGAGGGCTCGAAGAGGCTTGAACTTTTATTCGACATACTGCCCAATACCAAAAGGCTTGGGGTGATCTATAATCCGAATGATAAAAGTCCTCAGAAAACAGTTGCCCAGTTCAGAGAGGTCCTAGAAAATACAAATATAGAGCTAACAGAGGCGTATATCCAATCCCCGGAGGAGGTTGAAGGGGCAGTTAGATCCCTGATAGGTAGAGTGGACGTTATTATGGTCCCTCCTGATAGCATGGTCATGGCAAACCCTGGTCCGATAATAAAGGCGTCCTATGAACATGGAATCCCATTGGGGATGCCCAACAGGCGTGGTGTGGAGGCAGGCGGCTTGTTCGCCATCTCCTCGGACCATTATGAATTAGGGAAGAGAGTCGCGAAGATGGCCGATAGGGTCTTGAAGGGTACAAAGCCGAGGGATCTGCCCCTAGAATTTCCTTACAACTATATTATAAGCATTAATCTAAAAACCGCTGAGAAATTGAATATAACAATACCGCAGAGCGTTTTAAAAAGAGCTGATTATATTGTAGAGTAGTGGGGGGATGGATATGAGGTTGCTACATAAATTCCTGGTGATATTTATTGCCCTGGCGGTAATCCCTCTTGGCCTGTCCAACATAATAGCTATCAAGAAGAGCCAAGAGGCTCTTGAGAAAGAAATAGCTGATAAGGAACTAGGATTTGCATTGCAGGCGTCTGCAAGGGTTAACGAATTCATCTCGAACGCCGTGGCCCACCTAAAAACGGCTACCCACGTACCTGGATTTGAGAACATGAATCCTGAATTTCAGCGCCTTGTTCTCATCAATCTGATGGATTCTTACCCTCTATTCGAGGAAATGAGCGTGATTGACGAGAATGGAATGGAGATAGTGAAAGTCTCTAAATATGCCGGCATAGGAGCGAAAGACCTCCGAGATAATTCCATGGAAGACCATTATCTCACCGCAATAACAGGAAGAACATACATCGGGGAAGTGGAGATATCCGAGAAACGCCACTCAGTGGTTGATATCGCTGTTCCCATAGCTCTTTATAAAGACAGGTATATCGGCGTGCTTTCTTCGAAGGTCAACCTGGACTCAATGAGCGATATGCTTTTCAACATTGACGTTGGGGATGGCGGAGTTGTTTACGTGGTTGACCCGGAGGGCAGGTTAATTATCCATCCAGATAAGAAAAAAATGGTTCTCCACGAAGACATGCGCCACCTCCCGATAGTAGAAGAGGTCCTCTCTGGGAAAACAGGCACCATCGAATTCATAGGTAACGGCGGGGAGGAGATGCTCGGGGCTTATATACCAGTAAAAATGACTGGATGGGGAGTGATAGTTCAGCAGCCCAAGCACCTGGCGTATAAACCTGTCGCCGAAATGCGTAACACCGCTTTTATGTGGATTCTAACTAGCCTGATTATCGCCATCTTCCTAGGGATTGCAGTCTCTTACGGCATAACAAAACCCATTAAAGAGCTGGTAACTGGTGCACGGGAAATCGGTAAAGGAAATCTCCGCCACAAGATAGCCTTGGGCAGCCGCGATGAGATAGGTGAACTAGCCGAATCATTCAATACCATGGCCAAGGACCTGCTTGTCCAGAGAACAGAGCTCGTGTCCAGAGAGAAAGCCCTCAAACGCTCCATTAGAGAGATAGAAACCGTTCACGAGATAGATCAGACCATAATTAAGAAGCTCGATTTATCACTGCTGCTGAAATTCATAGTGCAAAAAGCCAAGGAACTCACAGGGGCTGATGCCACTTTCTACAGCTTTGTAGAGGAAGACGAGATCCGTCACCACACCTTCCTCGGTATACGAACCAAAGAGTTCAAAAATATCAGGCTAAAAAAAGGTAAAGGCCTGGGCTGGCTGGCCATTAAAAAGAAAAAGCCCGTTGTCGTTGAGGACTTTTTCACCGATGAGCGCCTAGTGGATCCGCCCTACGAAGCTGTAAGGAAAGAGGGCCTTATCTCTATTTTAGCTGTGCCTTTTATCTCAGGCAAAGGTGAGGCATTAGGCGTGCTATACGTGGCTAACCGTAGAAAAACAGGATTCACCACTGATCAGGTAAGAACTCTTGTAACTCTGGCAGGTCAGGCCTCTGTGGCGATAGAGCATGTAAGGCTCTACGAGGAAACTAAGAGAGCATATGATGAGCTGAAAACCCTTGACGAGTTGAAAAGCAATATAATAGCAAACGTGAGCCACGAGCTGCGGACACCCATAACCATCGCCAAAGGGGCGTTAGAACTCGCGAGGGAGGAGAAAAAATATGAAAAAAGGGATGAACTCCTAAGCATGGCCCTCGAGGCTATTCGTCGGCAGAATTTCATAATAGGCAACCTAATAGAGGCGGCACGCCTTGGGAAAGTTATCGGAGAGACAAAACACTCCAGGGTCGACTTAGCGGAGGTAATAACCCATGTCAGCAATGAATTCGTTCCCATAGCCGCGAAGAACAGAATAGACATAAAGGTGGAAATCGAAAAAGAATTGCCCATTGTTTTAGGCTCCCGAAATCAGCTAATGCATGTGATACGGAATTTACTTCACAACGCTGTAAAGTTTAACAAAATCGGTGGAGAGGTGACGGTGAGGGCCAGTAAAAAAGGAAAACACGTGAAAGTATGTGTAATCGATACGGGCATAGGCATACCTGCGGATAAGCTGGAAAATATCTTTGACAGATTTTATCAAGTAGATAGCTCGAGTACGAGACGGTACGGCGGTACAGGCATGGGTCTGGCGATAGTCAAGGAAATAATCGAGTCCCATAGAGGCAGGGTATCGGTAGAAAGCGAATTAGGCACGGGGAGCAAATTCTGCTTTATTGTACGTATAGCCGAGAATTGAAAAAGCGAGAGGCTGAATACGGAAATTGTTCCATTATGTTGTCTTATTAGGGTCATAAATTGAGAAATCGCCAAGAAAACACAAGTATAATATAGAGGGTTGGGGGTTTATCAATAAAAACCGAGAAATCCTATGACGATAGCGGTTTTGAAAATGAATGCTGAATCATATCGTGAAGATTTTTTAAACTCTTTATTGGGCGCCGAGTATTATGGGGCAAAGAAGATACTAAGAAGCGCCCTTAAAGAACTGTCAGCTGAGGACGTTCTTCTGAAAGTGGTTACTCCAGCGCTAAATCTCCTCGGAGAAAAGTGGGCTGAAAAAGAAATAGCTCTGACTCAATTGTACGTCGCCAGCAGAATAACGGAGGATGCTATCAGCAAGCTCCTTCCCCTGATCAGGGAGTACCCGCCCTTAAAGTATAAAGCTGTGATTGGGACCATATCAGGGGACTATCATGCCCTTGGAAAAGACGTTGTGATCAGGTTTCTCAGGGCTGCGGGGGTGGAGGTTAAAGACCTTGGTGTAAGCGTTGAGCCCGAAGTTTTTGTTGAAAAAGCCGTGGAAGAGAAGGCAGACCTGATTTTTGTTTCGGCGCTGATGCTCCACACCGCCCTTAGGATAGCGGATATAGCCAAGATCCTCAGGAGGAAGAAACTCTCAGTGAAGCTTGTTGTGGGGGGCGCACCCTTTAATTTTGACAAAAATCTTCATAAAAAGCTGGGAGCCCATGCAATGGTTAGGAATGCCCTGGATGGAATAAACATCGTTAAAAAATTGATGGAGGGGAATGGATGAACTCCTTTGAGAGGGTCGTGGCGGCCCTTACACATAAAATACCTGATAAGGTGCCGGTGTTTCTTTTTTTCACCGTTCACGGAGCCAGAGAACTCGGAATAAGCCTAAGGGAATATTTTTCCAAGGCGGAGTACGTGGCTGATGCCCAGTTAAAGCTCGTAAAGAAGTTCGGCCATGACTGTGTGTATCCGTTTTTTTATGCGGCCAAGGAAGCCCAGGCCTTTGGATGCAGTGTTGTTTTTTACGAGGATGGTCCGCCTAACAGCGGAGATCCAGTCATAGCGTCCTACGAAGACATAGATGACCTAGATGTGCCTCGTCCTGATTCCCCCGTGCTTGAAGAGCCTCTGAAGGCCATAGAATTAGTCGCCGAAAAAGTGAAAGGAGAGATACCGATTATCTCCGCTGTCATTGCACCATTTTCCCTGCCCGTTATGCTGATGGGCTTCACTAAGTGGATAGAACTACTGCTTTTCGGGGATAAAAATACCCGGAACAAGCTCCTCAGAAAAACGAAGAAGTTTTGTGTTGCATGGGCTAACGCCCAGTTCAAGGCAGGGGCAGACGCCCTGGGATACTTCGATCCCCTGGCAACGGCGGATATAATTACCCGGGATGAGTTTTTAAGATACGACTTCAGGCTGACTAAAGACACGATTAGGAAGTTAAAAGGTCCAGTGGCATATGCCGGGGCAGGTGGCAGTTTTAACTCCATAATAGACCTCCTACCTGAAACAGGGGCGGCTGGGATCGTCGTCAGCTCAAAGGATGACTTGACAGATGTGAAAAAGAAGGTTGGAGATAGGCTCGTCGTAATGGGCAATTTGAACAACATTGAGATGGCCCGCTGGACAGTGGCGGATGCCAGGAAAGCCGTCAGAGAATGCTTGGGAAAAGGGGCGCAGGATGGTGGCTTTATCCTGTCTGACCAGCATGGGGAGATTCCTTATTACGTGGGAGACGATGTTTTGGCAGCCATCGTTGAAACCGTGGAGAAGTATGGTAGATATGAATGAAGTTGAGAAATTAAAGAAAAGAATCCAGAGGCTAGAGAAAAACAACGCCGAGTTGTTTCTCATAGTCGATGCTACAAAGAGGGTCTCCACCCTGGACAGCGGCGTGATTGTAAATGCCCTCCTCAGAGCATGCAAAGAGATTACCGGGGCCCGGAAATGTTATTTCCTGACCTCAAATTGGAAATGTTTTGAATTAGACTCAGGTGAGCTTAGAGAGGTGTCTCTGGAGGACCACCGAGAATTCTATGAAAAAGTCGTCTCCCACAGAGAAGCTGTTGTGGAGAAAGAGGGGAAGAGGGCAAAACTTGGCATCCCATTAATACTCGAGGACAAGGTTGTTGGGGTTATTCAAGCGGAAGACATTCCCTTTCCAGAGCATGCCGAGGAGTATATCTCCACTATGTCTTTTATCGCAGGCCCCGCCGCCATAGGCCTGAAAAACGTTTTTCTGCTAGACGAGCTCCGTTCCAAGGAGAATGAGCTTAAGAAATCAGCGACATTTATAAAGACGATAATCAACAGTGTCGGCGATCCTCTCCTTGTTATAGACCCAGCCACATACCGTATTGTGCTGGCCAACAAGGCAGCTATAGACCTTATTGGGGGAAAAGATCCCTCCAAGATGTCTCTTTTCTGCTATCAAATCTCCCATCAAAGAGACAGCCCGTGCAACGGCCCCGACGAGCCGTGCCCCATAAAAGAGGTCATCTCCACAAAGGCCCCGGTCAGAGTTACCCACGTACATCACGATGCCGAGGGTAACGAGCTGTACATAGACATTATCGCAACCCCTGTCTTCGATAAAAAGGGCAAAGTAGTCCAGATCATCGAGTCGATTAGAGAGATTACTGAGCTTAAAAAAGCCGAGAATGAGCTGAAGAAGTATGCCCGAGACCTTGAGCACTCTAATAAGCTCAAAGACCTCTTCACAGATATCATGCGCCACGATCTCCTTAATCCCGCTGGTGTTGTAAGGGGGGCCACAGAGCTGTTGCTCGATGAGCTGCCCGACAGAGAAGAGCTGAAGATGATTAAGAGGAGCGTTGATAAACTAATAGCCATGATAGAGAGCGCCAGCAAACTGTCAAAGCTAGAATCCGCTAAAGAGCTGGAGAAAGAGAGTATTGACGTAAAAGAAATCATTGAGAGGGTTGTTGAGGAGAATAAGTCACTCCTTGAGAAAGCAGGTCTAAAGGTTGAAAACAACGTGAAGGATGCCATTAAAATCAAGGCCAACCCCGTAATAGAGGACATATTCCTTAACTTCCTATCCAACGCCGCAAAATACGCCGCGGAAGGCGGGAAAGTTGTAATCGATGCAGTAGACGAGGGAGAGAGCGTTAAGGTAATGATTAAGGACTATGGGCCCGGGATACCTGATGAGGCTAAGAAGAATATCTTTGAGCGTTTTACGAGGCGAGATAAGGTGAGAGGGGTTAAAGGCACAGGGCTGGGCCTCGCCATAGCCAAAAGAATCGTGGACCTCCACAACGGCGAAATATGGGTGGAGGACAACCCTGAAGGGGGAAGCGTCTTTATTGTCAGGCTTCCCAAACGCTAGAGAGATGCCTCAACGAACTGGGTTGAGAGGAGAGTTGACACCATTTTGTTAGCCCCTGAAAACACGATAGCGGATACCCATACCATGACTGTGAAGTTCATGAGAGCGTTGACATGTCTCCCGCCGTCAACGATCTTAATGAGGATAGATGAGAAAAAGCTGTGGACTATGAGGATGAAAAACACTATGTAGGAGACGTACTCGAGACTCTGGGTGGAAACCGCCTCCAAGACAAGGCCCTTTATGTCCCCCTGTTCTCCGAGACTTGAATACAGAGTGCTAATAGCTTTGGCGACGCTGTAGGAGATGGCGATGGAGAATGACACGCCCGCTGTCAGCCCATAGGATATGCCTGTTAAGCTGCCTGAGACCTGGAATTTCTGCTTCCTGAGGGCCAGTATTTTTCCGAAGTTGGAACTGACTATGCCCCCCACTTTTCCAGGATCCCCTCCAAGATGCACGCTTTCAACGAATATTTTAGAGAAGACATCGATAAGGTTGCTCCCTGTCTCAGCGCTGAAGAACTGCCAGCTTTTGAGGGTGTCTATGCCGAGGTGAAGCCTCCTGTATAGGCTGACTATGTTACCTGATAATGGCCCGAAGTCGTGGGCGGTGAGGTAGTACAGAGACTCCATTATAAGGCCGCCTTTGGCGCTGGCTGACCCCCCCAGGGACCGAATAAATCCCGGGAAGTTCTCGTCTTTGCGCTTTACTTCATCCTCCTCTTTTTTGGCGATGTATCCTGCAATGAACAGGGGAGTAAAGAAAACTGCAACGTATATCTGGAAGGGGATGTTTATGAATCGCTTAATAATGTCTGTTGTTAGGGCAAAGTAGATAAGAACACCCATCAGGAGGCACAGGACAGCCGACACAACTAGGGCTCGCGTGATCTTTTTGTTTGCCTCGGTGCTGATATCCCTAGAAATCCAGATAGGGTCGTAGGGTGAGAGAGTCTTGATGAAATAGACTATGGCCAGCTCCACCATTATGAAGAAAAAAGACGCATACATGGCCAGGGTCAGCAGGTCGGCGCCTATGAGCATTGGGATGATAATCATGAAAGACATCAAAAAGGCCAGGGATAGGATTATCGCCGCATATATCTCCTTGAACATGTCTATATCGTAGAGCGCGCCCTTGTAGTGGTTAGAATAGTCGTTCATAACGATTTTCTGTTCCTTGAACAGGAACTTGTCCATCTGCTCGCCGCTGTCAATGGAGTACCCGAACCTGTCCAGGAAATCCGCGAAGCTTCTGCTGGGGGTGCGCCTCGACAGGAACCTCACTGCCTGGGCAAGGCTTTGATTCCACTCGGCCACGAGTATGTAGATCTTATATATTTCCTTGGCCAGGTATTTGAGCTCCTCCTTCTCTGAGAGAAGCTTCAGCAACCATTTTCTGTCAACGTCCGAGATGGATAGCACGCCGAAGGCGGTGATAAAAAAGTGGCTCCTGGACTCGATGTCGCGCTTTCTGTTATCAAGCTGTATATGGGGATAAATGAGGGAGTAGAGGATACCCAGTACAGGGAGGAAAAGCGGTACGAATCTTATCATTCCCGCCTTACCGAATTTTGTAAGAATAATGAAGATGACTATTCCTGCCAGCGTCGAGAGGCCCACTGAGGGCAGGACTATCCGTATGAGATACCGTCTCGGGGTTAGATGTATTTTCTGCAGAGTTTCCAGCATTGCCGAACCTCATATCTGGAAGGGTATGCCGTCAAGGCCTTTAGAGTAGAAATTCCGTATAACCTCGTTCACTTTGTGATAGTCAAAGATTTCATTACGGATCATTCCGTCGATTATCCTAGCCCTGAGGGAAAGCTCCTCGTAAATCTCTCTGGGATCGTCGTATCCCGCGGTCTCGGCGATCTTAGTCTCCAGAACATAGCTGTTGTTGAGGCCTCTAAAGATATGCCTGTCATTCACGTAATCCATCTCAAAAACCCTCCTGGTGGCCACACCGTTAAGCTCCTCCAGGTAGCCTTCGATCTCCTCAATAGATGTCACCCTCCTGAGGAACTTGCCTTTCCTGTATACGGCCTGCTGTATCAAGACCACCGGAAGGTTGTCTATGAAGGTTATGGGGACGTTTATAGGATGGCCGGTGAACCTCTGGATCATTTTTTTCACCGAGGCGGCGTGGAAGGTGGAAATCACTGGATGCCCTGTCTGCATCGCC
>Ga0256830_1003344_pt1 | contig 10033 bp, 4 predicted proteins | sample 128326metaG_FD_190537 | JGI IMG/M metagenome (GOLD analysis project Ga0256830, IMG submission 190537) | Hydrothermal vent microbial communities from Lau Basin, Pacific Ocean - 128-326 | ecosystem: Environmental > Aquatic > Marine > Hydrothermal vents | place: Pacific Ocean: Lau Basin | collected...
AACCCGACAGTTACCCTTCGCCGGAATTGCAGTGGTTCACGATCGAGACGAAGCACTTCCTCATTCACTACCACGAGGGAACGGAACGATCGGCCCGGGCGGCGGCGAAAATCGCCGAGGAAATTTACACTCCCATCACCTCTTTCTACCACCATCGGCCCGACACGAAGGTGAGCCTGGTCTTCAAAGACGTGAGCGATTATTCCAACGGCCTCGCATATTTTTTCAACAACAAGATCATCTTTTACACGAGCCCTCTCGATTACGATTTGCGGGGCACTCACAACTGGCTGCGCAACGTCATCGCACACGAGTTCACGCATATCGTACAGATGCAGGTGGCAATGAAATTCGGAAGGTCGCTGCCTGCGTTCTCCTTCCAGTGGTTCGGCTACGAACGCGAACGACGGGACGACATCCTGTACGGCTATCCGAATGTTCTCGTCTCGTATCCTCTGCCGGGCGTCGTGGTTCCCCCCTGGTTCGCCGAGGGCACGGCGCAATACAACCGGCCCCAGCTCGGCTACGAAGAATGGGATTCACACCGGGACATGATCCTTCGGTGCTACGCTCTGTCGGACTCCATGCTGACCTGGGATGAAATGCAGGCGTTTGGTAAAACAAGCCTCGGAAACGAATCGGTGTATAATGCCGGTTACAAGCTCACGCGCTACATCAGCGCGCGCTACGGCGAGAACAGCATTGTCGAAATCACCCGACGTCTCGGCCGCTTGTTCACGTTTTCCATCGACGGCGCCATCCAGGATGTACTGGAGAAATCCGGCCGCGAATTGTACAATGAATGGGCTGAACACACGAAAAAAGACTATCAACGACGTATCGCGCCCGTCCAAGCTCACCTCGTGCAGGGCGACATTACAGGCGGAACCGGGTTCGGAAATTTCTATCCCGCTTTTTCTCCCGATGGAAAAACCCTCGCGTACGTGTCGAACAAGAACAGCGACCGTTTCAGTCAATCAAGTCTTTTCACTATCGACCTGGAAAACGGAAAAGAGACCCGCCTCGTCGGGGGAACAAACTCCATGCTTTCCTGGTCGCCGGACGGGCAATCCATCGTGTACTCCAAGTACAACACTCCCAGCGTCGAAGGATACCTGTTCTACGACCTGTATCGATACGATCTTTCCACGGAAAAGGAGCACCGGATAACCCACGGCCTTCGCGCCTACAACCCGAGCTATTCGCCGGACGGCAAACACATCGCGTTCGTTTTCGAAAAAGACGGCTCGGTAAATCTCGGTATCGTGGACGCCGATGGAAACAATTTCGCACGGGTAACCAACTTCACGTATGGTGAGCAAGCCTTTACTCCACGCTGGTCGACGGACGGCCGGGAAATCATTTTCGCGTACGCTCCCCGCGAGCAACGAACCATCGCCGTCATCAAACCCGACGGCAGCGATTTGCGCGTCCTGATTCAAGGCCGCGAAGACAACCGGGACCCGCGATTCACCGACGACGGAAATATCCTCTTTGCCAGCGACCGCAGCGGAATTTTCAACATCTATCGCTTCGACAGAGCCACCGGCGCCGTTGAACAACTGACAAATGTCATCGGTGGAGCGTTCATGCCTGCCATGAGCGGCGACAGTCTCCTGGCCTACGCTCTGTACACCGCTTCCGGGTACAAGCTTGCCACCTTGAAAAACCCGGCCCCGCTCGAAGTCGACGGCGCACGGTACTTGCAGGCAAGAGACGAACTCTCCGCACTCGTGAACGCCGATTCGAACGCCATCGACTGGTCGAGATTGCGCAACTTCGACGATTCGAAGTTGCCGGATGTTAAACCGCGCAAGTATCGAAACGTATTTGAGAACATGATGTTCTTCCCGTTTCTGCGGGTGGATACGTACAATAAGCGAAGCACCGGCCTGGAATTGTTGAAACCCGGCCTTTTCCTATCCTCCTCCGACGTGTTGGGTCGGTATGACTTGATGGCGGGCGGGGCCATCAATATTCTCGGTGAGCGCGACCTTTTCCTCGTCTTCAACTTCAGAAACGAACTTCCCCTCCTGGGCGCACTCGGCCTTTACCCGGAACTGTCCCTCGAAGGGATCAATGTTACGCGCGAATCGGAAACGCCGATCGAGTTTCCTCTCGACACGGTGACCGCGGGCGTGAATTTCAACCTGCTGGAATTCGCCGCCCATATTCGGCATAACATTTTCAACGTACGCACGAAGCTCGATCTCGGTTTTCGACATAGCCGTTATTCGTCCGGCCTGGACGGTTTCGCCAATCCTGAAACCGGCCAGTACATTCCATCCTCGGAGTTTCTCTATCTCATCGGTAATTATTTCTCCCTTTCGATTAGTCATCGAAATATTCATCCCGCACGTGACGCCATGATCAATCCGGTCGGACGCAGAATCCGGTTCTCTTACCAGTACGAGATGAACAAATTCAATCCCGACGGCGAGTTCGCCATCGAAAACGGGCTTCTCGTACCGAAATACAAAGATTTCAATTTCCACCGGTTCGACCTCCAGTGGACGGAAAGTATCAGGCTGCCTGGTGGTCGGCACACATTGGCGGCGCACTTCCGGGCGGCAACCATTCTCGGTCCACCCGTCAATTATTTCTTCGATTTCTATGCAGGCGGCATCACGGGAATGAAAGGGTATTCATTTTACACTCTTGCCGGCAATGAAGTATTGACCGGCGCCCTGACGTACCGTTTCCCAATCTTTCCGGAAATCGGCTACCGTGTCGGTCACATCCTGCTCGACAAACTTTACGGCAGTCTGTTCTTCGAAGCGGGCGACGCCTGGACCGGATCATGGAGCGTGGATCACCTGCGAAGAAACCTGAAACGCGACGCTGGTTTCGAAATCCGCCTGGAATCGTATTCCTTCTCGATGTATCCTACCAGCATTTTTTTCAGCGGAGCTTATGGATTAGACAACGTGACCAAAGTGATCAACGGGCAGCCCATCACCAACGGACACGAATGGCGTTGGTACTTTGGAATGCTCTTCACGTTCGATCTTACCGACGGCAACGCCGTTCGCACCCCCTCTTCCATGGTTCGCCGGTAGCGTTTCTGTCATCGCGGTTTCTCCCGCGCTTGCTATTCCGTTTTGACAGGACTATGTTTTACGGGGATTCACTAAGCCCTCTGCTACTATCGACCTGAGGTATGCACCAGAAAATCTGGAAAAAACTATTCGACCTCCGCTTTCTGACTGCCACGATGATCGTTCTCCTCATGGTCAGAGGCCTGGTCATGATCAAGGACTACCTGCCCGAAGCGGATCCGACCTCGTTCCTTAGCCCGGTGTTCGATCGACTGGACTTCCTGAACATCGAGGATATCAGCCTGGATGCGATCTTCGCTATGCGGAACAAGGAATTCAGCGACCCGCGTATCGTGGTGCTGAACATCGGCGAAGTGAACCCGGCCCCGGACGGCAAGATCGCCATGGCGTTATACTTGTTGGAGGAGATGGGTGCCAGGGCAATCGGTATCGACGTGTTTTTCGACCGTTTACATTTCGAACAATTTCCCCCGGAACGCCGCTACGAGATCGACGCACTCAAGCAAGCCCTGGCGGACGTGCACAACGTTGTCCTGGCGACAGGATTCGATGAACAAACACGGAAAATAGCTATCGATCTCGATCCGGGCATCAAGCGCCGTATCCGCAGCTACGGGTTTGCCAACCTCGTAATCGACGACGATGAAGTGGTCCGACGATTCGCGCCTTTCCGCATGATCGAAGGACGGAAACTCCCTTCGCTGCCCGTCGAAGTCGCCCGGCTTTACGACAGCACGCTCGCACAACGCTATCTTGCAGGACCTGAACGCACCGAGATCATTTACTACACGGGAACGTACCAGGAATTCCAGGTAGCGGATATCAACGATTTCATCGATCATCCCGAGTACTACGCCGACTGGTTGAACGGTTCGTTGGTCTTGATTGGTTTCGTCAACGAACGAGGATTGATTTACCTCGATGACACGCACAAAACACCGATGGGAAAAAAGACCGTCGTCGGCTCGCAGTATGGAACCAGAATCGGTGTCGAGGGGCCGGATATGGCGGGCGTATTGATTCATGCCAACATCCTCAACATGATACTTGAGGGCAAATCGATTTACGCCGTGCCCTGGTACATGGACTGGCTCATCCTGTTTTTCATCACATACCTGAGCATGGTGTTATACAAGAACATCAGGTCGAAGACCAAAACCATGACCCGCTCCGCCATGCTGGTAGGCCTTATCCTCGTTACAGAAGCGGTACTGTTCTTTTTCCTGCCCATCATAGCGTTCTTTTACCTCGACATCAAAATCAGCTATCACCTCCTCGGCACGGGCGTCTTCTTCTTCATTCCCGCCTATATCGGCGCGTCAAAGTTTCATTTCTCTTTGAATAAAATCCGGGCCAAACACAGGTTCCGTTCCTGCCCAAAAACGCTGCTCAAACCCTTCATCCTTAGTTATGGCGACGACGAACCCCTGCCCGGTTACACGGCTACGGTCCATGCCAGCCTGTACATGGTGCACTACGCTCTCGCGTACGAGTGGGCACGGCAGGTTCAGTCGGGGACTATCCCGTGGGAGGAGATGCGGTTTGCCCGCCTTGACGTGTGGAAGAAGCGTCTGCGCGGTGTCGAAACAGCGTGCAGCAGTCGTTCGCGCGACGCCCACGAGTACTTTTACCCTTTCCTGGACGGCAAGAAAGTCCAGCATCTTCGGGACGCCATCATGAAAGATCATTTCCTGGAAGCCCGAACGGAGCGATTCAATGCCTACGTGTTCGCGGAGGAATGGGAACTCATCCAGCCGCACTCCTGGCACATGTTCTGCCACGATTTCTCCGAATACATGAAAATCGACGTGAAGACAACGGAACCGAATTCCGGAATCCAGGTACAACACGACATCGTTCATAACGTCACACATTCTCATGTATTCAAGGAAATCAGTAACGTTGTATTCGTTCGGGAGGGAAAGGATATTCCCGCCGGCCCGCTTGGCGTTTTCGCTCCGTGCAAGGTCCATCAGCATGAGGAGTACTTTTTCTTTGCCGGACTCATCCGGAAACAAGAAGTGCTCGAACCTTTGCCCGCGTATTTTGGAGAAACAGTGTCTTGTGAACCGGTTCTTCCAAAACCCGTACTATTCTGGTTCAAGGATCATTTCACCGATTTCTATCCCAACGATGCCTCGTTCAAGGATTGACATCACATCCTTGATGCGAGTTGATAGATGCACGCCTTTTTGACATATTCCCTCAGCCAGTTTACCTACCAAGGAGTGTTGCGATGCGTTTGCAATACAAGTTTGTCTGGATCCTCATCGTACTGATTCTCACCACCAGCGGAACCTTCGCGCAGGACTTCGTAGTCATCAACATAAAAGGGAAAGTGGAATACAAGGAGCGCAACCGGGGTAAATGGAAACCCGTCAAAGTCGGGTTGGCCCTGAAGAACCGGGACCGGGTGCGAACCTCGTTCGGTTCTTACGTAAAGCTGATGTACAAGAAGAGTCGCCTGCTCAGCATCGACGAAAACCGCACCGTGACGTTACGGGAAATCGCTCCACCGAACACCGACGATTCCAAGTCCAGTACCATGAACCTGATCATGGGCTACCTCGGCGATAGATTGCGTTCCCAGGATAAACGAAAACCGGTAAATATCATGGGGGCGGTACGGGGAGTAGAAACCGAGTTCAACGCGTACTACCCCCGGGCTTGTGCCATACGGACAACACATCCGACCTTCAAGTGGATCGGAGACATTGATGAAACCTATCAATTCACCCTCTTCGACAGCAGCCTGAATCCTGTTTTTTCGCTGGTCCTCGACTCCACATCTTTCCCATACAACAGCGGAGCGCCCGATCTTGCCAGAAATCAAACGTACTACTGGCGGATCGAGAGAATGTCGGACGGTCTGGATACGGACCCGGTTTCTTTTATGATCCTCGCCGAAGACAGCGTCCGAAAGATCGAGAACGAATTACAACGCCTGGACGAGGAACTGGAAAACATGGGTGCCGATTCCGTATCCTATCACATCATCAGGGGCGCGTACTTCGAAAATCTCGGGCTGTTTGGCGACGCTTTTGAAGAATATCGACAAGCCGTCGTCATGGCACCGTGGATCTCTGAATACCGGCAACTTGCCCGCACCGTGTTATACCGCATGGGCTTGTTCAACGAGAGCGAAACTCTTTTAGACCTGAGATAAACCCGCCCTTTCCGCAACCAATCATAACACATCCATTGGCGCGAGGGGAATTTCGCCGCTGTTGTTATTCCCTCCATCCCTTTGTACATTTTTCATTGAACGAAGGAGAATGATGCGCCCATGAAAATATGCCTGTTTGAAGATACTGGATATGCCGCGCTCTACCCGTTGACCTATCTTCACCCCGTGTTCGAGCTTCGCTGCGGTTTGTTCACGTCCTTGGAGCGGTTGCAGCACGCGGTGGGATCCGACATGCTCCTGCAAACCAGGGAGTCGCTTCTGGATGTCACGCGTGAACGCCATCCGGCTATCGAGGTTAATCCCGATCCCGCCCCGGATGTCCTGTATCTCAATGCCCGCGCGGTTTTGACTACTGATGAGATGAGCCGGGTCGCTTCTTTACATCCGGACATCGTACTGATCAGTGGAAACACTCCCGTCGCTTTCCACGCCCGCCATACAGATGCATACTCGATACGGGACGGTGTTCTTCATTTCAACCACGAGAATATTGACCAATCTCATATAGAAAAAATCGCATGCGTAGTGGTTTCTCGTCCCTGGGATCTCATCCGCCTGAACCTCGAAATTCTCAATAACGACACCGCGTTCCTGCCACCGGAAATTCATCCGACAGCGAATGTATCGGTCAACGCCGTGCTTGAACCCCGGAACGCTATCAGGATAGAAGCGGGAGCCAGGATCGATGCGGGAGTCGTACTGGACGCTTCTCGGGGCAGTATCGTCATCGGAAACAACGCGCATGTCATGGCAAATACTGTTATCATCGGGCCCGTGTACGTCGGTCCGGGCAGCCTGGTCAAAGCCGGAGCAAAAATCTACGAGGGAACAACCATCGGTCCCATGTGCAAAGTGGGCGGTGAAATCGAGGAATCGATCGTGCAGGGATACTCCAACAAGCAACACGACGGATTCCTGGGACATTCGTACCTGGGCGAATGGGTGAACCTGGGAGCGGATACCAACACCAGCGACTTGAAGAACAATTATGGCCCAGTGCGCATGTCCACCGGGGACGCGCAGGAGGATACCGGCCTGCGCTTCCTGGGCCTCATAGCCGCCGACCACGTGAAGGCGGGCATCAACAGCATGTTCAATACCGGCACCTGTATCGGCGTGGGCGCGAATATATTCGGAGGCGGCTATCCCCCGAAATTCATTCCGGCGTTTTCCTGGGGTGGTAGCGACGGGTTCAAGGAATACGAACTGAAACGCTTTTTGCAAACGGCTTCGATTGTCATGAAACGACGCGGAAAAGAATTGACAGCCGCAGAGGCCGGTTTGCTTTCTTCAGTGTTTCATGCTACAAGCGAGAGCCGGAAAGCTGCGATCAATCGATGAATGGAAACCACATGACAACAAGGCTGGAAGAAACGGAAGACCTGTATTGCGGCGTGCGCGGCATCGCGGTCCGCATTCTGACGCGGATTGAACGAACAGACGCCTACCTGGACAAGCTGCTTGAATCGGAGATGAAAAATTCCGATCTCAATCCCATGGACAAGCGCTTGCTCAACGAGCTCGTGCACGGCGTGCTGCGTCACACCTCCAAGCTGGACTGGGTCTTGACAGGATTCTACCGGGGACAGTACGTCAAGGTCGTGCCGAACGTCAGGAACGCGCTTCGTGTCGCCTTGTACCAGATTCTTTACCTTTCGCGCATCCCGCACCATGCCGCGGTCAATGAAGCGGTGGAATTCATCAAGAAATACCGCGGGCAGAAGCTCGCATCGACGATGAACGGGCTGCTGCGCAACATTGCGCGAAACATCGAGAATATCCGATACCCCCTGGCGACAAATGATGAATTGCAATATCTCTCGGTTGTGCATTCGCACCCGACGTGGCTGGTCAAGCGGTGGCACAAACGATTCGGCTTCGAAGAAACCGAATCGCTTCTCAAGGCGAACAATCAGCGTCCCTTTCTTACGTTACGCTATAACCGGTTGAAAACCGACTACCAGGCGTTCGTTGACAGGTTGGTGGAGGAAGGTCTCGACTACCGCCGATGCCGTTACCTCACCGAATACGTCACCGTGCGTAATATCCCCGGCTTCCGCTCTTCGGACCTGTTCCTCAGCGGCATGTTCACCGTCCAGGACGAAAGTGCGGGCCTGGTTTCACTCCTCCTCGATCCAAAACCCGGGGAAACAATCCTCGATACGTGCGCCGCACCGGGTGGAAAGAGCTTGCATTCCGCCGAGTTGATGAAAAACAAGGGCAAGATCTATTCCGTTGACCGCTACGCTTCACGCCTCGACTTGCTCCGGCGATCCACCGACCGGCTCGGAATCACGATCATTGAACCGGTGGAAGGGGATATCACCGAACTCGATTTCCCGGCAGTTGACAAGGTCGTGGTTGACGCGCCCTGTTCCGGCCTGGGGGTGTTAAGCAAGAAACCGGACATCAAGTGGAGACGTGATCCGGACGACATTGAAAAGCTTGTCGAACTACAGCGGAACATCCTTCATGCAGCGGCGCGATTCGTCAAACCGGGAGGCGTCCTCGTGTACAGCACCTGCACCATCGAACCGGAGGAAAACCAGGAGCAGATCCACTGGTTTTTGAAAAACCACCCGGAATTCTCCGTTGACAGCGCAGTAGGGCACATCCCGCCGCAATTGATCAACCAGGATGGCTTTGTACAAACATACCCGCATCTGCACAGGATGGACGGTTCGTTCGCCGCTCGACTCGTCCGTCATCCATAACCACCAACATCCGTTTTTCAATGCGACGATAAAACACAAAGATAACATCAAAGAAGGCATACATGAGCATACAGCAAGAAGAAACAACAACCATATCTCCTCCTGATTCCATTAAACGCATCGCCATCAGCACGGGTGGAGGCGATGCTCCCGGCCTGAACGCGGTCATCCGTTCTGCGGTCCTGTGCGCCATGCGCAGGGGCTGGCAGTGCATCGGCATTCGCGACGGCTACAACGGGCTTCTCACACCGGAGCAATACCCGGGCGGCGGCACCATCGTTCTCGACCACGACAAGGTTCGGGGAATCACTCACCTGGGCGGCACGATCATTGGCACGACAAACAGGGGGAATCCATTCTCGTATCCCACGCTTCAAAAGGATGGAACGCTCCGGGAGGTCGATAGATCCGACGAACTGGTCGAGAAAATAAAGGCCCTCGGTATCGACGCCCTTATCACCATCGGGGGTGACGGCTCGATGCGCATCGCATACGATCTCTGCAAGAAAGGACTCCCCGTCGTCGGCGTTCCGAAAACCATCGACAATGATCTCGACAAGACGGTCGTTACCTTTGGATTCGATTCAGCGGTCTCTTTCGCCACGGAATGTATCGACCGGCTCCATTCGACCGCCGAAGCGCATCGCCGCATCATGGTGATCGAAGTCATGGGACGCTACGCGGGCTGGATCGCGTTGAATGCGGGCGTTTCCGGAACCGCGGACGCTATCTTGATTCCCGAGATTCCGTTCGATATCGAGAAGGTCGCCGAGCGCACGCGCGAGCGGGTTCGAAACGGAAAGATGTTTTCCATCATCGTGGTGGCGGAAGGAGCGCGTCCTATCGACGGTCAGCGCTACGTTATCGACAAGGAAATCGGACGCGCGGAGCGCCTGGGAGGAATCGGCGCTGCGGTCGCCCAGCAGCTCCAGGAAATCACGGGACAAGAATCACGGCACGTCGTTCTCGGCCACTTGCAGCGGGGAGGTCAACCCACCACGTTCGACCGACTCTTGTCCCTGCGGTTCGGCGCCGCCGCCATCCGCGCGCTGGATGAGGGAAACGCCGGTGTC
>Ga0256830_1003345_pt1 | contig 10032 bp, 6 predicted proteins | sample 128326metaG_FD_190537 | JGI IMG/M metagenome (GOLD analysis project Ga0256830, IMG submission 190537) | Hydrothermal vent microbial communities from Lau Basin, Pacific Ocean - 128-326 | ecosystem: Environmental > Aquatic > Marine > Hydrothermal vents | place: Pacific Ocean: Lau Basin | collected...
GCACACCAAAGGATTTACACCAAGAAAATATCGTCTGTGGAAGAATCGCCACGTGGCACTATTTGATTTGCCTTGGTGTTGGTGCGTTGTACGCACCACACGTTGTACGCACCACCACGACCGAGCAAAAGCCACCCAGGGCGCGCGATTGCGCCGTCGCAGTAGAAGGGTGGTGAGAAATGCGGGCTAGACTTCGTATTCCAACTCGGATTCCAGGTTGCGGGTTTCGAGCCACTCTGAATAAACCGAAAGATCGAGCCAGTTCCATTCATCCAGACGGATATTCAGAATCTTTCCATCCAGGTACTCAACGACAACACGTCCAAGACTCCCATCAACATAAAGCAATGCTTTGACCTTAATCAGCTGCCCGGTTAAATTGATATAGTAATATCCAGGTACCGGCTCTTGTCTAACGGCCATGACCATTTCCTCCGACTCTCATTATTTTATTGAATTTTATCGACGTCTGTTGCTGGACGAACAGGCCAACACAGGCGTTTCCTTAATCTGGTATTAATTGAATAATACCCTGGTCTGATTTTGTTGAGCACGCTCGCTAATGATTACTGTTTTTTATTAGTGAACCTGAAAAAATTCATACCAACCCCAACCAGGAATTCAGCATAGAATCTTCACTGCTCTTGATTATCGGAAATCATTATATACAGATTGCGAGTCTACATAAAGTTACATAAGTCATGCTTTTTATGCCTTTCAATCAGTAAAATTATGCTCACCAAAGGCAGTTTTAATGGACAAAGCCCATAGTTTAATTACGCCTATAGAAAACATGGAAACCCGTCCCCTCGCGCCATTGGGCCGTCGCAGTAGAAGGGTGGTGAGCAATGCGGGCTAGCCACACTTGGAATCCCCGCAGCTCAGACAGGTCATGCATCCATCCATCTTGATCACCGCCTTGGTACTGCATTTCGCACACAACTGTGCTCCTTCCGGGAAGCTGTCCCCTGCGCCGGTGGCGGCCTCGTCTGCCGCGGCAGCGTATTCCGAACGCTTTTTCTCGATCAGCTGCTTTTGATGTTCATCCAATTCATCGTTTTTCAGCAGACCGATCATACGCATATGCCGTTCGATCGCATCGCCGATCTCGGCCACCAGCGATGGCATGTATTTACCGCCTTTCTTGAAATAACCTCCACGCGGATCGAACACCGAGTGCAGCTCCTCGACCAGAAAGGTCACATCCCCGCCCTTGCGAAAGACCGCCGAAATGATCCGGGTCAGCGCTACGATCCATTGGAAGTGATCCATGTTCTTGGAGTTGATAAAAATCTCGAACGGCCGGCGCAATTCATTGGCCGTTCCCTGGTTGAGCACGATATCATTGATCGTCACATACAGCGCATGTTCAGACAACGGTGTCTTGATCTTGTAAGTGGACCCGAGCAGGAATTCCGGGCGCTCGAGTTTTTCCGTCAGGTGCACGATATTGGAGTCGTGCACCACCGCCTGCTGGCCAGGTTGTGCCTCTCCCTGCTCCACCGCAGCCGGCTGCGCGTTTTCCTGTTCTTCACTGACCACTTGGCACTTGACAATCTTCTTGTCGATCTTGACTGTCATCGACTTGCTCCTCCTGCTGCACAGACCGGTTGTATACCTTGCAAAGACCTGCAACCAAACTGATGACTCAACCCTGCTGCGATATACGAACCGCCGTCAATTCTAGAATTTACCATAGTACCCTTCCTTCAACGCATCATACAGGTTGGCCGCTGTATGGGTTTCTCCATCGTATTCGATTTTTTCATTCCCCTTGACCTCGATGACTTCACCGTTTTCCAGTTCGAACCGGTAAACGGTGTTTTCCAGGTCCTCTTCCTTGACCAGCACGCCCTGGAAGGCTGCTGGATTGAAACGGAAAGTGGTGCATCCTTTCAGCCCCTGGCTGTAGGCATAGCGGTAGATATCCTTGAAGTCGCTGTAAGGATAGTCCGTCGGCACATTCGCCGTCTTGGAAATCGATGAGTCGATCCACTTCTGTGCAGCCGCCTGCACATCCACATGCTCCTTGGGGGTGATGTCATCGGCCGCGACAAAATACTCAGGAAGACCGTGTGTACCGGAATCCGGCATCGCGTCCGCATCGACCAGCGCCCGGTAAGCAAGCAGTTCGAACGAATAGACATCGACTTTTTCCTTGGTCTTTCTGCCTTCACGTATTACATTACGCGAGTAGTGATGGGCAAAACTCGGTTCGATACCATTACTCGCATTATTGGCCAGCGACAAGGAAATAGTCCCGGTCGGCGCAATCGAACTATGATGCGTAAAGCGCGCACCAACCTCGGCCAGCTCCTCGACCAGTTCCGGCGCAACCTCGGCCAGCTGCTGCATGTAAAGACTGTACCTGGCATGCAATACCTTGCCCTTGACCTTGTCTCCGCAACGGTAGCCGTCTTTCTCCAGCTGCGGCCGCTGTCTCAACATCTGCGGCGTAATTTCAAACTCCTCCTCCATGATCGGTGCCGGACCTTTCTCTTTGGCCAGCGCCAGGGCCTCCTGCCAGCCGGCCAGCGCCAATTCGCGGCTGACACGTTCAGTAAACTCCAGCGAAGCCGGAGAACCATAAGCCATCCTCAACATCGTCATCGTCGAGCCCAGCCCCAGGAACCCCATGCCATGACGGCGTTTGTGCAGTATCTCGTGGCGCTGTCCTTCCAACGGCAAACCATTGATTTCTACCACGTTGTCCAGCATCCGGGTAAAAATACGCGCCACCCGGGAAAACTCCTCCCAGTCGAACCTGGCCTGCTCGGTAAACGGCTCGCGTACAAAACGGGTCAGGTTGATCGAACCAAGCAGACAACTGCCGTAGGGCGGCAGCGGCTGTTCACCACACTGCCCGGTCACCAGGCCGTTGAAAATCACCGTATTGGCATCATCCTGTGTCGTATCATAGACTGCCTGCCTGCCAAGATAGCGGATCGACCTGATCCTGCTGCGGTAAGGCCGGCGCACCCGGTCATTGCACACACCGGCCTGCACTTCATGCACAGTACTGCCGGCCTCGTGTAAAAAGCCGATCTCGGACATAAAGACAGCAGCATCCCGCGCATCGATGCGTAACAGGTATCCCGGCTTTTGCTCACACTGCGTGATCGAACAGCAGATACCGAAATTGCTAAGCAGCACCTGGATCTGCTGCAGAAACTCGGCACTGCCGGACACCAGCGACACAGCGCTGTACCGGCTGCGGGAGGAAACATGAAGCGTGCCATCACACTGAAACAGGGCCTGCAGGTAGGCCCTGACACAATCCTCGGTGCCACGCCAGATCACCTCGGGCACCTTGTGCCGGGTATCGGCGTTAAAGCCATAGTATTCCAGCAGGTGCGCCAGCATCGCAGAACGGATGAATACGGTATTGCGTTCCGGCACAGCCACCGACGAAACCTGGCGGCTGCCGGTATAGCGCGCCGCCATCTCGTCACACAACACCGCCGCCTTGATCGATTCGATGATTTTCGGCGCCAGGGCACGCCGCTCGCCCCACAGGCTGATCACCGCGGTGCTTTCGCCTGTCTTCCTGCTGCTGAACTGGCCGTGACCCGCCATCAGCCCGATCAGCATGCCAAGCTTTTTGTTACCCAGCGAACCAAACTGGCCTTTACCCGACTGGATAAACAGCGAGTCCCCGGTCGTCAGTGCAGACAGTGGAATCTTACCGCGTTGGGTATAGAACTCATGCCAGGCTGTAGCCTCGATCCGGTATCCGTCTTCGGTCGTCACCTCATAGACATCCGCCTGCGCAGCGGTCATAAACACTGGCACCGCACTGCGTACCGAAGTCCCTTTGTGGTCGATGCCAAGCGCACGGTTGTCTACCGTCACCTCGAGTTCCGACTGCAACTGGTACAGTTCACCGACCGGCACCATGCCATACTGGGTATGCAAACGGGTACCGGCCGTCACACAGGGATTGGTAGCCCGGATGTTTTCACAAAACCAGTTGTTGTTATACTGATTGACCTTGTCGATCAGGATAAAGCCCGGCTCGGCAAAATCGTAGGTCGAACTCATGATCATGTCCCACAACCGCCGCGCCGGAATTTCACGATAGATCTTACAGGCTACCTGGCCCTGCTGATTGGTGACGTACCCCTCCGATTCCGGCACATCACGCCAAACGACCTTGCTGCGATCATCAAGATCGATCTTGTCGGTTTCGACTTCAAGCGACGTCAACGGAAACGCGAGCTTCCATTTTCTGTCGTCTTCGACTGCACGCATAAACTCGTCAGTGATCAGCAGCGACAGGTTGAACTGCCGGAGCCTGCCGTCCTCTCGCTTGGCGCGAATAAAATCCATCACGTCCGGATGACCGATATCGAAGGTCGCCATCTGCGCACCACGGCGTCCACCGGCCGAGGAAACGGTAAAACACATCTTGTCGTAGATATCCATAAACGACAAAGGTCCGGAAGTGTAAGCGCCCGCACCTGAGACATAAGCACCCTTCGGCCGCAGGGTGGAAAACTCGTAACCGATGCCGCACCCTGCCTTCAGGGTCAGCCCCGCCTCGTGCACCTTTTGCAGAATGTCGTTCATCGAGTCGCGGATCGTCCCGGACACGGTACAGTTTATCGTCGAGGTCGCTGGTTTATGTTCCAATGCACCGGCGTTGGACATGATACGCCCGGCCGGGATCGCGCCATGACGCAACGCCCAAAGAAACTGGCCGTACCAGTGTTCACGCTGTTCCGGCGTGCACTCGGTTTCTGCCAGCGCCCTGGCTACACGCCGGTAAGTATGGTCTATGTCCTGGTCGACCGGCTTGCCCTCCTTGGTCTTCAGGCGATACTTCTTATCCCAGATATCCAGTGAAGCAGATTGAAGAGGAATCTCGTTGACCTTGGCGATATCGTTTTCGATTTGCGCAGACTTCATTGCGTATGTGTTTCCTTATCAGGTTGAACGTTATTTTACTGTGCCGACGCCACAGCGGTGATTGACAGAAGCCATTGACACCACCGCTTCCCGCGCGCACTGCAGCGAACAGAATCTATACAATCCAAAACACAATATGTTGTATACAGGGTTTTAGCCTAGGCGTTCACCCAGATCCTGTCAAGAAAATACGGAAAATTGTTTTATTAATATTTTAATTTAAAAATCAATATGTTAAAAAATTACTCGGATATGAATCTTTATTTCCATTGTTTTATCCAGTATATTACGCATGGAACGTAAGCACAAGATATAGTGTTGGCAATATGTTTAAAAATTGTTGATAAGTGCAGAAATTGCAGAGAAATGACACGCTTAAGGTTTTTCCACAGCCAGTGTCACCCTTCACTTATACACAATAAATATCAGGTTGAATTTCGGTACGCAGCACCGGGTAAAAACATTATAATCAGAGGACAGGGCGGGAACCGACAAACGCGACTCCGGGCAGATTCAACACCTCCCTTTTCACTGATTTGATTTCGACCCCCCCGCGGCACACGGACTGAGACACTGCACGCAAAGTTCAGTCAGAATTTGGTTATAAGCAGGTACAGAATGACACATAGATTTACGCGCTTTTCGATCGGCTTGATATTATTGACAGCCAGTTTTTCCATGCTGGCCGCGCTCCCGGCTTTCCTCGATGGCAAGAAGATGCCTTCGCTGGCACCGATGTTGAAAAAGGTGGTACCCGCCGTAGTCAATATTGCCACCGAATCCAGCCGGGGCGCCCGGCATCCGTTTTTCGACGACCCGATCTACCGCCGGTACTATCGGCGTCCGCCACAACGGCGGTCGAAGAATCTCGGCTCAGGCGTCATCATCGATGCGCGCAAGGGTTATGTACTGACCAACAACCACGTCATCAAGAAAGCCAACAAGATCACCGTGATCCTGCACAACAAGCGGCGCTACACCGCCACCGTAGTAGGCACGGACCCGGCGACGGATATCGCGGTACTGCGAATCAACGCCCCAAACCTGGTCGAGGTGCCGCTTGGCGACTCGGACAAGTTACGGGTCGGCGACTTCGTCGTCGCGATCGGCAACCCGTTCGGACTCGGCCAGTCTGTCACTTCCGGGATCGTCAGCGCACTCGGACGCTCGGGGCTTGGCATCGAAGGCTATGAAAACTTTATCCAGACAGACGCCTCGATCAACCCGGGCAATTCCGGCGGACCGCTGGTCAACCTGCGGGGCGAACTGGTTGGGCTCAATACCGCAATCCTGTCAAAGACAGGAGGCAATGTCGGTATCGGGTTTGCGATTCCCGCCAATATGGTGCGCAAACTTACCCGCCAGTTGATCAAGTACGGCGAAGTCCGGCGCGGGCTGCTTGGCGTCTACCTGCAGGACCTGACCCCGGGCCTGGCCCGCGGCCTCAACATCACGCATGCGCCCGGTGCACTGGTAGCACGGGTCATGCCCGGATCGACCGCGGAACGTGCCGGCCTGCGCCGTGGCGACATCATCACCCGGGTCAACGGTGAACAGGTCAAAGGCGCAACCTCGTTGCGCAACAAGATCGGCCTGATGCGTGTCGGTGCGCGCATTACGTTGAAACTTGTGCGCAACGGCAAGACCATTACTGTCCGCACCAGGCTTGGCAAGGCACGGCGCCGGCTGCAGGCAAGCAATAACTGGAATTCCCGCCCCAACCGGCCGACTACACGCCCACTGCACGAAAAGCTGAGTGGCGCCTATTTCCGCGACCTTCCCCGGCGCAGGGGACGCGGCGTCATCGTCGCCTCGGTCAGCGTGCAAAGCCCGGCCTGGCACGCCGGATTGCGGCGCGGCGATATCGTGGTCTCTGTCAACCGTAAAAAAGTACGTAACCTCAACCAATTCAAACGCGCAGTCGCCAGCGCCAGCCGCGCGCTGCTGCTCAATGTACTGCGCGGCCGAGGCGCGCTGTACATCTACGTCGACTAGCCCGCATTTCTCGCCACCGTTCGTAGCGAGACGGAGCAAGAGTATGTGGCCTGGGTGGCTTTCGCAGCCACCCCCCTGCGATTCGAATTGACAGGTCTGTGATCCTGACAACCCTGCCTGAACAAAGCTGCGGTCCGCAGGCTTTTGGCCCGCCGCAGTCGAAGGATGGTGAAGTAACACTGCTCTCGATGCTTGAATTTCATTGCAGGCGCCTCCATTTATGCAGCATGAGTTTCCTGGGTTTCCGTCCAACCAGCATGACAAGAGAGTAGAAAAATGAGTAAACAACTGAATAGAATACTGATCGGATTCTCCTTCCTGTTCATCAGTTTTTACGCTTTTTCCGGGGGCGTCCCTTTTTTCAGTGCCGGCGACAGGATGCCGACACTGGCACCGATGCTGCAGAAAACGATTCCATCAGTAGTCAATATCGCAACGGAAGGCAGGGTTCCGGCCCAACATCCTTTTTTCAACAATCCGTTTTTCAACGATCCGTTTTTCCGCGATTTTTACGGTATACCCCGCCTTCCGCGGTTCAGGCGCACCAAAAGCCTCGGTTCCGGGTTTATCATCGACGCCAGGAAAGGATATATCCTGACCAACCACCACGTGATCCGCAACGCCACCAAGATCGTCGTGATCCTGCATGACAAACGCAAGTTCTCCGGCAAGGTCATAGGTTCTGACCCTGAATCCGATGTCGCGGTCATCAAGATCAAAGCATCGGGGCTGCACCAGATCCCTATCGGCGATTCGGACAAGCTGCGGGTAGGCGATTTCGTGGTGGCGATCGGCAATCCATTCGGACTCGGGCAGTCGGTCAGTTCCGGCATCGTCAGTGCGTTAGGACGTTCCGGCCTGAACATCAGCAGCTATGAAAACTTTATCCAGACCGACGCCTCGATCAACCCAGGCAGCTCCGGTGGACCACTGGTCAACCTGCGCGGTGAAGTCGTCGGTATGAATACCGCTATTCTGTCCAGGTCCGGCGGTAACATCGGTATTGGTTTTGCGATTCCGATCAATACCGCTTACAAACTGATGCAACAGATCGTCAAGCACGGTTCGGTACGCCGCGGCCTGCTCGGTGTACACATCCAGGACGTCAACCGCAAGCTGTCACAGGCCTTCGGCAGCGCCACCGACCATGGTGCATTGGTTGCCCGAGTGCAGCCGGGGTCTGCTGCAGCAAGAGCAGGGCTTGCGCCAGGCGACATCATCACACGTCTCGACGGCAAGAAAATCAAGAGCGCGCGTGACCTGCGCCGTAAAATAGGACTCCGGGAAGCAGGGACGAAAGTCAGGATCACCTATCTCCGCAATGGCAGCGAATACAACACCACTGCCGTACTGACCGCAAAGAACGGCCGCAGGCAACACAGCATGCTGGCGCCCCCGGCGGACAAGGGCACACCAAGCAACGCGCTGCACAAGCACCTGGCCGGCGCCACGTTTACCAACAGCTCCGGGGTCATGGTCGCATCGGTCGTACCAGGCACCCCGGCGTGGAATGCAGGCCTGCGCCAGGGCGATATCATCGTTTCAGTCAACAGAAAACGGGTGCGCACCGTCAAGCAACTGCGCCGGGTACTGGCCAGCGCGGACAAAAATAAACTGCTGCTGAATGTACGCCGCGGCACAGGCGCGCTGTATATCTACCTGGAATAGACACCCCTGCCACCGGTTCACGGGGATCGGCAGGCCGGGACGGCCGTCCTGGCCTGCATTGATTCATCACTGTCCACGTCCACACCCCGAAGAAAGCCAGGTGACTCAAGACCAGGCGATTAAAAAAAGGCACTGCATGAGAACACCGGCCAACAAACAGTGTTCCCATGAGTCCCGGCTCCGCAGGAGTAGTACGGAGCCTGTACCAGCAATCAGAACCAGCCCGGCTGGTCGAGAACTCCTTGAAACGCTAATACGAATCATTATCATTTATATCCTGGCCGATGTCAACATGATTGCCGACCGGATTCGCAAGCCGTTACCCAAGACCCGAAGCGCCGTGCAAAAGGATGTGCAGGTTTCTGTGTCATCGCCGGTACCATGCAGAAAACACGGGCCCAGAGATAGAACCTAGCCCGCATTTCGCACCACCCTTCTACTGCGACGGTGCAATGGCACGCCCGGCGCGAAGACACCTGCCCGCAACATCAAAATCAACCGCTTACAAGGTCTGCTGCTGACAAAACCTGAAATACAGTGAATCTATTTGCTTATTTGAATTTTCAATTGCTTTATAATAAGAATCATCTAGCCATCCGAGCCTACTAATAGTAGTGTATACGCGCAATTTACTGGATAGTGCAAAAGCAGTGTATCCACTACGGGCAGGTCTTCATAAAAAGTCCCGGTTTTTAATTAATCTAATTCAATCATAGCGTGATGGAGGAAACCCATGGCGGAAGTAATCGCGACGAACCAGACAATATTGGTCGTGGGTGGTGGCATTAGCGGCATGACCGCAGCACTTGAAGCGGCGGAATGCGGTAAACAAGTCATATTGTTAGAAAAAAATCCCTCTCTGGGAGGACGTGTCAGCCAGTTATATAAATATTTCCCGAAACTATGCCATCCGACCTGTGGGCTCGAGATCAACCTCAAACGCCTCAAAGCCTCAAAGTCCTTGAGGGTAATCACCATGGCCGAAGTCACCGAAGCAAGCGGCGAACCTGGCAACTACAAGGTAAAAATCTCCATCAAGCCAAGATATGTCAACGATAACTGCACGGCCTGTGGCGACTGTGCAAAAGCTGTCGAGGCCGAATTCGATGACGAACACAACTACGGCATGAGCAAGCGCAAAGGCGCCTACCTGCCAAACAGCATGGCCTACCCACAACAGTACGTAATCGACCCGCGTATCCTGGGTACCGAAGATGCCGACAAGGCCAAGGCAGCGTGCAAGTTCAATGCAATCGACCTGGAGATGCAGGAAAGCACGCTGGAGCTGACCGTTGGCGCAATCATCTGGGCAACCGGCTGGAAACCTTATGACGCCGGAAAAATACAGCCTTACGGCTACGACCGTATCGCCAATGTCATCACCAGTGTCGAGTTCGAGCGCATGATGAATCCCTACGGTCCGACCCAGGGCAAGCTGCTGCGCCCATCGGACGGCAAAGA
>Ga0256830_1003346_pt1 | contig 10032 bp, 11 predicted proteins | sample 128326metaG_FD_190537 | JGI IMG/M metagenome (GOLD analysis project Ga0256830, IMG submission 190537) | Hydrothermal vent microbial communities from Lau Basin, Pacific Ocean - 128-326 | ecosystem: Environmental > Aquatic > Marine > Hydrothermal vents | place: Pacific Ocean: Lau Basin | collected...
GATGTCTTTTAGTGTATTTTGATGAAACTGCTCGATGCGTTTTTGCAGCTTTTTGTCTTCCACATTGCCGCGCACCGGTTCTTCCCGGGTTTCAATCACGCGCCCATCCTCAAAAACATTCGAGATGATCTTTGAGGTTGTGCGGGAAAACGCCGTTTGCACATGCAATTCTCTTTGGCCCACCTGAATGTTGCTGTTCATGCCATGCTGCTGATTCATGTCCTGCTCCTGCAAAAATGTTTCATATCCCTTGATTTGGCTATCTCGCTTTTTGCAATGCCCCGCGGCAATTCAGCACCTGCACCAGTTCCATGTTGCTGCATGTGCCTTTGTGCTATTTCTTGCCGCTGTCTTTAGACGATTTTGATTGGCTGCCGGAAGAAGATTTGTTCTTGTAATCGGTGAGGTAAAATCCGTTTCCTTTAAAAATCAGACCGATTCCGCCATTGATCAGTCGTTTTACTGTACCATCACATTTCGGACAGTGCGAAATCGGTTCTTCGGCGATGCTGTGAAATTCTTCGAAATGGAATCCACACTCCAGGCATACATATTCATACGTCGGCATTCAATAACCTCCGCGGCATCATACGAGCACACTCTTTTGGATTATCGTCATCATCATCAAACCCTTCATGAATTAAAAAACAACGGGGTCTTGAATTGAAAACAACCGTTTTCGGTGTATTGTCTCCGGCTTGACGGGAAGCCATACCTCGCTTTGCTGCACCGTAACAGATTTTATTGCAAACGATGGAGCGCTTCCTCCATCCGGTCCATGGCTGCTTGCAAATTCTCCATGGAGGTGGCGTACGAAATCCGTATGTTGCCGGGGGCGCCGAACGCTTCGCCGGGGACAACAGCTATGCGAGCGGCATCCAGCAGATATTGTGACAAATCCATCGCGCTGCGAATCACGGTCCCGCCGGCAGAACGGCCGAAATATTGCTCCACCGATGGGAACAGGTAAAACGCGCCTTGCGGTCGAACCAGTTCGATTCCCGGCATGGCGCTCAAACGGTCAGCGGTATAATCCCGCCGGCGTTTGAATTCGTCTATCATGAGTTTCAGTTCATCTTGCGGCATGTTCAGCGCCGCCAATGCCGCATATTGCGAAATGGAGCAGGCATTGGACGTCGTATGGCTTTGAATTTTCATTGCGGCCTGAATAAACGGCGTTTTCGCCGCCAGATACCCCAGACGCCAGCCGGTCATAGCGTGGCTCTTTGAAAATCCATTCACCAGCAGCAATTGCTGGCGGACTTCCGGGAAGGATGCGAGAGAACCGGTTTCGATGGCATCGTAGATGAGTTGTATGTAGATTTCGTCACTCAAAATTAAAATATCGTGTTCCAAACAAAAATGGCAAATGGCTTCCAGTTCGTCTTTCGTGTAAACCATCCCCGTCGGATTGGAGGGACTGTTCAAAATCAGCAGCTTGGTTTTGGCGGTTGCAGCTTCTTCCAGTTGCTCCAAATGAATTTTATAATGTTGATTCGCCGATGTCGGCAAGAAAACACAGGTTCCTCCTGCCATTTTAACCTGCTCAGGATAACTCGTCCAATACGGCGTGGGCAGGAGTACTTCGTCTCCCACATCCAGGGTGGCGAAGAGCGCATTCACAATAGACTGTTTTGCGCCGTTGGAAACCAGTATTTCCTCCGGGGCATAATCGCCACCCATGGCATTTAAAAACTCCGCAATGGCCTGCCGTAATTCAAAGATACCGGCGTTCGGCGTGTATTTGGTTTGGCCGTCATGAATGGCACGGATGGCCGCTTCACAAATGGCTGCGGGGGTATTAAAATCCGGCTCCCCGGCCCCCAGCGAAATCACCTCGATTCCCTGCCGCCGCAATTCAGCCACCTTTGCCGTGACAGCCAGGGTTTTGGAGCCCTCAATGTTTTGCGAATAATTGGATGCCTGCCAGGCTTTGCGCTGAAAGGCTATATTTTGTGTTGCCACCGTTTCCTCTCCATGGTTGATTGATTCCCAATAACCGTTTCGCGGTTGTCCACCATTAAAATCATGCTTGCAAGTGCGCGATGCTCGCGGTCGCTGACAGTGTTTTTACCAAACCAGTCTGTCGCTTTGTTCCCTTATTGGAAATAATCACAAATCTGGCGAATACGCCATGCATTCCGGGAAAGATCGTCCTTCACTGTGGCGGCGATGCGACCATCCGCGTCACTCACTCATCAGCGCGGTAATACAGCCCACGTTGATAATATCCTCGATGTTACAGCCGCGCGACAGATCATTGGCTGGTTTCGATACCCCCTGCAGAATGGGGCCGATGGCATCATAGCCGGCCAATCTCTCGGTCAGTTTGTAGGCAATATTTCCGGCATCAAGGTCAGGAAAAATCAACACGTTGGCATGACCGGCAACCTCACTATCCGGCGCCTTTCGCCGGGCCACCTGCTGCACGAGGGCGGCATCGGCCTGAAACTCGCCATCGATTTTGAGGTGCGGCGCTTTTTGTCGCGCCAGCCTGACAGCCGTCTGCACCTTTTCCACTCGCGGATGGCTTGCGCTGCCGCGGGTCGAAAACGACAAAAGCGCCACTCGCGGCTCCTCCCCCACCAATTTCCGGTGCGATTCGGCAGACGTGATGGCAATATCGGCGAGCTGTTCAGGAGTGGGATCGGGAACCACAGCACAGTCGGCGTATGTCAAAACTTTTCCCTTCGGGTCCGAAACCATCAAAAATATGCTGGAAATCAACGAAATCTGCGGTTGCAATCCCAATACGTATATGGCAGCCCGAATGACATCGCCGGTAGTCGCAACGGAACCCGCTACCGAGCCATCGGCTTCACCCGCTTTGACCAAAAAGTTCGCGAAATACAACGGCTCCCGCACCAGCATGCGCGCTTCTTCCTGCGACAGGCCTTTGTCCTTCCGCGCCTGCCAGAGCTGATGAGCAAAATCCTCCAGCCGGGGATCATCCTCCGGACGCAATACGGTTACGTTTGCTGACGCTTCCCATTGCCGCTTCAGCCCGGCATTCAGCGGTTGCCGCTCGCTTTCCAGCAGAATTATCCTGGCCAGTCCCTCCTTTGCCATCCGCTGTGCGGCTTCCAGGACGCGTTCATCATGAGTTTCGGGGAAAACCAGGGTCTTTTGCCGCTCCGCCGCCCGGCGGCGAATATCCTCGATGAATCCCATCGTTACGACTGAAATTTGGCTTTTAAGGCGCTCAATACATTTGCGGGAACAAACTTTTCAACATCGCCGCCGAAACTCGCCACCTCTTTGACGATGGTGGAATTGAGGTAGGTGTATTTTTCATGCGGCATCAAAAAAACCGTTACCAGGCCGTTGCTGATCTTGCGGTTCACCAAGGCCATCTGAAATTCGTATTCAAAATCCGAAATTGCTCTCAATCCGCGCACAATTGCAACCGCATTGCGTGAACGCGCATATTCTACCAGCAGGCCTTTGAAGCTATCCACCTCGACGTTTTTCTGATCCTGCAATGCTTCTCGGATCAACGCCACCCGTTCCTCCACCGTAAACAGCGGTTTCTTCGCCGGATTGGTGGAAACGGCGACGATCACTCGATCGAACAGCCGGGCAGCACGATGAATGACATCGATGTGGCCATTGGTAATCGGATCAAACGTTCCCGGATATATGGCTGTTTTGGGCAAGGATTATGACTCCTTTTGAGTTAAGAACCAGAGCACCGTGTCGCCCACGTGTTTTTCGGCAAGCACCCTAAACGCATCCGGCGGATTGAAATCGCTCCGCCGCGATTCCTCAACCACGCACACGCCATGTTCCGACAGCCAACCATCCCTGGCCAACAACATCATCACCTTTTGACTATAAGATTTCGCATAGGGAGGATCGATAAAAATGCAATCAAATGCCATTGGTGGGCTTTTCGATAAAAAAGAAAACGCATCTATGACCAACACCCGTGCCCGGGCCTTTAGATGCGTCCGTTCCAGATTCTTCAACAGTGTTTGTGCAACGGTCCTGGATTTTTCAACAAACATGGCCAGCTCGGCGCCCCGGCTCAACGCCTCGATGCCGATGGCGCCGCTTCCCGCAAACACATCCAGAACCGTATTGCAGGTTGGAACCCAGCCGCGCAATGTATCAAATAGAATCTGCCGGGTGCGGTCCGAGGTAGGCCGGACGCCTTTCTGTTTGGGGACAATCAGCCTCGTGCCTCTGGCGGCACCCGCAATGACTCGCATACATCAACGGCTAAAATGATGCACCACCAGGACCAGGCTCATGGCATCATTGCTGTTCACGCGCGGATCTTTATTGATCAGTGAAATCTTTTCGATCCGCAGATTCGGCGATGCACTGGCAAAGGTCTGCAAGAAACTCAGCGCTCCCCGCAGGCTCCCATCCATGCTGATCTGAATCGGCGTTACGCCATAACCCTGTTCGGAGGTCGTGCCACTTTGCTTAACGGAACGGACGGCCAATCCGCTTTGTTGCGCCATGCTTCTCAGCCAGCTTAAAAATTCATTCAACGCAAAAAATTGAGGAGAGGTGATGCTGCCCGCCGCAAGAGCCGCACGGTTCAGGGTGCCGGCAATGGTGGCTTTCACGGATGTGGGACCATGAATCGGATAATTTTCCTGATGCACGATGCGTGCATCGCCCGCCTGCAAAGCATTACGCACCCGGCTCAAAAGGCCGGCGAGATCGCTATCGGAATTGGCGACCACTTCGAGAATAAAGGAATCTCCGGAGATACGAATCAGACTCAAATTCGCCCGCCCTGAAATGGCGGATGAAACATTATCGATTGCGGCATAGCCGGCTTGCAAAGATTCTACCATGCTTTGTTCCACCGGCGTCATGGTCGTTCGGGCAGGCGCATTGGTACGAGGTGGCGCCACATCCGCAAATTCCTGCTGCGGGGCCGAACGCTCAGGAGCTGCCGTTTCGGGAGTGCCGGTTTCTTCGGGGAAGGTCAGTTCTTCTCCAGACTGTGCGCTTTCAGTCAGCAGTTCTTCCTGCCCGGGTTCGCTCAACGTTTCCAGGATTTCATCGGTTGAATCATCGCCTTTGAAAAAGAAATACCCTGCAATGAACACCGCAAGAACCAGCGTCCCGGCGATAATGATTTTTCGAGCCGATCCACTGCGCTCGTCATCAAACGGGGGGTAACTGCTCGAGGTAGAGCTGCCGTGTTCCCCGCCTGTAAACGTGGAAGAATCCAGATCAATCCCTTGACGCACGGGTTCTTCCTGGGGGGCCACCGGCTCGCGCTTTTCTTCTTCCCCGATCAAATTGATGTCAACCATAGCAGTCCTCCATGAGCTGTGATCATTGAATACAAAAGAAAAAAATTAAACTCCTTTTATTGCGGCGCCCACTGCCGTGACAAAAGACTCTGGATGTTCTTTAATCTCGGCTTCAGAAGGCGACTCGGCCAGAGGAATGGTTTCGAACGGATTGATGCGGCGAAAGGATACATTATGGGATTTTGACAGGATATCGATCATCCGGTCATTGACGCCATCTCCGTACAGGAACACTTCATTCATATCCTCGACGCTTTTGCCGAGCTTATGGTCCAGAATAATCCGGCGCAGCTCTTTGGAGATGACCCGGGCCAAATGTTCATCACGGTCGATATCCTCCGGCAGTGCCTCCTCTTCGGGAAAATCAATTTCCTGAACCAGATAAAAATTCCGGTATAAAACAGAAAGCTGCAAATTGCGTTTTCGCAAATCCACCAGTGCGACTTTTTGATCCTGAGGCACGTGATAGACTTTTTCAAGCAGGCGCTGCGCCGCAAACACATCCACATCAATGGCGCGTAAATGCAAATCTGTGGAAGCAAAAATCTCTTTCAAAAAATCCACTACCGCCTTCCGAATCACCACCACAACGACCTTTTTTTCGGCGGCATCTTGACCATTTTCAGGGAGGACTTCATGGGCGATGATGAAGTGATCCAGCGGATTGATCATAAACTGGCTCACTTCCCACCGAATTTGCTCCTTTAATTCGTCTCCGGTCAGCGTAGCATCAACAGGGATTTTTTTGATGAGGACCAGGTCGGAATCGACGGCAAGGGACGCCTGATTGGTTTCAAATCCTGCCGTTTCATAAACCTTGTTGATGTCCTGCGCAAAGGTCTGGATATTCATCCGATCCTTTACGGCATCAAAAGAAAACGGGATTCGGGACTGGCCTTTGGCCACTTTCTTAATTTTCAACTGTCCCGAATGCCCGACGGCCTCACTCATCCGAATAGATTGATCCCGGAGGCTGATACCAACCAGACCCTCCTCGGCCTGATGCGAATTCATCCAAACACTCCCTGTTTCGTTGTTCCTTTAACGCTTCGGTCCGCGCTCCCAGCTTTTTTCACCTCCCTGGATTTTGCCGTGGTTTTCGATTTTCAATGCGCCAATGGTGGAAAGCATAAAATCGTTTTCCACTCGTGCAATATCCAGAGAGTCAATGGGGCAATACACATCGGCATATTTGATTGCAGACGTATCTATTACCGCCAAAACATACGGTTTGCGGACAGTGGGGCAATACCGAATCGAATCAACCTGGGTATAAATCTGATCCAGATTATCAATCGTTGCTTTGAGGCTATTGATGATCTTGCGATAGTTGTTGTGAACGTTCTGGCTGGCTTCCATCGCCATATCCGGCTTGCCCTGACGAACGTCATTTTCAATGATGCGATATTGCAAAAAGAAATCTTTCCGTTCCACCACCTCCAGGGCGCCGTCGTACGTACTCAACGGAGCGCAGGGGTGGGTTTTCAGAAATTCCCGCAGTGATTCCAACCGATCGCGCAGAATCCGCACCTCAGCCGTGATCGACTCGATCCGGCGCTGCAGAGAATCGAGCATCACACTATCGTCCGGGGACACCTGAGGAATAAATTGATCTATCTCGGTTTGCTCCTGGTTCAAAGAGTCAAAGATAGCAACAAAACGCGCAATGGGTACAGCGAATACGGAATCCACATAAGCATGATAGGCAGAATCGGTTTTCACAAAATTGATCAGTTCATCGAGGCTATCCGTATAAGAGGCATGAAATCGCAAATATTGCAGTTCTGCATTGTGGAGATTTTCCATGTTGTATCGGCAAATTTGCGTATTTCGAGCTTCTTCATCCCAGAGCTTTTTCGGATAGTAAATAGAACCGATCAGCGCCGCCGTCAGCAGGACGATAAGGAGTTTGTAAACGATCGATCCCTTTCCGTAATGATCAGACATCTTTCCTCCCTCTCTCTTCTTGGGTAAACTTGCATTTGAGGTTCGACGTTAGAGAATTATTAGATCGCGTGAATATAAAAGGAGCTTATAAAAATTGCAAGCATTATAAACCGAAAAGTGCCTTTCACCTACTCCTTCAAACGAATATACGGGCGCATCCTGGATAACTTCTTTTCTCCGATTCCCGAAACGCGCATTAAATCCTCGACCCGGGTGAACGGGCCGTTTTGCTTACGGTCGGCCAGAATGCGTTTTGCCAGGGTCTCACCGATGCCGGGCAGCCGCACCAATTGCTCCAAATCCGCCTGATTGATATTGACGCGCCATCCTTTGCTTTCGGCCCCCTTGCCCTCACGATCCCTCGCCAGCCGTGCCGGCTTTGTTGAAAGCCGGTTCAGGCTATCGGCAATGGCCTGAAACCGCCGGGCCAGGGCAGGATCAACCTCGGGCAAAGGTTTTTGCGCCTGATATCCGCGAATCGCCAGACCGACCAGGAACGTTACGGCCAACCATACAGCCGCTTTTATCTGTAAGCCGTGAAATCCCCCGCGCATATCCATGGCCTGCGGTTACTGAAACACTTCCCGGATTTTTTTGAAAAATCCTTTTTCGTTTTTGGGCGGTGTCAGGTTTTCGGATTTCAGCAATTGCTTCAAAAGCTCCTTTTCCTGTTTGTTCAGCTTTGTCGGAGTCCACACATGAATGCGGACGAGCTGATCGCCGCGGCCGTGGCCCCGCAGATGCGGAATGCCCTTACCGCGCATCCGCAGAATCTTACCCGATTGCGTGCCGGGCGAAATTTCCAGCTCCGCCTTTCCGTTCAAAGTGGGGATCTCCACGGTCGTTCCCAGAGCGGCCTGCGGGAAGCTTAGATACAGGTCAAATAAAATATCATCGCCGTGGCGTTCAAAATATTCATGTTCCTTTTCTTCGATGAACACCAGCACGTCGCCCGGCGGCCCGCCGTTAGGCCCCACATCTCCCTCACCGCGCAGGGTGATATAATTGCCGGAGGAGACTCCCGCCGGAATTTCGACGGTCAGCGTGCTTTCGCCCTGCACGCGACCCTCGCCGCCGCATGCTTCGCAAAAGTCCTTAATAATCTGCCCTTCTCCCCGGCAATACGAACATGTGCTGACATTGATAAACTGCCCGAAAATCGAACGGGATACGCTGCGGATTTCACCGGTACCGTTGCACTGCGGGCAGGTTACCGGCTTGCTGCCTTTTTTCAGGCCGGATCCGTTGCAAGTGGCACAGCGCACCAGACGCTTGATCTTCAGCTTCTTGGTCACTCCGGTAGCGATCTCTTCCAGAGTCAGTGACAGCCGAATCTGGAGGTCCGATCCACGCGGCTTGCGTCCGGCACGCGAGCGGCCCCGGCCCATGCCGAAAATATCGGCAAAGCCGAAGCCTTCAGACATAAACGTCCGCAACGCATCGGCCAAATCAAATTCAAAGCCGGCAAAATCTCCAAAACCGCCCTTGACTCCTTCATGACCGTACGCATCATACCGGCGCCGCTTCTCGGGGTCTTTCAGCACCTCGTAAGCTTCGGATACTTCTTTGAATTTTTCTTCGGCGGTTTTATCTCCGGGATTGCGATCCGGATGGTACTCCATGGCCAGACGACGATAGGCCTTTTTGATCTCTTCATCCGTCGCATCCCGCTGCACACCGAGAATTTCGTAATAATCTCGTTTGGCCATGGGCTTGATGGTGGGCTTGCAATGCTATGTATGCTATTCTTTGCTTACAATCACTTTAGCCGGGCGTAAAATTTTATCGCCGATTAAATACCCTTTTTGGTGCTCTTCCACAACCGTATTGGGCGGAACATCTTCTTTTTCCACCTGCATCAAGGCTTCATGATATTCAGGATCAAACTCCTGGCCGACGGCGGAAATCGGGGTCACGCCCTCGGCTTCGAGCACCTTCAAAAAGGTTTTGTAGATCATCTCAATGCCTTCGACCAGCGCCTCGAAATTTTGATCACGTCGCGCCGATTCCAGCGACCGTTCGATGTCATCCAGAATCGGCAACAGCTTCAAGATCAAATCAGCGTTGGCTTTGCGCCAGAACTCCTCCAGCTCGCGCTCTTTGCGCTTGCGGAAATTTTCGAATTCCGCAACTTGCCGCAAATATTTATCCTTCAGCTCTTCGATTTCTTTTTTGAGCTTTTGGATTTCTTTGTCTTTGGCGCTCGCGGTTTTCTTTTTTTCCGTTTTGCTCTCTTTTTTACCGGCTGCTTTCTCGGCTTCTTTCACTTCATCCATATCCTGAATCTCAATCTCCCGGTGATTGCCACCCTGCTCTTTCACCTGATCTTCCACCTGTATTTTTTCGTCTCGATTGCTCATAGCTCACCACCTCAACTTAATGGGTCCTTTTTGGCTTGTTGGTGAATTGATCGCTTTTACCACCAACGCCAAAGCCGGCATTTGCATCCTTGCAGCGCCCGGACGTCACTCGTTTTTCGGAACCGATTCCGCATTAAACAGACTGGACAGGACTTCCGCCATGTAATCGATCACCGCCACCAGCTTGGAATAGGGCATACGCGTCGGGCCCAGAAGCCCGATGGTACCGGAGACGCCGCCGAGGTGGTACGTCGCCGTGATAAGGCTGCAGTACCGCATCAAATGTTCTTTATTCTCTTCACCGATCGTGATTTTAATTCGGTGAGGCGATATTGGTGCCGGGGGGGCATCCGTTTCCTCCGTTTCCGTCCGACGGTTGAACACCTGAATCAAAATTTCCTTATCATCCAGCAGGTTCATGATGTTCTTCAATTTAGTTTGATCGG
>Ga0256830_1003347_pt1 | contig 10029 bp, 7 predicted proteins | sample 128326metaG_FD_190537 | JGI IMG/M metagenome (GOLD analysis project Ga0256830, IMG submission 190537) | Hydrothermal vent microbial communities from Lau Basin, Pacific Ocean - 128-326 | ecosystem: Environmental > Aquatic > Marine > Hydrothermal vents | place: Pacific Ocean: Lau Basin | collected...
ACATCTTCGAAGAGGTTGAGGCACGACGTCGTTCGCGAGGGGATCACCAAACTATCCAGCGATCATGTTTTGCGCGCCCAGGATTTTCTCCGGTCGCGGTGGGGTGCCGGGCAACCGGCATCCTACCACGACCACACCTGCTGCCCACCGAGACAGCGCCCATGCTTGGCGCACATAGAAGAGGGCCTCGTCGGCCATCCCGACGTGGCCCTACGCATATCTTCTGTCCAAGGCGGTTCGCCCTAGGCAAGAATGGCTCGCGATCGGAACTCGCCTCAGCGAATGGCGAATACGTGCCTGATCTCAGGGATCCACATAAAACGATCTCGGTCCACTAAGCGATACTTGGTAGAATGACGTTGGTCCGGTATGCCGAGCGGTGAGTTGATGGCCGCTCGCTGCGGGAGGAATGGGGCCCACCTCGACCACGACATCAGGGCCAGGGAACCCAGGAATGAATGAGCGGCGCCGAGTACGATTGGTAAACGATCCTACACGGGTGGGCATCCTCACCGGGAGGGAGCAAACGCGCCGGATTCGCCGCCTCCTTCAGGTCCAGTTTGTTGATGGTGTGCGCTGGGTTCCAGAGGGGCAGCTTGAGATCGTTCGTGATTCTCGGTTATCGCCCCTCGATATGCTGGAGGCCAAGAAGCTGGGCCGGCCGGTGGATCTTCGGCGCACTCTGACCCACGTGAAGCTCTCCGGACGGCTAGCTGACGTGATCTACAGCATGGAGGCCACGAACACCGACTTCTACGCCTACCAGTTCAAGCCGGTCGTGAAGGTCCTCGAATCGCCATCGAACGGGATCCTCATCGCGGACGAGGTCGGTCTCGGCAAGACGATCGAAGCGGGTCTCATCTGGACCGAGCTGCGGAGTCGATTTGATATGCGCCGCCTACTGGTCCTTTGCCCGGCTGCGCTGCGTGAGAAGTGGCGGCGTGAGCTCTCCAGAAAGATCGGCGTCACCGCCCAAATCTGCGACGCCCGCGAAACACTCAACGTGTTGGAAGACGAGGACGCGCAGTCGCGCGGATTCGCGATCATCGCCAGCACTCAGGGTCTTCGTCCGCCCCGCGCTTGGGAGGAAGAGAATGGTAAGAGGCCTGCTGCAAAGCTCGCTCGCTTCCTTCGGTCCAAGGAGAGCGAGGACCGTCTCGTGGACCTATTGGTGATCGACGAAGCTCACCATCTCCGAAATCCCGAAACGCAAACCAATGAGCTCGGTCAGCTCTGCAATGACGTCGCGGAGTATTCCGTTTTCCTGACCGCGACACCGATCCACAACCGCAACGACGATCTGTTCGCCCTTCTGCGGCTTCTTGATCCGGATACCTTCACTAGACCAGAAGTGTTCGCGCAGATCTTGGAGGCGAACGCTCCGTTGGTGAAGGCCCGGGATCTCGTACTCGGCCCGAATCTCGACATCGAGAAGTTGCGCGAGTTGCTAGAAACCGCGCGATCCCATCCGCTTCTCCGCGCCAATCGCCAGCTCGCGATGATCCAGGAGGCTGACCTTGTTCCCGAACGTTTGCAGCGTCGCGACATCCGTAGCAGACTGGCCTACCGCCTTGAGACCGTGAATCTGTTGGCTCACGTCGTCACGAGGACACGGAAGAAGGACGTCAAGGAGTGGCGAGTCGTCCGAGAGCCGATCCCCGAATTTGTCGCTCTCGAACCCGTAGAAGAGAAGTTCTACAACCTCGTTACCGACGTCGTCGTCAAGTACGCGTTGGAGCGCTTGACGAATGAGCGCTTCCTGCTGGCCCAGCCGCAAAGGCAGATGACGAGCAGCATGGCTGCGTCTCTTCGGTCCTGGCAGAAGAAGTTGATCGAGTTGGAGGAATCGGAAGAAACCGGCGAAGATGAAGATGACAGAGCCAGGCGAAACGCCCTCGGCCCGCTCGCTACCGAGATCGTCATTCGGTCGCGAGACTATGTCGACCTCAAGCAGCTCATCGAGATCGACACGAAATACCACCGGCTGAGAGTCATTCTCACCAAGTTCTTCCAGGAGCATCCAAACGAGAAGGTTATCGTCTTTTCGAGCTTCCGCCCCACGCTGGCATACCTCGACGAGCGCCTCGAAGCAGACGGCGTCTCGTGTATTCAGCTTAAGGGCGGGCAACGAGAGGCGAAGGACGAGACCATCCAACGATTCAAGGACCCAGGTGGGCCCAGTGTCTTGCTTTCGTCCGAAGTCGGCGGCGAGGGTGTCGACCTCCAATTCTCACGAGTTGTGATCAACTACGACCTTCCGTGGAACCCAATGCGCCTCGAACAGCGCATCGGACGTATTGATCGGCTCGGGCAGGAGGCCGAAAAGATTCTCGTCTGGAATGTTCTGTATGCGAACACCATCGACGCTCGGATCTACGAGCGTCTCTACGACAAGCTCGATCTTTGTCGAACCGCGCTGGGTGATTTCGAGGCCATTCTCGGCGATGAGATCCGCAGACTGGAGGTCGACTTGCTCTCGGGCGGCCTGTCTGTGGAGCAGCAGGAGCACCGTATCGATCAGACGGCCCAGGCGCTCGAGAACCTGCGGCTTGAGGAGCAGAACCTTGAGCAAGATGCCGCGAGTCTCGTCGCCTACGGGGACTACATCCTCAACCAGGTGCAAGCGGCGCGCAAGCTTCATCGGTGGATCAGCGGCGATGACATCCAGCGATACGTGTTCGACTACCTGAAGCTCCACTATCCTGGGTGCGAGCTGTGTCAGGTCGAGGCTGACTCTCCCGTGTTCGAAATCGAACTCTCAGACAAGGCAAAGCTCGACCTGAAGGATTTCATCAGGCAACACCGTCTATCGTTTGTGACGAGACTCACGTCGATCTCGGCTCGACCCGTTCGGTGTCGGTTCGAGAATCGGGTCGCCGGTGTCTCCGTTCGATCCGAAGAGGTGATCTCACAGTTCCATCCGATCGTACGGATGGTGAGCAGTGGCATAGCAGAAGGCGACGAACAGCTCACACCGGCGGTTGCGTTGACGTTGAACCGTACCGCCGTTGAAGTGCCCATAGCCCCGGGCATATACGTCCTGGCTGCCGCGCTTTGGTCATTCCGCGGGCTTCAGGACGCAGAGAAGTTGGCTTACGCTGCGACCCGGCTCGACGGATTCGGGGTCTTGCTTGAGCCCGACGTGGCGGAACGCATCGCAGTCGCAGCGGTCGCGAATGGTGAGGACTGGATCGAAGCGCGAAATGTGGTCGATCTCGCACAGGCCTACGCAGTAGCGAATGAAGTCCTCCTCGGGAATCTCGACGAAGAATACGAGGACTTCTCACGCGAGCTGCGGGCGCGGAACCAAGATCGAGCCGACATCCAGCTCCACACCCTCGAACAACACCTGCATCAGCAGACCGCGAAGCTCGAATTGATTCGTGAGAAGCACCGAGCGCGAGGACGGAGCTCACTCGTGAGAGCGACGGAAGGGCGGATCAAGGCGTTGGAGGGCCGAGTCGAGCAACAGCGCTTGAGGATCGAGAGCCGGCGCGAGGTGCGTTCGGAGTCCCGAGATATTGCGATCGCGATTGTGCAGATCACCGGATGAGCCACGGAGGCATCCATGTTTGACGAGCATCTCCTGCAGTACAGAGAGTGCGAACTCATTGTTGGGTTGGATTTCGGCACCTCTGCGTCCAAGGTTGTCGTTCAAGCGCCGGAACTCGCGGGTGGTCAGGCCTACGCGGTCGAGTTCGGCGAGGTGGCGCACTCATCTATGGCGTACCTCTTGCCGACGAGGTTGTGGGTCACGTCGAACGGGACATGCAGTCTTGCTCGTGGTAGTGACGCACGATTGGTCAACGATATAAAGCTTGAGTTGCTTGCCCACGATGAGCATTTGAACAGCAGCCGCGGGCCGACGCGCCAACGCTTGCATCCTAACGCCGCGGCAGTGGCATATCTCGCGCTGCTGTTGAGACACACGCGAAAGTGGTTCCTAGAAACGAAGCGTGACGTCATCGGGCACTTCCGGTCATTGAACTGGAGTGTCAACCTCGGCGTTCCCTCACCATGCATCGAGGACAACGAAGAGAATCGCCGGTTTCGGCTCGTGGGAAAAGCAGCTTGGATGCTATCCGTTTTGGAAGACCACATCACCGTTGAAAAGGCGGAGCACGAGCTACGGTATCTCGTCGAGGCCCCGGAGTACTGGGAGCGCGACGATGACGGCCTCGCGTGCGACTTCGACATAATTCCCGAGATCGCTGCCGGCGCAGTCGGCTACGCGCTCTCGGACCTTCGCCGCGAAGGCGTGCATCTCATGGTTGACGTTGGCGCATCCACGATCGACGTGTGCAGCTTTCTGCTGCACCAGGCGCACGAATGTGGCGGCGATCGCTACAGTCTATTGACGGCGGATGTTCAGCAGTTGGGAACCATCCGTCTTCACCATGAGCGAATCCGTGCAATTCAACGGTCACACGAAAAGCAGGCACAGGATCTTCGTGACAAGCATGACCCTCTGGTACCGATCAGTGAGGACATCGAGCCGTATCTTCTATCTCACGATCAGATCGTGTCGGAAGTGCAGGTCGCCGAGGAAGAACTTAGGAAGCGCTGTCGCTCGATGCTGCGGCGGGTTGTCACCGACCTCAAGACCCGGCGCGCTCCCAATGAGAAGATCTGGCGCGGTCGACTTCCGATCCTGTTGATTGGTGGCGGCAGTAAGCTTCCGTTCTTCGCGTCGTTGGTCGAGGAACTCGGGGAATGGGTGAAGTCGTATGGCGGCAACGAAGGAGCTGTTGTCGTCTCCGTGCCCATGCCAGACACCCTCAAGAGCAAGACGGCCGAGCACCATCGGCTTGCCGTGGCGTGGGGGTTGAGTCATCGGGCGCCAGATGTCGGCGACATCATCCCTGCTGATTGTGTCGAAGACATCGAGCCGCCTCGCAAGCGAACTTGGAAGGACGATTACATCGATAAGGACCAGGTTTAGGTTCCGCGAGCAAAGATATGGACAAGTCACCCAAGTCGGCCAGATTCGGGAAGGCCGCCCGAGAACGGATAGCCGCGGTTCGCAAGATGCTGAGCCCCAGAGCATGCGCGCCGGACGACGACAAGGGGAAGCGCCACGGTCATCCTTTCGCGCACGGTCACGAGGAGGAGAATGTCATCCCCGAGTTGAGTGGTGACGCCGGTGCGAGGAAGCTCTTCCGGAACCAAGCAATCAAGTAGCGAACGAATTCGCAGGTCGGGGATCGCCCGACAGGAGATGGATACGAAGGGCCCACGCGGAATCTGGCGAGTTCCCGGGTCTCGTGCGTGAACTTCCTGCTGCCCCTTGCTGGGGTCGACTGCGCTCTGCGGGAGTTCATCCATGCCATTGGCGAATAACGTCGCGGAGATGGAGCCTGTCATCGATCAAGCCCAGAGGCGCGCCCTCGTCGAGTTCGGAGTGGATCGGATGGGACGATTCGCTCAAGGTCGGATCCATGTCGCGCGGTGCGAACAACACAAGCATCGACGCGCTTGTTGTTGCGCGGGACTCGCACGGGCCGACGGCGTACATGTCTCACCGTAACCGGTCGAGAACCGACGTCCTTTCGCCTCGCCTCTCTCGGCGGTAAAACGGTGCATTCGCCGGCGTGTGGTTTTGGATTCGCTCGCCGCCCAAGGAGAGAAGAATGCGCGTTGCCGCCAACGATCATGTTTATCGGTGTTGACATGAGGGCGGCAAAGCGATCACCGCGTTTGCAGACGTGCCACCCGACGCACTCTGCGTTGTGGTGCTCGATCACAGCGAAAACCCAGCACCAGCCCTCCTCTGCCGTCTGTACGCGCACGCCGTCGGTGCCTCACATCTCGTTGAGCCTGTCGGTCACGATCGATCCGTCGTGATCTTTCGTTGCGCCTCGACGGCCGCGATGAGGTGACAGCAGGTTGTTCTCTCGCATCAGTCGCAGGACCCGCTTGCGGCCGACCCGAATCCCATCGAGAATCCGAAGCCTCGCATGCACTTTGCGATGACCCTCGCCCTGAAATGGCGATCGCTCGAGATCAGCACGAATGGTTTTCAACAATTGCTCATCGGTCGTCTTCGGTTTCGGTCCCCGACGCGCCGGCAGCTTTCCTGCTTCGTGCTGGTCTTCTCGAGAACGACGGCCGTAGAGCGCCGAGCGGCTGCGCTCCCAGACGCGACAGACGCGCTGGATCCCGTAAGGCCGACCCGTGGCCGAGGAGATCACTCCGCTCATCGCTGCGATCTCCTCGTCCCCAAAGGGAGCTTCTTCTCCAGTGCACGAGAGCGCTCGCGCAGCAGCTCGATCTCCATCGAAAGCTCTCCGATGTGACGCTTCGCTGCATCGAGCTCCGCATTCAACGGATCGTGCTGCCGATTCTCGAGGCCGGCCTCAAGGCCCGCCGGCGTCCGCTCACGCCACTGCTCCAGCCGATACATCTCCACGCCCATCTCACGCGAGAGTGAGTCGAGCGACTCCCCACGAAGCAAACGCAGCACCACATCCCGCTTGCGACCCGCGCTCCAACATTGGCCGGGTGCCAGACCCCCGGAGCGACCCGCGGAGCCGCCTGGGCCCACTCCAGTCGCCCTACGGGCTCCTTCCGTGGGCCCAGGCTTGGGCTTTGAACGACGAGAACGACTCACTTTCACTGCCTCCTTGGTCATCAGATTATCTCCTAATCCGTGTCCAAAGAAACTGGGGGCGCCTTACGTCAATGGCTATCCCCTTGTGCATAGCCGGCAACCGAAACACCAAGACTCCGAGAGTTGTGTTCGGAATCGGGAAGTCGGCGTGTTGGCGGGATTTCTGGTGAGCCTGTCGGTATTGTGCCCTTTGGCCAACCGGGAAAGGGGGAGTGTTATTCCGAAGTCATCAGCCAGTGGTCTTCGTTTTGTTCGAAGGTGACCTTGAACTGAGTTTCGGGGCGACCGGCGTCCGGTCCGAACCAGTTGTGTAGGATCTCGGGAAGTACGTTCTTGGTCGTGCCGGGTCGTCGGATCGTGTCCAGCGTGGTCTTGGTGAACTTTGCTTCGAGATCTTCGCCATTGGCGGAGATGGATGTCCATCCGCTCGGGAGTCCCGGAGTGCTGGTTCTGTCTGGAAGGAAGAGGATTGGTCTACCGTTCGCATGGCCGACACTACAAGTGAAGTGTTGCGAGCTGCTGTCGTCGCTTCTTGCGGGTCGATCCAGGTATTCTGCAAGGCGCCAGTCGACCAGCTCTCGGACCAGTTGCCGGACTTCGTCGCGCATCGCGTTCGGGACGTCGAGATTCGTGCGTAAGACTTCGTTCACGTACTCAAAATACGAATTCCCACCGGTGCCACGGCCTTCGACGAGCGCCTTGATGGGATTGGTTTCCAGCATCCGTTTCAACCTTGAGGAATCTTCCAGTCGCTTTCGGCCGACATCCTGTGTCAGCAGGGCCGAACGTGAGGCTAGGTTCGAGAAGGCTGCAGCGAGCTTGTCGATACTGATCTCGCCGGGAAATGCGTCTTGATTCAGCATTGCCTGCAGCAGCAGCATCTTGTAACTCCGGGTCATTGGGGTTGTTTCCAGAGTGCCCAGGAAGGTTCCAAAGTGCTTCACTGCCTTCTGCTCCGCCGGTTGCAAGCAGTCCGCATGGTCCAGGAATCCATGCCAGGATCCAAAAGCTTGCCGTACGGAGCGAGGACTGTAGCCTTCGTGGTATGCCTCGACGGCGCGAGGCCGCTCACCGTGTCGTTCCTGGAAGTCCTTCAGGAAGTACGTCATCACTTCCTTGCTGCTGGGCCGCCTCAACAGCCCGCGAAGAATCTCGATGGCTTTCAATTCGTAGGTGATCTCGCATCCGGGGGGAAGCTCCAGGTTGTCTTCTTGAAGTGCGTTGAGTGCTCGTTCCAGATGGGCATCGCCGGACGGCAGATCGAGCAGAGTCTGCGGCTTGAGCAGAAAAACTCGGTGGTTGCCGATGTAGTCGATCACGGTCAGAACCTTCTGATCGTCGGGTCTACGCAATCCTCGTCCGAATTGCTGAAGCCAGATGATTCGCGACTCTGTCGGTCGCAGCATCATCACCGTATCGACTTGCGGCAGATCCACGCCTTCATTGAACATGTCCACCGCACAGATGATATCGAGTTCGCCTTCCTGGAGCCTCGCGAGGGACGAAGCTCTCGGCGCGGAGCCCTCTCCCGAATGCACGGCCACGGCCCTCAGATCATGACGGCAGAAGAATCTTGCCATGAAGTCTGCGTGGCGCTGTGAGCAGCAAAAGGCCAGGGTTCGCTTGCCGCCATGCGTTCTGTATTGCTCCAGTGCATTTTCGGCACGCCTTCTTGTGGCCAGTGAATCCGTGAGAGCCTCGTCATTGAAACGACCGGAACGCCAGGGAATATTCGTGTAATCCACCTCGTCCGGTACGCCGAAGTACCGGAACGGGCAGAGCAGCGCACGTCTGATTCCCTCGACGAGATCGAGTCTGAAGACGAGATTCTCGCCGCAGAGTGCCAGAAGATCGCCACCGTCCGTACGCTCGGGTGTCGCGGTGAGCCCCAGAAGGAACTTCGGCGAAAAATGATCCAGCAAGTGCCGGTAAGTACGCGCCGCTGCGTGGTGAAACTCGTCGACGATGATGTAGTCGAAATCCTCGGGATCGAATCGCTGCAGGTGTTGTTGTCTGCCGAGCGTTTGGATGGATGCAAATACTATGCTCGCGTTCGCGATCTTCTCCTTTCCCGTGTAGCGCCCGAAGCTGTCGCCGGGTCGAATACGGCGGAACGTGCTCATGGCCTGAGTGAGTATTTCTTCTCGATGCGCGACATAAAGCACTCGGCTGAACTCCGGACGACAGGTATCGAAGGCCGAGAGCCATGTTTTTCCCAGGCCTGTTGCGAGAACGACAAGGCCGGCCCTGTTGCCTTCGTCGCGAGTCTTCTCGAGCGCTGCCAGGGCCTCGATTTGCACAGAGTGAGGCTCGGGAATCGGCTCGAGCACCCCTTCTTCCACGTCGACGCTCGCCGGCATGCTGACCATCGAGGTTCTTCTGGCGGCGTAGTCGCAGATCCAGGATCTGGTGACCTCGCGTGTCCGGCTGTCACGGAACAGATCCTCGAAACCATTAACGATGCTCTGGAATCCCGATTCCCTGGAAGAAACGATCCGGTAGTTCCATTCGATGGCTTCTCGCATGGCCATGGCCGACAGGTTCGAGCTGCCAACGAACGCGACATGCGGACGGTGCCGGTTTCGGAAGATGTAAGCCTTGGGATGAAAACTGGTGCCCCGGCATTCATAGGCACGGATCTGAATGTCGCCCTCGAGATCGAGCAACCTGTGGAGTCCCTCCGGGTCGGTCAGGCCAAGGTAGTCACCGGTGAGTAAGCGCAGTCGGCCATCCCGATCGAGAAGATCGCGGAGGTGTTCCATGATCAGCCGCACGCCGCTGTCCTTGACGAAGGCCACTGCGATGTCGGCCTGTGTCGCTTGATCGAGTTGTTCGCGCAAATGAGGCAAGAGAGGATCGTCTCCGCCGCAAATGAGCCCGTCCCGATTTCTGTCAATCGAAATGGGAGCGGTCGCAGACGCCGGATCGTAAGCGGGCATTGCCTCTCTGACGGCCAGATAATTCCCCTTGTTCGGGATCACCATCCGAACTCCCCCGGTCGGATCCTCCACATCGTTGCGATACCGAGGGATCACGTGCACGTGGAGGTGCATCACAGTCTGCCCTGCATCCTCACCCACATTGATGCCGATATTGAATCCATCGGGCTGGTATCGCGCGAGCACCGCATCTCGGGCGACGGAGATGGCCTGTGCCAGTTCCACCTGTTCCGTAGAGGTCGCCTTGAACCAATCTTCCACATGTCTCTTCGGGATCAAGAGCGCGTGTCCATCGGAAACCGGGAACTTATCCCAAAGGCCAAGGACGTTTTCTCCCTCATGAAAGACGCGGTCAGGTTCAACGCTACAAAAAGGGCACTTCCCCTCTTTCATCTCGAAGGTCCCCCTGTGGGTTTGCTGGCGATGGAAAGTCGACCGTCAAGCCCCGCGATACGGCACGAAGCACAGCGCCAGCGAGGC
>Ga0256830_1003348_pt1 | contig 10028 bp, 9 predicted proteins | sample 128326metaG_FD_190537 | JGI IMG/M metagenome (GOLD analysis project Ga0256830, IMG submission 190537) | Hydrothermal vent microbial communities from Lau Basin, Pacific Ocean - 128-326 | ecosystem: Environmental > Aquatic > Marine > Hydrothermal vents | place: Pacific Ocean: Lau Basin | collected...
TGAAGATCTCCGAAAGGAAGCTGTAGATGTCCATCCGTTGGACCCTACCCGGCCCTCTCGCCAAGGGAAGCCCACCCCACTACGAACCCGGAAGAGCCATTGGAATTACATATCCTAACGCTCCTAGGTTCAGTGAAACCTGGGAATGGGAAGACGATCACTGGATCCTGAAGAAGCCCCCTCATTCACCTTCCGCCAGGCAGGAGGCAAAACTAGCCTATGACTACAACTTAAAAAAAGTTCTTCTCTTTGGAGGAGTCGGAGCTTCGGGGGAAGCCCTGAATGAACTCTGGGCCTGGGATGGAACGGATTGGAGGAAGATACCCATGCAACAATCGTGGCCCGGCCCAAGAATCGTCTCCACTTTTATTTCGGACCCCTTGAGAAAGCGAATCGTCTTGCAAGGCGGAATCAATATGCACAACCACCAGCCTTATTACCCTGTATACAGCGACACCTGGGAGTGGGATGGAAAGAAATGGACTCAATTGAATAGCACCCCGAATCCGGGACAACGGTATGCAGCCTTGTCCACCTATGACTGGAATTCGAAACGTGTCGTTGTCACTCGTGGGAGATCAGGATTTCTTTCCTATTACGACACTACTCCATGGTTTTGGGATGGAAAATCCTGGGCTTCATACAAGACCAAGACCAAACCTCCTTCTAATCTCTATCCTACTGGGAGTTCCTTTTGCTGGGATTTCTTCGCCCGAGCCCCCCTCTTAGTTCTGGGCTTTTATGATAGCTATTATGGACTGTTAGCGGAAAACTGGCACTTGATCGGAGGGAACTGGAAAAAGTCCTTGAGCATGAAAACCCTGAACTACCAGATTAAATACGGCCTCCTCCCCGATCCGAAACGAAACCGGATCCTCGCCCTCGGGGGGGTATGGAGGATTGGGCCGAAGGCCCCGCCCACGATCCTCCAACAAAGAAGAAAGTACGAAACTTGGGCCTACGACGGCAAGACCTGGGGCCCCGTGGCCGGAGCCACGGTCACTGACCCGGAAACCGGCGTCTCGCTCATCCACGACAAGGCCCGGGATCAGTTCCTCGTCCTCGACAAAGACGATCCCAAACAGCGCGGCTGGGTCACCTGGGACCTCGGCGTCTTCGCCTATCGGGGCGGCCGCTTCGTACGCCTGCATCCGAAAACCTCTCCCCCGGCCTCCTGGACCCCGTACGAGGAGATCCTTCCCCTCTACATCGACAGCCTGGGAAAGATCTTCCTCCATTTGGGTCCCAACAAGCCCAGACTCCTTCCCGGAACGGACTGGCTCTGGGACGGAACGAACTGGACCCGGATCAATACCGTCAACCGCCTCGATCTCCACCTCATGGCTGCCGCCTACGACCGGCACCGCGATCGAGTCGTCGCCCTCGCAGGAGACGGTTCCACCTGGGAATGGAATCTCAAGACCGGCTGGAAGAAGGTCTGGAGCAGCCCGAGGTTCAATAATCTGTTCTACCCCACTCTGGCCTATGACGAGGTCCGGCGTGAAACCGTTCTCTTTGGAGCGAAAGCCCAGGGAATCCAAGAGGATCAAACTTGGATTTGGAACGGAAAGACCTGGAGCCAGCGGTTCCCGAAGACGATTCCTCCAAAACGCTCCGCTCCGCGGATGCTCTTCCTCCCCGAGTTCGGGGGCATCGTGATGTTCGGAAGAAACAACTACGGCTCCAAGGACCATACGACCTGGCTCTGGAACGGGACCGACTGGCGTCCCCTCGACGTTAAGCCGCTGGAGCACCGGCAGGACCCGATCTACATTCACCGATACTCCGGAACCATCCTCGCGGCGGCCTATGATCCAGGCCGCCATCGGATCTTGATCACCTACGACGTCCAGGACGCCTCACCGCGGTCCACCCGCTGGTGGGAGTTCCGCTTCGTCGGGCTCTCGGCCGAGCGTCAGGAACTCAGGCCCGGCGAACGGGTCCGAATCCATCTCGACCTTCCGAAGCACGCCGGCGAACTCGCATGGCTGCACCTCTCGGGGGCCGACTGGCCGGGGATCCCGCTCGGGACCTATTCGGCGAGCGGCCGCGACGTCCTACCCCTCGCCCCCGATCCGATCTTCCACCTGAACTTGGCGGCACCGAAGCTCCGCCGCCTCGACGCCCAGGGCAGGGCGCGGTTCGACCTCGCCTTCCCCCCGCTTCGGGCTCTCGCCGGCCTCGACCTCTACACGGCCGCGATGACGATCGGCCCCACGGGCAAGGTCACCTGGGTCACGAACGCCGAACGCCTCCACTTCAACCGCTGAACCCCAATCCCCGCCGCTTTCGACCCAGGCGGCGGTTGGAAGAACCATCAACACCCAATGAAAACGAACAAGAATCATATGGGGATCGGCCTGCTCCTCGCCGCACTCGGTGTCCTAGGCGCCTTTCTCATCCCTGAAACCCCGAACAGGGCGAAGAGCGGGGATGAGGGTCTCGAGACCCCCGGGAGAGGTGGGGAAGCACCGAAGGTCAAACGAAGAGCTTTGAAACGGGAAGTTGTCGCGGACAAGCCCGCCCTCCTCCGGATCCAAGCCTTTCTCGAAGGGAGCCGGCCCGCGGCAGGAACCCTTTTCTGGGTGGAAAGCCCGACTCCTCCCTTTCCCGACAAGCTTCTAGCAACCCCGTTGCGTCCGGCCGAACCCATGAAACTCCAGAAGAAGGATTACAGCGGAACGGTGGAGATCCTCCCCGAGGACGGTTGCTGGACCTGGCTACGCATGACGCACATCGAGAAAGGAAAAGCTCCACTCTCGACCTACCGTCTGGTCCCGCCGTTTCGCGGCGAGAAATCCCTCATCGTGACCTTTCAACCCTCACGCCGGGCGCTCGATGTGTTCCTGCTCGATCCGGATTTCACCCCTGCCAGTCGAGGGACGATCCGCCTCTGGTTCACCCCGATTGAGGAGGTTTCTCCCCCGAAGATTCTCCGCACGGCGAAAGTCGGACAAGGCGGGTTCGCGCGCTTTGAAGATCTCCCGCCCGGCGGCTACTTCGCCGCCTGCAGTGGAGCCAAGCCCGGGGACTCCCCTCCCCAGGTCAAAAGGATCCTCCTTCCGGCCAAGATCCCTCAGCTCGAGGAGGTGGTGGTCCTCGTCAAGAAGGAAACGATGTACCCCATGACCCTCGTCCTCCAGGTGGCACTCGGCCCGCCACGGAATGGAGGCGGTTATGAGAGCGATCCCTGCCTCATTCTCGTCCGAACTACCCGAAGATCGGGAGAAATCTTCCCAATTCGAAGGAACTTGCAAAACGGACGAAATGAACTGAAGTTCGCACTGCCTGAAGGCATCTACGAGATCCGGATCCTTCCCCTCGGTTCCTTGGAGATCCCGGAAGCCTCGCGGAGGATCTACGTCTCGCCGAATCTGAAGAATCGGTACGAGGTCTATGCGAAACGACCGCCCCGGGAGGAGACGCTCGACCTCGAGGGGATCCCCGACCACTTGGGTCCCTTCTACGTCTATCCACGCTTCGAAGGCCCGAATCGACTCCTCGACGACCGACCCGGCATCTACTTCTTCGGGACCTTTCCGTGGGCCAAGCCCAACTGTTACCTCCGGATTCCCGGCGACCCGTTTCGGGTGGTCGCGGTTTCGAAGTTCGGGACCTGGTTGTCGAGAGATCTCCTCCAAGGTGAAAGGACCGCACCGGGCAGAAGGATTTCGGTTGCGATGATCGAAGGGACTTGGCTCGACCTTCGTTGGTTCACGGACAAGAGACCAGAAGCAGGTGCCTCCTTCCATCTCGAAGTCCAGACCTCGGGCCGAACCGAACGCCATGCAATTCGACCTTACCTCCTCGACGAAGGCGGAGTCACGCTTCCCGTCATAGGCTGCGCGGTCGTCGTCCCACGTGGTCCAGCCTTTCTCCGCTGCTTCCGCGAGGGAGACGAGACCCCTCTTTGGGAGCGGAAGGTCAAGGCCGCACGGAACCGCCAAACCCTGGTCGTCAAGAACTGAGTGGCGGCAGTGCGCGGGTGAAGGACACGCCACATATAGAGGCCTTTGCCGCGTGCAACGAACGAACCCGCCACGAACCCGAAGGATACCTTGACCGAGGCGCCGCGCACCGGAGCACGGCGGAGGGTGACCGCGGCGGTGGAGGCCGAGGCGCTCGGTCGGCCCGTACCGATCCCCGATCGGGCGAACCCTCGCGGGCCGGGGTTGCGCAGCGCTTCGGCTGTTGAGTAAACTTACTCAGCACAATGAGTAATCCGTTGCCCTCCTTCGTCCGGCCTCATGCCGCGGAACTCACCCGCCGCTTGAGGGAGCCGCGCCGGTGGATCCAGGTTCTCGCCGGGGCGCGGCAGGTAGGGAAGACCACGCTCGCCACCCAGGTGATCGAAAGGATCGGGTTTCCCGTGCGCTACACCAGCGCTGATGAACCGACCCTCCGCGATTCCAGTTGGCTGGAGGAGCAGTGGGAGGCCGCACGGGTGCTCGCCGAGGACGCCGGCAAAGGCGGCGCGCTCCTGGTCCTGGACGAGGTGCAGAAGCTCCCGGCCTGGTCGGAGACCGTCAAGCACCTGTGGGATGCCGATACCCGCGCGCGCCGCCGCCTGAAGGTCGTACTGCTCGGCTCCGGGCCGCTCCTTATCCAGCGCGGTCTGACCGAGAGCCTGGCCGGTCGCTTCGAGGTGATGGTTCTACCGCACTGGAGCTTCGCTGAGATGCGCGAGGCCTTCGGCTGGTCCCTGGAGCAGTTTCTGTGCTATGGCTCATATCCCGGCTCGGCGCCGCTCATCCGGCAGCCCAGACGCTGGATGCGGTACATCATCGACTCCCTGATCGAGACGACCATCTCTCGCGACGTCCTACTGCTTTCGCGCGTGGACAAGCCGGCGCTGCTCCGCAGGTTGTTCGAGCTCGGCTGCCACTATTCCGGGCAGATCCTCTCCTACACGAAGATGCTGGGCCAGCTCCAGGACGCCGGCAACACGACCACGCTGGCGCACTACCTCGACCTGCTGGCCGGCGCAGGCATGGTCACCGGCCTGCAGAAGTATCGCGGCAACGCGGTGCGCCGCCGGGGCTCCAGCCCCAAGCTGCAAGTTTTCAACACCGCGCTGATGACGGCCCAGGCTGGGCTCACTCTGGCAGAGGCGCGCCGAGACCGCGAGTACTGGGGACGGCTGGTGGAATCGGCGGTGGGCGCCCACCTGGCCAACGCCGCAGCGGCCGGGACGTGTGAACTCTACTATTGGCGCGACCGCAACCGGGAAGTGGACTTCGTGATTCGGGCCGGCAGGAAACTCGTGGCCATCGAAGTCAAGAGCGGGCCCCGCCGTGATCGCCTGCCCGGCATGCCGGCTTTCTCCACTGCTTTCGAGCCGACCCGAAAGCTGCTCGTCGGAGCCGAGGGTATCGACCTCGAGACCTTTCTTCTCAAGCCCGTCGAGTACTGGCTGGGGGCCTGAGCATGCAAGGAAACCGGAGGTAACTGTTCGGCGACGCCCATCTTCCCGGGGGGCCATTGGGTAAGACGGAGTGCTTCTCGAAGGAGGAGCACATGTCGAAAGCCCTGGGAGTGTCAGAAGAACCGAGTAACCGGCTTGGTTTTCCGGGATCCTCCTACACCTCAAGGAGATCTCGCTGATGTCGAGTGACAATCGAACCCCTCGTCGATTCCCGGCGAGCTCACCGATTCCCTGCTTCAACCCTGTGAACCCCAAGAGGTTGCGGACCGAAGGGGCCTTCTCAGCCAGTTGGCCGCCCTCCTCCCGCGCTGAACCCTCCTTGCCGGCGGCCTTTCGCTCCCACCCCCCGCACCTCTCTTGTGTGGAAAACCCCAAACGAAGCCCTTCGCGGTTTCGTCCCGGTCTGGAGGCCCAGGTCCTGGCAGCGGACCACGAAGCAGCCCCCTGACACACAGGAAACAGCATGCAGCGACGAGAATGCAGCGTCCTTGGTCGACGCCATTCTGGCGACGGTGATCGGGGGGAAGATGCAGGGAATCATACGAAACCTAGACGCCATACCTTGCCGATTAGCGTTAGATATACTAACTTACGGAGAACGGAGAAAAGAGGTAGTCCTATGGCCAACCGAAGAGTTCACTCCGTCGCAGGCGCCGCTGCTGGCGGCATGGCTGCTTTCTTGCTGGCCCGCGACCAGGGCACGCAACACCATCTTGTCGAGGCACTCGGCGGCGTTATGGGCGGACGGCTCCCGGATCTCATCGAACCCGCCTTGCATCCGGGGCACCGCAGCGTCGCCCACGCTCTTATTCCCGCTGGCCTGACTGGGACGACGGTGGCCCCTCGTCTGCGGCGCGCCCAGCAGGCTGTCAGGCAGTGGGCAGATCGCCTGCTCGATGCGGGGACCCCGATGGGGCTCCCGCTCCTCGCGTGAGGGAGGAAGACCCCATGGCGATCGACCAGAAGGAGCTGGGAAGGCGGCTACGACGGGCCCGCGAGGCCTGTGGCATGAGGCAAGAAGATGTCGCGCGGTACCTCGATGTCTCGCGCTCGACCGTGGCCCAGATGGAACTCGGAAACCGCGCTGTTTCGGGGATCGAGCTGTCGCGCCTCGCCTACCTCTTCGGCAAGGACCTGCGCACCCTCGTGGCGGACGAAGCCCCGGACGAGGAGGACGTCCTTGTCGCACTCTTTCGTCTGCACCCGGAGCTGTCGACCGAGGAGGACGTGCTCGTAGCCCTGCGCCGCTGTATGGCGCTCGGCAGCGAACTGACCAATCTCGAACGCCTTCTCGGCATCGACCGCGATCTCACCACGGTCGCCACCTACGCGTTGGCCCGGCCGCAGACGACGTGGGAGGCCATCCAGCAGGGCGAACGCCTCGCCACCGAGGAGCGAAGGCGCCTCGGGCTCGGGCTCACCCCCCTCCCGGACGTAGCCGAGCTGCTCGAAGCGCAGGGTGTGCGTACTGCCCAGTTGAACCTGCCCGACGACATTTCCGGGCTGACCCTGATCGAGCCGGAAATCGGCTTCTTCGTGGTGGCCAACCGCGAGCACCACATCCTGCGCCGGCGCTTCTCCTACGCTCACGAGTACTGCCACGTGCTCGTTGACCGCGATCAGCGCGGGCTCGTCAGCCGCGGTCGGGACCGCGACGAGCTGGTGGAGGTGAGAGCCAACGCGTTCGCCGCCAGTTTTCTGATGCCGGCCGACGCGGTGCGCCAGTTCATCCACGCGCTCGGGAAGGGTCACTCGAGCCGGATGGAGGCCGAGGTCTTCGACGAGGACGAGCCGGTCCGGGCGCGCGCCCGCGCCGCCCCAGGCAGCCAGGACATCCAGCTCTACGACGTGGTCCAGATGGCCCACCACTTCGGTGTGAGCCGGACGGCCGCGTGCTACCGCCTCAAGAGTGTCCGGCTGCTTACGAGCGCCAAGCTCGACGCCCTTCTCGAACAGGAGCGCACTGGTCGGGGACGCGATCTTTCGATGCTCCTCGGCCTCCCGGAGCCGAAACACCAGGCCCGGCGCAACGAGTTTCGCCACCGCTTCCTGGGCCTGGCACTCGAAGCCTTTCGGCGCGAGGAGATCTCCCGGGCGAAGCTCGTCGAGGTCGCCGCAATGGTCGACGTGTCCACAGGCGACGTCGAGCAGGCCATCGTGGACTTGGGGCTCGATGACGTCGAAGGCGCCGACATCCTGGTCCCGGAAGCGTAGTGAATGGCGCTTTCCTCGCGAACACGTGTCGTCGTCACCGACGCCAACGTGCTCATCAAAGCGTGCGGGAGCAGGCTGATGAACTCTCACTTGCGTTCGAAACCGGGCACGTCGAACGACTCGGTCCCAATCGCATCCTGAACACCCCCGAGAAAACAGTTCAAGATGCGGTTTTCCTCGTTCCGAGCCGTGCTCGGGACCAAACAGAAGAAGTAGAAGCGATGGCAACAAGCCTTTGACGATCACCTCCAAGGAAGTTCCGCCGTCCTTCCTCAGAGAGTCGGTTCTCTACGGCAGGATGGGGTCTCCCCAGGCACCCGTCACCCGAAGAATCCTGTCGACCTTGGGGGTGACGACGAAGGCCTGGGTGAAGAGGTACTGCCCGACCAGGGAGGGGATTTGCGGAATCGGAACCGAGATCGAGTTCGTCGGGGCCGGGCTCCCCTTCAGCACGACGATCGTTCCTCCGTAGACCATCGAGAAAGGATCCAGCCACCAGGCCCCCCCGTGGACCCAGGGAATCCGCCTCTGTCCAAGCGAGAAATAGACCAGGAAGGCGGCGGGGGGATCCATCGACCAGGCCTGCACCTTGAACATCCTCCCGATCCTCGGGGCCGCGGGGGTGAACAACTGGCGCTTCAGATTCCTCCACATCTGGACCGGGGGATAGACCCAACGCTTCCAGAACAAGAGGTCCTGGTCGCCGTCGTCGTCGAAATCCCCAGGGATCATGGAGATATCCCAGGTCGAGGCCAAAAGGGCCCGGCCGATCGGATTGACCAACTTCAGGTTCCCCTTCCCATCGTTCTCGTAAAAGAACGTCCCTTTGGTACAAGAGACTCGAACCGCCACTACCCCATCCAAATCCCCATCCTGGTCAAAATCAACGAGCCGCGCATGGCTAGCAAACAAAGGGCAAGATCCAGACTGATCAGCCAACACGACGAGTTTAAACCCGGACCGTCCATAATTCATCCATAATAGATTTTTTGAAACTAAAGAACTTACATTTATCTCTCCAATCAATATATCGGGGTATCCGTTTCCATCAAGATCTCCACTGGCTGCAACAGAAGTTGAACCACTACCACTTCGGGTTGGAGTAATATATGGCCATTTCCTATATTTTCCGAATCCGACATTTTGGTAAATTTCATCAAGTGCAAAGTATCTGCCAATAAAAATATCCTGGTCTCCATCTCTGTCAAAATCTTCGAAAAGGATTGTAACGACGTTGTTTGTTGAATTTGGATTTGGCAAATTGGTTCGGCTGACATCCACCCAATCAAGTATCCCGTTGACACGACGGCTCAGCAGAAGGTAAAGGTTTGTGTATATGGTAACTAGAAAGTCAGGCACTCCATCATGATTCACATCATGCGCACGAATAAAATGACGAAACCAGGTTTTTTTAGAAATATTTATTTTGAGTTGGGAAGGGATGAATCTCTTAACAATAGGGTCAAAGTAATAGAGCCATCCAGCCCCATCGGATGATGTTGAAAAGAACAAATCCAACCAACCATCTTTGTTGAAATCCATAATGATCGGGTTTGAACACAAACCAATATAATACTTACGCGTCTTTTCAAAAACCATTAAATCAACCCTCTGTATCAAGCGCCCCGAAACCGGATCAAAGGACAATACATTGAACCGATAATATCCGCGATCTTTCCATCCAGTCGGAGTTTTTTTTCCTGTTACTCCAGGTATAATGATTTCTTTTTGACCGTCCCGATCAATATCTACGGCCAGCAACTCAGACCCTCCCAATGTCATGGGGAAGGTGTCACGATAATGGTCTGTCTTTTCCAGGGTGTTTGAAAACCGAAACTGTAGGCATCTGCCGTAAGTACTCATTACACCGATCGAGATCATGCTGACGATCAACGTTTTATTCACAAGATTCATGGCCCACCTCCATCGAAGGCGATCGCCGGAGAGGGCAACACCCTCTCCGGCCGATCCCCCGTTCACTTCTTCCTGCGGAAGGCTTCGATCAAGTCGCGGGAAGCCTTGAGGACACGCCTCCAGTCCACCTTGAAGGGCTTCCAGTTGAGCTTTGGCGGCTGAGCCTTCGATCCCGCCTTGGAGCCGGCGAGCTGACCGTTGACAATCATGAAGGTCTGGAGGTTTGACCACAGATACGTGGTTTGGTCTTGCGCCTGGCAGTTGAAACGCACTCCGTGCCACTGGCTGTCCGGGGCGATGTCCACTCCCTGGGAATCCCCCAAACCCCAGATGTTCGTCGAGTAATTAGGCTCTTCCGGGTTCGTAGTGGGGTGGGCTTCCCTTGGCGAGAGGGCCGGGTAGGGTCCAACGGATGGACATCTACAGCTTCCTTTCGGAGATCTTCACCCTCGGGAAACCCTGGTATGTCGGGGAG
>Ga0256830_1003349_pt1 | contig 10028 bp, 11 predicted proteins | sample 128326metaG_FD_190537 | JGI IMG/M metagenome (GOLD analysis project Ga0256830, IMG submission 190537) | Hydrothermal vent microbial communities from Lau Basin, Pacific Ocean - 128-326 | ecosystem: Environmental > Aquatic > Marine > Hydrothermal vents | place: Pacific Ocean: Lau Basin | collected...
CGGGGGCGCGGGGAGGGGAGGGTCGATTGGGGGCAGTGGGCCGGGTATCTCAAGCGCGGTCTGGTTGCCGGGCTGGTCTCCGCGCCCATTGTGGTGTATACGCTGTGGGCCTTCAGTACGGACCCGTTTTTGCGTACCTGGCGCGCGCAGAATCTGATTTTGTCGCCGCATCCGCTGCACTATCTGGCTGCGTACGGGTTGGCGTTGCCTTTCGCGGGGGTGGGTATCTGGCGTTTGCTGCGGGCGCGTCCGGTTCAGGGGTGGCTGCCGGTCGCCTGGGTGGTGGTGCTGCCGGTGCTGGCTTATGCGCCGTATACCCTCCAGCGGCGGTTGCCGGAGGGTGTGTGGGTTGCGTGGGTGGTGTTGGTGGTGTCGGGTGTTGGGTGGGTAGGTGCGGTGTGCGGAGTGCGGGGTGCGGGGTGGCGGGTGTCGGAGGGGGGTACTTCCGAAAGCGTTGTTCACCGCTCGCCATTCACCACTCCCTGCTCCCTACTCCTTGCCCCTTTCTTTCTCACCACCCTGTTCCTGCTGGCGGGCGGGGTGCTGACCGCGCGGCGGCCCGCGCTGCCTGCGTTCCGCCCGTCCGGGGAGGTGGCCGCGTTCCGGGCATTGGCGCAACAGGCCGCGGCCGGGGAGGTGGTGCTGGCCGCGTTCGAGACTGGCAACGCGCTGCCGGCCTGGGCGCCCTTGCGGGTGGTGATCGGTCACGGGCCGGAGAGCGTCCACCTGGCGGAACTGCGCCCGCGCGTGGCCGCGTTTTTCCAGCCTGCCACGCCAGACCAGGCGCGGCGCGGCCTGCTGGACGAGTTCGGGGTGCGCTACGTGTTTTGGGGGCCGGCTGAGCGGGCGTTGGGTTCCTGGGATCCGCACACAGCCGGTTTTCTGGAGGTGGTGTACGAGGCTGGGGGGTATGCGGTGTTCGAGGTGCGGCGGTGAAGGGGGTTGGAGCGCTGAGTCGCTGAGGGTGCTGAAACCGCTAAAGGTACTGAGCACACTGAACGCGGGAGTTTAGCGGTTAAAGCAAAACACCTCCGCGGACCCACGGGGGTGTTTTGCTTTTGGGCGAGGCCCGTATGCGTTTGGTCGTGAAATAGTCGGGGCGCCCGGATTTGAACCGGGGACCTCACGGACCCGAACCGTGCGCGCTTCCGGACTGCGCTACGCCCCGAACCAATGCAGGCATTATATCTTAGCGCGGAGTCTTTGACAAGGAAGAAAAAAAGCTGCACCCGCCGGTGTGTGCCGGCGGGTGCCCATTAAGGAGGAGGCCCAATGGACAAATTTATTCTTCCAGCGTCATTTGCGCTGGTTTCATATAATTCTGGCTTTGATTGAAACTGATATCAATCGTGGCCGTTCCGTGTACTTTGACCGTACCGGCAATCAGCTGTGTCTCGTAAGTTTGCAACATGCTGCCCGTACCGCCAACTTCAACGGTGCTGTCTGCGCTGGCTCCGAAAATCGTGCCGCGGTAGTAAGACGTGGCCGATCCCAACAGGCTGATGTCGCCTGCGTTGTCCAACGCCATGTAAATCAACATGCCTGTAGTGCCCTGATTTCCACCGACGACAATGCCGGGCGCGCTTAGCTTCACGGTAGCGTTTCCGTTACTGATGAAGTCGCCGTTGCGCATGTAAATGGTCACGCCATTTCCAATGACGGTGCCGCCGTTGATGCGGAAGTCGCCGTCCAGGCAGTAGAGACCGGGTTGTAGCTCCAGGGTCTGGTTGTTGTTGTTCTGAATTGAGCTGTAGATGCCGGGCGAAATCGTGCCGCCGCCGTTTTGGCTGCCCTGGTTCGGCAGTCCCGAGCAATCCGGCTCCGTAAAGAGCAACGACCATTGAGGCAGGGGATTGCTTACCTGTGCCGGGCTGGGAGAAACGTTGGCCTGTGGATGTACGTTGGGTGCTTCTACCGAGTAGATGTTGCCGTTGTTGACCGTTACGTTCACGGCAGCGCTGTTGGCTTCCAGGCAGGCATCGGACATGATGCCGCCGCCAGTGATGGTGACCGAACCGTTGCCGCCGCCGAGGAACTGCACCCCCCCAACGTTCGAGTTCGGACAACTATCCCGGTGCGCGTATACCGCATAGCCAAACGCCAGCGGCATTCGCGGGCGTACCCGGCTGACCGCTTTGACGGTGTTGTTCACCGGCCCGTTGAACGCGAAGTGAACAAACGCGGTCCGTACCTGGGAGGTTACCCAGACCTCTACATCAACGTACTTGTCGATATAACTCCCCTTATCTTCCTCCATACAAAAGGTAGTCACCCCATTCAGATTTGCTATTGTGTCGGAAATGGGGCGTTGATTGAGATCAGCGATCTGGATCGCCTGGGTGATGCCCAGACTTTGGGCTGTCTGCAATTCCGAACTAGCACAATCCCAGTTGTTATAGTTGATGTTCAGGCCCAGATCGGCATCTTCCAGCGCGTTGGCTACTTTCCAGCCTCCTGCCAATGCAGCGGCATCCGCTGCGTTTTGAGAGCTGCGACGGTCATGGAAAATCATCCCCCCGTCTACTGCCAGAGCGGTAAAGCCCAACAGCCCGATAAAGACCAGCGAGAGGAACACAAGTACCTGACCGCTTTCTGCATGTTTTCTCTGTTTGCTTTCCATTGGTTGTACCTCCAGGTTCACAAGGGTTCTTGAATGACAACCCTGTTGAATCTAATTATCCACATCTACCGTGACGGAAACGTGACGGTAAGGCTGTCAGAGTTGACAATTTGCATGAAAATATGCTGAGAGGTTGGCAATGAGGCGGTTCCCGCTACCCTCACCACTCTGGCTAGCGGTCACGGAGTAAGTCCAATCCTGAGGCCTCCAATAACCACGCCCCTCCTGTCATTCTGGGGGTACGCAGTGCCCGAAGAATCTCCCCCATCGCAAGCGAGATTCTTCGCTCCCCGTCCCCGGTCATCCGTCCCCCGTCATTCTGAGGGCACGCAGTGCCCGAAGAATCCCCCCCACCATCGCTGAGATTCTTCGCTGCCGCTCAAAATGACATCAGGAACAACGCTCAGAATGGCACAGGCAACAGCAGGCATGAACTGTGTAACTCCTGTCACTTACAGTACTTACGCAGTTGAGACCTCACAGCCGAAAATCACGGTTTCGTTAACGCCGAGGCCGTTTGTGATCATGGTACAATGTTGTTCCTGGAGGAGCATGGTTTTTCCAAACTGTTAATGTGATCTCGAAGTAGCAAAATGTCGAACAGCCAAAGGGATTGGACACTTCCTTCTAATAGCCAAGATGACGTTGCGCAATCGTATGCAGTACGCCAGGCATTCATGCTGTTGTACAGCCGTCTGCTACATGCCCAACCCGACCAGCAACGCGCACTGGCCGTCACCCTGGACCAGGCTATGAACGCATTGCAAGCTGCCGGGGGAGACATTTGGCTGATGGACGAAAACGGCCGCTTGCGTTTGGAGGTATCCACATTTTCCACGCCTGCCACTGACTTTGAGCACTACAACCAGCGCAGCCGGGCCGCGCACTGGATTGTAGAAACGCGCGCGCCTCAGCGCATCGAAGAATACCTGGAAGGATACAGCGGGATTGGTATCCCGCTGTTGTACAGCGATAAACTGCTCGGCGTGCTGGTCGTCTATAACGAGACCGGCATACCATTCGACGAAACGGCACAAGGGTTTTTGGAAGACTTCGCCCTGTTGGCGACGCCTATGATCGCCTCTTTGCAGGCGCGGGAGAGGCTGCAAGCCCACACCCAACAGCAGCGCGTGTTGCTGGAAATGAGCCACCAGATTGCCGATGGTGTTGAAGAGCAAGAGATATTGCCCCGCGTCCTGGAATGGGCCACTCGACTGTGCCCGCTGGAATCCGGGTGGATTGGCATCTATCGCCCTGCAAAGCAGGAATTCGCTCCGGTAGTCTCTTGGGGAGCGATACGGATGCCGGAGAGTGGCCTGGCTTTGCAAGACTGCCGCTTGCTCACCGAAGTGAGCCGAGAGCAGCATCACCGTGTTTTCCGCCGGGAGGAGGCACTACGCCTCGATGCCGATTGCCCTCACTGCGCACAATGGCGGCCAAACTTGCGCCAGGCACTATACCAGCCCTTAGTGTATCGGGGCGAGCTGATGGGCATGCTCGTACTGGTTAACAAATTAGAAGGCATTTTCACTCCCAACGATATAGCTTCGCTGGATATTTTGGCAAAGATCACCTCCATTGCGCTCAACAACATCCGGCTGCACAGCTATACGGTCGACCTGTTGCACGAGCGAGAACAACTGCACCAAATCATCTCACAGCGCGAGCGACTGGCAGTGATCGGACGCTTGATACGCAGCCTGACCCACGAAATCAACAACCCGATGCAGGCGGTGCGTGGCGCGCTTAGCCTGGCACAGGAAGAGGCCCGCCACCTGCCGGAACTGGACGCTTACTTTGCTATCATGCGCCGTGAGGTGGACCGCGTGATCGGCCTGTTACAACGAATGCGTTCTTTGTATGCCACCAACCAGAAGCCCGCCGCGTTGGAACTTGGCGCGCTGTTGCAAAATGTGCTCGCGCTGGCACACAAGGAGTTACACTGGCAGCAAATTCGGCTGAAGACAAATTTTGCTCCCCACCCTGTCCATGTGTGGGGGGAGAGCGATCAATTACATATCGCATTGCTCAATTTGATCCTGGAATTGGGCAGCTTGATTGCCCAACACGGGGAAAACACACTGAGCGTACAAACCCGGCTGATTGACTCAGAGGTCTACATCATCTTGAATGCCCCCGTTCCCTTGAGGAAATGGTACCAACTCCTGTTTGAGGATGACGACACCAACATCAGCGAGGCGGGATTCCACCTGCAACTGAGCCGGGAACTGATCGAATCGCACCGCGGGCGAGTGATGATCCGGGAAGACAAAGACAACCACAGCGTTATCATCGCGCTACCACAACACAATAACCAAAAAGCCCCCTGATGAGCGGCTCGGCGCATATTCTGATCGTGGATGACGAACCGGCCATTCGTATGGTGTTGGCGCAGGCTTTGCGCAGTGCGCAATACCGCATCGAAACCGCCAGCAACAGCTCAGAGGCGATTCGCAAGTTGCAGCTGAAGGTCTATGATCTGATCTTGCTGGATTTGTATATGGACGGTCTCGACGGGCTGGAGGTGCTCAAGGCAGCCCGCCAGCACGACCCCGATGTCATCGTCATCATTCTGACAGCCCACGGCTCTCTGGACAGCGCGGTGGAGGCTTTGCGTCTCGGAGCGTTTGACTATTTGTTCAAGCCCGTATTGCCCGAAACACTGCGTGAACGGGTTGCTGAAGGGCTGGCACACCGCCGGCAGGCCATCCAAAAGCGTGTTCTGCTCAAACACATTGCCGCCCTCAAAGAGAGCCTGGAATCGCTGGACGTAGAAACAATCGCCTCCCAAAGCGGGCCGGATGACCGCTTTCTCAAGGCCGGCCCCCTGATCATCGACCAGCACCACCGAAGCGCAGTGCTCGACGGGCGGCCATTGGAGCTGACCACCACGGAATATGATGTGCTGGTCTGCCTGGTGAAGGCCGCGCCCCATCCCTTAGCGGCGCAAGAGTTGGTGCATTGCGCGTTGGGGTACGAGACCAGCGCGTTGGAAGCGCAAGAGATCATCAAATGGCACATCCACCGCTTGCGGCGTAAAATCGAGACCAACCCGCGCCGGCCCATCTACCTCAAAACCGTGCGCCGCCGCGGCTACATGTGGGCCGGCGGGTAATCCCCCCTTTTCTCAAACCTATCCTAACCTTTGCTAACCGCACTACTGCTGCTTTTCTGTTATCCTGAATTCATGTGAAATGGATAACGCATCAAAAGGAGCGGCAGCGTGGAGATCAAGCGCATTCTTCTTGTCGATGACGAGCCCAGTGTACTGGCGGTGCTGAAAAAGAGTCTGGAAAATCTGGACCGGCAGTATCACATCGAAATTGCATTGGACGGCGAAGACGCCTGGTTGCTCCTGGAACAACAGCCTTTCGATCTGGTCGTTACCGACTACAAAATGGCTGGATTGAACGGCATACAACTGCTTGAACGCATTCGCTCTCTGCAACCCCAAACGCGTGTCATCCTCATCAGCGCCTATGGCAGCGACGAACTCGAAGCCCAGGCGCGACGCCTGGAAGCATACGAATACCTCACCAAACCGTTGGAGATCAACACCTTTCGCCAGACGGTGCAACAAGCACTGGGCGATTTGGCAATCAGCCAGGACGGCCTGCTGGTGCTCTCGGACGCACGCTACCGCCAGGTGGACGATCTGCTGGCACAATTGCAAAAAGATGTGAGTGCCTCCGGCGTTTGGCTGCTCAACTTAGCCGGACAGTGCATCATACAGCGCGGCAACACACACGACTTCGCAGAAAATGAAATCATCACCCTGCTTAGCGGCGGAATTTCCACCCTGGTTGAAATCGGTCAGGTACTGGACGGTGCAGAAGAAGCCACCAACCTTGCCTACCGCGAAGGAAAACACTACGACCTCTATGGCTTGAACGTTGGCACCTCATTGTTATTGATTCTGCTCATCCAGCGGACGGCCTACACCACCCCATTGGGCGCCGTCTGGTACTATGCCCGGCGGACCGCTGACCGGCTGAACAAAATCATGGGCGATTCCCGCTTTGCCTCCTCTATGCTGGAGTTAGACCACGATTTCGAACAGAGTGTGGAGGAGGCACTGGACCAAATCTTCGACCTTGATCACCACGACGACCACTCCCCCGCGGAGGTAGCAGCCTCCTCAGGCGACACAACCGGCAATGCGCCTGAGCAACTCCCTGCCTCCCCAGGCAGCCCCCCAGCAGACACAAACGGATTACTCAATTTTGAACAAGCGATAGAAGCCAATATCCTGCCACCAAAATTTGCCGAGCGATTGATGAATACCCCGAAAGGAGAGAGTGATGCAGCCTAACCCCAGCGGCCCAGCACGTTTACGCAGCGGCCTGATCCTCTACCCCTCGCAAAACCACGCCATCGATGTAGCGCTTTCAGAGCTGATCGAGCAACTACCCGCGCGCTACGTCTTACTCACTGATGTCAGCGGGCAGGTGATCATCTCACGCGGCCACCACACCGGCCTGGACCCGGTGCCGCTCGCTTCGCTCGTCGCCGGAGATTTGGCCGCCAACCAGGAGATCGCCCGTCTGCTGGGAGAATATCGCCCCTCTCAGCTCACTCTCCGAGAAGGCGACACCGCCCATACCTTCACCGTCGAGGCCGGCGCCTACCTGGCCTTGCTTGTGCAAATCGACAGCCACGTCCCCTTGGGGTGGGCACGTATTATGGTGCTCCAATGCGCCCAAAAGCTGGCTCAGATAGTAGAAACCCCTCCGCCAGAAACCCAGCACCGTTCCTCGACCTCCGATTCCGCCGAGCACCGCCTGCTCACCGGCGGCGATGACCTCTCCGATCTGTTCGGCAACGCGCTGGACGAACTTTGGAACCAATCGTAGACCCAACATGTACATCAACTGGCAACTACGCGAACTCAACCTCAAAATTGTATATTATGGCCCGGCGTTGAGCGGCAAAACCACCAACCTGGAGCAAATATACAACCGTGTGCCCGCCGACCGGCGCAGCGAACTGATATCCCTCAAAACACATGAAGACCGCACCCTGTTTTTCGACTTTTTGCAACTCGAATTGGGCAAGATCAACGGCCTGACTCCTAAATTGCACCTGTATACCGTGCCGGGACAGACCTACTACGAAGCCAGCCGCAAACTGGTCTTACGCCGTGCAGATGGCGTCGTCTTCGTGGCCGACTCCGACCCAGCACGCGTGCGCGATAATCTGGAGTCCTGGCGCAACATGCAGGCGCATCTCAAAGAGTTTGGGACCTCACTGGACAGCATCGCCCTGGTGGTACAGTTCAACAAACAAGACCTGCCCGGCGCGCTTGCTCCCACGGTATACGCTCCCCTGATGGGGCTGCACCACTACCCGGTCATCAAAGCGATTGCCATCCAGCGTATCGGCGTGTTCGAGACGCTGAAAGCCATCACCCAGCGCGTGATCGCCAATGTGCAGCGCCATGCCGCTCCCTCCGGTACACTCGACCAAAAACACCAACCCCTTGAAACTCCCTATAATACCCCTGCGAGAACCGGACGTATGCAACCATGAACACACAATCCACACCTGCAACCGGCTCATCACAACTGAGCAAAATTCTGCACGCCATGAACCAGGCAGGGGGATTCTCCGTCTCGGTCGTCACCGATAGACACGGCTTCCCCCTCGCTTCGGCAGCCGAACCCGGGCAAGACCCCGACACCCAGTCCGCTGTGGTCGCCCTGATCCAAAAAACCGCCGGCCAGGCGCAAAACCAACTCGGTCTGGGGCAAACGGATGAGATCAGCCTGTTCGACAACCAGGGCCGCCGCCTGGTGTGCCGTCTGTTCGAGGCCAATGGACATGCCCTCATTCTGGCTGTGCAAATTCCCAACCGGCATCAGACCTACCGGCGCCTGACCAACAACGCCATTCGCCAGATCCGCCGTGTGTGGCGTCTCTAGGAGTGAAGACCATGCAAGGTAGTCTGAAAGACATGAGCGTGCCGGATTTGATCCAGCACACCTGTCTCGATCGCAAACAAGCCCGTCTGACCCTCCAATCCAATGGCCGTGAGGCAACTTTGTTCTTCGACCAGGGCGAAATTGTCCATGCCCGGCAAGACGACATAGAAGGAGAGGAGGTGATCTACCGCATCATCGATTGGCAAGATGGCACATTTACACTGGATGTGGGACAAACATCCCCAAAAAAGACCATCACGCGCAGCTGGGCCGGCCTGTTGTTGGACGCCGCACGTGTGATGGACGAAGGCTCTCGAGAAAACAACTTTCCCTCAGATAACGAAAAGGAGGTAAACTTCATGGCTACCAAGAAAAAAAGCGAACTGCTGGCCGACTCACTTGCCAATTTGTTGGCCGAATCATCCGACATCACGGGCGCCGCAGTGGTCGGCATCGATGGACTGGTATATTCGGCCAACGTACCTCAAAAAGATATGGACGAGAACCTGGTCGGCGCTGCATCCGCAGCCATACTCGGTTTGAGCAAGCGTAGCGTGGCACAGCTCAAGCGCGGCAACCTCAAGCAAACCCTCATTCAAGGAGATGAAGGCAACATCATTGTCTCTAGCTTGAACGACGAGACTTTGTTTGTCGCCCTCACCCCCGCCAACGTCAACCTCGGCATGGCCTTTGCGGAAGTGCGTTCTATCGCCACCGAGTTGAACGACATTCTCTAATCTCACTACTGGTTTTCCGCACATTTTTTCTTCTTTTGCATCTCTGTCTACGGTTACATCCCATCTCAGGAATGGCTCATTCCGAGGAGAAGCACATCTCTCCTGGATGCACCATTTCCCAACCAAAGGAGCAAGAAACATGGCAACCGAAGAAGAAAAAAAGAAAAACCTGGCCCGCATCAACGCCATGATCATCTATGGCCTTGAAAAAGGATTATGGGACCTGTTTGGTGAATCTGCCCTGGCAACCACCAACACGGTTGGCGAAGGCATGCTCACCATCCTCGAAAAAACCATGGGCCTGGAGATCAGTGGCGAAGACCCACAAGACATCCTGACCGAAATCGGCCGCATTTTCGTAGATGAATACGGCATCGCTACCGACTTCGACATCACCAAAGATGAAAACAACGTCGACTTTGATGTGCAAAACTGCGTACTCATGCACGTTGAAAAAGACTTGATCGCGGCGGGTATCAAGCCTTTCGTCTGCCCCTACCTGAACATTGCCGCGGCCGCCATGCGCCAACGCATGAACATGAAGACCCGTATCAGCCAATTCGATGTGGATACGGAAGCGCACCGCTGTAAGTTGCAGTTTCAGATGCAGTGATCTGTCTGCCCCGATGTTCATGGCGTTGATAGGTTGTTTTACCCGGTTTCAATTGTGCGTCTCTTCCAACCAACGATTACCCGATAGGAGAAAGAAACATGGCAACCGAAGAAGAAAAAAAGAAAAACCTGGCCCGC
>Ga0256830_1003350_pt1 | contig 10027 bp, 10 predicted proteins | sample 128326metaG_FD_190537 | JGI IMG/M metagenome (GOLD analysis project Ga0256830, IMG submission 190537) | Hydrothermal vent microbial communities from Lau Basin, Pacific Ocean - 128-326 | ecosystem: Environmental > Aquatic > Marine > Hydrothermal vents | place: Pacific Ocean: Lau Basin | collected...
AGAATGACAGGAGGGGGGTGCGCTTTTGCGATCTGTGTAAGCTCTGTCAGTAAAAGACGAATGTTAACGAACCTGCCCCGCCATCACTTACTCCGTGACCACTACCAAATCCCCCCTCGGCATCCTTTGCGGTTTCGATGCCCGAAATCGTAGGGTTTTCGTAGCGTTTTCGTAGACTTGACGACCTCACACGGAGATGATATTATCCGCCCCGGAGTGAACCATGTCCATTGCTGATGAATTTCCTCTTGCTGAGGAAGACAAACCAGAGAGTAATCCCACTCCAGAGCAGGATAATGCTGTCGAATCGTCCCAGGGGGAGGGAATAACGCGTGCTTTATGGGCGCAGTTGTCCGATTTTGGATTGACTGAGCCTGTTATCCGTTTGGGTACGCACGCTGCGGCGATAGCGTTGATCCTTGTTGTGGTTTGGGCAATGCGAAGTTTCTATCTGGCAGCCACCGTGGCCTCCGTTGAAATCCCCCAACGGGCAGCCAGGGCCGCCTCCCTTGAAGACAACGCGGCAATCACCCCACAGGAAAGCTATGCAGGAGGCATCGAACTGCCCTCTTTGCCTCTATTGGACCAAAATCTCTTTCCTCGCGGTGTTCCGCGACTGGCGTTATTACGCACCACCATCCCCAACAGGCCGCGAGTGGACGTCATCACCTATGTGGTCAAGGAAGGCGATACGGTATTCGGCATTGCTGAAAAGTTTGGGCTTCGCCCGGAGACCATCTTTTGGGGCAACCGGGAAGTGCTGGGTGACAACCCCCACAACCTGCGACCTGGCCAGGAATTGAACATCCTGCCGGTGGACGGTGTGTACCACAAATGGAGTGCGGGAGAGAGTTTTACGCGCGTGGCTGAATTCTATGGTGTAGACCCGATGGCGATCATTAGCTGGCCGGGCAACTCTCTGGACGAATACGCCTTCAACCCGGAGGACCCCCAGATCGAGCCTGGCACCATGCTCATTGTGCCAGGGGGCACGCGCGATCTCGTTGATTGGGGGCCGCCGCGCATTCCACGCGATGATCCGGCAGTGGCGCGGACGTATGGCCCAGGTTTTTGCGGCTCGATTTATGATGGCGCGATAGGGAGCGGCGCTTTCATCTGGCCGACCACCGCCACCTACCTTTCGGGATACGATTACAGCCCCGCTACCAACCACTATGGGTTGGACATTGCCGGTTCGATGGGCAACCCGGTGTATGCCGCGGATGCCGGGGTGGTGGTTTACGCCGGATGGAGCAACTTCGGCTATGGCTATCTGGTCGTTCTGGACCACGGCAACGGCTGGCAAACCCTCTACGCGCACATGAGCGCGGTGTACGTCACCTGCGGGCAAAGCGTTTTTCAGGGCACCGCCGTGGGCGCCGTTGGCAGTACGGGCAACTCAACCGGCCCGCATCTCCATTTCGAGATGATGTACAACAGCGCAAAGGTGAACCCCTGGAACTACGTTTCGCCGTGAAGCATGTCTTCAGCAGGCCCCCGGTCCGGTAGGGCTGGGGGCTTTTTTTGTTATGGCATCGACTCTGAAAAAACCATCGTTCCACGCCTATCTGGCGTTGGGAATTGGGGTGTTGAGTCTGGGGTTTTCAGCGATTTTCATCCGCTGGGCAGATGCACCGGGCATCGTTTCGTCATTTTATCGCATGGCGGTAGCCGCGGTTTTGCTGGCTCTCCCATTCTTCCAACAGAGGTACAAGAGAGGCGGCTTGCCAAAACGGGGAGTTCTGCTGGCTATCATGGGGGGGCTGTTCTTTGCCGGAGACATGGCCCTTTGGTCCACCGGAGTGACCCTGGGCGGGGCCACGAACCCGACCCTGCTGGCGAACACCGCGCCTGTCTGGGTGGGGGTGGGCGCACTGATTTTTATGCGCGAGCGGTTGAGCGGCATGTTTTGGTTGGGATTATTCCTGGCTTTGGCAGGCGCGAGCGTCGTGCTTGGATTGGACAGTTTGCGCGAGTTTGCGCTGGGGCTGGGATCATTCCTCGGATTGCTGGGTGGAATCTTTTATGGCGCATACTTTCTGATCTCCCAGAGAGGCCGCCAACTACTCGATTCTTTATCCTATTTCTGGCTGACCGTAACGAGTGCTACCCTGGGGCTATGGCTGATCACATGGGCCGCGGGTCAGCCTTTCGGCGGATATACTCGCGACACGTATCTTATTTTTCTGGCAATGGGCGTGGTCAGTCAAGTGATCGGTTGGTTGGCGATAAATTACGCCCAGGGATATTTACCGGCCACAGTCGTTTCACCGACTTTGTTGGGGCAGCCGCTGGCCACGGCTGTGCTGGCGTTTTTATTGTTGGGGGAAACCTTTACCTGGGGGCAGATCGCTGGCGGGTTGGTTGTCCTGGCAGGGGTGTTCATCGTGCATTGGGGCCGCAATACCAGTTGAACGCACATTTCAATCTGTTTGAATTTGAAATTTATCGTGCTCTTGCGAATGCGGTTCCCCTCTGCTATAATGCAAACGAACGGGCGCGTAGCTCAGTTGGTTAGAGCGCATCACTCACATTGATGAGGTCAGGGGTTCAAGTCCCTTCGCGCCCACTCTCATCCCTCATTGAAGATAGCGCCCTTTGCGGGCGCTTTTTTCGATTCACTTTGCGTTTTTATGCTTTTGCGTTATGATTTGCTTGCGCTCAGGCTTTAGTGCTCCCGAAGCTCCACGGCCCAGGTAATTTGATCGCTTAGAACCTCGCTAGTGAAACTTTGATGAGTTTCGATCCATTCTCCATTCTCGGAATCGGCATTGTGGGGGTGTTTTCTTTATTGCTGGGGGTGCTGGGCGGCTATTTTTGGGCCAGACGGGGAACGAAAAACACGAAAAGCACCGGCATTTCGAGCACAGCGCGTCAAGGGGCACATTCTCTTTCAATGGATGAGCGCTGGCGACAGATTTACCGCCTCACCACGGCTTTGAGCAACACGCTGAACTACGAACGAGTGCTGGATACGGCCCTTGACTTAGGCGCTACGGCACTTGCAAATCCAAAAGAAACTGCCAGCCCTCTGGTGAGCGCGGTCTTTCTCTTTGACGTGGACGAGCTGGTTGTGCAAACCGCGCGGCGTTTTACCACCGCCGATATGCGCACAACCCTGCCCGGGTTACAGGGCGTCTTGGGGAAAGCCATCAATGAAGGGGACGCTACGTTTACACAAGATGTGGCGCGCGATCCCGAATTAGGGCGGATCGTTGCCATGCGCAATTGCAAGTCCGCCTATTGCATTCCCCTGCGCAGCGGGCTGGATGTATATGGCGTGTTGGTCTTTGCACATCCCAAAAAAGATTTTTTCACCCGCGAGAATCGCGAAACCCTGGACATCATCGCGGTCCAGGCCATGAACGCCCTCCAAAACGCGCGCCTGTACCAGGAGTTGGAACAAGAAAAAGAACGCATGGCGGAAACCCAGGAAGAAACCCGGAAAAAGCTGGCGCGCGACCTGCACGATGGGCCTACCCAATCCATCGCGGCTATCGCCATGCGCGTCAATTTTGCCCGCCGTCTGATCGAGCGTAACCCCAAAGGGGCCGCGGAAGAGCTGTACAAAATCGAAGACCTGGCTCGCAAAACCACCAAAGAAATCCGCCACATGCTCTTCACACTGCGCCCCCTGGTACTGGAATCCAAAGGCCTGAAGGCCGCGCTGGAGGCCATGGCCGAGAAAATGAACGAAACTTTCGATCAAAACGTGCTCATCGACGTGGACGAGGCGGTGATTGCCCAGTTGGATTTGGGGAAACAGGGCGTGATTTTCAACATTGCGGATGAAGCCGTCAACAACGCCCGAAAACACGCCCAGGCTGCCCACATTTGGGTGCGTTTGAAACCCGCCCGCCATGGGCTGGCGCTATTGGAAATTCGCGACGATGGCGTTGGATTCGACGTCAAACGAGTGGAAGCCTCTTATGATCGCCGGGGAAGTCTGGGAATGGTGAATTTGCGCGAACGCGCGGAATTGATCAATGGCGTGCTCCAGATCAACTCGAAACCAGGTGCAGGCACACAAATCCAGGTGTGGATTCCGCTGACTGAAGAGGCCGCAGAACTGATGTGGCACCGCACATGAGCGATCAGGAAATTCAACCCCGGGACTGGCTGCGCATCAGCGCGATCATCACCGCAATCGCATTGCTGTTTTGGACACCCGTTGAAAGTGTAGAGCGCACCTCTGTGCTTTTGTTTTCGGCGGTTATTTGTGTTTTGGCCGCCCTGGGATTTCTCCGGCGCAGCAGCGACCGCTATTCGTTCTGGCATTCTGTCTTAACCGGTTCCGCGGGCGGGCTGGCTGTCAGCCCTATCGCTTCGGTGCTCATGCTCTTCAAAATCGGGCTGCACGGGCACGCCGTACCCGACTTTTCATTTTCCGACATCCTGGCTACCCTCAGGCTCACTCCTTTTTGGGGGATTGGTGGACTGCTGATCGGGCTGGGTTTTGGCCTCTGGAACCTGTCTTATCAAGAATAAATTGTATGCCTGTTGCTGCTGGTTTGTACTATTACGCCCGCGAAAGCGAAAATACACACACCCCTTCGATTGTGTTGCTCCATGGCGCGGGTGGCTTTCACCTGAGCTGGCCCCCTGAAATTCGACGGCTGGGCAACTACAACGTTTTCGCGTTGGATTTGCCGGGACATGGCAAATCCGAAGGGCATGGGGAACAATCCATTCAGGCCTATGCCCGCCGGGTGATCGAATGGGCATTTGCCCTCGACATATACCGCGCTATTTTCGTGGGGCACTCGATGGGAGGGGCCATTGCGCTGCAACTCGGCCTTTCGTATCGCCGTCATGTTGCCGGGCTGGGACTGTTAGGAAGCGGCGCGCGTTTGCCCGTCTCCCCACAAATCCTCGAGAATCTCGCCAACCCCATCACCATTCAGGCCGCGCTGGATACCATCGTTCGTTTCTCATTTGCCGAAAGCACCTCCCCCCGGCTGGTGGAACAGATATCCAGACGATTCGCCGAATCCAGACCCGGAGTGCTTTTGGGAGATTTTCAGGCCTGCAACGCTTTCGACGTTTCAGACCAACTGGAAAACATATCCTGTCCCACCGTGGTCATTTGTGGGGAACAAGATCGCATGACCCCTCTGCGATATTCCCAGTTTCTGACAAGCAAGATACCGCGCGCCTCGCTGGCCGTTGTGCCGGACGCCGGGCATATGGTCATGCTGGAACAGCCCGCCGCGGTCGCCCAGCACCTGCAATCTTTTCTTTCAGAAAACCGGATGCGCTGGTAAACGGCGAATTTTCCCGGGATGGGGCGCGGGCAGCGGATTACCCTGCTGAGGGTTCTCCACGCAACAGCCTCCGCAGCACAGGCCGGATCGCCTCCACCGCCAACGCCCGATGGCTGAGGCGGTTTTTTTCTTCTGCCGTCAACTCCGCCATCGTCACGCCTCTCTCTTCGAGCAGAAAGATGGGGTCATACCCAAACCCGCCTTGACCGCGTTCCTCCGGGATGATTTGCCCCTCGCAAGTGCCTTCCCCAAAGTACAGCGCGCCCTCCGGGGTTGCAAGCGCGATCCAGCACCGGAAACGCGCCCTCCAGGGTTGGGGGCGCCCCTGCAACCGCTGCAAAAGATAGGCGCGGCGGTCTGCATCGGTGGCCCCCGGCTGGGGCGCGAAGCGGGCCGAACGGACCCCGGGCGCGCCGCCCAATGCGTCCACCTCCAGCCCCGAATCATCCGCCAGTGCCATCAACCCGCTGGCTGCTGCAAAAGCACGCGCTTTGAGCACCGCGTTTTCACGATAGGTTTGCCCGCTCTCCTCCACCTCCAGACGGATACCCACCTCACGCGGGGAAAGCAATGCCTCACCCAGATCGCTCAACAAGGCCTTGAACTCCCTCAATTTGCCCGGATTTTGAGTAGCAAGCAAAATTTTCTCACCCATACCAACCACTACCCGCTGAACGCCGTGCTATCGCCGAAATCCGCGGGCGAAACCGCATCCCCCAACGCGCTCAGCACACTCATTAAGGTCGGGTAGTCGTCCCGCAGCAGGACGATCAACTCTTGCGTAGCGGCTTCCATCCAGCTTGTATTGCCTGCCGCGCGGTGCGCTTCTGCGGCCTGTCCCACGTGCGCGGCCAGCAGTTCACCGGTGGGCAAGTCCCTGGCGCGCAGAATGTGGCGGAAGTACCCAAAGCGTCCGGCCGCGGTAAACTCGCACAGTTCTTCCGGGCTGCACAGGTAGATCACGTCCAGGCTGAGAGGAGGGCGGGGCGGCAATAGATGGCGGATGCTGCCTTGTTCGCCATACCCCACAGACAACACACTCATCTCGATGGGCACGTTGCGGTTTTGGCGGTTGTCCGCGATGATCGTCTCATCCACACCCTCCGCCGTGACCAGTTGGCGCACCAACCCGTCATCATCGATGTGAATATCATAAATCAGGCCATATACCTGGTAATCGTTCCCCAACGGGGCGCGCACCAACGCGCCAAACGAAGGGGCCTCCAGTTGGGAAACATGGCATCCCGCCACGAAACCGGATGTTCCGGCGCGCAGCAGACGGCCAATTTCCAGCATTTGTGACATGTGATCCTCCAAATTACGTGCCAAGCACTGCCTGCGCTGCCCGCTTACTCGAATGCGCCGTACCGCGCCCGCCCCCCCGCGCTCTTGAGAGACTGCTTGCTGGATACTTCACCCACCTCCACCCCCTGCCGGCGCAGTTCGAGCAACAGCATCTGCGCGATCTGCTTCTTTTCGTCCAGCGAGACCACCGCGATCTCGTGCGCGCGGTGCAGCAGATAGGGGTACGGCCGCGCGCCCAGGATGCCGCATTGCTGCACCAACACCGCATGTAGCGTGTTCAACCGGTCCGCCTCTTCCGCGACCCAGGCCGGAATTTCGACGCGTGCCAGCCAGGGCCTTTGGGGCCGCCCGACGTTCAGATAAAAAAAGTGCAGCGCCAGATCACCGCTATAATTGGCTGCCGACTTGGATTGAATGCGAAACACCGCGGAGCGCGCGCCAGGATCGAGAATCGAGCGGTACAGTTGGGCATCGGTGATGCCCTTGAGCGGGCGGTTTTGGCGCAGCGCGCCAAGCTCATGGTCCGCGGCCTCGGCCACCTCCAACATCTGTACCACCAGATCGGCGCGCGGTTTGTCCACATACCCGGCGGTGATCGCGCCAATGTCGCGCAGAGAGCGCAACGCCTGGAGGTACGATTGCAGGCTTTTTGTGAAGGTGGTGTTGTTGTCCGACGTCTGCCCCCACAGTTCGATTGGCCCATCGGTCAGGGTGACGACCGGCTGGGGCGCGTTTTCGGCCAGATCGACCAGCACCTCCCGCTCCCACCGGTCGCGTTGCAGGTTGACGATCCCGTCGCTGATCAGCCCGCCGCCGGACAGGTACAGCTCCTCCCCGTAATACAGCCGGGTGTCATAGTGCGGCCTGGGGGACTGCCCGGGGCGCACTTCCAGCGCGCCCACGTTCAGCAGGTAGAACAGCACCTCCGCGTGGCGATCCGGATAAATCTGTGAACCATCCGCAGCGATCAGGGTGACGTTGTCGGGGAGAGCGGGCACGGGGTAACTGGCGTCAAGCGGCTGTGCGGTCGGGAGGGCGCATCGCAGAAACGGATCCAGCCGGGCCGCGCGTTGGACGCGCTCGCGCAGCCAGGTGTGGTTCCGGGCATGATAGCCCAGCATCCCCCGCGCCGCCTCGTATTTTTCCAGCCATTTCTTTTGGTCCGCCGGCGCGCTTTGACCAATCAGCCGAACCTGGCTGCGCACTTTTTGAAAATCAACCGGCATGGTGTCTCCTGAACGGTCTTACACACTCGCAATTGTAGAACATTTGTTACACATTCTAAAGCGGAATCTACCTGGCGGCAAGGGAATTCAACTTTCGACTTCCAACCCGATCAGAAACTCCAGGTTGCCTTTTGGCCCCTTCAAAGGGGAGCGGATCAGGCCGGAAACTTTGAACCCCTGACCGCGGGCGAAGCGCAGCACATCCAACAACACCCGTTGATGGACTTGCGGGTCGCGGATCACGCCCCGGCCGCGGGCCGCCTGCCGTTTCCCGGCCTCAAATTGGGGCTTGATCAGCGCGATCACCTCCCCGCCCGAGGGGGGCAGCCAGCCCCGGACGACCGGCAGCAGCACTTTCAACGAGATGAACGAGGCGTCCACCGTCACCAGATCGACCGCTTCGGGCAGGCTCTCCAGATAGCGGGCGTTGGTGCGCTCCATCACCACCACGCGCTGGTCGTTACGCAGCTTCCAGTGCAGCACGCCGTGTCCTACGTCGATGGCGTACACCTTTGCCGCGCCGCGTTGCAGCAGGCAATCCGTGAACCCGCCGGTGGAGGCGCCCACGTCCGCGCACACCCGCCCGGCGGGGTCCACCCCGAAAGCCTCCAGCGCGGCGGCCAGCTTCTCGCCCCCACGGGAGACGAACCGCGGCCCTGAGTCGATCTCGATCCGGGCGGTGGTCGCCACCCGCGAGGCCGGTTTGGGCACCACCTGACCATCGGCGCGCACCTGCCCGGCCATCACCAGCCGTTGCGCCAGCGAGCGACTCTCCACCAACCCGCGCTCCACCAGCAGCACATCGATGCGTTGTTTTTTGGGCATAGGGGTATTGTAACGGGAAAATGTCGGGGTGGTCGGATTTGTCTGAGTGGTCTGATTTGTCTGGGTGGTCTGATTCGTCCTTCCTTTTCCCCCGCACCTGCCGCACATCCCGGAACGCTGAAGGCACTGAACACTGAACACTGAACACTGAACCCTGAACACTGAACACTGAACACTGAATACTGAACACTGGACACCCATTCCTTTACGTTTTCCGCTTTACGTTTTATCATTCCGCCATGCTCGTTCACCTTATCCAAGCCATGCGTCCCAAACAGTGGGCAAAAAACGTTTTTTTATTCGCCGCCCTGGTTTTCGACCGCAAACTGACCAACCTCCCGGCCGCGCTCATCACCCTGGCCGGTTTTGCGGTCTTTTGCCTGCTGGCCAGCGCCATCTACCTGCTCAACGACCTGACCGACATCGAAGCGGACCGCCAGCACCCTACCAAACGCCATCGCCCCATCCCTTCGGGCAGGCTGCCGGCTCCCCTGGCCTACGCGGCCGCGGCCGTGTTTCTGCTGGCTGGGTTGTCCGCGGCCTTCGTCCTCAGCCGCGCGTTTTTTGTCCTATGCTTGATCTACCTGCTCTCCAACCTGGCCTACTCCCATTGGCTCAAACACATCCCCCTGCTGGACGTGCTGCTGCTGGCCGGGTTTTACGTGCTGCGAGTTGGGGCCGGGGTGGCCCTCATCGAGGTCGAGCGTTTCTCGCCCTGGCTGTACGTCTTCACCACCTTTCTGGCGCTCTTCCTGGGTATCGGCAAGCGCCGCGCCGAACTCACCCGCATGGCGGATGAAGCCGCCTCCACCCGCCGCGCCCTCGACGGCTACACCCTCCCCTTCCTGGACCAACTGCTCATCATCGTCTCCGGCATGGCGATCATGACCTACAGCCTGTACACCTTCTCGGCCCCCAACCTCCCCGAAAATCACGCCATGATGTTCACCATCCCCTTCGTGATCTACGGCATGTTCCGCTACCTGTACATCATCCAGGTTGAAAAACGCGGCGAAGCCCCCGAGGATGTGCTCTTCAGCGACCGCCCGTTACAGATCGGCCTGGGGCTGGGAGGGCTGGCAATCCTGGCGATCTTTTACATTTTTTGATCGGGAATCGAGAATCAGGCAAAGCCCAATTACCCATCCTTCAACTTCAGGCTCGCTCCGCTCCCCTGCCGCTCAGGATGCAATTACCCAATTACCAATACCCAATTACCCACCCTTCGACTTCGAGCGGCTGCGCCGCCCTCCGCTCAGGATGTAATCCCCACTCCCTATCCCCTATCCCCCATCCCTATCCCCCATCCCTATCCCCCATCCCTATCCCCCATCCCTATCCCCATCCCCACCCCCCATGCCCTCTTCCTTCGCACCCGGCAAGATCATCCTGTTCGGTGAACACGCG
>Ga0256830_1003351_pt1 | contig 10027 bp, 6 predicted proteins | sample 128326metaG_FD_190537 | JGI IMG/M metagenome (GOLD analysis project Ga0256830, IMG submission 190537) | Hydrothermal vent microbial communities from Lau Basin, Pacific Ocean - 128-326 | ecosystem: Environmental > Aquatic > Marine > Hydrothermal vents | place: Pacific Ocean: Lau Basin | collected...
GTTGGTACCGTCACCGGTTGTAGATGCTTCAGCAATATGTTTTACCGGTGAAAATTCTGTTGCCGTGTAATATTCGGTAATCACAATCATGGCAACCGTCAGAACCAGACCGACCAGCGTTGCGCCATACAGTTGCATAGTACTGTACATGCCATTGTCAGCCATCATCATGTCGGTAATGAAATAGAACGCAATCGCCGAAAGCACCGCCGCTATCACGGTCCCCCGATATAACGCATTCATGATTTTTCCACCTTCATTCACTTTGACGAAGAAGGTACCAATGATGGAAGCGATAATGGACGCGCCTCCCAGCACCAGTGGATACAGAATCGCCGTGGTACCGAAGTTTTCCATCACCATGCTACCCAGAATCATGGTCGCAATCAGCGTTACCGCATAGGTTTCAAACAGGTCGGCGGCCATACCCGCACAGTCACCCACGTTATCACCCACGTTATCCGCGATCACCGCCGGGTTACGTGGATCATCTTCGGGAATACCGGCTTCGACTTTACCCACGATGTCGGCACCCACGTCCGCACCCTTGGTGAAGATACCGCCACCCAGTCGCGCAAAAATGGAAATCAGTGAACCACCAAAGGCCAGACCGACCAATGAATGCACCGAGTGTTCCGAGCCCATCGCTTCGAGAATGCTGTAATACCCGGCAACACCCAGCAAGGCCAGACCGACAACCAGCATGCCGGTAATCGCGCCGCCTTTGAACGCCACCTGCAGACCGGGATTGATGCCGCTACGGGCGGCTTCCGCTGTTCTGGAATTGGAACGCACGGAAACATTCATACCGATATAACCCGCGGCGCCAGACAGGACTGCACCGATGGCAAAGCCAATTGCGGTTTCCATTCCCAGCCCCGGCACCAGCGCAATCGCAATCGCCAGTACCGCACCCACCATACCGATGGTCATGTACTGGCGATTAAGATAAGCGCTGGCGCCATCCTGAATTGCCTGGGCAATTTTCTTCATTTCATCTGTACCCTGCGGCATGCCCATGATACTTGAAATGGAAACAGCACCATATAATATGGCAAGCACTGCGGCAGCAAGTGCAAACATTAGCTCTGAACCCATGGAATAACCTCCCCGTAAAAGACTAAAAAATAATATACGCGGATGCTACGCCCTTTTTCATCGAGGGGTAATTGTGTCTTTTTATCCGGGTATGTATATGCTTAATAACTTCCACCATATAAAAATTAGACTCGGTCTTGTTATAAAGCTAAGTCCATAATTTATAATGACTTAGATATTTAATATATCAGTATATGTTAAAACTATTATCAACAAACATAACAACTTTTACTCAACAAATTGTCACGCTCACTGCTATATAAAATGCAGCATAAACAAAGCGTATGCAGACCCATTATTTTGCAAAAAAATATCGATTAAATTCACAGCAGAAAGTAAAAAAAAATAATATGATCCAGATCAGCTGAAATCTTTTTTAATAATTTTCAAACCAGTCGTATCAAGCATCGACAATTTCTCACTAACAAGGAATCCCCCATGCAACATCCTGTAATTGTCATCGGCATCGGTGAAATGGCCAGCGTCTTCAGTCGCGGTCTGCTTCGCTCAGGCTACCCGGTTTATCCTGTCAATCGTAAAACGGACATGCCGACATTAGCCAAAGCGATCCCCGAACCCGCACTCGTACTGGTGGGTGTCGGTGAAAATGATCTACAGCCGGTATTAAAACAGATCCCCACACAGTGGCGATCACGACTGGGATTATTACAAAATGAATTACTGCCACGGGACTGGCAAACTCTGAACCTGCCTGCCGCACCCACCGTTATCTCAGTCTGGTTCGAGAAGAAAAAAGGCACCGACTATAAAGTACTGGTACCCTCCCCGGTTCATGGACCAAAGGCCGCGCTCCTGATTGATGCACTGGCCACGCTGGATATTCCCGCCTGGGAATTAACTTCAATGGATGAACTGGAGTTCGAACTGGTACGCAAGAATGTCTACATACTGACGACCAACATTACCGGCCTGGTGATCAACCGCTTTCAGGCCGAGACCGTCAAGGACATGTGGGACGACTATCAGGATCTCGCACGCGAAGTGGCCGACAATGTTATCGATATTCAGGAATGGTTGACCGGACATAGCTTTGATCGTGAAAAACTGATCGACGCCATGGTCGAAGCCATCAATGGCGATCTCAAACATAAATGCATGGGACGCTCCGCACCTGCACGCCTAAGCCGCGCTATCGAACAGGCCGATGAAGCCGGGCTTGCCGTGCCACGGTTGCGGGACATTTACAACAGGGAAGTCGCGTCTGAAATATGATCCTTTTGATAAGGTGATAGTTAAACGCAGAGTACGCAGAGGCGCGGAGACGCAGAGATTATTTTTTATGGGAACTATGTGCACACTGTTTTTCTTGCCGGAATGATCTAAATAAGCGTTCCAAATATCAGTACACTTTTGAGTTTCCACGTTCGTGGTGAGCCTGTCGAACCATGAACGTGGAAACAGTGTAAATAAAGTACTTAATCTGTTTGTCCTTCGACAAGCTCAGGACGAACGGTTTTGTCAAAAATGTACTGGCATTTAGAACACTTATTTAGGCGATCTATTTATAATTATAAAACCTCTGCGTCTCCGCGCCTCTGCGCCCTCTGCGTTACCTTCCACCCCCCTTCCCCGCCCGCGCCTTTTCCACATACCCGCACATGATCTCGGCCCCATCGAGGATGCGCGGACCATGCCGGTGTAATAAGCTCGGCTCTATCAAATACAGTTGTCCATGACGCACTGCCGGCAGGGTCTTCCAGCGCTGCCAGTGGCCCAGCAAAGATTCATACTGGCCTTGCCCACCACCGGCAATAATAATCTCCGGTTTTGCCGCAATCACGGCTTCAATACTGACACTGCTCGACAATGCCGACATGTCATTAAAAATATTTTCTGCCCCACACAAACGCATGACCGATGAAATCAGATGCTGACCATTGACGGTGATCAACGGTTCATTCCAGATTTGATAGAACATGCGAACTTTTTTTCGATGTTGATAGCTTGCCTGTAACTGCTGATAACGTTGACGAAAACCTGCCGCAAAATGCCCAGCCTTTTTTTCCATCGCAACCAGTGTACCCATGCGCTCAATACTGTTTGCCACATCATCAATCGAACGCGGTTCATTGACAAACACCGTTAGATCAAGCTGGCTGAGTTTTTCTATTTCATTTTTTCGGTTGCCACTTTCCCAGGCAATGACAAGATCCGGTTGTAGAGCCAGGATGCGTTCTATGTCGAGGGCATTATAGCTGCCGACACGAGCAATGGATTTTGCCTCGGCAGGATAATCACTATAGGACACGGTACCCACGATACGATCACCCGCCCCCACGGCAAACAACAGCTCAACCGCATGTGGCGCCAGGGTTACGATACGCTGAGCAGGGGCATTGAGCTGTACTATCCTGCCACTGTCATCACGCACGCTAATTGCCTGTGCATATGACGCGGGCATCCCGATAGAAACAAGGAGCACGGTTAATACCCACGAAATCAATCGATATCTTTTCAGGAACATTTATTCACCAAATATGAAACCCGTTCGTTATTAAATTATTATTTTAACCGATATTGTCTATCACTGACTAAACAACCCCGCCGCAAGCGGACGAGGTATCCGTCATTGTAGGTTCGACTTCAGTCGTACTGGTACGACTGAAGTCGAACCTACAATCGGCGCGCCGCAAATGGCGGGGGATTAAACCCACAGAAATTAAACTGGCGATAAAACATTCATTAACTGGAAACTGAACGCCAAATTCACTCTGACACCTCCATATCACCATCAATCTATAATTTATTTTCTGCCAGTGGAATAAATATAACTCCCCTGTGTCCTTACATGATGATCACTGATGTTGATCGAAACAGGTAGTTCAGCAATTGCTGCCCGTTATATTCATAAAACATTTAAGGATACCCATTATGAAAATAAAAAATGAGAAGAAACGGTTTTTCTCTTTTCTATTGAGTACGACTCTGGCCCTGTCATCTATCAATATTGCCACGGCCCATGAACATAACAATAAGGAGCGTCAGGATAATGAAGAAGAGGAAGTAGAAATAACCCTGATTCACATTGGTGATATCCATGGACATATGGATTCCCGTGTGAATGTGCGTAGTGACAGTAATGGACTTAAAGAAGGAGGTCTCGCACGTATTTATACCAAAGTAAAAGAGATTCGCCACCATGCAAAATACAGTCTGACAATGATGACAGGCGATACTATTCATGGCTCAGCTGAAGCCCTGTACACTCGCGGCCAGGCTCTGATTGATCCTATTAATGAGTTTGGTATAGACGTTTTTGCTCCTGGAAACTGGGAGTTTGTCTATGGTACCGAACGCTTCCATGAACTGTTTACTGGTAACAATCCGGTGACTAACTGGAATGCGATTGGCTCCAATCTTTACTACACCGGCGCACCTTATGAAGACAAAATTGGTCAGCGCGTATTGCCATCCTACTGGATTAAGGAAATTGCCGGGATAAAAATCGGGGTCATTGGTTTTACTTCCGAACGTGGTCCCAAAGTCATCGGCTCAGATGTCGTTCAGGGCTTTGGCTTCACCAAAGGTGATGAGGAAATTGCTGAACTGGTGCCTCTAATGCGAGAGATTCATAAGGTGGATGTTGTGGTTATGATTTCAGAACTGAATCTGGCCAATAACAACCGTCTGACTGAGATTGTTCCTGGTGTTGATATTGTGCTCTCTTCTGACATGCATGAAGAAACAACAAAAATGGTGCGCAATAAAAATGGCACTGTTCTGGTTTCTGAAGGCATGGATGGATCCAATATTGGCGAAATGAAACTGGAATTCAAAAATAAAAAACTGGTTGATATCGACTGGATCCAGCATCCTATCGATACTCGAATCAAGGAAGACCATAAGATTGCCCGTATGATTAAAAAGATCAAGAAGCCTTTTTATGGCCATCACTTTGTTCCCCACGTAAATCCTATCAATGGTACGATTCTGGATCGCCCACTGGATACGATCATTGGCACTGCCTCGGTTGATCTTCATCGTTCTAACTTTGCGCATGAAAATATGCCCGGTGTCGTCGAAGGGACTTCGCATGATTTCCTTGCCGATGTTTTCCGTGAAGTCACCGGAGCAGATCTAGGCGTTATTCGTGGTTTCCGCTACGGCACCACCGTTGCAGCAGGACCTATCACACTTGGTGAAATTTATCACTTTGTGCCGATTGGTCCTTATCTCGCCTACGGTGAAGTTAGCGGTAAACAGATCAAAGCTACCATTGAAAAACCTGCTGATGGTTCATTGAATCCAGACGTTGGAAAATGGGGTGGCGGTTGGCTGTTTGGCTGGAGTGGTCTGCGTTACAATCTCGATCCCTACCAGAGTCTCGGTAATCGTGCGAGCAATATTGAAGTTTATAATCGTGAAACGGCCACCTGGGAACCGCTTGATCTGAACAAGACCTATACTCTTGCAGGTTATAATTATGACTCTGAGCCAAACCGCATCAATAAAGTACCGGCAAAAAATGTCATCCAGATGAAAGAAGCTGATGGCTCAGGCATGACTGTGGTTAATGCCGTTGCCCATTACCTGAAAACCAGCGATGCCAACCCAGAACAGAACCGTATCACGCTGCTGCGTCCGATGCCGGATCTACGGCCTGTCCTTGGTTTTCCGATGATCCAGTCCATGTTTGGCGCACGTGAGGATTTAGCGCCTTACTAGCCAGTTACAAACTAATCCATGAGGGCGCAAAAATTTCTTTGCGCCCTCATCGGTAAAATTATTTCAAACAGGCAACAACGACAAAACCGATGAACACAGAAAAATATGACGCTTTTATTTACATATAGATAAGGATAGACAACCATGAAACTCAAAAAATATATTCTATTACTACTTGCCAGCAGTGCAGTGAATCTTTCCCAGGCTGACATGAAGCACCATGATGAACCTCTACCCTGCCCGGATGCAGCACAGCAAAGTATGGATCAGCAATTTGGGCATGGAACCAGTTTGAATACCCTGTGCATCCAAAAACGTCATAAGGTAAAGGATGTATTCGCCTGGAATTCTGCCGGTATCAACAAAAAGAAAAAGCTTTCTCAACAGGTGCATGTCACACGAAACAGTGTGAATAATTATGAAAAAATCTATGATATGGAAATCAATGAAGATTTTGAAATCATTGCCGTTGGCTACTCCGGTGGTGGTCGTTGGCTACTCACTAATGAAGCCTATAATCGTACCTATGGTGTCACTACCGGTAACCCTACCGCTGCATTAACTCAATCATTAATGGCACGTGGCGTGACGGTCTATATGTGCCAGAACACCATGCGTGGAAATGGTTGGGTTAGTAGTGATCTTCTCCCCGGTGTAAAGATGGTTCCTTCTGGCGCCGTTGCTTTGCTTGACTTTGAACATAAGGGATACAAGTATATTCTTCCATAAGTAAACGGGGTTCAGTCATCTAGGTACGGCTTGTAGGTACGACTTCAGTCGTACCTGGATGACTAAAATTGAAATAATCGAAACTTACAACTGCCCCCCATGAAACACCAACCTTGGTAAAGCCGTGTCTCCCTCGCCTTCCACTTCAATACGGCTAATGCCCGCCAGCGCCACCTGTAGACGAAACATCCGATCCAGCGGCATATCCAGCACATGACGAATGATCATACGCATCATCCCGGCATGGCCGACAAGCAGGATGTGCTGGTTATGATAATTTTTTAACAAATCATTCCATGCACTGATAACGCGCGATTCAAACTCAGCCAGAGTTTCAGCACCAGGTGGTGTGTTATTGATGGGATCAGACCAGAACCGATAAAGGGCATCGGGATCTTCTTTTAGTAATTCTGTTGCAGTACGCCCTTCCCATTCGCCAAATCCAATTTCCATCAAGCGTGGATCATCATAGACAGGCAGGGCATGACGCTGCCCCAGTTCATCGGCAAATTCCCGGCAGCGCCGTAAGGAAGAGCAAACAATCGTCTGCCAGGGACAATGATCCGCAACTGCCGTTCGCATTTGCATCCAGCCTTTTTCACTGAGTGGATCATCGATCTGACCACGATAACGCTTACCACCAACGGGTTCACCGTGGCGGATCAAATCAATGGTCGTAACAGCAGCTGTATTCATAAAGGACAATAATGGAAACTACTGAAGCCCCGGTGAGCGCATTTCAAAAATCAGAAATTCTTTTTTCGCCATCCAGACTTCCCCCAGACGCACGGGGATTCGATTGCCCTTTGCACGAATCAACCAGAAGGGCATGCCCGGGACAAAATCATTTTCTGGATTCAGAATAATAAACCAGTGATCACTCAGATCCTGATAGATAATAACAGGTCTACCTTTGTCTTTCTCCATTCCCGATTGTTCAAATATAAAAGCGGCTTCACTGTGATTGGACAAACACCGTAAGGCCACCTCAACAAAACCATCATCATAGCGTTGCAGACGCACAACGACTCCCAGTGTTGGTTTACGTACATTGTCCTCAGGTACGAACGCCATTAACTGACCAAGCTGTACGGGCTTACTAAAATCTGTTTCTCGTGTACGCAGCTGCATACCACCGGTACTGAAATTCACCATACGCCAGAATGAATGCATGTGCTGATTTGCATCTTCCGAAAAAACCGATGACTGCTGTGCTAATGTATCCGCAAACTGACGACTACGCATGACTTCCTTAAAATCATGCCGAGACAGATCTGTCAACAAATGCATCACTTCCCTTTTACCAAAATAAACTTTTAATGCATCATCAGAAAACACTGCATGTCGTCGCTGCTGACGTTTACGCGGTTGCAAAGCCAGTAACATCATATCAAGAATAGGCACACGTTCTTCTTCATCCATATGTCGCAAAGGACGACTTAATTTTGACGCATCAAAATCTGAAATAAATTTCATTTTCGCAATGGTCTCGTGATCATTTACTAAAGCATTATATAAGCCAGAAATGTCAACTTGTACGGCGGGAGTATGTATTGATGCTGGACGGTCAAAACGTAAAGTCATGTCCTGATACAAATCCGTATAAAGAAACCCGGGATTAAGTTCGCGACCATCATCATCGATCATTTTCAGCCCTTCACCATTAAGATAGTCAAGGTAAAGATCAGGAAGATGAAACATTCGGGTAGGCCAGGTGCTGACATCCATCAGGCCGAATAACTGAATCGACAAATAAAGTTTGCGTACGCTACTTCTTAGAAAATCCTTGCGACTGTTCTGACCTGAACGTTCGGAACGAATGCCAACGCTGCCATGCAATTTATATGTAGTATCAATCGCATCATGCAGACGTAGAGAAAACAATAACTGATTACAGTTCTGCCAGTCATTACGAGAGAGTTTCTGGTAACGCAATGCACGTACACGTTGCAGCAGCATGAATATTTCCATCAACCTGAAACCTGCCGCGGTTAGTTTTTCTGACTGTTTTTTAAAACGCCGAGGTGAGGGTGAATACAATTCCTTGAAATAGATCATGTATGAAATTGCAAGTTGTTCCAATACTTTGACACTGGCGGTCAAGGTTGTTCGCCGATCTTTACTTTCCGGCAGACTGTTCTCCATTCCCTGATATTTCTGATACCAGATAGCCAGCGCCGGATAGGCATGCGACATGATCATATTGGTGATTTCCAGTCGCAGCTCTGGCTTTAACTGCATGATATTCAGAGACGAAAGAATTGCCGCGGCTTCCTCCAGCATCCGGGCAGGAAACTGATGAAGATGCCCCAGTTTTTCCTGATACAACTCGAAGTTGATTTCTTTTTTTCTGGGACGGCGATAAGAGGGAGGCAGGTTGCTGAATTGGGCATAGGGATTCCTGTCCTTGCGCGGATTATGGCTGCTTGCCTTCTTGTCTGTGCGCGTAAATAATCCCATAATCAATTATAGTCCTGAATTATCACCACGGCCCCGCATTATTTTCCATTATCCAAAAAATACTGCGGGGCATTCCACTCTATTTACTCGCGTTGAGAGCGTTTCTTTTTATAATAATTGATCAGGCCATTGGTTGATGAATCATGCGTATTGATCTCATCCCCGTCATCCAGCTCGCCCTGAATATTGACGGCCAGTTGCTTGCCCAGTTCTACCCCCCACTGGTCAAACGAGTTGATATTCCAGATCACGCCCTGCACAAAAATTTTATGTTCATACATGGCAATCAACATGCCCATGGTGCGCGGATCAAGCCGGTGGAACATGATTGTGTTGGTAGGTTTATTGCCGGGAAAGATTTTATAGGGCAGCAGCGCCTTGATCTCTTCCACCGACAGTCCGGCTTCCCGCAACTCAGCCTGGGCTTCTTCCGCGCTCTTGCCCTTCATCAGGGCTTCGCTCTGCGCGAAAACATTGGACATCAACACCCGATGGTGATGTTTGATACAGTGATAATCCGTAATTGAGGCCAGAAAATCAGCGGGGATCAGTTTACTGCCCTGATGAATCAATTGATAAAACGCATGCTGTGCGGCAATACCAATCTCACCAAAAATGATCGGCCCGGTTTCATAATCAACAGGCTGCCCATTTCGATCCACATACTTGCCGTTACTTTCCATATCCGCCTGTTGTAAATAGGCCGGCAGGCGTTTGAGGTGTTGATCATAGGGCAGAATGGCATGGGTCTGGGCGGCAAAGAAATTGTTGTACCAGATCCCCAATAGCGCCAGCACCACTGGAATATTCTCCTCCAATGGCTGGCTTTTAAAATGTTGATCCATGCTGTGCGCGCCCTCGAGCATGGCCTCGAAATGTTCCATGCCAATGGAAATCGCAATCGGTAAGCCAATCGCAGACCAGAGCGAATAACGACCGCCAACCCAGTCCCACATTTTGAAAATGTTTTCCTCGGCAATACCAAACTCGATTGCCGCAGGGGTATTGGAAGTCACGGCAACGAAATGTTTGTTTACAGCCGAGTCGTCATCCA
>Ga0256830_1003352_pt1 | contig 10022 bp, 7 predicted proteins | sample 128326metaG_FD_190537 | JGI IMG/M metagenome (GOLD analysis project Ga0256830, IMG submission 190537) | Hydrothermal vent microbial communities from Lau Basin, Pacific Ocean - 128-326 | ecosystem: Environmental > Aquatic > Marine > Hydrothermal vents | place: Pacific Ocean: Lau Basin | collected...
CTGCTGCTTGTCTCGGACGACGGGAAGCTCCTGCACCGCACAGCCGGTTTCGGCCGGGAGGGGCTGGGGGCCGCCCGCCGGCGGTTGGACGAACTTTTCGGCAAACCCCGGCCCGCCAAAGTTCAGCCGGCCGCCGACGAAAAACTTGAGCGACGGCTCGCGATGGCCCGCCAACTCCGCCGCCTCGGAATGACGGAGCAGGCTGCTGAGATCTTGAGAACTTTGACCAGTGAAGCGCCGGAGTTTCGCCCGGCATGGGTCGAGTTGGGCTATCTCGAGGCGAAACGGGGAGAGGTTAAGGCTGCCGAGCGCTATTTTCGGCGGGCTCTCGAGCTGCAGCCGGAGGCCACGGACATCGCCGCCGGGATGAGCTGGGTGTGGCAGCAGAAGGGCGACTGGGAAGAAGCCCAGAAGTGGGCCGCGAAAGTGCCGGCGGACGACCCGCACCGCGACTTGCTGGAGCCGCGATCCCAGAAAGGGGCGGGGCCGTAGAAGCAGGATGCCGAGAATGCAGAATTTGCATAGTACCGCAGGGCTGGAACCGAAGAAAACGCGAACGTGTACTAAACTACTACACAAGTATTGATCTTGCTTTTAAGAGTTTGATACCATGAAACCTGGAATAGGCCGATGTCCGCCAGAGCGAAAGGCTGGTTGACGACCGGGCAGGCGGCGGATCTCTGCCACGTGGAGCGGGACACCGTGCTCAAATGGATAAAACGTGGCAAGCTCCCGGCCGAGCGCACCGCCGGCGGGCACCACCGCATCGCCCATTCCGAACTCGAGCGCTTCCTGCTCGAGCGGCGGCGGCGTGGAGGCGCGGCGCGGAAAACCTACGTCCAAAGGGACTCCGCCTCCCGGCCGCTCCACTGCTGGGAGTATTTGGCGGAAAACGGACGGATTCGGGAGGAGTGTAAACGCTGCGCCGTCTACCGCGTCCAGGCGACGCGGTGTTTCGAGCTGCTCCAGCTCGGGTGCGACGTCGGCCATCGGCGCCTCTTCTGCCGGGGTTCCTGCGAAGACTGCTCGTACTACCGGCGGCTGATGGGGTTGCCCACGCGGGTGCTGGTGGTCACGCGGCGCGAATCGCAGATGCGGAGGCTGTGGCAGGCGGGCGCTGACGATCTGGAGTTCCGTTTCGCCCGCAACGGGTACGAAGCGGCCCGGCAGGTGGGCGAGTTCCGGCCCGCCTTCGTGGTGGTCGAGTCGGGCAGCGGCAGGGAGGACGTGGAGGAACTGCTCGACTGCCTGGCGGCGGATACGCGCTCCCCCGGCATGCGAGTGGTCTTGGCCACGAGAGGACAGGCGACCGCAGGGCAATGGCGGCGGCCCAAGCTCGCGGGGGTGCTACGGGACGGTTTCGACGCCGACGACATCCGTGAACTGGTGGCCCAGGCGCCGGTCGAAACAGACACGGAGACGGGGCGGCTGGAGATCGTCGAGCCGAAATTCGGTTGAAGGGGGGCATGCGGAACGATGCGGCGGATCTGGGCTAATGGGTTCGCAGTGGGCCTCTGGACGGCGGTGAGTCTGGGTGTCGCCCAGGGTGGAGCAGAGCCGGACTGCTTGACGTGCCACAGCGCCATCAAGCAGAAGCTGGACGAACCCGTAGTGCATGCGGCCGTCGAGATGGGCTGCGAGTCCTGCCACCTGAACCACCGCGAGCCCGGGCTCACCGCCCCGAAGCCCTACCTGAACGATCGGCAGCCCGATCTGTGCCTGACGTGCCACGACGCCGAGGATTCGGCCATCGTGACGGCCCACCACGGCCAGCCGTTCGCCAAAGCTCGGTGCACCAGTTGTCACGATCCGCACGCGGCGGCGCTGCCGAAGCTGATTCCGGCCGAGCAGCACGGTCCGTACGGGGCCCGGCAGTGCGAAGCCTGCCACCAGCCGCCGAAGGACGGCGCCGTCCAGTTGACGGCGGCGACGACGGCCGCCTTGTGTTTCGGCTGCCACGAGGAACTCAAGGAGCGGTTCGAAAACGCCCCTCACCAGCACAGCCTGCTGGCCGGGGATCCCAACACCTGCGCCGACTGTCACGATCCCCACGGCAGCGAGTACCCCTACTACCTGGTCAAGAACGCCGAACAGCTTTGCCTGGGCTGCCACGGGGAGGTGATCGCCGGCAAGAAATACGTGCATGAACCGGTGCGACGCTCCTGCGTGCTGTGCCACGATCCCCACGCCGAGGCCAACGAAAAGCAGCTCTACGCCGCCGGCAATGATCTGTGTTTGGAGTGCCACGGCGCCAATGCGGCGAAGATCGTGCGGACGGGCGAACCTTTTGCGCTGTTCGGAGGACGGGTGACGCTGGAGCCGGGCACGTTCGAGAACCTGGCCATGCTGCTGCTGCGTGAGAGCGGCACGGTGGGGCATCCACTGGCCTCGCATCCGGTGAAAAGACCGGCCGAAGCGGACAAGCCGGCGATGAACTGTCTCACGTGCCATCTGCCGCATGGGGCGAAGGGGAGCCGGGATCTGCTGGTGACGGATACGGCGAAGGCGACCGATCTGTGCCTGCAATGCCATTAGGAGACTCAGAGGAGCGAAAGATGGCGATGAAGATGAGGACAGCGACGGCGAAATGGACTGCTGGGTTCGCCTGCGCGCTGCTGTTGGCGTCGCCGGGGGCGCTGGCGAAGAAAAAGAGAAAGCAAAAGTTCGCCCCTTACCAGCCCCGGCTGGAGCTCGTCTGGCCGGGTCCGCCGGAGAAGCCGCGGATCCGATTCATCCGGGAGATCCGGTCCTCGGAAGACGTCACCGGACAGTACAAGCCCAGCTTCGTGGAGCGGATCACGGGAAAATCGACGCGGCGGCGTCTGCTGCGGCTCGTCAAGCCCTACGGGGTGGCGGTGGACCGCGCCGGCCGGGTGTTCGTGGCGGACATGGCGCAGCGGGCGATTCTGATCTTCGACTTGCCCAATGAGACGGTGACGCGGTGGACCGGCAACTCGCAGTTTCCGCTGTTCCTTCCGGCCAGCCTGGCTTTCGACCAGTTCGGGCGGCTTTTCGTAACGGATGCTTTCGCGGGACGGATGGTGGTGTTCGACCCGAACGGGCGGCCGTCGGCGGGCTTCGGAACAGGGCTCTTTGAACGGCCCGGGGGCGTGGCGATCGACCGGGTGAGGAACCGGCTCTACGTGGCCGACGTGAAGCGGAACCAAGTGCTGGTCTTCGACACCCAAAGTTTTCAACTCATTCAAGAGATCGGCCACAGGAGGCAAGAAGGCAGCGACGAGCCCGGGGAGTTTGCGGGGCCGACGAATGTGGCCGTGGACCGAGAGGGCAACCTGTACGTGGCCGACACCTGGAACCGGCGCGTTCAAGTTTTCGGCCCCGACGGCCGGTTCTTGCGGACCTTCGGAACGGTGGGCGTCCAACCAGGCAACTTCGTGCGGCCGAAGGGGATCGCGGTGGACAGCGAGGGGCATATCTATGTACTGGACGCCGAGTTCAACAATTTCCAGATTTTCGACCCCGACGGGCAGCCGCTGCTGTTCGTGGGGAGCTTTGGGGTGAGGCCGGGCCAGTTCATCCTGCCGACCGGGATCGCGATCGACAACGAGGATCGCATCTACGTCGTCGAGCAAGGCTTCGACGCGAACCCGGCCCGCCTGCAGGTTTTCCAATATCTCTCGCAGCCGGACGTGGCGTCCGCCGCGACGCGGGAGCCGGAAAGGAGGTGATGCGCCGGAACGACGGCGACGAAGTTTGACCGACCGATCAAACGCGACGACAAATGCATGCTGAAGCGAAAGGAGTGACGAACCATGAAGTATGCGCTGGTATTTCTATTAGCTCTAGCACTGGCGGTCGTCTTGCCGACGGGACTGCTGGGGCAGACGAAAACGTCGGTTTTCGGCACCGACCATGACGTAGGGGGTTCCGGTTGCGCAGCGTGTCATGTGCCGCACACGGCGCAGACGAACGCGGGCCGGGGCCAGACCCTGCTGTGGGCGCGGCCGTTCAGCACGACGATTTTCGGCACCTACGACAGCCCGACAATGGACGAGACGGCCCAGGAGATCGGTGATTCCGCCTACGGCGATGCGAACCCGCCGTCGGGGGCGAAGCTGTACTCGGTGCTGTGCATGAGCTGCCACGACGGCATCACGGCTCCGACAGTGATCGGGCCGACCGAGAACGCCGCGGTGGGCCACCCGACGAACTCGGCCGGCTTGAGCGACGACCACCCGGTGAACATGATTTACAGCACATCGGACGCCGGGCTGGAGTCCCCGACGACGGCGGTGAGCAACGGCGTCGTCCTTTACGACGACGGGGGCAACAACACCGTGCAGTGCGCCTCGTGCCACAACGTTCACGACAATTCGATCAGCCCGTTCCTGCGGGTGGCGAATTCGAACTCGAAACAGGGTCTCTGCGGCGCCTGCCACTTGTAAATCGATAGCACTGACTTCGGGGGGCCCAGAGCCCCCCTTCTTTCGTCTTTACTCATCTCATCGGCCGATGACGAGATTGCTTGAGAGGATCGTGATCCTGACGCTGACCGCCGCAGCGCTGTCGGCGCAGCCGGCTCCCTGGGAAGGGGGAAAGCATCTGAGCGGTTCGCTGGCGGTGGGCTGGATGGACACGAAGGCGCGGGGGCGGTTCGACGAGCGCATCCAGAACCCGTTCACGACGTTGAAGCTGGATTACCGGAGCTACTTGCTGAGTCCGTATTTCATCACCTACCGGGTGCGACCACAGGTGAGCAGCGGCTTCCAAGGGGGGATTTCCGGGGTGTCGGAAGGCTCCGGCCTGGCCTTCGAAACCTCCTTCCTGCCGATGTCGCGGTGGCCGCTCCGGTTCCGCATCTCGCGAATCGAACGGCCCCTGCTGATGGCGGGAGACAACTCCTTCACACGTTTCCTGAGCAACAACGCCGACTCGTTGATGGAGCTCGATTGGCGCTATATCGTGCCGAACCGTGCGGTATACGAGGTCACCTACAGCCTGATCTCGAACGTGACGACGCCGGAGGCGATCGCGCTGCGCGGCTCCGACGTGAGTTCGAAGAATCTCACCGTGAGCGGCCGGGACAAGTGGAAACGCTGGCTGTTCAACGGCTATTTCAATCGGCAGGATCAGCGGCGCCTGGCGATCCTCGGCTCGAAAAAAGAGGGCACGGACGTGCTGTTCGGTTCCGATTACACGCTGGACAGCGCCGCCATCTATGCGCAGCGGCCGATCCGGGAAAGCCTGCTGTTCAGCGCGTCGGCGGTTCGAACGGCCAACCAAGGGGTCTTCACGACGGGAGATTACCGGTTCGACTACAACAGTCTGACGGCCGGACTCCAGTACACGCCGGGAGACCGACTGCGGACCGCGGTCCGCGGTCAATACACCGACAACTTCTCGCAATATAGCGCCCGTCCCGGCAACGGGTTGAACCCGGCGCTGCTGCCGCCCACGCAGAGAGCGACGGGCCGCGTGGAAGCGACCGCGGACTACCAGCTCCATTCGGCCCTGCGATTGTTCGGCAGAGGCGAATACACGTCGATCACGGCGCCTCGCGGCCAGCCAGTGAGCCTGACCGGGACCGTAAAGACCGCCGGGGGAGGGCTGGCCGCCTCCTGGTCGAAAGACTGGTTCTCGCTGGCGAGCACCTACTCGATCTTCATGAACGCCACCGACCTGGTGGGAGCCAGCCCCGGCGACACGCTGGGGCACGCCTTGGATGCGAGCGCTTCGGTGGGGACGGCCTCTACCGTCCGGACCACCGCCTCCTTCACCCTGATCCGTTCCCGCCAGGAGTTCGACACGCCCCTGCCGTACGAAAGCGATTCCGAGAGGCTCCGGCTGTCGGTGAGCCGCCGGATCGTCGGCCGCTGGACCGGAGAGGTCTTCGCCGGAGTTTACCAGTCCCGTTTCAACCGGGCGGAAATCAACACCAGCCTAAACGGCCGCGAGTACGGGGGAAAGATCCACGGCCGCTTGATGTCGATATACTACAATCGGACGATCTTAGACGGCGAGTCGTTCTTTCTGTTCATTCCGGGGGCCGCCGGATTCGACGCCGGAAAGTTGAACGAGGAAGCCGTAGCCCTGAACAGCTCGGCGACCGACAACACGACGCTGACGGCATCCCTGCATCCGGCGCGTCAGGTGACGATTCGGGGAATCTACCGGGAGCGCCTGCAGATGCTCGGCCCGCAGCTCGCCTCGTGGTTCGAGCAGCAGGAGGCGTGGTTGGAGTGGCGGTTCCGCAAGCTCAGATTCGAAGCCGGCTACATCCTCTACAAGTACCAGTTCAGCGGCGGCAGCTTCCGCAAGGCGGTTATCTTCCGCTGGGTTCGCGACTTCCAGGTATTCTGAAGGTGTATGCGATGGCCGGCCATGGTCGTGATCCTGCTGGCCGCCGCCCCTTGCTGGGGAGGCGACGAGATCGCCATCCGGCTCGCCTGGCCGCGCTCCGGCGCCGAGTATCGCATCTCTTATCTGCAAAGCATCAGCGCACCCCGAGATCTGAAGATCCGCCGGGGGTTGTTCTCCAAACTGGTCCGGGTGGTCGCCGGCCCATCGAAGAAATCCCGCGGCCTCTTGCGTCCTTTCTCCATCGCCGTGGACGGAGAGGGCCGGCTCCTGATCACTGACCGGGCGGCTGCGGCGGTCCATGTCCTGGATCCCGGCCGGAGGAAATACAAACGCCTGGACGGCGCACGAAAACAGCGCTTCCGCTCGCCGATCGATGTCGATACGGACAGGCAGGGAAACATCTACGTGACCGACTCCGATCTCGGCAAGATCTTCGTCTTCCGGCGCAACGGCAAGTTCGACCGGTTCATCGGCGATGCCGGCGGCGAGGGACTCTACAAGCGGCCCACGGGCCTCGCCGTCGACGGCGAGACGGGGCGGATCTATCTGACCGATACGCTGCGCCATGCAGTGGAGATCCTGGACGCAAAAGGACGGCCGCTGGAGCGCTGGGGCGAACGGGGCGAAGGGCCCGGAGAGTTCAACTTCCCCACCGACATTGCCCTGGCCTCCGACCGCGTCTTCGTGTTGGACGCGATGAACTTCCGGGTGCAGGTCTTCGACCGGAGTGGTACCTACATTACCAGCTTCGGCAAGCCGGTGAACGAGCCCGGCGGCCTGTTCCGGCCCAAAGGGATCGCCGTGGACGAGGCGCGCGGGCTGGTCTACGTGGTGGACGCGATGTTCGAGCTGGTCCAGGCGTTCACCTACGACGGTGACCTGGTCTGGGCCTTCGGCCACGGAGGCGCCAAGCCGGGCGAATTCTTCCTGCCCGCCGGCATCTGCGTGGACCGGGAAGGCCGGCTGTTGGTGGCAGACTCCTACAATGCGAGGGTTCAAATCTTCCGTCCCCACGCGGCGCGCGCGGCGGGGCTGGTGAGGAGGCGATGAGGAAGGCGCTGTGGGGCATCGCCGCTGTGGCGGTCGTGGCGGCGCTGGGGCAGAATCCCGTCACACAGGTGCTGAATACGCCGCACAACCTGTCGGCGGGCGGGCCGGGACCGGTAACGTCGGGGGACACCCGGGCCTGCATTTTCTGTCACATTCCGCACAACGCCGAAACCCGCTTCCCCTATCTCTGGAACCATCAATCTTCCGAGGGGCCTTACACGCTGTATCAGAGCCCGACGATGGACGCCATGCCGGGCAATCCGGCGGGCACCTCGTCGCGACTGTGCCTGAGCTGCCACGACGGTACGGTGGCGCTGGGAACGACGGTGGGCAGCGGCACGATCCCGGTGAGCGGGTCCATGTCGCCGGAGACGGTGCTGGGCCAGAATCTCGGCGGCGACCACCCGATCGCTCTGCGGCCGGTCGACGACGGCCAACTCTATCCCGGCCTGTCACAGACGCCGGCGGTCTCGTCCGATCCCGACGTGAAGCTGCCCGAAGACCGGGTGGAATGCCTGAGCTGCCATGATCCGCACATTCAAAACAAGGATCTCTCCCGGGGCAAGTTCCTGGTTCGCTCGAACGAAAATGGAGCTCTCTGCCTGGCCTGCCACGACGTCACCCGCCCGGCCCCGAACTACCTGAGCGGCTGGCTGGGTTCGGCGCACCAGACGGCCTCGCACAGCCGGAACGAATACTACGGGAATGTGGGAGCGAACGCCTGCCTCTCCTGCCATTCGCCGCACGGGGCTACCTCGAACGGCCTGCTGCGGGCCGAGGAGGAGAACACCTGCGCGGAATGCCACGCCGGCGCCGGGACATCGCCCGCGCTGCTCTCGGTGATGAGCGCCTTCAGCTTGCCGTATGCCCACCCGACGACGACGAAGTCCGGCATCCACCAGCCGGGTGAAGACGCCTATCCGCTGAACGGCGACCGTCACGCCGAATGCGCCGATTGCCACAATCCCCACGCGGCCCTCACCCCCGGATTCTCGCCGACGCCGCCGTCGCTGCCTCCGGCGATGGCGGGGGCCACCGGGGTGGACTCTCTCTCCGGGCTCAGCCCGCAGAAGCCCGCCACGAAGGAGCACGAAGTCTGTTTCAAGTGCCACGGGGCGGGCGGCGGCAAGCCCCAGGCGGCGATGGGTTATGCGGTCTACGGACGCACTCCGTGGAGGGTGACGGACGATACCGTGGGAGATCCTTTCAACACGGTGGCCGAGTTCAACTCGTCGGTTTCCCGTCACAACGTGACGATGCCCCGGCAGCGCTCCAACAGCGAGGTGCCCAGCCTGCGGTCGAACATGCTGACGCTGACCGGCGCCCCGGGGCGCAGCCTGGCCGCGGGCACCTATATCTACTGCGGCGACTGCCACAACAATGATCAGGCGCGCAACGACGGCGGCTCGCAGCCCTCCGGCGTCCACGGATCGAACTGGCCCCACATTCTGGAGCGCCGCTACGAGACGGAAGTCCCGCCGGCGCAGCCCGGCGACAGGAGCGCCGGCGTTCAGTACCAGCCGGGTCTGAACGGCACGTACGCGTTGTGCGACAAGTGCCACGACGTAGGCCACAGCATCCTCATGAACCGAAGCTTCCGGTATCACAACAAACACGTCCGTAGGGAAGACACTTCCTGCAGTACCTGCCACGACGCCCACGGCATCAACGGCGGCACGGCGACCAACAACCACGCGCTGATCAACTTCGATACCGCGATCGTCGGACCTTCCCGGTCGGGACGTCTTTACTACGAGAGGACCGGCACCTTCCGGGGCAGGTGCTACTTGACCTGCCATGGGGAGAACCACGATCCCGAATCCTACTGAGCAGCGGGCCATGCAGCCGACAAACATCGGCGTGTCTCTCCCGGCCTTACGCCCGGGACCGGTCTGGGGGATCTGCGCGCTGGGGCTTTGTCTGCTGGCGCTACGCCCAGCAATCGCCGAAGATCTCACTTACGAACACCTCTTCACCATCGGCACCGACGCCGGCGTCAACCCCCGGAGCCGGTTCGCCGGAGGGCTGGGACGCCTCATCTTCGGCGGCCCGGAACACCCGTCTCCAGTGCGCATTCCGCGGGCGGTGGCCGTCGACGGGACGGGACGGATCTGGATCGCCGACGCCGGATCGCGCAGCATCCACATGTTCCACGTGCTGGGCAACGAGTACCAGGAGATCCGCCGGGCCGGCAAGATCCAGTTGCGTTGTCCGGTGGGAGTGGACGTGGACATCCACGGGCGCGTCTACGTGGTGGACGCCTGCCTGCGGGAGATCTTCGTCTTCGACCGGACGGGCGAGTACCTGCGGCGGCTGCTGGGGAAACAGAACCGGAAGTTTGTGGCCGCGCCTTCCGACGTCGCCGTCTCGATCGACTTGCGCCGCATCTACGTGGCGGATCCGGGCCGGCGTCAGGTTCTCGTCTTCAACCAGGAAGGGGAGTTGGTCAGCCGGCTGGGCGAAACCGGCGGGACCGGGGGGTTGCAGGCGCCGACGCGCCTCGCCGTGCGCTTGAAAGACGTTTATGTGCTCGATTCCGGGACCCGGCGGGTCGAAGTCTTCAATGCCCTCGGCAAGCATATCGAGAGAATCCGCTGGGGACCCGTTAGGCGGCCGTCGGCTTTCGGGATCGATCGGGATACGGGCCTGAT
>Ga0256830_1003353_pt1 | contig 10020 bp, 6 predicted proteins | sample 128326metaG_FD_190537 | JGI IMG/M metagenome (GOLD analysis project Ga0256830, IMG submission 190537) | Hydrothermal vent microbial communities from Lau Basin, Pacific Ocean - 128-326 | ecosystem: Environmental > Aquatic > Marine > Hydrothermal vents | place: Pacific Ocean: Lau Basin | collected...
CGACCCTTCGAGCACACCCTGACGGGAATCTTCGGGCGTTCCGATCGCTCGAGAAGGCGGCTTGCTTGTAGAACGGTAGGGGCCCGGGTGAGCCCCTACCGTTTTCCGACTCGCTGACTCAAGTCACTAGAGGAGTGACAGAACGCTCTGCGCGCTGGCGTTGGCCTGTCCCAATGCGGCCAGACCCGTCTGGTTCAGCACTTGGAACTTGGTTAGATTGACCACCTCTTGAGCGATATTGGCGTCTCGAATCTGAGACTCCGCCGCCTTGAGGTTTTCGGCCTGCACCGTGATGACGGCGATCGTTCCCTCGAGGCGGTTGTTGAACGCTCCGAGGCTACCGCGATCGGACGCAATCGAATCGATGGCCGATTGAATCTCGGCCAATTCTACCCGTGCCCCGGACACCGTCAGCAAGGTGTTGGAGGTCACGCCGAGACTACTCGCACTCACCGCACTGGTCGTGATCGTGATGCGGTCGTTCGCGGCGCTGCCCGTTCCGACCTGTACGTCGAGACTGGCACCGCTTCCGGTGAATAGAGACTGCCCGTTGAACTCGACGGTATTGGCGATGCGGTCGATTTCCGAGAGAATCTGGTTGTACTCGTCGTTGATTGCCGACTTCGAAGTCGATGAATCCTGACCGGAGGTCGCCGATGCAGCCTGCTGCGCCAAAGTCACCGCGCGTTGCAGTAGATTACCGATCTCACCGAGGGCGGAATCCGCAACATTGATCACGCCGATGCCGTCGTTCGCGTTACGAACACCTTGATTCAGCGCTGAAACGTTCGCCCGCAGTGTTTCGGCGATGGCCAGACCCGCCGCATCGTCCTTCGCGCCGTTGATGCGAAGGCCCGAGGCCAGGTTGGTGAGGGTGCGACTCAGACCGAGCTGAGTACGCGACAACTGATTTTGGGCATTGAGCGCCCCGATGTTGGATACGACAGAGAATCCTGCCATGGAGCCTTCCTCCTTGAAGTTTGGAACGGCATCCTTGCCGTTCCCGCAGATTCACTCGACCGACGTTCCGGCGAGGCTGCGACGAGCATGCTGTATGGGCTCGCTGTGGTTGCTGGTTTTCTTGCCCCTTCCAGGTCGATCGATCCGCGCGACGAACGACCGCCGCTCTCCTGCCCCAGACCTTCCCGCCTAGGACCTTCCCGTCGGAGGGATCGATTCTCGCTGACTCGTTAGAGCGTTTCGACCGGACAGCAACAATCTTTAGCTACGCGTAAAAAAAGAAAGTGGGGGCGCAGGCGGAGTTGGACTCCACCCACGCCCCCACGCCGTGGTGACTACCTTCAGGCTCGAAAGGCCACGGTCGACCGCGATGCTATGAGATAGACCGCGGGGCTTTTTATAGCAGGGACAAGACGCTTTGCGCGTTGGAGTTGGCCTGAGCTAGGGCGGAAAGACCGGTCTGGTTCAGAACCTGGAATTTCGTGAGATTCACGATCTCGGCTGCGACGTTCGCATCTCGGATCTGGCTCTCGGCGGCCTTGAGGTTCTCGGCCTGCACCGTGATCACGGCGATGGTTCCCTCGAGGCGGTTGTTGTATGCACCGAGGTCACCTCGGTTCGACGAGACGGTATCGATGGCGGATTGAATGTTCGCCAATTCGACCCGCGCACTGGATTTGGCGATCAGCTGATTGGAAGCCAACCCCAGGCCGGAAGCCGTCACTCCCGTCGTTTCGATCGTGATCCGGTCATTGGTACCCGAAGCCAAACCGACCTGAACATCGAGACTCGCACCCGATCCACTGAGCAGACTCACTCCGTTGAATTCCACCGTCGAGGCGATACGATCGACCTCGGAGAGAATCTGGTTGTACTCGTCGTTGATCGCCGATTTCGAGGTGCTCGAATCTTCACCCGACGTATCGGAGGCACTCTGCGCCGCCAGCGTCATCGCGCGATGCAAGAGATTGGCGATTTCACCCAATGCGGAATCCGCAACGTTGATGATACCGATCCCGTCGTTGGCGTTGCGAACAGCCTGATTCAGGCCGGCGATATCCGCTCTCAAGTTCTCGGCAATAGCCAAGCCTGCGGCGTCGTCTGCGGCCCCATTGATACGCAGCCCGGAGGCCAATCGCGTAATCGTCCTCTGCAGACCACGCTCGGTACCGACGAGTCGGTTTTGGGCGTTGAGTGCACCAATGTTCGTCACCACGGAAAAACTACCCATTGAAGCATCCTCCACTTTCAAGCCGGGAATGAACTCTCCATGTTTGGTTCCAACTTGTCCGGCCTGTGTCGCCCTTCTTCTCGACCGTGCGCCTAGGGACTTTAGCGGCCGGTAAAGTTTTTTGGTTGCCGAAAGAAAGCGCTTGAACCACTTTAGATGCAGGAGAACCCGGAAAGACCGGGGTGGAGCCACATGAGCGACGAAAGGATCATCGCCGGACCGCAGGCGAGCCCGAGACTGGAACCTCCCAAAGGACCGGCCGTTCCGCACTTGGGCGAGGCCGCACCTGAGAGTGCCCACGCGACTCTTTCCCGCCTAGCACGCTGTCTCGACCGGGTCGATTTGGAAGAAACGTTGCTGTCCATGCTGCTCGAAGTCGTGCCCGAAGCCACGGCACTGGTCTCATTGGAAAGCGGCGGCCCCGTTCCGAGCCGCGCAGCGAATGCCGAAGGCTTTCAGGTTTGGCCCGATGGCCGGAAAGTGCCTCCCCTACTCGCGACCACGATTGAAGACGAAGGAGAGCCGCAAGGCTGGATCGGATACATCGCCGACGAAGTCCCCGAAGCCCGAAGAGAAACGGCTCTTGCGCGGTTGCTCGAGATTGCAGAAGAAGCAGGTATCCCCGCACACAACTCGCGAAAGCACAGCGCGGCCATCGAGTTGGCCATGCGGGATCCGCTCACCGGGCTTTTCAATCGCCGAGCGCTCGATGCTTTTCTCGATCGGGAAGAGCAGTGGGCACAGCGCTACGAGCGTCCTCTCTCCGTCATCTTGATCGATATCGACCGTTTCAAGGAAATCAACGACACCTTCGGCCACGCGATGGGAGACCGCGTGCTCCGTTCGGTGGCGGACGAGGTGCAACGCACCGTGCGTAAGTCCGATCTCGTTGCCAGATCCGGGGGCGACGAATTCGCCGTCATCCTTCCGGGAACCCCGGCGACCTCCGCGGCACGCCTAGCTCAGCGCATTCGTCGGGCCATCTCCCGGCGCAGAATATTCGTCGATAAGAACCAAGCCAAGGTTCCGCTGACCGGAAGCTTTGGCGTAGCCGACCTCAGGAGTGGCGGGGGATGCGCCGAAGAGATGCTGAAAATGGCCGACGCCGCGCTCTACCGCGCCAAACGCAAGGGCCGTAACCGCGTATGCCGCGGCAATCGAGTCTCTCCCTTCTCGTCGACCCGATCGACGACCGACGACCCGGAAACCGGATAGATGTTCGACTCCTCAGCCAGCACCCCCGACCGCTCTTTCGCGCGGGTCGATCTCGCGCTTCCCATTCGCCTTCGAGTTCTCGAAGAAAGTGAGACCTACGACCTTGCCCGCCGATTCATGGCCGAACCGAGCCGAGCCGAACACCTGACGCTCGGCCCGTTCGGGGTCGCCGGAGAAGAACCTTCCTGGGAACAGCAAGCTCTCGCTTCCATCGTCGGGCGGATCGATCGCCTCGAGTCATCGCTCGACCGCATCGCCCGCGCACTTGGAGTCGAGCTAGGCGATGGCTTCGAGTGGATCGATGGAGATGCCGTGAGCTTGTCGGGCTCGGGACTCGGCGTCCACATCCCTCGCTCTCTCCCGGAGAACACACCGGTCGAAGTCCATCTGACACTGCTCGGCAATCCGACGACGGTACTGCGGACACTCGGCCGAATCGCGTGTCAGGTCGCCCCGGATGGCGATGCCGTTCCCGTGGGACGCTACCATCTCGGGATCGCCTTTTCCGCCATCCACGCAGAAGACCAAGCCGAGGTCATCCGCTACACCTTCCGCGTGCAGCGCGAAGAGCTGCGGCGACGACGAGACTCCCTTGCGGATTCTCGGGAAGCCGTTGAGGCGGATCAAGAATAGCTTGAGAAGGTGCCCCGGGGAGGCGAGAATCCCTGTCCATGCATCGGCATCGGTCCGACGCGATCGAAAGCTAAGCGAAAGATCTCGGCTCCCTGCTGCGGGTCCGAATCAGGAGACGACTCTCATGTCACAGTACAGCTCCGCTCTCATGACAGAAGTGACGGCAAGAAACCCGGCACAACCGGAATTCCACCAGGCTGTAGAGGAGGTGATCGAATCTCTGGCCATCGTCATGGAAAAACACCCGGAATACCGGGCGGCCAAGATCCTAGATCGCTGCATCGAACCCGAACGCGTCATCATGTTCCGGGTACCGTGGACCGATGATCAGGGCGAGGTTCAGATCAACCGAGGCTTTCGCGTGGAGATGAACTCCGCGATCGGACCGTACAAGGGCGGACTCCGCTTCCACCCGTCGGTCAACCTGGGCATCCTCAAGTTCCTGGCCTTCGAACAGGTATTCAAGAACTCTCTGACGACCCTGCCTATGGGCGGCGGCAAGGGAGGCTCCGATTTCGACCCGAAAGGCAAGAGCGACAACGAAGTCATGCGCTTTTGTCAAAGTTTCATGACCGAGCTTTTCCGCCATATCGGCCCGAATACCGACGTGCCCGCCGGCGACATCGGCGTCGGCGGAAGAGAGATCGGATTCCTCTTCGGGCAGTACAAGCGCCTTCGAAACGAATTCACCGGAGTTCTCACCGGCAAAGCTCTCAACTGGGGCGGCTCGTTGATCCGCCCGGAAGCCACCGGATACGGTACGGTGTACTTCGCTGCGGAGATGCTCTCGACGCGCAATGAAACGCTCGAAGGGAAGACCGCTCTCGTTTCCGGCAGCGGCAACGTGGCCCAATACACGACTGAAAAGCTGCTCGAACTCGGCGCCAAAGTCGTGACTCTCTCCGATTCCAGCGGATACATCTACGATCCCGAAGGTATCAACCAGGAAAAGCTCGCCTTCGTGATGGACCTCAAGAACGTTCGCCGAGGGCGAATCAGCGAATACGCCGACCGCTTCGGAAGTGCGACATTCACTGCCGCCGACGCGTCCGCCGGCCACAATCCGCTTTGGGACCACAAGGCTGAGTGCGCGTTCCCTTCCGCCACGCAAAACGAGATCAATGACAAGGATGCGCAGAACTTGATCAACAACGGCGTCTACGTCGTGGCCGAAGGTGCGAATATGCCGACGACGGCTGATGGCGTGAATATCTTCTTGCAGGAAAAGATCCTCTACGCCCCCGGAAAAGCGGCGAATGCGGGCGGTGTCGCCGTTTCGGGTCTGGAAATGGCGCAAAACAGCATGCGCTACTCCTGGACCCGCAAAGAGGTAGACGACCGCCTCCGCGTGATCATGCACAGCATTCACGAGGCATGCGTCACGACCTCCCACCGTTTCGACCGTGCAGGGAACTACGTCGACGGTGCCAACATTGCCGGCTTCCTCAAGGTCGCCGATGCCATGATGGACCAAGGTATCGTTTGATTCGGGCTTGACGCTTTTCCTCTCGGCGATGCGATGTACTACAGCCCGATCTGTTGATGGAGCTTTCGAGCGAGAGTGCTCAAACGCGCTCAGGTCGCCGCTTTTCGCGGATTTCGACGGATGCTCTACTTGCCGGCACGTAGAGGGTCGAGATTTGCCTAGCTTCGTTTGAGTGCTCTCGGTGAGGCGCTTCGTGGCCGATCCGGGCTAGACTATCTCTATGAGCGACACCAAAGACCTGCGGCCTTCCGGATCCGACTCAGAATCGGATCGCGATTCTAGGTTGAGTCCGGGAAGGAGTGCTTCGTCCGCAGGCTCCGGCTCGCCGGCTTCGACTTTCGGTGCCCGTTTACGCGACTTCAAAGACCTGATGAAAGAGCGGGTCCGAGAAGTCATTCTCGTGTCGAGCCGCTACGATTCGTTCATCCTCTCGGAAGACGGACAGATCGAAGAGGTTCTACTCGATGAATTCCATGAATTGAACCTCCGCTCAGTTCCCGGCATCACGCATGTCTCGCGAGGCGCGGAAGCGCTCGAACTCGCGCGTTCCGATACCCGATTCGGACTGATCATCTCCAGCCTGCACGTCGCGGACATGAGCGCGCTAGAACTCGCCGAGCAGGTTCGGGCGGAGAAACTCGACATCCCCGTCGTCGTTCTAGGATACGACAATCGCGAACTCAAGGAATTCGCGGCAAGGCACGATATTTCGCCCATAGAGAAGATGTTCTTGTGGCAAGGCGACGCCCGCATCCTCCTGGCCATCATCAAGAGCATCGAAGACCGCAAGAACCTTCCTCACGATACCGGGAAGCTTGGAGTGCCTCTGATCCTGGTCATTGAGGACAATATTCGCTTCTATTCTTCATTCTTGCCGTCGATCTATACCGTGTTGATGAAGCACTCGCTCAACCTGATCACCGAGAGCATGAACATCTCTCACCGCCTCCTTCGCCTACGGGCTCGACCCAAGATCTTCCTTGCTCAAACCTACGAAGAGGCTATGGACTGCTTCATGCTCTACAAGGACGAGATCCTCGGCGTCATTTCCGACATCGAGTTCCCCCGCCGAGGAGAGCAATGTGCGACCGCCGGTCTCGATCTGGCACGGGAGATCCGCTGCGAACGACCGGATATCGCGATCATTCTTCAGTCGAGCAAACCGGCGAACGGGAAGCTCGCCGACATCGTCTCCGCCTCGTTCCTCCTCAAAGACTCCCCCATGCTTCTGCGAGATCTCGGCCGCCTCATGGAGGAAAACTTTTCCTTTGGTGATTTCGTATTCCGACTGCCGAACGGTACGGAGATCGATCGGGCCTCCGACTTGCGAGAACTGCTCGAGCGGCTCAAGACCGTCCCCATTGAGAGCATCGTCTTTCACGGCCAGCGCAATCATTTCTCGAACTGGCTCAAAGCCAGAACGGAATTCGAGCTTGCGCACCACCTCCGACCGAGAAAAGTCGAAGATGCCGAGTCCGTCGAGGCTCTGCGCGACCTCCTGGTGCACTCGATTCAAGAATATCGGAGAGATCGCCAGCGCGGCGTCGTAGCCGATTTCCGCCGCTCCCATTTCGACCTCACCAATCGCCTTTCCAGAATCGGAGGCGGCTCGCTCGGTGGAAAGGCACGGGGTTTGGCTTTTGCCCACCGCCTTCTTCATGACACCGCGACCTACAATGCTTTCGAAGGGATCGAGGTGGAGATCCCGACGACGATCGTGCTCGGAACAGACATCTTCGACGAATTCCTCGAACAGAGAGATCTGCGCCATTGGGCGATGGAGTGCGACGACGACCAGAAGATCAACGAAACTTTCGCCAAGGCGCGCATCCCGAAATCACTCCGGAGAGACATGACTTCCCTGCTCTCCGTCATCACCGAACCGCTCGCCGTTCGCTCATCGAGTCTTCTCGAAGACGCACAGTACCAGCCGCTGGCCGGGGTCTATGAAACGATCATGATCCCCAACACCGAGGCCAATCTCAAAAGACGTGTCGAGGCGTTGCTGCTGGCCATCAAGAGGGTCTACGCCTCGACTTTTCATTCCCATGCCAAGGCCTTTCTCCGCTCGACTCCCTATCGCCTGGAAGAAGAGAAAATGGCCGTGATCCTCCAGCGTGTCGTGGGAGCTCGGCATGGCCGATTCTATTACCCGCATTTTTCCGGAGTCGCTCGCTCGCGCAACTTTTATCCGACGGCTCCTCTTGCTCCCGAAGACGGAATCGCCGCCATCGCGCTTGGTATGTGTAAGACGGTCGTCGATGGCGAGCGGTGCGTGCGCTTCTCCCCTTCCTTTCCACAGCACTTGGTTCAGTTTTCGTCGGTACGGGACATCCTGGCGAATTCGCAGCGCACATTCTGGGCGTTGCCTCTCGAAGAAGGTGAGCAAGACCGGATGAGTGCCGACGGACTCGTTTCGTTGACGCTCGAGATGGCGGAGAAGCATGGAACGCTCAACGCCGTCGGTTCGACTTATGTCGTTGCCAACGATGCGATCTACGACGGCATCTCGCGCTCGGGTGTGCGACTCGTCACGCTCGCCCCGATACTCAAGCACGGGCTCTTCCCTCTTCCGAGATTATTGGAGCGACTTCTAGACATCGGGTCGGAAAGCATGAGCACTCCGGTCGAGATCGAATTCGCAGTCAATCTCTCGCCGGATCCCGGCGCGTGTGTGGAGTTCGGGTTCTTGCAAATGCGCCCGCTCTCAGTGACACGCGAATCCGTGGATCTAGATCTAGCCCGCATCGACAAGAATGATGCGCTTTGCTTCAGTCGTTCCGTTTTCGGCCATGGCGAAGTCGATGAAATCGAAGATGCCGTCGTCGTCGACTACCACTGCTTCGACCGTTCCAAAAGCGTAGAGGCGGCACACGACGTGGCCAAGTTCAACCACATACTAAGCCGAGAACAAAAGCCCTATCTACTGATCGGCGTCGGGCGCTGGGGATCTGCCGACCCGTGGCTCGGTATTCCGGTGACCTGGGATCAGATCGACGGAGCAAGAGTCATCATCGAAACCGGTTTTCGCGATTTCCAAGTCACGCCGTCTCAGGGCACGCATTTCTTCCAGAACCTGACCTCTTGCAATGTGGGCTACTTTACGGTCAATCCGGAAGCAGGAGACGGATTCATCGATTGGGATTGGCTGAAGAATCGGCAGGAGGTCTCCCGGATTGGTTGCTTCCGACACATTCGTTTCGATGAAGCCATAAGGGTCCGTATGGACAGCAAGCGCACGGAAGGCGTCATCTTCAAGCCCGGTCTGCCCGCGAAGGACGATGGCGAAAGCTAGGATTCTGCGTACCGAACAATGCCGGACAGTGATTCGCGACCGATTCCCCCTTTTCTGCCTCGGCGGCCTGGCGCGACCTTTTTCCCTCCAGACACGCTACCGATGGGAAAACGAGGCGTCGTGCTCAAAACCGCGAAGATTGCGAAGGAAGATTCGGCTGCGGGCCCATGCCCGTTTCCACCGAGCATTCGTGGCCTGACCGTCATCCGGCTTGCCAACGCGCGATCCCTTCCACGAGATCTACGAAGATGAGCAATATGCTGATCGCAACGAGAACGATGGTCCCTGTCCGGGACAAGGTCGGCGATTGCACGCCTTCGCCTAGATGCCCTGAGCGCGAACCGGAGACCTTCACGTCCGACGAGATTCGCGCCGGCCGACTGCGAGCGAAGACTGAGATCAGGACGCTCGCATAGTGGAGAGCCAAGAGGACACCCGCGAGAACCAAGCACGTCGCCAAGATTCGGCGTTCCTGTCCGAGAGCCTCGATGACGATGCCCCGCTTCAACCAGAGCCCTGCCGGCATCCACCCCCCCAACGAGAGAAGCAGCAAGGTCAACACGATGGCTGCGCCCCGATGCCGACTCCACAATCCCTGCCAACTCCTCATTGGCCGTTTGGGGCTCGCACTTCGCCCTTCGAGAGAATCGAAAAGCACGATCAATGCAATCGTCCCTCCCGATGCGAGGAGCATCTGCAAGAAGAGGAGATCTTCCCTCTCCGTCGGCGAAAGCAAGGCTGTCGCCAGAAAAAAGCCCATCTGCACGAGCACCGTCGGCTCGACCATACCCCGCAAGGTTCTTTGCCGAAGAAGCGATACGATGCCGTAGGCCATCGCCACGAGCGAAAGTATCGAGAGAGCAGACAACCAATGATTGATGAGCCCGCTTGCCCCTTGACGAATGACGAGGCTCAAGCGACTCACGACCGCAGCCACCGCCACAGGAACGGCCACCAAGCGCACGACGGCCAGCGGCGACGTGGCCGTCTCCAGCGTTCGTGCACGCCATCCGTGAAACGGGGGTATCGCACCCTGTATCGCCAAGCCCGCCAGAATCAGAGCGAGGCCTGCCAGAAGCGCTTCCGGGCCGAGACGGGCGGATGCGGCTTCTTCCCGAACGGCTTCGCCGGTCAAGCTCGCGTAGGAGAAGGCTCCCGTCACAGAGAAGACCAACGCCGTACCCAAAGCAGCAAATCCGG
>Ga0256830_1003354_pt1 | contig 10020 bp, 8 predicted proteins | sample 128326metaG_FD_190537 | JGI IMG/M metagenome (GOLD analysis project Ga0256830, IMG submission 190537) | Hydrothermal vent microbial communities from Lau Basin, Pacific Ocean - 128-326 | ecosystem: Environmental > Aquatic > Marine > Hydrothermal vents | place: Pacific Ocean: Lau Basin | collected...
CCGGCCGGGCCCGGCTCCATGCGTGAGATGGTGGTGGTGACCTCGTCAATCAGCTTCTTCAGGCGCTGGTTGTTATGCTCGTTGCGGAGCGCGCTGCGTAATGTGTCCAGCTGCTTGTCAAACGCGGGGTTGCTGCTGTCCGCCACCAGGGTAAGGCGTGTTGCCAGACGCCGCAACATGGCTTCGAGTTCCGACCACTCTTTTTCTTTTTGTTCCAGCTCGTCCAGGCTTTGGTAAAACTTGCGCTGCCAATGATCCGCCCTGCGGCTCCCTGACTGATCACCCTGCATCGGTTATAGATCCAGTTCCTGCATATAGCGATTAAAATCCAGCGCCCTTCTTTTTTCCAGCCGCGTGAGCTCAAGCCCTGGCGGCAGTTCAACTTCTGTCATTATCGGCAGATGATCCGACACCGGGTGCTCCACCACTTGCGCACGGCGAACCTTGAGTCCCGAGCTGACAAGGATGTGATCGATATTGAATATCGGCCGCCAGCTGGGATAAGTGTGCAACTCTTCCAGTGGCTCGTGCAGACTGGTCTTTTTGAATAGCCGCTGCATCTCTTCACTGTGGGCACGGGTGTTCATATCCCCCAGGACAATGGCATGAGGATAACTGTTGACGATATCACCAATATAATCGAGCTGTTGTATTCTTGCCCGCTTGCTCAACGCCAGGTGCAGAACAATAACAACCAGGGCGTTCTCGCCATTGCCAAAACGGGCGAGCAAGGCCTGTCTGCCGGGGATTAAGCCGGGCAGACGCAGGTCCTGTACTTCGTCGGGGCGGAAGTGGCTTAAAAAGCCGTTACTGTGCTGGGCAAAACGGCCGAGATTACGATTGACCTGGTGATACCAGAAGGGGAACTCGCCACGCTCGGCAAGATATTCGGCAAGGTTGATAAAGTTGCAACGCAGGCTCCCTGCATCAACCTCCTGCAAACCGACAATATCGTATTCGCTGATGAGGTGTGCAACCCGATCGAGGTTGGGCAGACGCTGTGAATGCGGCAACAGGTGTTTCCACCCGCCCAACAGATAATCGCGGGGCTTGCGCGTATGGATACCCACCTGCACGTTATAACTCATGATCCGCAGGGTATGGGGCTGTTCTCTGTCTGATATGGTTTTTGGCATGTTTCTGATTCCGCTGCAACAAACAACTCACGGATGCTTTTGAGCAAACGGCCCTTGGCGCAGCTTACGTTACGCGAATAACCGTTTTTCAGCACGCCTGGACGCAATCTGTGCAAACAGCTGCTGGCGCTGGATCTGTTACAGCAGGACAGTAATCACTGTGTTAAATCGGGCAGACCATCTCACCCAATTTGTTGGTGAGTTTGAGGTTCTCGCTATAGTCCACCGGACAATCGATAATAGATACTGTGTTGTCTGCCAGGGCCTTTTTCAAGGTGGGCAACAGATCCTCTCCCTTTTCGATACGGTACCCCTTGGCGCCAAACGATTCCGCATATTTGACAAAATCCGGATTGCCGAATTTGATGTGGGACGGGCGGCCGAACTGATTCATCTGCTTCCATTCTATCAGACCGTAAGCCCCGTCACTCCAGATGAGGATCACAATCGGGGTATTGATGCGCAGCGCAGTTTCGATCTCCTGCGAATTCATCAGGAAACCGGCATCACCGGTGACAGCCACCACCTTGCGGTCCGGCTCGGCCAGCTTGGCACCGATCGCGCCGGGGACGGCGATCCCCATACTGGCAAAACCGTTGGAGATAATACAGGTGTTGGGGAATTCACAGCGGAACATGCGTGACATCCACATCTTGTGTGCGCCAACATCGGAAATGGCGATATCCTCCAGCGCCATGGCGGTGCGCAGATCCCAGATGATCTTCTGCGGCTTCATCGGCACGCTGTTGTCATCCTTGTGCTGGTTCATGTCCTCCACCAGGGCCTCACGCAGGGCGCGCATGGTGCTGCCGGTATGCGGGCTGGCCACTTCCATGATGCGCAGCAGGGAGTGCTTGATGTCACCAATCACTCCGCAAACAACCGGATAGTACGCATCCACTTCGGCGGGCGACTGATCGATATGTATAATCGTGCGATCCTTGGAGGGGTGCCACAAGTAGGGATGGTATTCCACCAGATCATATCCGATACAGATAATGACGTCGGCCTTGCTGAAGCCACAGCTGATGTAGTCATTGGCCTGCAGCCCGGCACTGCCAAGCGCCATCGGGTGCTTGAACGGAATGACCCCCTTGGCCATGAAGGTGTTGGCCACCGGAATACGCAGCACTTCGGCAAAATCCGCCAGCTGTTTCCAGGCCTTGTTGCGAATAACCCCGTTGCCGGCAAGGATAATAGGGTTCTTGGCGTCGGAGATGATTTCCGCTGCACGATCCACCCGTTCACCGGGTGGCTCTGGCGGATGGGGGTGTTTCACCGGGAGGGGCCGGGACTCCACCTCCATTTCTGCAATGTTTTCCGGAAACTCAATAAAACAGGCGCCGGTTTTTTCCGACTGCGCCACTTTGAACGCCTTCCGCACCACCTCGTTGATCACATCGGGGGTGAGCAGGCGGGAGGAATACTTGGTAATAGGCTGGAACATCTGCTCCAGATCCAGCACCTGATGCGACTCCTTGTGCAGGCGGTGGGTGCTGGCCTGACCGGCAATCGCCACCACCGGCGCATGGTCAAGATTGGCATCCGCCACACCGGTCACCAGATTGGTGGCTCCGGGACCAAGCGTACCCAGGCAAACACCCGCTTTGCCGGTGAGGCGGCCATACACATCCGCCATGAACGCCGCGCCCTGTTCATGGCGGGTGGTGATGAACTTGATCGTGGAATCGAGTAACGCGTCCATGACATCCAGGTTTTCCTCACCGGGAATGCCAAAAATAAACTCCACTCCTTCATTTTCCAGGCAGCGGATAAAGAGATCGGCAGCTTTCATGGAGACTCCTTGTTTCCTGTTGTCATTCCTGCATACCCCGCTTACGCTAAATCAAGTGATCCGAATGCCAGATCTGTTTCACATCAGGAGCAGAGATATTCGGAACACTTGTTTAGCGACAGGAAAAAACCGCGTCAGAGTCTGTATCGGCCCAACTGCGGCAAAACTTTACTGCTTGCTGGCCGCTGACTCTTTTTCAATAAGATAATCAACGACTTTAAGCATACCACCTGCGCTGCTTGCCATCGGCCCGTCCGTCACATATTTGCCATTCACCACCAACGAGGGCACGCCACTGATGCCATAGCGGCGGGTCAGATCTTTTGCTCGGCGTACTTTGGCATCCACCATAAACGATGCAAACGCCTTGTCAAAATCCTTGGGCTTGACACCATACCTGACAAACAGCTTGCGCACTTCCTCTACGGTTTTCATTTGTTTGCGCTGCACATGGATCGCCTCAAACAGGGCATCATGTAACTTATCGAGCACACCCAGCACTTCGGCAGTGTAATACACCTTGGCGTGAAACCCCCAGCGCGGATTGAAGATGGCAGGCACACGCACGAATACCACGTTAGCCGGCTTTTTCTTCAGCCATTTTTTCAATTTTGGTTCAAAACGATAACAGTGTGGACAGCCATACCAGAACAGTTCAAGTAATTCTATTTTTTTTGGGTCCACTGTCGGCATCGGTGACGGCAGACGTTTATACTCAATCCCCTCATCAATGCCCGCGAAACTCACCCCCAGTGGTGCAAACAACAATACAGACAGTGATATGAGACGTAACAATTTCATCGAATCTTCTCCTGATATTAATTCCAGACAGACTAGGCAAAGCCAGGCTTTGACGCAAGTCCCCCGCAGAAATTTATAACCCGTCTATTTTGTAAATATAACAATCTGTGTATCAATCCGAGGAAAAGTTCCAGCCAATTTCCCCCCGTACAGATTTTTGCACGTCAGCACAAACGGATAATCCTGACAAAACACAACGGGTAAAGGTGAAGCTGAAGCCGGCAATCCTGGATGGCTGCTCTGACCGCGGCAAGAATAATCGCAGGAACGGAATAAACCGTCTGACTACTTCGCCCCTTCAGAACAAGAAGGAGATAACAGCCACCCCGCTTCACAAAGCAGCAGGAACCGGTTCAGGTTAAAACACATCTGGCGAGCGGGCAAAAATAAGGGGCGGTAAAAACCGCCCCTTAAACGACCGGAGTAAAATCCCGGTAATTCGATTACTGCATGCCTTGCATATAAACTGCAACAGCATCGATTTCTTTATCGGTCATATGCGCAGCAATGTTTTGCATCATTTTGCCGGCATCATTGGTACGGGCACCACTGCGGAAATCTTTCAGCGCCTTAACCACGTAAGGAGCATGCTGTCCGCGCAGCATGGGGAATTTGGCCGGAGGATTACCGGCCCCGGACGGACCATGACAAGCCATACAGGCTGATACACCCGTCGTCTTGTTGCCGCCCATGTAGATCTTCCTGCCCAGTGCAGCCTTGGCTTCATCACCGGCAGTGCCGGCAGCTGGTTTCTGCTTGGCAAAATAAGCACCAAGATCCGCCATATCCTGCGCGGAAAGGCCTGCTACCTGTCCGATCATCAACGGGTCCTGGCGTTTTTTACCCGCCTTGAAATCTGCCAGCTGTTTGGCAATGTAAGCTGCGCCCTGACCGGCCAGCTTGGGCCAGACAGGATTGCTGCTGTTACCGTTCACGCCGTGACAACCAACACAATTCTGCGCTTTTTGTTGACCTGCTTCGGCATTCCCGGATGCCTGGGCACCACCCGCCAGTGCGAACATGACGATAAGTGAGATGAGAACGTTGTACTTCATAATTGATCAACCAACCTTAAAATTTTTGATTTGAGATTAAGAAACCGGGGAGTCTGGATCGCTTATTGACTCTGTGAAATCATGTAGTCAACAGCAGCCTTGACGTCTGCATCACTCAGATCGGCACGACCACCCTTGGCAGGCATGAAACCCTTGTTGCCTTTGAAACCTTTCAGGGCATGGGTATACAAAGTATCCTTGCCTTGTTTGATACGCGGACCCCAGTTTGCCTTGTCACCCAACTTGGGTGCACCGGCTGCACCAGTGCCATGACACGCAAAGCAGGCAGCCTTGTAAGTTTTTTCACCGGCACCACCAGCAAAAACAGTAGTAGCGGCACCCATCAATGTGAGAGTAGCTGCAATTGTGACTAATTTTTTCATTTTATAATGCTCCTAGATTCATAGATATTCAGGTGGTCAATCATCGCCATGCCGCACTGTCTGACATGTTAAACTATCGAACTCGTAGCCAGAACGGATGATGCGGGCACACTTATATACCAGTGTCCCTGCAGGGTCAAGCGGCTCGAGTATAGCAAAATGCGGGATATGATATAAATCATAATTTTGCGAATATTCCATACTGGTTTGCTGAGTTTAACGTGATGACACAAAATCCTGACAGGTACCGCCATGCCCGCTTTTTACTCAGTGTCCCCGACCCCGCACAGGCGCCTGTGGACGAGGGCGCCGAGGTCGCTTTTGCCGGCCGCTCCAATGCTGGAAAATCCAGCGCCCTGAACGCCATCACCCGCCGCAAATCACTGGCGCGCACCAGCAAGACCCCGGGGCGCACCCAGCACCTGGTGTTTTTTTCCCTCGACGGGGAACATCGCCTGGTGGATCTGCCGGGCTACGGCTTCGCCAGGGTCCCGGAAAGAATCCGCCGCCAGTGGGGTGAAGCGATGGAATCCTATTTGAACGAGCGCCGCTCGCTGCGCGGCCTGATCCTTTTAATGGACATCCGCCACCCTCTCACCGACTTCGATCAGCAAATGCTGGCCTGGTGTACCTGGCGTGGCCTGCCGGTGCATATTCTTCTCACCAAGGCCGACAAACTGAAGCGGGGTGCCGCCACCAACACCCTGCTCAAGGTGCAGCGCACGCTGGCCCCGCAACACGGGATTTCAATCCAGCTGTTTTCGGCGCTGAAAGGCACGGGGGTGGAGCAGGCGCGTGAAATCCTGGACGGCTGGCTGGGGCTGGGGGAAGAAAAAAAATAACCCCGGAACCGGGGTTGGGATGTGGGGACAGCTTGGTTCCGGGGTACGAACAATCGCCTGTCTGACAGGCTTTTGAGCTTGGCCGCTGAAGGGCATTGCGGTTCAGTTGCTAGAAGCATAGCCAACCCAGAGTCTCTCTAACAGACTGATTTTGTGAACCTTTGTAAATTCAAGTGGGCGAAAATCGGGCAAAAAAAACCCTGGAACTTGTGGGGATTGATGCTGTTCCAGGGTCGATAAGCACCCGGCTTGGGGAACCGGGTTGTAATTCCCACTCACTAGGGAGGGTTGCGGGAATATACAGTGCTTGGCTGCACTGTAACCTATGACTAATGGATGACGGAAAAGTTCCGGCGAAACTCTGCCGATGAAGAAAAAAGCGTTTTCCATGACCGGCCGCGGGGGCGAATGCGTGCAAAAAACAAAAGGGTGTTCGTCACGCCTCCTGCCGTTCAGCGAGAAAGAATGTCCTTCACTTTCCAGTCCGTCTGCTTCAGCCAGTGCCGGAGATCGTCCGCCGCCATCGGCCGGCTGACATAATAACCCTGATTCAGATCACACCCCAGGACTTCCAGCACCTCCCACACGTTCCGGCTCTCCACACCTTCCGCCACCACCCGCAAGCCAAGATTGTGTGCCAAATCAATGATGGCCCGCACGATCACGGCATCGCTGTCATTTTTATCCATGTGCATGACAAACGATTTTTCTATTTTTATTTCACTCACCGGCACATGCTTGAGATGCACCAGTGAGGAGTAACCCGTGCCGAAATCATCGATGGAAATTGTCACGCCCATTTCGTTGAGTGACGTCAAATTATCCATCACCTGTCCGATATCCGCCATGATGGCGCTTTCCGTGATTTCCAGGCTTAATTTTTCCGGCGGCACTTTCCATTTATTCAGCAAGTCCCCCACACGTTGCGGAAACTGGGCATCGTTCAAATTGAGTACCGAGAGGTTTACCGAAACCGCCAGGTCGATACCATAACCCTGCCAGGCAACGGTTTGCCGCAAAGCCTGTTCCATGACCCAGTAGGTAATCGGGTTGATCAGATCGGATTGTTCTGCAATCTTGATTAACTTGTCTGGAGGAATGTCCCCCTTTTCAGGATGATGCCAGCGTAACAGCGCCTCCACCCCGCAAACCGACCGGGTGGCGACACAGATTTTTGGCTGGTAATGGAGCAGCAATTCGTCAAACTGCAGGGCGCTGCGCAGATCGTTCAGGAGGGAAAGTCGTTCCGCGCTGAAATCATCCTTGGCCGGATCGTAGATCGCATACCCTTGTTTCATGTTTTTTGCGGTATACATGGCGACATCCGCTTTTTGCAGCAGCGCATTCGGATCCTTGCCGTGCCTCGGAAACAACACAATACCGATACTGATACCGACACTGAGGTTCTGATTTTCGATCACAAACGGTTGTGAGATTGCATGACAGATTTTTACCGCCACCTGTGTGGCGTCCGACTCATCCGACAGGGGTAACAGCACTGCAAACTCATCCCCGCCCAGACGGGCAACCGTATCACTGGCCCGCAGAATCCCCAACAACCTTTCGCTGACCTTTTGCAGCATGACATCACCCACATGATGGCCGAGGGTGTCGTTGATATCCTTGAACCGATCCAGATCCATCATCAGCAAGGCAATTTTGTTTTCATCTCTCGACTGGTTTTTTATCGCCTGCTCGAGCCGGTCCCGCAACAGTATGCGGTTGGGCAATCCGGTCAATGCATCATGCAGCGCCTGTTGCTCCAGCGCCACGGTTTCCGCAACAATCTGTTCCGACAGACGCAGAAACCTGTCTTCGAGGATCTGCAGTTCATCCCCCCTGCCGCTGGAAAAATGTTTCAACCCCATGTGGTCTGAGAACTCCTTTATCCGCTGGTTCAGATGGCCAATCCGCCGGGTCACCCATAACATGATGAGGGCAAAGGAAACGATCAGACCAAGCGCGGTGACAGCACGGTACTGGCGGCTGGTTGCCAGCACATCACCGGTCAGTGCCGCAATTTTTCCCTTGGAGATCAGGGAAACGAGGGTGATCACCAGATCCGAGGCACCATAATCAAAAAACGCCTCACCGGTCACCAGGTAATCGTGTGAAATTTCATCGAGCGTCTTTCCCGATGGCAGATATTCTGACTGACTGCTGACAAGGATGCGTTTTGAATCGCCCGAGACCAGGGCGATGAATTGATCATTCATCCCCGGCCGCTGGGAGGCAGTCAGAAATGCCTCGTCGATGGGCGACACGATCATCAGCATTGCACCGGAAAATTTCGATGAGACTGTAATCGGCACAGTCGCGAGCAGGTAGGGACGCCCATCGATATTGGTCAAATAACTTTGCCTGACGCTCAGCTGCCGGTAAAGCGGGTTGCTGAGGATTTCTTCCGGCAGGCTGTCGACCCTTCTTGGTTTGTACATCTCCCGTAAGCGCCCCTGGCGATCGAGCAACAAAACCATTCGGGGCTGGGTAAACCCCCGCACCACCGACAAGCGGGGGAACCAGGGTGGGGTGCGCCGGTAGGTTTTTACCTTGGGGGTATCGCTCCCGTTCCAGTTTTGTTTGTTCAGATAATCGGCCAGTTTTTTCTGCCCGGCAAACAGAACCGCCACCTTGTAATGCAGTTTTACATAATGATCGAAACGCAAACGGTGCACCACCGACTGCCTGTTGAGTTCCTCCGCCAGCTTTGCCCGGAACATCTTTTCCAGACTGTATGATTGCGCAATGTCGAGAAACAACCATACCGATACCCCTATCACCCCGGTAACCAGCAGCATCTACAGGGTAAGCGGAGAATGTCTGAGAATACTCCTTAAATACGAATGGAACGGTTTTTTCTGCGCCATAACGACTGCTTATTCCGGTGCTCCGATCAATTCATCCCCGTGGAAACGCCAGCCCGCCGCCTTTAATCTGGAATGGGACACCATGCCGAAGTCAGGGGGCAACTTGTCAGCCTGTTGCAGCAGATAACGCACCAGCTCCTTCGCCCGTGGATTGGATGCGGCCTTGTTGTTCCAGCTGGTGATATTGAAAGTACGATAGAGCGGATATTTTCCCGCCAGCAGAGCGTTCGTGTCCGCAGGATCAAGATGATCGATTGTCAGTATTTTCACCCTGCCTTTTTTCATATTGTCTTTGATGTGCCAGACGGTTTCGTAACCGATTGCCGAACGGTTTGTCGCCACGCTGCGGATCATGTCCGGGATAGCGCCTACATCGATGATGTCCGGACTGAACTGGTCGGCATCATTGAGTAACAAGTGCCAGTGGCCCGGACGGGCCTTGCAATGCAGCCGCGTCACCGGTTGTACCGGGCGTTTGCTCAGGCCCGGAACATTGTTGCGTGGTAACTCTGTCCAATGGTAAATCTCTCCCTGGAAGATCAGCTTTGCCTCCTGCAGGCTCAGATTGTTCACCGGATTGTCCGGGTGCGTGATCAACGCCAGCGGTGAAATCCCCACCGTATGGAATTGCAGGCCGGGCAATCTGTCCGTTCTGCCCGGGGGACAACAATATCCCCCGATATCCGCCTGCTTGTGCGCCAGCAAACCCGCCGAGATGCCACAGGTGCCGCTATGGACTTTCACTTTCAGGGCATGTGCCTTCGCCCATTGCTGAATCAGCGCTTTCAGTGCCGGATACAACTGTTGATCCAGGGAGACCACGAGATCCGCACCCTTGTCATTCGCACGGTAACTGATCGGCTTCTGCTCCCATCCCGGCGCAACCCGCGCAGGCACGTCAAACGGAGAAAAGAACTGTTCGACCGGTTTTGTTTCGGATACACCCCAAACAAGCCGGCTGTAGACCAGACTGAACAAAGCCAGTATGAAAACAATGCGGGTAACCTTTTTTTCAGCCATTTTTGTCAGCCTGCCTTGCACTCGGTAAATTGCCCGGTAACAACGATAAAGAAGCGGTATACAACGCGAAACAGTGTACCCAAGGCCGTGTTTAACAATTGTAAATTCTTTTTTTCGGGCA
>Ga0256830_1003355_pt1 | contig 10019 bp, 7 predicted proteins | sample 128326metaG_FD_190537 | JGI IMG/M metagenome (GOLD analysis project Ga0256830, IMG submission 190537) | Hydrothermal vent microbial communities from Lau Basin, Pacific Ocean - 128-326 | ecosystem: Environmental > Aquatic > Marine > Hydrothermal vents | place: Pacific Ocean: Lau Basin | collected...
CGGTGTCATTTTCCCAGTCGGCTATTTCTGTCATGGATGCGATTGAAAAGGAAATCAAAAATATGATAGCGGTGGTTTTTACGACGGCTCCGGTAGCGTGGCTACGTTGTTGTGCTTGTCGTATGGCCCAGGCGATGAGCATGGCGAAACCCACCGAGGGTAAATACAGTACACGCTGGGCAAATACCGGCTCGTCAAACAGGGCGATGGGCAGGGCGGGTAACAGGGTGATGACGACCCATGCAATGGCCAGCACATACAGGCCTTGTTGCTGGCGAAGGGCGCGTGGCAGATAAAACAATGCGCCAATAAAGAAAAGGCCACCGGTAGCAAGCACAAGTATGCCAGGGGAGGGTGGGGAATAATAATATTCCAGTGGTGAGGGGAAAACGAGTAACTGGATGTAATGGGTAAAAAATGCCAGCAATACCGGGAAATTCTGGAAATTAATGCGGGCCCATGCGCCTGATTGTTGAATATCGCCCCCATCTAATGCGCTGCCGCGCAGTACAAAATAGATTATCAAGAGTGCAGCATAGGCCAGATAACGCGCGATGAAGGATTTTGAACGTAATGCGCTGCGTTGAAATAATACATCGTAAATAATCAGTATCAGCGGGAAAAATATTGCTGTTTCCTTGGAGAGCAATGCCAATGCAAAACACAGTGGAGCGCTGATGGCATAGAGCCATTTCTTTTGTTGGGATGTGGCTTGATACCAGCGACGATGTAATAAAAATCCGCTGAGCAGGAACAGTGAGACCAAGGGGTCTGTTATTCCTGCGATCCAGGCAACGGATTCCACATGTACGGGGTGTACGGCAAAAATGGCGGCGCTCATGCCCGCGACCATGCGGTAGCTGGGCGATAAAAAGCCAAGAATTAAAAAATACACCAGGATGGTGTTGATACTGTGCAGCGTTAGATTGAGTACGTGGTAACCCAGAGCGCTGTCTCCCCAGAGTTGATAGGAGAGATTCAGTGTCAGTAAAAATACGGGGCGATAAAGGCTATGACCTCCGATTCCTGCTTCTTCCGCTAAATCGGTGTTGGCCCAGACCCCGCTGGTGAAATAATCCGGGATATATTTTGTGTCGGTTATCTTGCTGTTTTCTTTGATGACGGGCCAGTCATCCATGACAAAATCGCCACCAAGGCCGCTGGCGAAGACGATGACACAAAAAATAAACAGCCAGGCAGGGAGTGAGTTGTTAATTAAAGTACGCAATGGAAGAGTCGTTTCGTTGGTGTGTGATTATATATTTGCACCATACCATTATTGGCGGAATTGTTTAAATGCGAATATAAGGGCTAAATCACCAATGTCATTAAGTTAAGCCAAACTTCCGGCTTGTTGTAGGTTGGTGGTGAGCTTGCGAACCCCAACATTGTCGATTCCGTTGGGGTTCGCAAGCTCGCCACCAACCTACGGTACTGCGGGGGTAGTTTATTTCTGCTTTTTTATCCTGCGGTTATCAGCAGTTACCGGCCCTGATCTTCAGGGTGAAATGAAAGCTGGCACCTTCATCCACTGTTGCCGTGGCCCATATTTTCCCCTGATGTCGGGTAATGACGCGGTGTACTGTGGTAAGCCCGACGCCATTTCCGGGGAAATCATCGGCTCTGTGCAAACGCTGAAAGGGTAAAAATATTTTGTCGATATAGTTGGTGTCAAATCCGGCACCATTGTCGGAGATCGAGAAAACACGAGTATCATCTTCCATGGAGGAATAAATATTGATCGTGGCGTTGTCACATTTCCCGGTGTATTTCCAGGCATTGCCGATGAGATTGGAGAGGGCAATAGTCAACAGGTTTTTATCTCCCATAGCGCACAGGTCTTCTTCAAGTGTGATATCAACGGAACGGTGTGGCTCATTGTCTCGCAAGGTCTGGATTATTTCTTTGGCAATGTCGGTGAGATTGACTTGCTGGATGTTCATTTTATAACGTGTGATGCGTGAAAGATTGAGCAAGTCATCAATCAGGCTGGACATGCGCTGGGTACCAAGAGTGATCCGCGTCAGGTAGTTCTTTCCGGTTTCATCCAGAACATCGGTGTAGTCTTCCAATAAAGCGTTACTGAAACCGTTGATGCCGCGCAGTGGTGCGCGAAGGTCGTGGGAAACCGAATAACAAAAAGACTCCAGTTCATTGTTGATCGTTTCCAGCTCGCTGGTGCGTCTGGCGACCAGTACTTCCAGGTTATCCTGGTGCTGCCGAAGTTCATCGGCTTCTTGCAGGTGGGCGGTGATGTCATGGGCAATACCTTCCATTTCTACAATTTTCCCATTGTCGTCAACAACGGGGGATTCAGAAACTTCCAGCATGCGCTCACTGCCGTTTTTATGGTAGATGGAAATCACAAAGGGTGGGCGTCTTTCACCAGTCTGATGATGGTCTTCCCGGAAACTTAAGTCGTTGTTAACGAGGTTATCCGTCAGATAGGTGTTGTAGTTGGAAAGAAAATCATCTTGTGTATAACCCAGTACGTCGGTGATTGATTCGCTGACATAGAAAAAAACACCGTCAGTATCGTGTGAATAAAAAAAGTATTCAGAACTGAGGTTTTCCACCAGACGCTTGTAACGAGCATCACTTTCCTGAGTAGCACGCGCGGCAGCATCGCGCTCTTGTTCACGTTGCTGTAACTTTTGGGCCATTTTATTGAAAGCCAGTGCAAGCCCGCCCACTTCATCTTTGGTATTGATGATGACATCAACAGGCTTGGTGCCAGGAGACAAAGAAGAAACGGCATTCGTTAGTTTTAGCAGGTTACGGGTGATCGTAACCGCCAAAAAAGTCAGCAGCAGAATACTGACTATAATGCCTGCCGCAGCAATAATAATGCCTTGTTTGCGAATGGTGGCAATGGCTTTCTCGATGGAAAGCGTGTCGAGTTCAAGCTCCAGGTAACCAATTATTGAGTCAGCAATAGTGATTGGTGTACGCAAACGGTAGGGGGTTCCCGGGGGATTGGATACGATGTGCTGTTGCAAAGGTATTTTTTTTATTGGGTTGTCATTCCTGCCGACAGATCGCAGACCGCGCTCGATAAACAAGTTGTCGTTGGCGTTAAAAATAGCGATATATCGCAGGTTGTGTTCATTGGTTACCTGACCAAGAATTTCTCCCAGTGTTGCCATATCCTCTTGCAGGAGTGATCCCGCAACACTGGCGTTCAGTAATGGTAGTGTTTTCTGGATATGCACTTCAGCTTGCTGGATCAGGTGTTCACTGGCGAGTCTTGTATTGTTCCACACCAGCAATGAGAGTATGGCCACCTGCACAACAATGCTGGCTGTGACGAGCTTGAAGCGGATGGAGTGTTGGCCATATTTTGACAAATTAAGATTGCTCATTCTTGTTTGATCTTTGTTTCCAGTATGGAAAGAAGAGGGGTGAGTCGGTTGAGTTTTTGTGGCGAGACGATGCTGATGTCTCCTCCGTTGAATTGTTTCTTCAGCAAGCCAATGGCTTTGGCTGCGGAACTGCCCGGTGCCGGGTTGATCAGAGCCTTTTGCAGTTTGAGAATGTCATCTTCTGAAAATGATGGGTTTGCAATATACATGATGTGCGGGATTTTGTCGGTGGTTGCCAGTTTTCTGAGTTGACCAAATCGATTGCTGGCGTTTAACCGACGGTACAGGCCGCCAACAGTGACCGCGGCGGCTGCACGTCCTTCCGCAACATCAACCAGCGCGGTGTTATGCGAGGCTGTGGTTTTAATACGAATATCTTTATTGGGCGTGAGGCCGTATTGCCTGAGGGTTAATTCCGCCAGTAGGCTGACAGCTGCAAGAGGATCGGGGGTGGCGATTGTTTTACCGCGCAAGTCATTGATGGATTGGAATGTTGCCGTTTTCGCGACCACGATATCACCTGCCAGATCATGATCATGGCCCGCGATAATCCGGTACCCATGAGTTTTCACGGCAAGTGCGGCAAAGTGTGGCGCTGTCATCAGTAAATCGTAACGACCTTCTGCGGTGCGCTGGAGGAATAACCGGAAATTTGGTGCGGTTTTGATGATGACTTTTTTGTGCAGGGTTTTTTCAATCAGGTTGGCAAAGGGTTGCCAGGTTTTGATCAAGGCTGTGGTGCTGAGGTAGGGCAACAATCCAAAATAGAGGGTATCGCTACTGTTGGTTTTTTGACCAGAGTGGGCTGGCAGCGCCTGGGTTTGTTCGGCGCGGGAGCTATCAATCGGGACCAAAAGAAATGTGAGGACAATGAACAAAACCCCATGTATGGGCTGCCAGTTTGCAAGTGTCATAGCAGCACTGCCAGAGGCGAAATGTCCGCTGGTGAGACAACAGAAGATATTGTCACGGATTTGGATCGCATTTGCTTGCTCCTTGCCTCATCCTGCTGACGCATACTTTCGGTTTTTCAAATAGATTAGTCAAGCCTAGTATAAATACAGGTGAGTATATTCCGGCATTGGCGATTTTTGCGTAAAATGGTGTTTTGGACATTTTGGGAATGAAATCTATGTGGCGCGGGATGATCAGTGGTTTTTTGATGTTGTTGGCTACCATGACTCAGGCAGCGGATTTTGATGAGGCAGTAGCTGCGGTCAATGATGGAAATTTTACCGAGGCATTCAACGTGTTTTCGGTGTTGGCAGAGCAGGATGATGTACGTGCCCAGCAGGCGCTGGCCTGGATGTATTATGACGGTCAGGGGCGTCAGCGGGATTATGAAAAGGCCGCATACTGGTATCGCAAAGCAGCCGACCTGGGGAATATTACCGCACAAATTAATCTGGCGCAGATGTATGCCTATGGTCAGGGGGTGACACAGGATTTTGCTGAAGCCGCCGGTTGGTGGCAAAAACTTGCAGAGCAGGGAGACAGTCGATCACAAGCAGCGCTTGCCGGGCTTTATTTTCAGGGCAAAGGTGTTGTGCAAAATAGGGGCACGGCTATATCGTTGTGGCGTAAAGCCGCAGAGCAGGGCAACATTGAGGCGCAGCGTAACCTGGGTTTGATGTATGGCAAAGGGCAGGGTGTGGAGCAGGATGATGTACAGGCCTACGCCTGGCTGTATGCCGCAGCGAAACAAGGCGATAAGGTTGCAGAGCAAAGTCGTGATTATGCTTTGCAGCAATTAAGCGGTACACAATTAAAAGAGGCTGAGCTATTGGCCGGGCAATATGTGGAAAAATACGTTGTTGCGTTTGAGGAAGAAAACAAAAAACCGCATTAATCCAGAGTCAGTGATGATTGCCGAGTGTAAAAAAAGCGTTCATCTTGGTGGACCCTTGACCTTTTGGTGGAACCGCTACGCTTGTTCCACTCTACGGCTTTACCTTGTGTTTGAGGAGACGGAACAAACAAACCACTCCCCTGATTCTGACCTGTTTCCGACCCGGATTATGAATACACCAACGTCAGTGATGTACGCAGGTAGGGTGGAACAAGCGTAGCGGTTCCACCAGAGTCTTGTGCATGCCAAAAAACCGAACCCGCTCACTAATGAGACACTGATTGTTCGAGCGACCCTTAACAGTACGGCGTTGTTATTTGGAAAAGGGTTTTCTTTTTGCTTTGTGTTTTGCCGGAGGTGGTGCAAACGGATTGCGTATCGTAAATGGTGTTTGTAGGGACAGGCCACTTCCGTCCAGAGAGCGTTTGACCTGAAATACCATCGGTGCTCGTTTGCAACGGTCGGGCCGCTTGCGAACCAAGATAATGGCAGGCCCGTCTTCCATGCGTAATTCAAAATCTGCATCTTTGCTGCAACCGTAGCTTGTGAGTTCAAATACGACACTGTTTTGGTGTATGGCGAAACTGTGTAGTACAGGGATGCTTGACTCTGCCTTGGCTTGTGTCGCCAGCAGAAATAAAGAGGCTGATAAAACAGGAAAAAATATATGTTTCATGTGCTTATGCGCCAGTCATATATTGTTTGTTGCCTGATGATATTATCGGGCGACGATAAAGGTTTTTTCGCAGAACAAGCATAACGATGAGTAGTAGCAAAAAGAGTCTGCTGAGTTTCCCCCCGCCCCCGCCTCCGCCATCACTACCACTACCACTACCAGGATTATTGACGAAAGGGGTGTTGATGCTGTCCAGCCAAACTGTATCCTGGAATTCACTGACTGTGCTGTCTTTTTCATAAACCCAAACAACCCGATGTTCACCTGCACTTAAAGCAATATTGCGTTGTTGCCAGTCCTGATTGCCACTGATAGCGTCGATTAATACGTCATTGATATACAATTTCAGAAGGTCGAAGTCTTGTTCGGTGGAGGCTTTCCAGCGGAAACTGAGAGTGTCCGGGCCAGTGAAATAAGCGAGTAATGCCGTGTTTTGATTATCGCCAATATTACCGCTGCGCATGGCTGTGCCGCCAGTACTATTGTTCGTGGGGGCATTGAACCAGCTAGCGTTATCCCCACTGTACCAAAGGCGTGCAGGAGTTTCATCCAGCCCTGTAGCATTATTGACGGTGGCCAGTCCTGTGCCACTTATTGCGCTATTGATCGAAGGGTTGCCGCTGCCAAAATCAATGCTGAGTGTTGCCAGATGTGTGCCCACATTTGTAGCTTGAAATTGCAGGGGGATCGAGCAATTGCTGTCGTCAACGATGATTGTGTCAGTGCAGTTCTGGGAGAGAAGAGTAAAGTTTGTCGGGTTGTCGAGATTTACCGCAGAAACAGCAATATCTGCACCGGAGTTATTATTCAACGTTAGCGTTGTGGATGCGCTACGGTTGATGCCGTGGTAGCCGAATTGACGTTGTCCTGCCAGGGTGGTTGACATGGTGTTGTTTATCCAGTCAATGTAATTGGCTGCACGGGTATAAACGCCAGGAGTGTTTGCTACTGCGCAGCCATTACCGAAACTGGTGACACCCGTTTGGTAATAAGTGCTGTCGCTTGTGTTGAAATATAGTATGGGGCCGCCACTATCACCCTGGCAGGTGTCTTTTCCTCCGGCGGCAAAACCTGCGCAAATCATATTGTCGGTTAATAAATTATTGTAAATGCTATTGCATGCGGCAAAATCAAACCGTGGAATTTGTGTTTCCTGTAACAAATTAGGGAATATGGGTGTTTGAAGGTTGGCGTTGGTGGTTCCCCAGCCGATAATTGTCATTAATTCATCAGTGGCGATGTTATCCGTGAGGTTGTTGTCGGCAATGTTCAGCGCTGTGTTACTCGATGGTGTTGCCAGTTCCAGAAGGGCGATGTCATTGTTCAGCGAAATAGTATTGTAAGAGGGGTGTACAAAAATATTACTGACGGTTTGTCGGTCAGTATTACTGATGTTGTTTAAATTGTTGATGCCAATAGCCACTTCGATTTCGCTGGCTGAAGAAAGGTCATTGACACAGTGAGCGGCTGTGAGTATCCAGCGACTGGCAATCAGTGTGCCGCCACAAAACTGGGCATCAAAGCCGTCGCCGATATTGGCACGCAATAGGGCAACTGCCCAAGGGTAGTCATCGGGGCTTGCATTAGTTCCGCCGATAATTCGAGGAGTGACGCCAGTGGCAGGTTCGGCCTGTGCTGAAATTGAAAATCCTGTGAGTAATAACCCTGTGAGCAGGAGAAGAAGACCTGCTTTACGATACAGATTCGTGTTATCAGGCTTTTTTCTGCCGGACGGGCGGGAAGGTTTTGTCATTGTACTTGACCATTTTTCAGCGAAACATTGTTGCAGTGTACTGGATTTATGGTAGGTAAGTTGTGACAATTTGGACAAAATACCGGCGATATTTGCGGGTATTTTGCACATAACCGGTCCGCCACTCTTGGCAGATATGCTTAATGCCGGAAGTGCCGCATGCCTGTAAACACCATGGCGATACCATGCTCATCGGCAGCGGCGATGACTTCGTCGTCACGCATGGAACCACCGGGTTGGATAACGGCACTGATGCCCACTTCGGCAGCGCTGTCCAAGCCATCCCGAAAGGGAAAAAAGGCGTCGCTGGCCATTACCGAGCCCTTCACCACCAGATCCGCATCGGCGGCTTTGATGGCGGCAATGCGTGCGCTGTATACGCGGCTCATTTGCCCGGCACCGACACCGATGGTCATGCCGTTTTTGCCGTACACAATGGCATTGGACTTAACAAATTTGGCCACTTGCCAGGTAAATAACAGGTCACGCATCTCCTGCTCGTCGGGCGCACGCTGGGTGACTACTTTCAGTTGGTCTGCGCTGATCATGCCTAAATCACGGTCTTGTACCAGTAGGCCGCCGTTGACCCGTTTATAATCCAGTCCTGGTGTACGTTCATCACCCCACTCGCCGCATTCCAGTACTCGCACATTTTTCTTTTGTGCCAGGATGGGCTTGGCATCGTCGTTAATACTGGGAGCAATGATGACTTCGACAAACTGACGGTTGACGATGGCTTCCGCTGTTTCGGCATTCAATGGACGGTTAAAGGCGATGATGCCACCGAAGGCCGAGGTGGGATCGGTATTGTAGGCTTGATCGTAGGCAGCGAGTTGGCTATGAGCTATGGCGACGCCGCAGGGGTTGGCATGTTTGACGATAACGCAGGCGGTCTCTGCAAACTGTTTGACGCATTCCAATGCAGAATCCGTATCGGCGATGTTGTTGAAGGACAGTTCTTTACCTTGTAATTGCACGGCAGTGGCAATGGATGCTTCGGCCGGGTTGGCTTCCACATAAAAAGCGGCTTTTTGATGCGGATTTTCGCCATAGCGCATATCTTGTGCTTTGAGGAACTGGCTGTTGTGCGTGCGGGAAAAGTCGGACTTGCTACAGTCCAGTTGTGTTGCGCCCAGATAGTTGGCAATGGCACCATCGTATGCAGCGGTGTGTTCAAAAGTTTTGGTGGCGAGATCAAAACGGGTGGTGGCATTTACGATGCCGTCGTTATTTTTCATTTCTTCGATGACGCGGGCATAGTCGTTAGCGTCTACAACAACGGTTACCGCGTTATGGTTTTTTGCTGCGGCACGCAACATGGTTGGGCCACCGATGTCGATGTTTTCGATGGCGGCAGGCAGGTTGCAATCGGGACGAGCTACGGTTTCTTCGAAGGGATAGAGGTTAACCACAACCAGATCGATGGGGGCAATGCCGTTGTCGGCCATTACTGCATCGTCTATGCCGCGTCGTCCCAGCAGGCCGCCGTGAATTTTTGGATGCAGGGTTTTCACCCGGCCATCCATCATTTCCGGGAAGCCGGTGTAGTCGGAGACTTCGGTAACGTCCACGTTGTTGTCGGACAGCAGTTTGGCGGTGCCGCCAGTGCTGAGAATTTCTACGCCAAGCTCGCGCAGAGTGCGGGCAAAGTCGATGATACCGGTTTTATCCGAGACGCTGATGAGGGCGCGTTTGATGGCTGTCATGAGTGAACCTGTGTTGCTTTCCCGGGGCGTTGTCGATGAAAAAACAGTGCCAAAGGGTATTTCATAAATAACAAAGGGGCCACAAGGGCCCCAGTGTCGCTATACTGCCAAAATCTAGTTTAGATCGTACTGTTTGAGTTTTTTGCGTAATGTACCGCGGTTCAACCCCAGCACAATTGCTGCTTTGCTTTGGTTGCCGCGTGTATAGTGCAGCACGCTTTCCAACAGGGGTTGTTCGATTTCCTGTAGCACCATCTGGTACAGGTCTGCGGGCGGGTGCCCGTCAAGGTCATTGAAATAACCTTCTAACATGGATTTGATATGGTCGCTCAAGGGTGCGTTTTGTGCATCATCTTCCAGATGATCTGCAGCAATTTCGACCATGGACTCAGTGTTCTGAAAATGTATTGTCATGCGGCTAGTTCCTCCCGAACCAACAAGGTGTCAAAAAAATCTTTTGTTATTTGTAGTTGTTCTGCGACGGTCTCTACCTGGTTGACCGCCTGGCGGAATGCTCCGCCGTGCCGTTGCCCTTTGCTGTACCAGGAGATGTGTTTGCGCGCCATGCGCACTCCTGTGTACTCCCCGTAAAACGCATAAAGATTTTGCAGGTGTTCGAGCAGAATGTCGCGCACCTCTTTAAGCGAGGGCTCTGGCAGTTTTTCCCCGGTTT
>Ga0256830_1003356_pt1 | contig 10018 bp, 10 predicted proteins | sample 128326metaG_FD_190537 | JGI IMG/M metagenome (GOLD analysis project Ga0256830, IMG submission 190537) | Hydrothermal vent microbial communities from Lau Basin, Pacific Ocean - 128-326 | ecosystem: Environmental > Aquatic > Marine > Hydrothermal vents | place: Pacific Ocean: Lau Basin | collected...
GTAGCCGCAAGAAGCAAGGAGAGGAGAGGAAGGGGGCGAGAAGATGGGCAAGACGGTGATGGTGATCGGGACGGGGACGATCGGGGAGCCGCTCATCGGGCTTTTGGCCGACATTCAAAAGGACGTCGGGATCGACGAGGTGATCTTCAACAAGCACACGCCCCTGGTGGACGACCGCACCAAGGTGATCTATCTCATGAAGCGCGGGGCGAAGCTCGCCGTGGACGAGGAGAAGATCCCCAAGTTCCAAGAACTGGGCATGGAGCCCAGCTACACGAAGCTCGAGGCCCTCGACAAGGCCGACGTCGTCATCGACTGCACCCCCAAGGGCTTCGGCATGGAGAACAAGCGGGAGTATTACAAAAACTTTGAGCACAACACGTTGGGATTTATCGCCCAGGGGAGCGAGTTCGGCTTCGGGAAGATGTACGTCCACGGGGTGAACGACGAGGCCCTCGTCCCCGGGGAGGACAAATACATCCAAGTCGTAAGCTGCAACACGCACAACCTGGCCGTGCTCATCCACACGCTGGCGCTGAGCGGCGGGCCCGATAATTTGATCGAGGGAAGGTTTGTGTGCATGCGCCGGGCCAACGACATCAGCCAGACGAGCTCCTACGTCCCCTCCCCCACGGTGAGCGAGCACATCGACCCGCGGTTTGGGACCCACCACGCCCGCGACGCCCACCACCTCTTTAAGACCCTGGGACTCGAGTTAAACCTCTTCTCGTCTGCGATCAAGCTGAACACCCAGTACATGCACACGATCTGGTTCCACCTCTCCCTGAAGAAGCCCACGACCCTCGAGAGGGTGCATGAGCTCTTAAACGAGAACCCGCACATCGCCGTCACGCACAAGAAGAGCGCCAATCTCGTCTTCTCCTTCGGGCGGGACCACGGGCACTACGGGAGGATTTTGAACAACACCGTGGTGGTGCTGCCGTCCCTGCACGTGAGCGAGGACGGCCGGGAGGTCCACGGCTTCTGCTTTACGCCCCAGGACGGGAACTCGCTGCTGTCCAGCGTAGCTGCCACCCTGTGGTTCCTCTACCCCGACGACTACACGGAGCGCCTCCAAGTCTTGGAGCCGTACTTCTACCAAGAGATCTAAGCAAGCCTGATGGGCTTTCCGAGGCTACGGCGGCTGGGCCGGGAGACGCTCACCGGCGCGCTGGGGTTGCTCTACCCCCCGGAGTGCCCACTGTGCGAGCGGCCTTTGGACTTTGACGAAGACGATTCTCCGCGGGGGCCCTCGAGATTCTTGTGCGCGCGGTGCCGGGAGGGGCTTGAGAAGGAGCGCATTCAGCCCCCCTACTGCGCCCGCTGCGGGGAGCCCCTCCCCAACGGCGATGCGGACCTCTGCAGGGGCTGCGCCCTCGCAGCCGTGCCCTTCGAGGGGGCCCGCTCCTACGGGCTCTATGAGGGCGGCCTCGCCCGCTTGGTACAGCTCCTGAAATATCACAGGGAGCCCGCGCTCGCGGGGGCGCTGGCTCCCCTGCTCGCTGATATCATCGCCCGCGAGGGGATCGAGTTCGAGGGGATCACGTACGTGCCCCTCAGCAAGAGGCGCCTGCGGGAGCGGGGCTTCAACCAGGCGGAGCGCCTGGCCCGCGCGCTCGGGAGGCTCTGGGGAGCGCCCGTCTTCCCCGCGCTGCGCAAGGTCCGCGAGACCGTCCCCCAGGAGGCCCTCTCCCGCCGGGAGCGCCTCGAGAACGTAAGGGGCTCGTTCGCGCCCCTGGGGAGAGCCCGCTGCGAAAGCGTTCTGCTGATCGACGATGTTTATACCACCGGGGCCACGGTGCGGGAGTGCTCCTCGGTGCTCCAAGAAGCGGGCTACGAGCGCGTCTTTGTGCTCACCGTCGCCCGCACGCCCCATCCCCGCTCCTCCCCCGCCGCGGAGGGGAACCCGAAGGAGGTCGAGGCTTAGCCCATGGACGTCGAGACCCTGGTGCTCACGGAGTACGCCTCCAACTGCTACATCGTGAAGTCGGGGGGCGAGGCGATGATCATCGACCCCGGCGAGCCCAGTCCCTTAATTCTAGAACGCGTTCGGGGCTCTACGGTGAAGTACATCGTCAACACCCACGCCCACCCCGACCACATCGGGGGGGACGCGTATCTCAAGGAACAGCTCGGCGCACCGCTGGTGCTCCACCCCGACGATCGAGAGCTGCTGCGGGCCCTCTTGGGGGATGCCGTCGAGCCCGACCTCTGGGTCCGCGAGGGGGACGTGCTCGAGCTGGGGGAGCTTCGATTCGAGGTTTTGCACACCCCGGGCCACACGCCGGGGAGCATCACGCTCATGGAGCGGGAGGAGCGGGTGCTCTTCGTGGGGGATCTGTTGTTTGCGGGCTCGATCGGCCGGACGGATTTCCCCGGCGGGTCGGACACCCAGATGCGGAAATCGTTGGCGCGGGTCGCTATGCTGGAGGGCGACTGGAAGGTCTTTTCGGGCCACGGGCCCGAGACCACCCTGAGCCACGAGCGCTGGACCAACCCCTTCCTGACGGGGTTGCCCGAGCTGGGGGTCTGACGAGAGGGGAAGGGAGAGCCGGGATGCCCACGCGGGAGGAGATCGAGGAGATCCGGGCGCGGGTGAACATCGCCGACGTCGTCGGGCGGTACGTTCACCTCAAGCCCCAGGGGAGCCGCTACGTGGGGGTGTGCCCCTTCCACCCCGACAAGAGCCCCTCGTTTACCGTAAGCCCCGAGAAGGGGCTGTACCACTGCTTCGGCTGCGGCGAGGGCGGGGACGTCTTCCGCTTCCTGATGGCCATCGAGCGCATCGAATTTCCCGAAGCCGTCCGCCGCCTCGCCGAGGAGGCGGGGGTCCCCCTCTCCCACCGCGACGGGGGAGCGGAGGGGGGCCAAAAGGAGCGCCTCCGGGCGCTCTTGGAGCGGGCGGTCCGCTTCTTCGAGGGGAAGCTCTATGAGCCCCTGGGACGCCGGGCGCTCCGCTACCTTCAAGAGGCCCGCGGCTTCACGGAGGAGACCCTTCGTCGGTTCCGGCTGGGGTACGCCCCGCCCGGGGATCTCCTGCTCCAGACCTTCCAAAGCGAGCTATCAGAGCTTCAAAAGCTGGGCTTGGTGCTGGAGGGGGACCGCGGGCGGTGGAGCTTCTTCCGCGATCGGGTGATCTTTCCCCTTGCGGACGCCCAGGGGCGGGTGGTGGGCTTTGCGGGACGGACCCTTAAGGACGAGGAGCCCAAGTACTTAAACACCCGCGCCACGCCCCTCTTCGAGAAGAGACATCTGCTCTATGGTCTTGCCCAAGCCCGAGCGGGGCTTGCGCAGCAGGGCTTTGCGCTGCTGGTGGAGGGCTACACCGACGTCCTCGCGGCCCACCAGCACGGCTTTACGAACGCCGTCGCCAGCATGGGGACGGCCTTTACCCCGCAGCAGGCCCGCCTGTTACGGCGGTTCGTTCCCAAGGTGCTCCTGGCTTACGATCGGGACGCGGCGGGCCGGGCAGCGACCCTGAGGGGCATGGCCCAGCTGCTGCGGGCGGGACTGGAAGTTGAGGTCGTGGTGCTGCCGCCGGGGGAAGACCCCGACGGGCTGCTGCGCCGCGGGGGCCCCGAGGCGTTTCGGGAGTTTCTGCAGCGGGCGAGGCCCTTCCCCGAGTTCTACGTGCAGGCCCTCTTGGAGGAGCACGACGTCCAGAGCATCCGCGGGCAGGAGGAGGTTCTCACGGAAGTCAGGGCGTTTCTGGCGCACATCGAGAGCCCGGCGCTGCGGGCGCGGATCCTGCGGGAACTGTCGGCGAGCTTGGATATCCCCGTAGAGGAGCTGCAATCCGTGGTGCGCGGGAGGCGGGGGATGCAAGGGGAGGGACCGGCGGCTATAATGGCTCCCGAAGCCCCGAAGCGAGCGCAAGTGCCGGCGCAAGTGCACGTGCAAGCGCGGGCGTGGGGGGTGGAAGAGCACTTGATGTCGCTCTTGCTGCAAGGTGTGTTACCTCTGGAGCGGGCCGTCCGAGAGCTGGCCCCGGTGGACTTCCCCCGGTTTTCCCCCGCCATACAGACGCTCTCTTCCCTCTGTCGCGAACGAGAGGAGCGCGGCGAGCCCCTTCCGGAGCGCTTGGTGGGCCCGGAGGGCCAGGCGCTCCTGGGGGAGTGGCTCGAGCGCCTCGACCCCGAAACCCAACGGGCGCTGCGGGAGCTGGCGGTCAGCGAGAAGAGGGACTGCGACGAAGACCGAGCGGTGGAAGAGCTGATCGGACGTCTGCGACTCCGGAGCGTCGAGCGGCGGCTCCGCGAGATCCAGCGGGCGATTCGCGAGGCGGAACGGACGGGCGATCGAGCCGCCTTGGAGCGGCTGCAGGGCGAGCAGCAACGGGAGCTGCACGAACGGCGACGGCTTCTTACGCGACTGGGCTCCAGAGCAGCGCAGGGAGGAGGGAGACACGTCTATGGGTGATCCGCAGACCAACGGGGCGGAGTTCCTTTCCAACGGACAACGCCTCCGTCTCAACGGGGAGTTCGAGGGGGACCTCTTCGAGCTGGGGCTGACGGCCCCGCCCGAAGATCTCGACGAGGAGATTGAGGAGGAATCGTTCCTCACGGAGGCCGACACCGACGACGAGGAGGAGAAGGAGCTGCCCAGCTCCTCCGGCGATCCCGTCAAGATGTACCTCCAGGAGATCGGCAAGATCCCGCTGCTCACCCGCGAACAGGAGGTGGAGCTGGCCAAGCGGGTCGCCGACGGGGACGCCCAGGCCCGCGAGGCCCTCATCAACGCCAACCTCCGGCTGGTCGTCTCGATCGCGAAAAAATACATTGGCCGCGGCCTCTCCTTCCTGGACCTGATCCAGGAGGGGAACCTGGGGCTCATGAAGGCCGTGGAGAAGTTCGACTGGACCAAGGGGTATAAGTTCAGCACCTACGCCACCTGGTGGATCCGCCAGGCCATCACGAGGGCCATCGCCGATCAGGCCCGAACCATCCGCATTCCCGTCCACATGATCGACACCGTCCGCGAACTCCAGCGCGTAAAGAAGGAACTCATCCAGGAGACTGGCGAGGTCCCCGACCAGGAGACCCTGGCCCAGGAGCTGGGGATGCCCGTGGAGAAGATCAAACGGGTGGAGAACGTCTCCCAGTACACCAGCTCCTTGGAGCGCCCCATCGGCGAGGACGAGGAGGACTCCCTCGGCGACTTGATCCCCGACGAGCACGCCCCCTCCCCCACCAAGGAGGCGTACAAGCAATTCATGATGGAGGAGCTGGAGCGGGCGCTGAGCCAGCTCAGCCCCCGAGAGCGGGAGATCCTCATCCTGAGATACGGAATCAAGGACGGTCATCCTCGCACCCTCAAGGAGGTGGCCGGGGAGTTCAACATCACCCGCGAGCGGGTCCGCCAGATCGAGATCAAGGCGCTGGATAAGCTGAAGCACCCCACCCGCAAGGAGGAACTGAAGAAGTTCCGCCAGCTCCTCCTCAGCGAGGACGCCGGCCTCTAGCCCTTGCTTACGTGACGGAGCGCGAGAGCGAACGCGAGCCCGTCTTGGTGATCCTGGGCCCCACGGGCGTGGGGAAGTCCCGGGTAGCCTACGAGCTGGCGCGGCGCCTGGGCGACGTCGAGATCATCTCGGCCGACGCCCGGGCCATCTACAAGGGCATGGACGTCGGGACGGACAAGCCCCCCAAGGAGTGGCGCGAGCGTGTTCCTCATCATCTCATCGACATCAAGGAGCCCCACGAGCGCTACAGCGCGATGGACTTCCGCCGGGACGCTTTACGGCTCATCAGCGACATCCGAAAGCGGGGCGGGCGACCCGTAGTCGTGGGCGGGAGCACCCTGTATTTGGACGCCCTCTTCGGGAAGCTCTTCGAGGGACCTTCAGCGGACCTCGCCCTACGGGCGGAACTCCAGAAGCGTCCGCTGGTCGAGCTGTATGAGGAGCTCAAGCGAGTGGACCCCGAGGCCGCGCGGAGAATTCACCCCAACGACCGTCTGCGGATCGTGCGCGCTTTGGAGGTCTACCGCGTGACGGGGCGGCCGATCAGCGAGCTGCAAAAGCGGCTGCCGAAGCCGCCCTTCCGTTTTCTGAAGGTGGGGCTTACGGCCCGACGGGATGTTTTGTACGAGCGCATCGACCGCCGCGTCGACGAGATGATGCAGAAGGGGCTTCTGGAGGAAGTAAAGGCGCTGCGGCCCAAGGTTCCGAAGGGCTCACAGGCGTACAAGTCGAACGCCTACCGAGAGCTCTTTTTGTATCTGGAGGGCGAGATCCCCTCCTTGGAAGAGGCGATACGACTCATCAAGAAGCACACCCGCGGCCACGCGCGGAGGCAGCTCATCTACTTCAAGCGCGATCCCGAGATCCACTGGATCGACACCACGGAGCGCGCTCCCGAAGACGTCGCCGAGGAGATCTTGAACTTGCTACAATCCCGATCCCGCGATTGCAGCAAACTATGAAGGTCTTCACGGGCCAGCAGATGAAGGCGTTCGACGCGCGGGCGATGCGCGACTTCGCCCTCCCCAGCCTGCTGCTGATGGAAAACGCCGGACGGAGCGCCTGCGACGCCCTTTTTGAGCATCTCCCCGATCTCCTCAAGAAGCAGGTGGTGATCGTCGCGGGCAAGGGGAACAACGGCGGGGACGGGCTCTGCCTGGCCCGCCACCTCCTCGCGCGCGGGCTTCCCGCCTCCCGCTTGAAGGCCCTCGTGGTGGGCAACCCCGACAAGCTCTCGGAGGAGACCCGCACGCAGGCCGAGATCCTCGAGCGCTTCGGGCTCCCCATCCGCTACGTCCGAAGCGAAGGCGATCTGGGCGTTCTCGAGGAGACGCTTCGTGGGGCGGACATCGTCGTGGACGCCCTCCTGGGCATCGGGGTCAAGGGCCCCGTCCGCGGGCTCCTCAAGCCCGTAATCGAGTTCATCAACCAAAGCCAAGCGTTCGTAGTCAGTGTGGACCTGCCCTCCGGCGTGGACGCGGACACGGGCCACGTGGGGGGCGTAGCCGTCAAGGCGCACCTTACAATCACGCTGGAGGCCCCCAAGCTGGGGCTCCTCCTGTATCCGGGACGGGATTACGCAGGCGAGATCGTCGTCGCGAGGCTGGGGTACCCGCCGCCCCTCCACGAGCAGTTCGAGACGGGCCTGGAGCTCGTCGAGGCGGGCTTCGTGCGGGATCGGCTGCCCCGGAGGAGGGCGTACAGCCACAAGGGGACGTACGGGAAGGCGCTGATCGTGGCGGGCTCGCGGGGCCTCTCGGGCGCCGCCATCATGACGGCCGAAGCGGCCTTGCGGGCGGGGACGGGGCTCGTGTATTTGGCGTATCCCCAAAGTTTGAGCCCCATGATCGAGGCACGGGTGCTGGAAGCCGTCAAGCTCCCGCTGCCGGAGCGTGAGGGCGTGCTGGCCGAGAGCGCCGCCGATCCCGTCTTACACTTTATCCACGAGCAAGAGGTGAACGTCATCGCCGTTGGACCGGGGCTTTCCCGCCAGCCGACGATTTCCCAATTGCTGAAGCAATTGCTCCCCAAGCTCAAGATCTCCATCGTAATCGACGCCGACGGGATCAACGCCTTGGCTTCCCCGGAAGGCCGCAAGCTTCTCAAGAAAACAGCCAAAGACACGTCCATCGTGCTCACGCCCCACCCGGGCGAGCTCTCCCGTCTCATCGAGCGCTCCGTCCCGGAGATCGAGCAGGCGCGGGTGGACGTGGCCCTCGACGTCGCGCGGGAGTTCAACGTCGTGCTGGTGCTCAAGGGCGTGCCCACGGTGACGGCGCTGCCCTTCGGAAAAGTTTACATCAACAACACGGGCAACTCCGGCTTGGCGACAGGCGGGAGCGGGGACGTGCTCACGGGGTTGATCGTGGGCCTGATCGCGCAAGGGATGCCCCCTGAAGAGGCCGCGCCCGCGGGCGTCTTCCTCCACGGGCTCCTGGCCGATCGCTTAAAGCCCAAAACGGGCGAGCGGGCGATGCTCCCTCGAGATCTTCTGGCCGTGTTGCCCGACGTGCTGAAGGAGTTCGAGAGTTGAAGTCAGAGTCGGAGGTGAGGCCACGGTGAAGTTCCGTGTGATGATCGAGCAAGATGAAGATGGCATGTACGTGGTGGAGTGCCCGGCGCTGCCCGGTTGCGTGTCCCAAGGCCGAACCCGAGAGGAAGCCTTGAGAAACATCCAAGACGCGATCCGGGGCTACCTGGAGAGCTTAAAGAAGCACAACGAGCCCATTCCTGAGCTGCTAAAATGAGCACTCGACTCGTCGACACCCACGCGCACCTCGACGCGCCCCCGTTCGACGGGGATCGCGAGGCCGTCGTCCAAAGGGCGCGGGAGGCGGGCATCGCGGTCGTCACCATGGGGACGGATTTGGAGTCGAGCCGGAGGGCCGTCGAGATCGCCGAGCGCTATGCCCCCTGGGTTTGGGCCGCCGTCGGGGTGCATCCCCACGAGGCGAGGCGCTACGTTCACAAAGGGCGCTTCGACCCCCGCGCGCTCGAGGAGCTGGAGCGGCTGCTCCAGCGGGCGCGGGTCGTGGCCGTCGGCGAGATCGGGCTCGATTATTTCAAGGAGTTCTCGCCGCGGGACGCGCAGAAGATCGCGCTGGAGGCCCAGCTCGAGCTGTCCCAACGCTGCGAAAAGCCCGTCGTGCTGCACAACCGCGACTCCGAGGGCGACTTGATCCCCGTCTTGAAGCGCTATAGCCTGGGGGGCGTCTGGCACAGCTTCACGGGGGATCGGGCGCTGTTGGAGCGGGTGCTGGAGCTGGGGCTCTACGTGGGCGTAAACGGCATCGTGACCTTCCCCAAGAGCCAAGCGCTGCAGGAGGCCGTGCGGGCCGCGCCCCTCGACAAGCTGGTGGTCGAGACGGACGCGCCCTACCTGGCGCCCGTCCCCCACCGCGGGAAGCGCAACGAGCCCCTCTTTGTGCGGGACGTCGCGGCGTTCGTGGCCCAGCTCAAGGGGCTCTCGACCGAGGAGCTGTCCGAGGCGACCACGGCCAACGCCGAGGATCTCTTTGGGGCACGCCTTCCCTAGAAACGGGCAGGGCATCGGAAAACGGAAAAGGAAGGAGAGCACGTCCATGAGCCAAGGAACCAAGGCGGAACCTTTGACCCGAAGGGAATTCCTGCGGACGTTAAAGGTCCTCGGGGCGGGCGCGCTGGCCCTCGGGTGGGGGCTCGCCCCCCGTCCCCTTCGAGGCCGGAGCGATACCCGCCTGAGGGTGGCCGTCTACGCCGGTCCGGGGACGTGGCCGGAGGGACGGCAAGCGATCCATCAATTCGTGCGCTCCCTCGGTGGGGAGAGCCGGGAGGTTAGCCCGTGGGACGTTGACCGTTGGGACCCTGACCCGGGCAGATCAAGGTATCAAGCGATCTGGGTGCCGGGGGGCTGGGCCTATGACTACAAGCGCTGGATCGGGGCCGAGGGCAAGCGACGCCTGCGGGCGTTCGTCGCCGCGGGCGGCCTCTACATCGGCAGCTGCGCCGGAGCCTATTTTGCCTCCGACTTCATCGTTTGGGAAGGGGAGCGCTACGAGTACGACCTCGACCTGTTTCGGGGCAGCTCCGAGGGGCCGATCCCCCAGGTCGCGCCCTGGCCCCGGTGGACCCTCACCCCCGTGTGGGGGGAGGGGGCGGAGGAGCCGCTGCCCATGCTCTACTACGGGGGTCAGATCTTCCGGACCGAGGTCCTCGAGCGGGAGGTGCGGGTGATCGCCCGCTGGGGGGAGGAGGCGGGGCCCCAAGCGGGGGAGCCCGCCGGGATCGTGGTGCGCTACGGCGAGGGCCGCGTCCTGCTGCTGGGCCCGCATCCCGAGATCGGCTACGATTTCGACCGGCGGCGGTGGGACGTCCGCGGGGGAAACGGGGCGCAGTGGGCTTGGCTGGGCAGCCAACTGGAGGCCCTCTGCGAGCAGGCGTGCGCGTGACGCGAAGAGACAGGACGCCCCCCACACACCAAGGCGCCGTTAAGAAGAGCGAGATGGGGTAGACTGGAAGGGAGGTGATGCCGATGACGATTACCTTCCACAAGCTGGGCCAACTCTTCCGAGAACACGG
>Ga0256830_1003357_pt1 | contig 10017 bp, 10 predicted proteins | sample 128326metaG_FD_190537 | JGI IMG/M metagenome (GOLD analysis project Ga0256830, IMG submission 190537) | Hydrothermal vent microbial communities from Lau Basin, Pacific Ocean - 128-326 | ecosystem: Environmental > Aquatic > Marine > Hydrothermal vents | place: Pacific Ocean: Lau Basin | collected...
CACGTCCGGCCGTGCCTGCGACCACACGCCGAGCCGGCCGGCTACCGGATCGAAGGCCAGCACCGCCTGCCGGCTGACATCGCTGACGAAGATCCGGCCCGCCTCGTCCACCGCCACGCCCTGCGGCCGCTGCAGGCTGTTGGGCGCCCCTTCGTCCGCCTCGATGCCGGCCAGCCAGTGCAGGGCCTTGCGCATGCCGCTGGTCTCGCGCGCGCGCTGGCGGAAGTTGGCCTCGCCGGTCAGTTCGCCCACGTAGCGATAGCGCGGCACTTCGGGCAGTGCGGGCCAGTAGCGGGGCTCGCCACTGGCGGTGAAACGGAAATCCCGGGGGCTCGGTGCGCCGGTGCCGGCGCAGCCGCTCAGCCCTCCGGCCAGCAGGACGACGCACAGCCCGACCACCCGTTTCATTGGCGCCGCTCCGGTGCGGGGGGCACGAGCCGGAAGACGTGCACGGCGCCCATGCCGTCGTCGGCGGCCAGCAGCCACGGTTCCGACACGGCCAGATCGGTGATGCGCCCCGCGTTCGTGGTCACGAAGCGGGCGGCGCGTCCGCGTGCCTGCGGTTGAAAAATCCACAACCGGCCATCGAAGGCATCGGCCACGATGACACGGCCGAAGGGATCCCGCACCAGGCTCGCGGGCTGCTTGAGCACGTCCTGGCCGAAGCGGCGGAGGTAACGGCCCTGCCGATCGGTGACCAGGACCTCGTGACGGGCAGCGTCGAGCAGATAGAAACGGTTCGCGTCGGCGGCCAGATCGATGAGGTTGCCGGGCGGCTGGCCGCGCTGGTCCCGGGGATGAATCACTTCCTCCAGCCGGCCGAGGCGGTTGAAGGCCAGGATCTGCTGATAGGGGCCGTCCAGGACCAGCAGGCGGCCGCCGCGGGGATCGTCGGCCAGGGCCACCGGCAGGTTGAGATTGAAATCGCGAAACACGGTGGCGATGCGGCCGTCGGGGTCCAGGCGCAGCACCCGCCGGTTCGGGGGATCGGTGACATACAGGCCGCCGGCCGGATGCGCCACCATGCGCACGCCCGGCGCCAGGGCCATGGCGCGGAAGGCCTGCAGGCGATCGGCCGCCCGGTCGTAACGATAGAGTGTCCCGCGGCCGGCATCGGCGATGTAGATCCAGTCCTGCCAGCCGGCCACCGCCACCGGCCGCCCCAGTTGCAGGAACCGGCCACGCGCATCCGGCGCGGCCTGCAACGTCCGCCATGACGAAAGGCCTGCGGCGTCGTCGGCCGGGCCGTCCGGCACCGCGCTCATGGCGCAGGCCGTCAGCCACAGGCCGATCAGCGGCAGGCCGCTGCGCAGAATGGAAAGGCGTGTTGCCAACCGTCACTCCCGTTCGTTACCAGACGCCCGGCCCCTTGGTGGAATGCCCACCGCGGATTCCGCTCTTGAGACCCGGCTTGCCCGAATGGCACAGCTCACAATTCTCCGTGCCCCAGGCGATTTCGTCATTGTGGCACATGCCGCAGAACTTGCCGTCGATGATGTCCTGCATGGTGACCACGTTGCTGCCGGCCCGCATCTCGAATCCCAGCTCGTAGTGACACACCTTGCAGCGGAAACGGATGCGGTGGAACCAGTGCGGAAAGATCACCGGCGGCATGCCCTCCGCCTCGGCCCTGCGGTTGAGGACCACGTCGCCATATTCGGCCTCGGCACTGACCGTCAGCAGCCCAGCGGCGATGATCCCGAAGCCCATCCGCCATCGTTTCATGCCACCTCGCCCCGTCTCAGGATCCGTCCTTGTTCCGCGGCACGCTGTGACAGCGCTTGCACTCGGTCAGCGGAAAGGCCACGGCGCCGTGGCAACGCCCGCAGTACTCGCCCTGCAGGATCTTGTACATGTTGATGGGGTTGGCGCCGGCCTTGGAGATGAAGTACTTCTCGTGGCAGTTCTTGCAGTCCAGCCACAGGGTATGGGGCCGGTGCGGGAACAGCACCATGGGCATCTCGCCCGTGTCCTTCATCAGCACCTCCGTCTCGCGGATGCGCACCCGGGTTTCGGGGCGCAGGTTGGTGCGCGGATTGATCACCCCTTCCTCCAGCGCCTTGACCCAGTTGACCTGGTTGCCCGCCGGATCCGGCGGCAGCCGGGACAGGGCCTCGGCCGGCTCCTGCAGCACGCCGATGGCCGGGCTTTCCGGATCGTGCAGATTGTCCCTGGCCAGGGGAACCCAGTAGCCGGCCACGGCGACACCGGCCGCCAGCCCGAGGATTGCCGCACCTGCCAGAATGCCGTGTCGCCAGGGCTTGCGCATGCCTGTTTCCTCAGCCGGGAATGTAGAAACCGGAATTGCGGATCGCCCGCACGTATTGCGTGGTGGATTCCTCCAGCCGGGTCACCGCGCCGGCATAGTCGCCCCGTTCGGCCAGCTTCTCGGCCTCGGCCCGCAATGCCACCGCCTGGTCGAGATACTTCTGCACCCGCTTGCGCGCCTTCGGATCCTGCAGTTTTTCCTCGAGCAGCAACTGCACCAGCATCTTGTGCGTGTCGTTGCGATCCAGCTCGTAGAGATATTCGTCGCGCTTGCTCTCGAAATGCAAGGAACGAACCAGCGTGTCGCCGGACCGCAACTGGCTGATGGCCGCCTTGATCTGCACATAGGCGGCATCGAGGGTCTTGCGTGCCGAATAGGGCTGGTTGCTCTCCATCTGGGCCTGCGCGGTGGCCAGGGCCGTCTCGGTCACGCTGCGCACCTCGCGCACCAGATCCTCGCGGCCCTTCTCCTGGCCGATGCGCTCGAGTGCCTTCATCAGCGCCTCGACGCTGCTCAGCCGCGCCTGCACGTCGCGCTCGGCCTTGCCCGGCCCCTTTTCCGCCTGCCCGTCGGCCCGGGTCAGGCGCACGGCGCGGAACATGGTCTCGGTGGAATAGAACAGCGCCTCGCCGGCCGCATCCCGATCGCCGTCCTCCATCGCCTTCACGGCCCGCTGGTAGAGTTCGCGCGCCGCCCGATAGAGCGTCTTGACATCGGGATCCCCGCTGGCCTTGACGCGGCGGGCAGCCGAGGACACGGTGAGCAACTGCTCCACGAAATGCAGGCGATCCTCGGTGGCCGCGCTGATGGGCTTGCCGTCGGCCGACTCCAGGGCCGGCGCCGCCGGCGCGCCGAGCAGCAGCGCCAGCAGCCACCCGCCTGCAACGATATGCTTCATGTACGTCATCTCCCGTTCGGTTTCATGATTGTCCCTGTGGCGGGCCCTACAGCGCCAGTCCGCCCATGCGCAGGGCCTGCACGATGGTCTTGTTGGCCAGTTCGATCGCACGGAGCGCCTGTTCCACATTGCCGGCCTCGCGCAGCATCTCGGCCTCCTTCACCTGGCGCTCGCTCTTTTCGATCAGCCGCCGGATGAGCGGAATGCGGCGGTGCATCTCGGGCTGCGCGGTGCTCAGCAACACCTGGGCCAGGGCAACATAGCTGCGGTTGCGATCGTATTCGTAGCGATACTCGTCCAGCGGCGTGGCGAACTCCAGGGCGTAGGTGACCGTCTCCCTTGCCCGGGCCCGGCTCAGGGCGGATTCCACGATGTTGGAGACCTTGCGCAAGGCGGCCAGCGCGGCCGCATAGTCCCCCTCGTCGGCCCGGGCCTGGGCATCCCGGATCCCCTTCTTCACCGCGCCCTGATCGAACAGATCGCCGAGGTTGAGCCCCTTGCGCCGTGCCGTGTCGATGAGCGCCTTTTCATACACGCGAATGTTCTCCAGCAGTTCGCGATACTGTTCCCGGGCACGGGCATTGAGGCCTTCGCTGTCCACGATCAGGGCAAAGGCGCGCGTCACCGCATCCAGACTGCGGCGCGAGGCCAGCCGCGCCTGTTCCAGATCCCCGGAATCGAAATACGACTGCGCCTCGGCATAGGCGCTGCGGGCATCCGACAGCAGTTCCATGGCCCGCGCATCGCCGCTCTCGGCCACCCGCGCCGCCCGCTGCGACTTGAACAGGATGCTGTCGAGCATGCGCAACTTGCTCACCAGCACCTTGCGCTCGCGCTCGACATCGTTGACCGGCGCCGCGCACACGCCCTGGACGCCCGCCACGACCAGCAGCGCCCACAGCAGGCGCCGCATGCCCTTTTGCCCGCTCATGCCCATCTGCATCATCATCGCCTCCTGACCATCCGCCGCGCGACAACGGGCCACCATGCATCCCTGGCCTGACGGGCGGCACCCGGGTCATGCGCAGACCGCGCCACGCGCTGCCGGAACCCGGTCCTGCCGCCGCGCTATTTTTTCGTGGCCGCCGTCTTTTTGGCCGCGGCCTTTTTCTTGCCCTTGCCTTTCGGCTGCGAATGACACTTGCGGCAGGTCTTGGCCGTTACCGGAAAGGCCACCTTGCCATGACAGACGCCGCATTTCTCGCCCATGAGAATGGCCGCCATGCTGATCTGGTTGGCCCCCTTCTGGGGGATGAAGATGGCCGGATGACAGTTGGAGCAGTCCAGCCATTCGGTATGCTGTTTGTGGGGATAGACCACGTTGGGCATGGAGCCCTTCACCTCACGCACGATGTTCAGATCCATGACGATGGGCTTGGCCTTGGGATCGATGCGATCGAAGCGGGGATTGATCTTGCCCGTCTCCAGGGATTTCACCCAGTCCACGTGATTGCCCACGTTGGACTTCACCAGATCCTTGAACGCTTCCTTGGGCGGCTGCAGGTAGGCCACGCCCTCTCCTTCCGGATCATGGTAGCCATCCTCGGCCGGCGGCAGGTTCACGGGTTTGCGGGGTTTGAGCAGCCGGTTGAAGGTGTTGGGATCGTTCTGGCCGGCGGCCGCGGCCGTTTGCACGCCGCCCGCCACCGGCAGCATGGCCGCGACGGGCACCAGCAGGGCGATGATTTTCAGGGCTTGCAGGATGTTTCTCATGTCAGTCTCTCCCGTCGGCATGCGCGCTCACTTCTGTTTGTCCCCGGCCGGCCGGGGCGGCGCCAGCTTGCCGAGGGTACTGCCGATGACCTGTGTGGGCAGCCCCGGCTTGCCCGAATGGCAGATGTTGCAGTTCTCCACGGACCAGGCGATATCGCCATTGTGGCAGGCCCCGCAATACTGTCCATCGATGATCTTCAGCATGTCGATGCCACTGCCGCCCGCCTTGAACTGGAAGCCCAGATCCGCATGACAGACCTTGCAGCGGAAGCGGATGCGATGAAACCAGTGGGGAAAGATCACCGGCGGCATGCCTTCCTTTTCCGCATTCTCGTTGAGCACCAGATCGCCGTATTCGGCGCGGGCCGGCTGCCCCGCCAGCAGCAGGGTGCCGACCAGCGTCAGCAGCAGGCCGATCCGGCGTCCTTCTCGGTTTGCATGGTTCATTTTTCCTCCGTCTTCGCGTTTGCCGATTCTGCGTTTTTCCGTTGTGCGTCTCAGTTGCCGAAATACCGCCGCGCCTGGAACATCAGCACGTTGTAGCGGTTGCGGTTGATTTCGGACATGCGCAGGCTCAGGCGCAGGTTCAGGCGCCCGAGCGCATAGTCGAAGCGGTTGACCCACACGGTGCTCTCCTGTTTCTGGGTGAAGGCCTCGGTGGGCGTCTCGAGCTGGTTGCTGATGCGCAGATCCGAATAGAACTGCAGGCGGTAGATGTTGAAGGCGCGAATGTGCCGGTACACCAGCGAGCCGCTGGCTGTGGTGCCAAAGCCGTCGTATTGGCTGCTTTCGTTCACGTTGCGGCTGCTGTTGATGGTCAGGTTGCCGGTGAGCGCCGACCAGGGACCAAACGAATAGCTGCCGTTGAACTGAAAGTTGATCAGTTGATAGACCTCCTTCGGGCCGCTGTCGCCGACGGTGCGCGAATCCGATGCCATCAGGCGCAGGTAGGCATTGCCCAGGCCCTTGCCCTTGCGCCAGGTGAACGACAGGCTGTGGCTCAGGCGGTTGCGATCCTGCAGCACCGTGTCGTAGTCGCCGTTGATGCTCTGGGCGAACTGCATGGACAGCTCTTCCCGGGGGCGCAGGGCCACGGCCCGCTGGATGTTGTGCCCCAGGCTCAGCGCAAGGTGCTGGCCGCTGACTTCCCGCTCGATGCGGTTGGTGAGGCTGGTGGTGGTGTACCAGCGGTAGCTGTAGCGCCCCAGCGGGATGAAGGCCGGGTTGTAGGCCACGGTCGCCGTCTGGGTGGAGACGCTGACCTGCTCGCCGTTCGTCCGCACCGCCTTGCCGGTGAGGTTTCCGCGTACCCGCAGATAGGGGGTGATGTTGTAGTTGATGCCGCCATAGGCGTTGAGGGAATCGGAATCGGTGTCGGTGACCGCCGCGCCCGTTTCGCGATAATTGTTGAAGTAGCGGATCCCCAGGCTGCCGGTGAGCTTCGGATTGGCCGGTCGCCAGAAGGAGTTGGAGGTGAACTGCACCTGCCGGGTCAGGTTGGCGTAGGTGCTCACCTGGTCGTCCAGCTCCAGAACGCTGATCAAGTTCTCCATGCTGAAACCGCCATCGGGCCGGAACGTGTGGCTCAGCACCAGGTTGTCGTTGCGGTAGTTGGTGGCGGCGGAACGGCGCCGGGCCTTCTCGCGGCGGGCATCGAACTTCAGGCGGTTGTAGCGAAAGTGCTTGCCGGCCATGAAGGTATAGATGTCGCTGACGTCGTCGGCCTGCCCGATCATGGTCTGGATGTTCTTGTCCCAGGTGCCCTGCATGACGAAGGAACCCTCGGGACTGCGGTACTTCTGGCTGATCCCGTAACGGGTGTTGGTATAGGGCACCGAGCCGATGGCTTCGCCCGTCACCCGGCTGTCGGACTTGCGGAAGCGGGCCTCGAAGGGAAAGCGACTCATGGGCAGCAATTGCATGCGGGCATCGCCGGTCACGATGTTACCGGTGGAGGTGCCGCTGATCTTCCGCTGCAGATGATCGAAGGTCAGCCCCAGGCCGCCATCCACCTGCAGGAACCAGGGTTGCCAGAGAAAACTGTTTCCGCGCAGATTCACCGTCAGCAGGTTCTCCCATTGATCCTCGCCGTTCGCATAGTCTTCGAGCCGGCTGTCGTAGGTGACGTCGCCCCAGAAACGGATCGGGGCGAGCACATACTCGGCCCGCAGGGGCCAGACCGCCGTCAGCAGCAGCACCGCCACCAGCCAGCCCCTTCCTCGCCCCTTGTCCGTTCCGCGATGCGCCATGATTCCGCCCTGGTGCGATCCCGTCGCTCACGGACTGTCCGTTCCCGGCTTCCCTTCCTCCCCGGCGACCGCGTCCGGTTCGGCCGGATAGTAACGGCCATTGACCGCGATGGCCGTCTCTGCCCGCAGACGGGCCAACAGGTCCTTCTGCCGGCGCTCACGGGCCTCGCGCAGATACAGTTCCCGGGCCCGCGCCGCCACCCGGCTGAAGGGGTGGCGCACCGGCGGCTTGCGGTCGATCAGCCGGAAGATGGCGACTCCCTGCAACAGCCGCAGCGGCGGGGTGATTTCACCCGGCTTCAGCGTGTCCAGCGCTTCCTGGACCGGCTGCGCCAGCATGCCGCGGTGCAGGTAGCCCATGTCCCCGCCGGCCTCGGCGCTGTCGTCGGCCGAATGCAGCCGGGCCAGTTCGGCGAAATCGGCGCCCGCGTCGAGCTGCCGGCGGATTCGCTGCCCCTCGGCCATGGCCTGCGCCCAGACTGCTGCGGGCGAGGACGGCGCCACCCGCAGCAGGATCACCGCCACCCGCAACTGCTCGGGCGAGGTGAACTTGTCCGGATGCCGGACGTAATAGCGCCGCACCGTTTCTTCGTCAGGATCGGGCACTTTGGCCAGGTCCGTCTTGAGCTGGATCAGGATGCTCTGGTTTTCCAGGTAGGTGCGCAGGCGCTTCTCGAGCCGGGCGCGATACGCCGGCCAGTCTTCCCGCTCGCCGTAACGCTTGCGGTAGTCGGCAAGCATGGCCTCGAGGGTCGCGTTCACCCGTTCGGCGTCGGGCCGGTATCCGCGCCGCCGTGCCGCCTGCACCAGCAGCACCTTGTCGATCAGCGCGTCGGCCGCCTGGCGACGGATACGGATCCGTTCCCCTTCCGGGATCTTGCCGTGATAGAACTGGTTGCGAACGTAGTTGTGAAAGGCCTGCTTGAACTCCTCGGCGGTGATGGTGTCCTCGCCCACCCGGGCAAAGACGTCCTCGGGCAGCGCTTCGATGCGCAGTGCCGCCGACGCCGGCAAGGCCGCCAGCAACCACAGGCACAGACCGACCATTGGCAGAACTCCCGACACGGGCAATCGATTCACGCGCTTCTCCTTGGCTCAGGAACGGCTGACAGACGTAAAAACGGCCCCGGGTGACGGAGACTGCTATCACCTCGGGACCGTTTGGGGGAACGATATCGGTAAATATCGCCCTGCGACCCGATCGCCGTCCTACTTGATATGGCAGGCCAGACAGACCGCGCTACCCGTATTCTGGATGCGCAGAAAGGTCGGGTTCACGTCCGTATGGGGATTGTGGCAGCTTGCGCACTCGACGAACGGTTCGGTGGCCCCGAGGTCCGTCCGGGTATAGAGCTGCATGTCGGTCTTCTCGCGAATGCCCGTGGTGCCCACGGTGGTATCCACCCACCAGACCGGATTGCCGTTGATGGTGGCCTTGTAGGGGGCCACGAAGTCCGGATCGGCCAGGGAGCCGGTGAACGGGCCGTCCGGATCGGCCGAGGTGGCGCCACCGCCGCCGTACTGGATCCCCACCGGGTGATCGTTGGTCAGATCGGTGCCGATGTTGACGATGCTGGCCGTGGCATAGTTCAGCGAACCCACGGGCGTGGCCGTGGCGGCCGGCCCGGTCCAGGTGCCGGGCAGGGCCGCGCCGCCCGGGTCGTAGTTGCCGGAACCCGGGGCGTTGATCATCACGTTCATGGCCTGGGTGCCGTCGTGGCAGGAGAGGCAGGCGATGGACACGGAGCCCACCGGCGCCACGCCACCGTCGAGGGACGAGGTGCCGAGCGAGGCATAGGTGGTATAGATGGCCGGATCGGACAGCACCCGGTTCCAGAGGGGTACGGCAGCCGAGTTGTCGGCGCCGTGGGGAGTGTGACAGAACACGCAGATGGCCTCGGTGCCATCGAAGGAGTTGGGACCGCTCACGTTGGTCGTGCCCAGGTTGTGACGGGTATTGGCGATCGCCCCCAGCGCCGTCTGCGACGCCAGCAGGCCGACGACGGCGAACAGGCCGAGCAGGCCGTGCCGCCGCCACGGTTTTGCAATCTTGCGAGCCATGGTCTTTTCCCTCCGCATTTGTTTTCGTTCCCGCAATCTTTTCCGGATCTTTCTGCAGGAAACGCGCCAATTCCCAAGTCATTGATCCCGTGCGACGCATACGCCACATGGCATAGGGTTTCTTACCGGATCCGGGAATCCGTCACAGGGTCTTTCCCGAAAACGGGAAAATCTGACAGGGTTGTCAGCCCGTCATCTGCGTCAGGGTTCGTACAGGTGATGACGCTGCCGCGATTCCGGCCTGTGGAAATACGTGTAGCGGAACAGGGAATCGGCACCGTGGCAGTCGCTGCACAGGAAGCCGTCGGTTCGCGCATGGCGCAGGAAACTGTTCAGGACCGTGCCCTCGTGGCGCTTGCCGTCACCCGCCCGCGCCCGGGCCGGATCCCAGCGATGGGGATCGTGACAGGTGGGGCAGGTGATCCTGCCCACCGGCACCCGTTCGCCCGTGTCGCTGAACACCGGCGGATTGATGCTGGCCCGGCGCATGCCCATCTGCCGCCCCGCGTTGGACGGCACCGGCCGGGGCGGGTGATGCCGCTTCGCCGGCACCTTGTCCGCGGCCAGACCGCCCGCCCGGTGGCAACCGGTGCAGAGGGTCTCCAGCACGTGTTCGCCGGGGCCGGGCGGACGCGCCCACAGGCGGGCCCCGACCAGGGGCGTGTGCGGGGTATGGCACTGGCCGCAGACGCCGCTGGCGGCCAGATCCTGATCCTTGCCGTTGACCGCCGTCGGGGCCGTGAGCCGCAGATCGTGCTCGGTCCCGAACACCAGGCGCTTGTCCACATGGCACTTCACGCACAACGCCGAACCGGTGCCCGATGGCA
>Ga0256830_1003358_pt1 | contig 10015 bp, 7 predicted proteins | sample 128326metaG_FD_190537 | JGI IMG/M metagenome (GOLD analysis project Ga0256830, IMG submission 190537) | Hydrothermal vent microbial communities from Lau Basin, Pacific Ocean - 128-326 | ecosystem: Environmental > Aquatic > Marine > Hydrothermal vents | place: Pacific Ocean: Lau Basin | collected...
CAGCAGCCGGATTCGATCATCCGCACCTCCGCTCCCGGCAGCCGTCGCAGCAGCGCCACCGTATCCGCCGCCACCCCGAAGGCCTTCTGGTGGCAATGGCCGTGGACCAGGATCTCCCGCCCTTCCACGGGCCCGCCGCCGAGATCGATCGAATCCTTGAGAAAGCTCGTGCAAAGCATGGCCATCTCGCCGATTTTCCTGCTCTCTTCACCCGGCAGCAGAACCTGCAGCTCGTCCCGCAGCGTCAGGAGACAGGCGGGTTCGAGCCCCAGGATCGGCACGCCCTCGGCGGCCAGCGGGACGAGAGTCGCCACCAGCCGCCGCATTTCCGCCCGCGCCTCCTCCACCATCCCGGCCGCGAGCCAGGTCCGCCCGCAGCACAGCGGGCGCCCGTCGCGCGGATCCGGCAGCAGCGGTCTCGTCCCGACCCGCCGCAGGAGCTTCCAGGCGGCGTCCAGATTGGCGGGCTCGAAATAGCGGTTGAAGGTGTCGGCGAACAGTACCACCGGCTCCCCGCCCCTCTCCTCCGTCTCCTCCCCGGGCGGCCGCCAGGGGCGACGGAAGCGCGGCAGCGGCCGCCGGCGGTCGAAGCCCAGAAGCCGTTCGCGCAGGATGCCGGCACCGGGCAGACGGTTCGCGAACGCGAGGAGGGGCGCGACGCGGGCCGCCGTTCCCGCCCAGCGCGGCAGCCCGGCCAAGAGCCGCTCGCGCAGGGGACGGGGACGGGCTTCGTAATAGTGGCTCAGCGCCTCGATCTTCATCCGCGCCATGTCGATCCCGGTCGGACATTCCCGCCGGCAGGCCTTGCAGGAGACGCAGAGGGACAGGGCCTCGAACAGGCTCTCCGAGGCCAGCCCCTTCCCGTCCGCCCGGCCGGTCAGCAGATGGCGCAGGAGATTGGCGCGCCCGCGGGTGAGATGCTTCTCCTCCCGCGTCACCCGGTAGGAGGGGCACATCACCCCGCCCGCGAGCTTGCGGCAGGCGCCGTTGTTGTTGCACATCTCCACCGCCGCCAGGAAACCACCCCATTCCCCCCAGTCGAGCCGGGGCTCCACCGGCAGCGGCCGATAGTCGGGCGGGTAGCGCAGGAGACGGCGATCGTCCATGCGCGGCGGGCGGACGATCTTGGAAGGGGCGCTGTTCAGCACCCCCTCGGGATCGAACAGCTCCTTGATCTCGGCGAAAGCCCGCACGAGGCGCGCACCCAGCACCCGCCCGTGGAACTCGGAGCGGACGATGCCGTCGCCGTGCTCGCCCGAATGGCTGCCGCGAAAACGGCGCACGAGATCGATCGCCTCCTCGGCGATCGCCCGCATCTTCCCGACCTCCACCGGATCCTTGAGGTTGAGCACCGGGCGGACGTGCAGACAGCCCACCGCCGCATGGGCGTACCAGGTGCCGCGGGTGCCGTGGCGGGCGAAGATCTCGTCGAGGGCCGCGGTGTATTCGGCGAGATGCGCGAGCGGCACCGCGCAGTCCTCGATGAAGGAGACCGGTTTTCCGTCCCCCTTCATCGACATGACGATGTTGAGCCCGGCCTTCCTGAGCTCCCAGATCTCCGCCTGGAGGGCGGGATCGGTGACGGCGGTGACCGAATCCGGCAGGCCGAGAGCCCCCATCGCCTCACCGAGACGGGCGAGATCCCGCTCGAGGGGGGCGAGGGTCTCGCCGGCGAACTCCACGAGATAGAGGGCCTCCGGCCGGCCGCGCAGGAACTTCGGCAGCAGCCCCCGGAACTCGGGCATGCCGGCGGCGAGGTCGAGGATCGTGCGGTCCACGAGCTCGACCGCGGTGGGGCCGAGATCGACGATGTCCGCGGTCGCCTCCATGGCCCGGCGGAAGCTCGGGAAATGGCATACCCCGAGCACCTTGTGGCGCGGCAGGGGATGGAGTTTCAGGGTGATGCGGCGGAAGAGGGCCAGGGTCCCCTCCGAGCCCACCAGCAGGCTCGCCAGATTGAAGGCCCCTTCGGGATCCACCCGGTTCAGGGTGTAGCCGGCGACGTTGCGGGAACTCCGCGGCCAGCGGGCCCGGATCTCGGCCGCCTCGCGGGCGGCGATGGCCCTGAGGGCGGCGGCGATCTCCCCGAGCCTTCCGCCCGGCTGCGGCGCGGCGGCGGGTGGCACCTCGCCGCAGTCGAGACGGGTACCGTCGGCGAGGGTGGCCTCGATCGCCAGCACGTTGTCCACCGACACCCCGTAGCGCAGCGAGCGGGCGCCGCAGGCGTTGTTGGCGGCCATGCCGCCCAATGTCGCCCGCGAACCCGTCGAGATGTCGACCGGATAGAAGAGGCCGACGGGGCGGAGGCGCCGGTTGAGTTCGTCGAGGACGAGGCCCGGCTCGACCGTCACCGTCCCCGCATCCCGGTCCACCGGCCCCATGCCGGTCATGTGCCGCGAGCAGTCGAGGACGAGGCCCCGCCCCACCGTCTGTCCGGCCTGGGAGGTGCCGGCACCGCGGGCGATCACCGGCACCCCGGCTTCCCGGGCGATGGCAAGGGCCGCCTCGAGATCGGTCTCGTGCTTCGGGCAGACGACGCCCACCGGCGGGATCTCGTAGATCGAGGCGTCGGTGGCGTAGCGGGCACGGTCGGCCGCCGTGAACAGCACCTCCCCCTCGAGTTCGCGCCGCAGCCGGGCGGCGAGCGCGTCCCGTTCCCGGGGATCGAAGGCGGCCGGCGGGGAGCCGCCGCTCACGGCCCGTTCCCGCCGCGGCGCCGTTCTGCATGCAATTCCGTACGGGACATCCGGATCTCCGGCATGGGATCACAAACCGCTTGATTTTCGGCGATCGAAAGGACAGGCTTCGATCCAAAGGTTGCATACAATTCCGACGTCCCGCAATCCATCTCGTGCCGGGGGAGGCGCAGATGCCGCAGCGGCGTGCCGGACGCCATTTCCTGCAGATCCCGGGGCCCACCAACGTTCCCGACCGCATCCTGCGGGCCATGGACCATCCCACCATCGACCATCGCGGTCCGGCCTTCAAAGCGCTCGCCCGCGGCGTGCTCGACGGCATCCGGCGGATCTTCCGCACCCGCGGCCCGGTGGTGATCTATCCGGCCTCCGGCACCGGCGCCTGGGAGGCGGCCCTCGCCAACACCCTGGCGCCCGGCGAGCGGGTGCTGATGTTCGAGACCGGGCATTTCGCCACCCTCTGGCGGGAGATTGCCCGCCGTCTCGGCCTCGAGCCGATCTTCCTCGAATCCGACTGGCGTCACGGCGTCGATCCCGAGGCCGTCGGCCGGGCGCTGGCGGCGGACCGGGAAGGGCGCATCGGGGCGGTGTGCGTCGTCCACAACGAGACCTCGACCGGGGTCACGAGCCGCATCCCCGAGGTCCGGGCGGCCATCGACGCGGTCGGCCATCCCGCCCTGTTCATGGTCGACACCATATCCTCGCTGGCCTCCATGCCCTACGAGCACGACGCCTGGGGCGTCGACGTCACCGTGGGCGGCTCGCAGAAGGGGCTGATGCTGCCCCCGGGGCTCTCCTTCAACGCCCTCGGCGAGCGGGCGCTCGAGGCCCATCACCGGCTCGCCCGCCGCCCGGCCTATTTCGACTGGACGGCGATGCTGGAGGCCAATGCCGAGGGGGTCTTTCCCTACACCCCGGCGACCAATCTCCTCTACGGTCTCCGGGAGGCCATCGCCATGCTGGAGGAGGAGGGGCTCGAGAACGTCTTCGCCCGCCACGCCCGCCACGGGGCCGCCACCCGCGCCGCCGTCGAGGCCTGGGGGCTCGAGATCCTGTGCCGCGATCCGCGGGAGTATTCCAACAGCCTCACCGCCGTGCGGCTGCCCGAGGGGTTCGATGCCGACCGGCTGCGGGCGCACATCCTGGAACGGTTCGATCTCTCCCTCGGCAACGGTCTCGGCCGCCTCCGGGGACGGGTGTTCCGCATCGGTCATCTCGGCGACTTCAACGATCTCATGCTGATGGGAACCCTGTGCGGGATCGAGATGGGGCTGCGGGAGTTCGGCGTGCCGCTCGCCGGCAGCGGCGTCGCCGCGGCCATGGCGCATCTGTCTTCGAAGCAGAACGGGGTGACGACCGGCTGACGGCGCCGCTCCACCAGACCAGGGAGGTCCATCATGCGCAGACGGCTTTTCGCGACGGTTCTCGCGGCGGCCCTGGGGTTCGCCCTCTCCGGCGAGGCCCGGGAGCTCAAGTTCGGCCATGTCGGGGCACCGGGCTCGCTCTTCGATCTGTCGGCCAACGCCTTCGCCGAGCTCGCCAACGAGCGGCTCGCCGAGGCCGGGTTCGACGACTGGACGATCACCGTCTTCGGCGCCAGCCAGCTCGGCAACGACAAGGAGCTCCTGCAGAAGCTCAAGCTCGGCACCGTCGACTTCTCCCTGCCCTCGACGGTGATGTCCTCGGTGGCCGACGAGTTCGGGCTGTTCGAGATGCCCTATCTGGTCAAGGACCGGGCCCATATGGCGCGGATCGAGAAGGAGATCTTCTGGGACCGGATCGCCCCCGCCGCCCGGGCCAAGGGCTACGAGATCCTGGCCGTGTGGGAGAACGGCTTCCGCCACATCACCAACAATGTCCGGCCCATCACCGTTCCCGAGGACCTCGAGGGCATCAAGCTCAGGACGCCGCGCGGCAAGTGGCGGGTGCGGATGTTCGAGCTCTACGGCGCCAATCCGACGCCGATGGCCTTCTCCGAGGTGTTCGTGGCCCTGCAGACCGGGGTCATCGACGGCCAGGAGAACCCCCTCGCCCAGATCTGGAGCGCCAAGTTCCACGAGGTGCAGCAGTATCTTTCCCTGACCGGTCACGTCTACACCCCCGCCTACGTCACCGTGGGCGCCAAGAGCTGGGCCAAGATCCCGGAGGAGGTGCGCGCCATCATCACCCGGGCGGCCAAGGACAACCAGGCCTTCGTCTACGAGACGGCGGCCCGGCTCGAGACCGACCTCCTGGGCAAGCTCACGGCCGGCGGCATGCAGGTCAACGAGGCCGACAAGGCGGCCTTCGTCGCCGCCAGCACCCCCATCTACGAGACCTTCGCCAAGGAGGTCGAAGGCGGTGCGGAGATGATCGCCAAGGCCCAGGCGCTCGCCGAATGACCTCCCTGCGGGGCGGGCCCCGGCCCGCCCCGTCCCTTCCAGCTTCGGGATTCCGGCCGGCATGCTCGGGCAGTTGCGTCGCTTCTTCGAGATCCTCCTCGCGATCTTCACCGTTTCCCTGCTGCTGATCCTGACCGGGGTGGTGGTGGTCGCCGTCGTCTACCGCAAGCTCGGCGCCTCGCTTTCCTGGTACGACGAGATCGCCGTCATCCTGCTCGCCTGGATCACCTACTACGGCTCCGCCCTGGCCAGCCTGAAGCGGGCCCATATCGGCTTTCCCAACATCGTCCAGGCGATGCCCGCGCCGCTGCGCCTGGTGGCGGTGCTGCTGGCCGAGATCGCGGTGATCGTCTTCTTCCTCCTGCTCGCCTGGACCGGCTGGTGGGTGATGGAGGTGCTCGAGGGCGACACCCTCGTGAGCCTGACCTGGGTGCCCACGAGCTTCACCCAGTCGGTGATCCCCGTGGCCTCCCTGCTGGTCGTCCTCGCCCAGCTCCTGACCATGCCGGAAATGCTGCGGCGCGCCCTCCACGGCGGGCGACTGGGCGACCCTCACGGCCCGGCCGTAGAGGAGCACCCATGATCCTGCTCTGGATGTTCCTGGGGCTCGTCGTCCTCATTCTCCTCAACGTGCCCATCGCGGTGGCCCTCGGCATCGTCGCCCTGGTGGCGATGGTCGCCAGCAGCGGGCCCGACATCCTGCCCAACATGGCGCTCGTCATGTACGGCGGCGCCACCAAGTTCCCGCTGCTGGCCATTCCGCTGTTCATCCTGGCCGGCGCCATCATGAACAGCTCCGGCATCTCGCGGCGGCTGATCGCCCTCGCCTCGGCCCTCTTCGGCTTCATCCGCGGCGGCCTGTCCATGGTCACCATCGGCGCCTCGCTGTTCTTCGCCGAGATCTCCGGCTCGGCGGTGGCCGACGTGGCGGCGATCGGCTCCATTCTCATTCCGGCGATGAAGAAGCGCGGCTATCCGGGCCCCTTCGCCGCCGCCGTCACCTCCTCCTCCGCCACCCTGGCGGTCATCATCCCGCCCTCCATCCCGATGATCCTCTATGCGGTGATGGCCGACAGCTCGGTGGTCCAGCTGTTCGTCGCCGGCATCGTGCCCGGTCTTTTGGGCGGTCTCGGGCTGATGCTGATGGCCTGGCACTACGCCCGCAAGCACGACCTCCCGGTGGAGCAGATCTTCGAGCTGGCCCGGCTCCGCAAGGCGCTGCGCGAGGCGGCCTGGGCGCTGGTGCTGCCGGTCATCATCCTGGGTGGCATCTTCGGCGGCATCGTCACCGCCACCGAGGGGGCGGGCCTCGCGGTGGTGGCCGCGCTCGTCATCGGTCTCTTCGTCTATCGCGAGCTCGATCTGCGGATGCTGGTCCAGGCCGCCATCGAAGGGGTGATCCAGACCGCGGTGGTGATGCTGCTGGTGGCGAGTTCGGCGCTGCTGGGCGTCTATCTCACCGAGCAGCAGATCCCGCAGCAGCTGGCGGCGGCGATCCTCGCCTTCACCACCGACAAATACGCCATTCTGGGGCTGCTCAACCTCTTCTTCCTGGCGGTCGGCCTGTTCCTGCATTCGGCGGCGGCGATCATTCTGGTGGTGCCCATCGTCATGCCGCTCATCCACCAGGCGGGGATCGATCCCGTCCATTTCGGGCTGGTGGTCACCCTCAACCTCGGCATCGGCCAGCAGACCCCGCCCGTGGCCAGCGTGCTGATGACCGCCTGTTCGGTGGCCCGGGCCGACATCTGGGAGGTGAGCAAGGTCAACATCCGCTTCATTTCGGTGCTGCTGGTGGTGCTGCTGATCTCCACATATCTGCCGGCGGTGCCGATGCTCCTGGTCGAGCTGTTCTACCGCTGAAGCGCAGCCGCCGCCCGGCCGCCGAGCAGCGCCTCGAGGGCGGGGCGGGCGCGCATCACCGTCTGGTAGCCCTCCTCGACGGCTTCGGATGCCCGGTGGAACTCGAACAGCCCGATCTCGCCGACCCGCGGTGCCAGCAGCAGATCGGGCGGATCGCCGGCGAGGCGACTGCGGGTGATGCGGTCCTGCATGATCAGGATGGCGCCGTAGACCACCTCGAAATAGCGGGGCGTCAGCGCCCCCCGTCCCGACAGCGGGCCGGCCAGATTCTGCAGGAGCTCGCGCAGTCCCCGGGGCAGGTCCGGCAGCAGCCTCTCGAGCTCCTCTCCCTCCTCCCCGCCCCCGTTCGCCGCCCACTGGCCGTGACGCTGGGGCAGCAGATCGCCGTTGACGTTGACGGCGATGATGGTCTCCGCACCGAGTGCCCGGCAGGCGGCGACCGGCACCGGATCCACGAGCCCGCCGTCGACCAGCCAGCGCCCGCCGTGCTCCACCGGGCGCAGGAATCCCGGCAGGGCGATGGAGGCACGCACCGCGGCGAGCCAGGAGCCGCGCTCGATCCACACCTCCCGTCCGGTGGCGAAATCGGTGGCCACGGCGGCGAAGGGCTTGGGCAGCTCCTCGATCGGACGGTCGCGCTGGAGGCCTTCGAGGAAGGTCATCAGCCGCCGCCCCTCGACGATGCCGCCGCCGGCGAGGCGCACGTCGAAGAAGCGCACGATCTGCCGCCAGGTCAGATGGCGGGCCCAGTCCTCGAAATCGGCGAAGCCGCCACCGACGTAGAGGGCGCCCACCAGCGCCCCCATCGAGGTGCCGGCGACCACCACCGGCTCGATGCCGAGCTCGGCCAGCCCGCGCAGCACGCCGACATGGGCGAACCCACGCGCCGCACCGGCGCCCAGCGCCAGCCCCAGCCGCGGGACGGGAGCGCCTCCCCGGCGCACCGCCCGCCTCTCCGCCCGTCTTCCGTTGCTGCCGGTCCTGGCCATACCCACCCCTGCGGCCGTTTGTCGGATCCCCCGCGCCTTGCGGGGATCCGCCGCGATCCCCACACCAAGACCGGAAGTGCCGTTTCCATACCGGCAATCACATGGGAAGGAACAGGGTCATGAACCAGCAGGCTTCCGCTTCGGCGACCGGGAACGCACCCGAGGAGACGGATGAACTCCGGCTCCTCAAGGAGGATCTCGCCCGTCTGCGCGCGGACATCCAGGCGCTCAAGGAGCATCTGGCGTCGCTGGGCGACCGCAAGGCCGCCGAAGCCCGGGAGGCGGCCACCGCCCGGCTCGAGACGCTGCGGGCCGAACTCGACCGCCTCGCCGAGGAGCTCGGCACCCGGGGACGGGAAGCGGGGCGGACCCTCGAGGAGAAGGTCCGGGAGCAGCCGCTCGCGAGCCTGCTCGCCGCCTTCGGCCTCGGCTTCCTGCTGAGCCGCCTCCTGGAGCGGCGCTGAGCGAGGCCGTGGGACCGCTGCTGCGCCTCCTGGCCGGGCTGTTCGGGAGGCGGACCCTCGCCCATCTGGGCCGTCGCCTGGCCCTGCTCGCCGCCGCCGGCGGCCTCGCCCTGGCCGGGCTGGGCTTTCTCCTGACGGCTCTCTATCTGGGGCTGGCGGCGGGGCTGGGCGCGCCGCTCGCGGCCCTGTTCACGGGGCTGATCCTGGCGCTCGTGGCCATCATCCTCTTCCTGCTCGCCTGGCGCCTGCCGCCTCCGCCGCCTCCGCCGGCCGGGGAGGCGCTGGACGCGCTCGCCCCCCTGCTCGCCCGGGGTGTGCGCAGCCGTCCCGTCGACATGCTGCTGCTGGCCCTGCTGGCCGGCATCCTGCTCGAGCAGCTGGGCCGTGGCCGGCGTCGCTGACGACCGTCCCTTTCTAGGCCCCTCCCCGGAAGAGGAGGGCCGCGAGCCGGGCATCGCGGCCGTAGATGTCGTCGCGGAAATGGGGGGTGCCGTCCTTCTCCACCCAGGCGGTGAAATAGGTGGTGTGGACCGGCAACGGCGTCGGCAGACGGATCGCCCGCCGTTCGCCGCTTCCGATCGCCCGATCGAGGCGCTCGCGGTCCCAGCCCGCCGGTGCCAGCAGCCGCACCGCGAGCCCCCGGGGATCGCGCAGCCGCACGCAGCCGTGGCTGAAGGCCCGCCGCGCCCGGCGGAACAGTTCCCGGGCCGGCGTGTCGTGCAGATAGACGTGATAGCGGTTGGGCAGCATGAACTTGAGCCGGCCGAGGGCGTTGTCGGAACCCGGCTTCTGACGGAAGCGATAGGGAAAGCCGCGGGCCGGAACCTTCTTCCAGTCGATGGCCGCGGGATCCAGCACCGGGGCGTCCGCCTCCCATCCCGCCAGCACCTCGAACCCCTCCCGCTCGAGATAGCCCGGATCCTCGCGCAACCTCGGCAGGATCTCCCGGACGGCGATGGAGGGGGGCACGTTCCAGTAGGGATTGAGCACGATGTGGGTCATCGGCCGGCTGAACACCGGCGTCTGATGGTAGGGGGTGCCCACCACCACCTCGGTGGTGAAGACGGTCTCCTCGACGAAGGGGGTGGCGCCCCGCTCCACCATCTCGAGGGCGAAGCCGGCGATGTTGACGAGAATGTAGCGCCGCCCGAGATCGGCCGGCAGCCAGCGCCGGCGCTCGAGATTGAGGATCACCTGGCGGATCCGCATCTCCACCGGCGTGTTGAGGGCCGCCAGGGTGCGCCGACCGACGATGCCGTCCACCTCCAGCCCGTGGCGCGCCTGGAAGCGCCGGACCGCCGCTTCGAGGGTGGCGTCGAAAACCGTCCCTTCTCCCGCCTCCGCCGGCAGATCCCCGCTTTCCGTCAGCCGCCGCCGCAGCACCGTCACATCGGGATGGACCATTCCCGGCTTCAGCGCCCGCGTCTCCGGCACCCGGGTCCAGCCGCCGCGGGCGGCGACCTCCCGCAGCCCGGCCAGCAGCCGCTTGAGGCGCAGATAGCGCGGCCCCTGCGGCGCCCGGGATGCCAGCCAGACGGTGAGATTGCCGGCGGCCGCCGCCTCGCGCAGGATGGCGAGCGGCGGGCGGGCGCGATCGGAGGGCGGCAGATCGGCCTTCGGAT
>Ga0256830_1003359_pt1 | contig 10010 bp, 10 predicted proteins | sample 128326metaG_FD_190537 | JGI IMG/M metagenome (GOLD analysis project Ga0256830, IMG submission 190537) | Hydrothermal vent microbial communities from Lau Basin, Pacific Ocean - 128-326 | ecosystem: Environmental > Aquatic > Marine > Hydrothermal vents | place: Pacific Ocean: Lau Basin | collected...
ATCTTCGGCATCTCAACATCAAGTACCATCACATCCGGCATCGTCACCTTCATGCGCTTAAGCGCCAGCACCGGGTCATTTACTGCTGCAACCAGCTCTAGCTGAGAGTCCTGATTGATGATTTTTGTAAAAACCTGGCGGATAACAGCAGAGTCATCCACCACCATGACCTTAATTCGCGACATGGTTCAAAACCTCGTCAGTCAGCCAGCACTTTTCAGCCCGCTTTTCGCTATAACCGGTTCGCTGCTGCAACCCGTCAAACATGATCTCTCCTCTCACTTCACTAAGGTACAGTCTTATTATCTTTAACTGCTATCGGCTTCTTAACGACATTCATCAGTAGAAAAGCCCTCTTCTACTGGCTGCACGCAGGCCAGCCAGAGAAGGAGAGCGATAACAAATTCAGAGAGGAACAACACAGGAATATGGCAAGCAATATTATGGTGGTGAAAAAAACAGTGCTCCTGCACAGTCAGGCCGCTCAAACCCAGCTGTGGTAACAGCTGACCTTTACAGACTACAGGTGGTAAAAAGATCCCTCCCTGGAATCACAACCTCCTTTATCCCAAACTAACCGGAGCATGCGGCTGGAGCCGCGAAAGGTGTTAGTCACAGCGTTCTCCTTACGGCTCCCTGCCTTCGCTGTAACCCCGGTTTTCACCATCCATGCTGCTTATCCCTGCATATGTACCTGACAGCTCATCGCTTCACCTCTCATCTCAACACCGCTTCTGTTCAGCTCCTTGCCCGTAACATCACATCCATGTGAGATCCTTTTCCGGCTCCCTGCTGATATCCCTGACAGTCATGTTGAAATAATTAACAGCTCCTCTACTTTCTGCCCTGCACAATGCTGATTCACCTTCCTTCAGATCAACCAGCACACCATCCTAACTCCAGCCACACCTCTGCACGTAAAGCCTGCTCCGTTGATACATGGCGACTCCCTTCGCCCGCAGAGAGATCAACCAAATACTGCTCTCTCTGCCACCATCCATACGCTTTACGCATCTAAGTTTTCGGCCCGGACCAGATCTTCACTATCAGAAGCGGGCTTGACCTTTCGTAGGAACTTCAAAAACAGCAGTAGGATGATTCCTACCCGAATCAACAGTGGAATCACTAAACATCAGCGGTTTCTTTGCGTGACAGCTAAAACGGCACCGGGGAGATAACCTCGATGCGCTTATTGGTCACAGGGTGATCAAAGCAGAGGCGCTCAGCGTGCAGCAGCAGACGCTCAACCGACTTTCCATAAAGCTCATCACCATAGATAGGCGCGTTAAGCCCCGCCTGATGGGCGGCGTGTAGTCGCAGCTGATGGGTTCGACCAGTGTGTGGATAAAAATAGACGCGTGTGCTCTCCTCATGGCGCGCGATCACCTCCCAGTGTGTCACGGCGGGTTTGCCATGTAAGAAACAGACCATTTGACGCGGTCTGTCATCAACATCGACCCTCAGCGGTAACTCAATCGTACCGCTATTCAACTCCGCCCCCTCATCAGTAAATTCTGGCAACCGTTTAGATAGCAGGGCCACGTAACGCTTTTCAACGGTACGCTTTATAAACTGCTGCTGCAGGGCTTTGTGTATTATGCGGTGCTTGGCTACGAGTAGCAGACCGGATGTAGACATATCAAGCCGGTGTACCAGCAGTAGCCCATCATGGCCTGGGTAGCGCTGCTGCAGACGCCTCTGCACCGAATCGCGAGTCTCTTTTCCCGGCACAGAGAGCAAGCCAGCTGGTTTATTGATCACCAGCAGTTGATCATCCTCATAGAGAACCTCAGGTGCTGCGCTGTCATGGAACGGCTGAGCAGAAATCACGCGCGGCTGGAGATTGAGCCCCTTCAGCATGAAAGGGAGGATCGGATGACATTTGCCGCGGCATGCCGGGTAGTAGTGGCCATGATGGCGCACCCGCCCTGTGGGAGAGGCGCCCCACCAGAATTCAGCCATTGCCAGCGGCATCAACCCCTGTTGATAAGCGTATTGCAGCAGCTTTGGCCCGGCACAGTCGCCACTACCACCAGGCGGTAGGCGCCTCTCAAAAAACTCGGCAACCGTTTTCTCTTCACCCAGGCGGTTAGTCAATCGATAAGCGTTAAATAGCTGACGATGAAGTCTGTTCGACAGCCTGGATCGCTGCTGCTTAAGCTCAGCAACCTGCTGTTCAATCAATGCTACCCGCTCCTGTAGCGCCATCAGCCTGGCCTGCCACTCATCTCGACAGGCACGCAGCTCACGTCTGTCCTGCTGACTTTCGAAAGAGAGCTTAACCAGCCGCGCCTCTCTCTCTTCCCCAGGGGATAACTGATCACGCAGCGCTCTGCGAGCAGCCTTGCGCTGTTTATGCCTCGCCACCAATGTGAGTAGTTCGCTATCACGCTGCTGCTGTAACAGCGCCAGTTGCTCACGCAGCCGCACCAGCTCCGGGTCTGACTGGAGAGCTTTGATCTGCGCCTCATATGCGGCCAGCCGGGTTTCCCCCTGCGGCATAAAACTGTCGAGATGTTGCTGGTTAAAGAGCGGCGGTACAAAAGCGGGCCATTCCCACTCACCGCCTAACATGCCGGAGAAAGCGGCGAGATAACCGATCTCTCCATTCGCACCCCTCACCACCAGCACACCCAACATTTTCCCGCCACCGGGCGCATCAAAATCATGCCGCCAGGGGTTTGAACAGGTGAGTTGATGCTGCAGCGCAAGCGCCGCACGCTGAGCAAGTGGGTGTGGCACATTACTAAAAGGGTTAGGAAAACCGTGGCGTGGTAGCTCACTTTGTAGCACTGGCGAAGGGAGATCGTTGACGCAACTCATACTGGATGATCATTTATTATCGTTGAGGGCGACTAGAGCTATTGAGATTCAAAAATAGAATCCGCAACGCTGCCGTTAACTATACTTTCACAACTGCGCCGATGGCCTCTCTTCTCCATCCTCCCTGTTACTGACTGATTGTTGAGTAAATAACTGCGCTTCTTAAGCTTAACTGAAGAGGATAGCAGTGAATCAAACCCTAAAGAACCCCTGCCCAGTGTCGATAAGCAAAACAGATTACCACACAATTATTGCTGAATTAATTGCCATTTAATAACAATAATCCTGAGGAACAGCGCCGTGTCATTAATTAAACCTGCAGCGATGCTTATGAATAAGCTCTCTTATTCACGCAAGATGATATTGATCTCCACTATCTTTATGATCCCACTGGTCGTCAGCCTCTTTATGCTCAACAGTCAGCTGAACATCGGTATCAATTTTGCTGAGAAAGAGCGTCTTGGAGTGGAATATATCCAGAGCCTCAGAAAACTGACTGAAGATATCCCGTCACATCGCGGCATGACCTACGCCTACCTCGCTGGTGACCATAGCTTTAAAAACAAGATTCTCGCTAAACGCGCAGATATTGATGCCAATATCATGGCTATCGATGCCGTTGATGCCAGGCTGGGCGAGCAGCTTGATGCACGCGAACAGTGGCTTGCTATCAAACAGGAGTGGAGTCGTGTCCGCGGTCTCAGCGACAGCCAGCTCTCGGCCAAAGAGATCTTCGCCGCCCATTCAGAACTGATCGCGGATGTCATCGCGCTGATCTCCCATGTCGGCGACACCTCCAACCTGATTCTGGACCCGGATCTGGACAGTTACTACCTGATGGATGCCGTCGTCAATAAACTACTCCATGTCACGGAAAACCTTGGGCAGGCTCGCGGTGCGGGTGCGGGTGTTGCCGCGCGTGGCACCATCACACTCAACGAGCGAATCAAGCTCACCATTCTGGCCAACAAGATAGAAGATAACATCAATGGTGTCGTCAGCGGGATGCAGGTCGCCTTCCGCGAAAACCCGACGCTCGAACCCGTGCTAAAAACAAGTCTGGATAAGAGCGTTCAGGAGGCCAACTCCTTTCTACAAACACTCAATAGTGAGGTGGTTACACAAAATACGATCTCACTCGACCCAAACAACCTGTTCGCCCTCGGCACCAGCGCGATCGTATCGAACTACCAACTATACGATAATATCGCACCGCAACTCGACACCCTGCTTGAGCTGCGCAGTGACGGTTTCCGCAATGAAAAACGTACCCTTTTTATCATCATGCTCAGCATGGCGGCCATTGCGATCTATCTCTTCATCGGTTTCTACAGTTCAGTACACAAGGCTGTATCAGAGCTCAAGGCTGTCTCGAATAAACTGGCCGAGGGCGATCTGAGCGCTCGGGCAAAAAGTGAATCTAAAGATGAAATCGGTGAGGTGGTCGAGGCCTTTAATACCGTTGGTGAGCAGTTCCGACTCATCATTCAGCAGATTATCCAGTCGACGCAGAGTTTTTCCAGCTCGACCAGCCAGTTACAGAGTGTCACGATGCAGACCAGCGCGGGTGTCGCCGAACAGCAGCTTCAAACAGACCAGGTGGTCAGCGCGGTCACTGAAATGGCAGCAACTGTACAGGAGGTTGCCAGAAGCGCTGAGAATGCGGCTGATGCGGCTCGCATTGCCGATGAACGTGTTAAGGAAGGCAATCAGATCGTCACTGCAACCATCACCTCCATTAATGAACTGGCAAGGGAGGTTGAAGGGGCAGCCGAAGTGATCCATGGGCTGGAGACTGAAAGCCAGGAGATCGGCTCAGTGCTTGATGTCATTCGCGACATCGCAGAGCAGACCAATCTACTTGCGCTCAACGCTGCGATTGAGGCGGCACGCGCCGGCGAGCAGGGACGAGGATTTGCAGTGGTCGCTGATGAAGTCCGCACACTGGCCAGCCGCACTCAGACATCAACACAGGAGATCCAGTCGATGATCGAACGGATTCAGCAGAGCGCCGGCAATGCCGTTAGCACCATGGAGAGCGGGCGCACACAGACACTGACCAGCGTAGAACAGGCCACTAAGGCTGGCGAAGCGCTGAAGGCGATCAATCAATCAGTCGGCACGATTTCAGACATGAATGCTCAGATCGCCAGCGCGGCTGAAGAGCAGAGTGCGGTTGCCGAAGAGATCAACCGTAATATGGTAGAGATTCGCCAGATTACCGAGCAGACCGCTGGTGGTGCCAAGCAGACCGCCAGCGAAAGTGAAGAGCTCTCCAACGCCGCCAACCACCTCGGTTCAATGGTTACCCGTTTCAAATTATAGATATCATCTCCGGTACAGCCGGGGCTCTTTTCACACCACAGGCAGGTCGAGCGGTGCTCCAAAGGTAGAGCTCGACCTCCCTCCCCTTCTGTGCCGCCATAATCTGTTAACGCTAATAACCGAAACGACAACCCCATGAAGCAAGATGACCAAAGCCGCCTATGCTCCCGAGCATATGTGGTTGCACCCCTCTGGTGATGGCTGCAGAATAAGAGCCGTTTAGAGATGCTCGCAACCTGTTTTCCCATTTGTCCTCAGTACATCGCCTTGCCCACTACGTACTAACCACAGTCAAAAGGGAAATAACCAGGTAGTTTCTGGCCATCTCGATATGGGTGTTCCAGCAAGGAGGCGGAGTGAAAACTGTCATCAAATCGAAACTGACCTCGATGCAGTGTGGCGCATGCCGACATTGGAAGTCTATAAGCAAGGTTCAAAACGACCCTCGCGGCTACTGCTATAAGGGTGCCTCGCCGGAATCCAGAGGGCGCTATAGCCTCGGTTGCCATAACACCATCCTCTTATCCGAATCACTCATCGATCAGGATAGTTACCCGCACTATATTCCAGTGGTTTCTGAAGCAGATAACAACACCCAGGCTGCGGACGACACGCTTCCTGATAAAAGCCAGGAATAGCGGTGAAGAGTCCTACCGTTCAGCCGTGAGAATGGCCATGGGCATGGCCATCATCTGGATGCGTATGGTTATGATCACCCGGTCCCGTCGGCATCGCCTCACCAGTCGTTGTCATGGTCAGTTTTCCATGCTTAACACCACGCACACTGACCAGTTTATCAGCCAGTGCCTGCAGCAGTTGCGCTTTACCCTTTAGCACCAGCACTTCGAGGCAGTTGTTGTGGTCAAGATGGACATGCAGCACCGAACAGATCTCGCCGGTAAAAGAGTGCTGTAGATGGGTCAGTTTAGAAGAGAGGTCGCGCGTGTGATGATCATAGACCATCGTGAAGGTGCCCACCGTTTCTGCGTCGGCCTCCCACTCCTGCTCTACCATGTGGTCACGAATCAGGTCGCGGATCGCTTCAGAACGGTTTTTGTACCCCTTACGACCAATCAGCTCATCAAACTTATCCAGCAGATTGTTATCAATCGAGACCCCAAACCTTACTAACTCTGACATATTGCATACCTCTTAACGCGATATTACGGCACTCAGCAGACGACACCATCACATCGATTGACTTTAGGGTGCTACATATTTAATATTTGTACCACGAAAATGGAGCACGGCCAATGAAATCATATCATATTAAAAATAAAGAGATTATTCCTGAACGCCGACTCCTGAAAGGGAGGTTCGTCGCCGCGATAACAGCCCTGTTGCTACTCTCCTCACCAGCTGCCTTTGCCCATAAACTCAACATTTTTGCCTATGCCGAAGGGAATGAGATCTTTGCCGAGGGCTATTTCACTGATGGAAAAAAGGCTAAAAATGGTGAGGTGACGGTGTTCGATGGTGACGGTAACGAGCTACTGCGTGGCACCACCGATCTGGATGGCCAGTTCACCTTCGCCATTCCAAAACAGAGTGACCTGCGCATCACCATTAATGCTGGAATGGGACATCAGGCAGCGTTTGTAGTGCGCAAAGAGGAGTTGAGTGATGAGAGCAGTGAAGCCATTATTAACACAGCCACTTCTGCTACTGAGAGCGCTGTGGAGAGTGGCGCAACAGAGACGAGTAGCACGCCAGTAGCCACCACCCCTGCTATCGATAACAACCAGCTTCGCAGTGAGATTGAACGCGCCGTCGGCAAGGCGATCAAACCGCTGATGCGAGAGCTATCTGCCTTGCGTGCGGAGAAGTCGCTCGCTGATATTATTGGCGGCATCGGCTTTATCTTTGGCCTGTTCGGCATCGCCATGTACTTTAAAGCGCGCAAGCAGTAGTGCTCACCCACCACCACGCACGCCAGAAAGCGCGAAGATTCAATCTTGCCTGTAATACGTCGATACCTTTTGTAACACCCATTAACCATTTGAGACCCAGATCATATGCATATCTCTGACGGGATCCTATCAGCGCCAGTCCTCACTGCCGGTTTTATCGGCACTGTCGCGCTCGCGGCCTACACCCTGCGCCAGCTGGATCTTGATGACATCCCCAAGGTGTCGGTGATTACCTCGGTCTTTTTTGTCGCCTCATTGATTCACGTACCGATCGGCCCCAGTAGCGTTCATCTCATTCTGGGAGGGCTCGTCGGCGTAGTGCTTGGTATGCGCGCTTTTCCCGCCATTATGCTCGGAATTATTTTGCAGACCATTCTCTTTGGTCACGGCGGCGTCACGGTGATTGGTGTTAACACCATGATGCTGGGTGGTGGTGGACTGGTCGCCTATGGGGTATGGCAGCTACGCCACCGCTTTAATTTCAGGAACAAAGAGATGATCTTCGGTGGCCTTGCTGGGGCAAGCGCGATTCTCTTCTCCGGCATTATCCTGGCACTTGCACTTGTGACCACTGGTGAAGAGTTTATCGCTACTGCCGGCTACACACTGATCGCCCATATTCCAGTGATCATCATTGAGGCGCTGGTCGTCGGCGCATGCGCCGCCTTTCTCGCAAAAGTTAAACCCGATGCGCTGGCAGGACAGCTACCAATGCCCACCGCTCCAGTAGTGGAGCCAACAACAGATAGCCGTAATGAGGAGCCCCCAAGGTGAGCACAAGCCAACGGGGCCACAACGGAATCGACCCTTATGCCACTTGATATTGACCGCTTTGCTAAACAGGCCTCTCCCCTACAGCGCTGGGATCCGCGCTTCAAGCTCTTCACTCTTGGCATCTTTGTCTTTAGTGTTGCGCTACTCAAAACGCTGCCAATCGCCTGCATCGCGCTCGCCCTGGCGATCTCGATTTTACGCTTAAGCAACCTGCCTTATGACTTTGTTGCCAGTAGCGTCAAATGGGTGATCTTTTTTCTGTTACCATTTTTTATCATCATGCCGCTCAGCTACCCAGGCGAGGCCGCCTTTTACATTATCGGGCTACCGTTTGCATGGGAAGGACTTCAGCTCGCAACGCTTATTTTCATCAAGGCCGTGGCGATCATCCTCACTACCTTTTCCATGTTTGGCACCTCACGCTTTGATGTCTCGATGATCGCACTGCAACACCTCAAGTGCCCCAAAATTCTGGTGCAGATGCTACTGTTCACTTACCGCTACACCTTTGTCTTTATCGAAGAGATGCGCCGCATGCAGGTTGCAATGCGCGCCCGTGGCTTTGTGATGAAGAGCGACCTCAACACCATGCAGGTGATGGGTAACTTTGTCGGTACGCTGCTAGTGCGTAGCTTCGAACGCTCAGAGCGTGTCTATAAAGCGATGCTTTCCAAGGGGTATCAGGGCGAGCTTCATAGCATGGTAAGGTTTAAATCTGAGCGGCAGGACTTTATCAAGTCAGCGCTTGTGCTCACCACTGCTATCATTATGCTCTCACTCGATTTTTCAGGGTTATTTTTACCTGCCAAACAGGGCTGGTTTTAACCGTTACCTTCAGGAGGCCTCGTGTCTAAAAACACGCCAGCAATCGAAACAAGTCAGCTATTTTTCACCTATCCCGATGGTCATGCTGTTCTGAAGAGCGTCACCTGCTCAATCAAGGCGGGTGAAAAGGTGGCGCTGATCGGCCCCAATGGCGCAGGTAAATCGACCTTCATGAGCCTGCTAAACGGTGTCGAGCTACCGACCAATGGGCAGGTCCATATCAACGGGACACGGGTGGAAAAAGCATCGCTAATCGAAATTCGGCGCAAGATCGGTATCGTGTTTCAGGATCCGGATGACCAGCTCTTCTGCCCAACCGTCTATGATGATGTCGCTTTTGGCCCCCTTAACCTCGGCCTCCCCCGCGATGAAGTCGATAAGCGCGTTCAGGAATCACTTGCACTGGTGGGGCTGGAAGGTTTTGATGAGCGCTCGTCATATCACCTCTCATTCGGTGAACGTAAACGCCTCGCGCTTGCCACGGTGCTGTCGTACCGCCCCGAGATTCTGGTCTTCGATGAACCATCAACCAATATGGACCCACTTAACCGCCGTAAGTTGATCAACTGGCTCAAGTCGTCAGACAAAACCATCCTGCTCTGCACACACGATCTGGACATTGCACTGGAGGTGTGTGATCGCTGTATTCTGCTAACCGATGGCAAGATCGTTGCAGACGATGCCGCCTCCAAAATCCTCCATAATCGCCAGCTACTGGAGGAGAACAACCTCGAGCTGCCGTTGGCACTGATGACACATGAACTGCTAAATAATATCCTGAAAAACCAGGATGATCTGGATGAAGACCACCGTTTTATCATCGGTAATTTTCTCCATGCCCATCGTCACGCACATGGAGCGGATGGCGAGGTTCATTTTCATGTCCACGCGCATGATGACCTCAACCCAACACAGACCCATCACGACCACGACCACGACCACGACCACCAACATGGTAGTGGCGAAAACAGGTAACAGTAGATATCACTGACTAACCTGTAGCTTTGTTACTGCACTTCAAAGCAGTCTAAGGGGTCAAATCTTGACTTAACATATTATACTCATCAATAACCCCGCCACCCTCTTGTATCAATAAATTCAACCGCCCTATCGTCTGCGATACTGTAGAATAATGCCCTACATTAAACACTTTCGCTATTTCTATTAATTTTGCCCCGCCCACTTCCTGGCACAATTTCATCGCAATCCATCGAGGAATATTCTTCTCCCCACTCCCTCGCTTTGCTACACAGATATCTTTCACCGATATATGGTAGCGATCTGCAACTGCACCTACAATTTCCAGAAGATCAACCGGGTGTTTCAGCCCTTTTTTATCAACCTCAATATCCA
>Ga0256830_1003360_pt1 | contig 10006 bp, 9 predicted proteins | sample 128326metaG_FD_190537 | JGI IMG/M metagenome (GOLD analysis project Ga0256830, IMG submission 190537) | Hydrothermal vent microbial communities from Lau Basin, Pacific Ocean - 128-326 | ecosystem: Environmental > Aquatic > Marine > Hydrothermal vents | place: Pacific Ocean: Lau Basin | collected...
CCACCGCCAGGGACAGCAGGCTGTAGGCCAGCACCGAGACCAGGATGTGCGCCTCCAGCCCCGGCGGCAGGCCCGCTGGCAGATAGTGGTGCTGGTCGCTGGCCAGGCGCAGGCCCAGGGCCAGGGCCGCCAGCGGCAGGACCAGGATGGCCAGGTTCTCCAGCGGCTGGCGCAGCGCCGCCACGAGCAGCATGAGTGCCACCAGCCAGCTCACCGCCGAGAGCATGGTGAAGAAGCTGAGGTCGAGGCCGGTTTCCCCGCGCAGGCCGTAGAACAGCACCACACCGTGCAGGGCCACTGCCACCAGGCCGGCGGCGAGCAGCGCGGTGCGGCGGGACAGCGCGGCCGGCGCCCGCCGGTTGAGGCGCGCCAACAGCAGCAAGGCCACGGCCAGGTACAGCACCATGGCGGCGGCACCGGCTATGACCATGGGCAACTCGTTGTCTGCGCTGGGGACATGGAGGCAGCAATCATCGCACGAGCACCGGCGGCGGGCCAGCGGGGGCGGGAGCGACTTGTGACTTTCGTATCATTCTGATTTACTTGGAAATGGCATTATAACGAAGCTTTGGTGACAGTGCGCAGAGGACAACACCTGGCCGCAGGTCGCCAGCGGACCGGCCGCTCGCGGAGCCCCCGGTACCCGGGCGGGCGAGGCCGGACGGACGGTTCATCGGGATGAAACTCAAGGTTCTGGGATGCAGCGGCGGCGTCGGCGTTGACCTGCGCACCACCACCCTGTTGCTGGACGACGACATCCTCATCGACGCCGGGACCGGCGTGGGGGACCTGTCCATCGACGAGATGGCGCGCCTGCGCCACATCTTCATCACCCACTCGCACCTGGATCACATCGCCAGCATCCCCCTGCTGGTGGACACCATTTTCGATCACATCGTCGAGCCCATCGTCATCCACGGCCAGCAGGTGACGCTGGACGCCCTGCGCAACCACGTGTTCAACAATGTCATCTGGCCCGATTTCGCGCGCCTGCCCAATCCGCGCCAGCCGGTGCTGCGCTACGAGCCCATGGCCCCGGGCGAGGTGTTCACCGACGGCGGCCGCGCCATCCACATGGTGGAGGTCAACCACATCGTGCCCGGGGTGGGCTACGTGGCCGAAAGCGGCTCGGGCGTGATGGCCTTCTCCGGCGACACCACCAGCAACGAAGGGTTCTGGGACCACCTCAACACCCTGCCGCGGCTGGACCTGCTGGTGGTGGAGTGCGCCTTCGCCAACAAGGACGCGGAACTGGCCCGCCGCGCCGGCCACTACTGTCCCGCCACCCTGGCCACGGACCTCGCCCGCCTGCGCCACCGGCCCGATATCTACATCAGCCACAACAAGCCCGGCGACGAGGACCTCATCTTCGGCGAGTGCACCGCGGCGGTGAACGGCCACAGCATACATCCCCTGCGCGGGGGCATGGAATTCCGGCTATAATGGCCGCACATTCCGTGGCGGGGCATCGCGTCCCCGCCGCCGGTTCACCATCTCCGGAGTCACCATGTTCGACGGCCTGACACGCCGGCTGGGCGACACCGTGCGCAAGCTGCGCGGGGTGGGCCGCCTCACCGACGACAACATCAGGGACACCCTGCGTGAGGTGCGCATGGCCCTGCTCGAGGCCGACGTGGCGGTGCCCGTGGTCAAGGACTTCATCGACCACGTCCGCAGCCGGGCCCTGGGCGAGGAGGTCCACCGCAGCCTGACCCCGGGGCAGGCCTTCATCAAGATCGTCCACGAGGAGCTGGTGCACCTCATGGGTGAGGCCAACGACGCCCTGCGGCTCAACACCGCCCCCCCGGCGGTGGTGCTCATGGCCGGGCTCCAGGGCTCGGGCAAGACCACCACCGCGGCCAAGCTGGCGCGCTACCTGAAGGAGCGTGAGCGCAGGTCGGTGATGCTGGTCTCGGCCGACGTCTACCGGCCCGCCGCCATCGACCAGCTTGCCACCCTCGCCCGCCAGGTGGGGGCGGACTTCATCCCCTCGGACGCCGGCGAGCAGCCCGCCGCCATCGCCGCCCGCGCCCTGAAGGAGGCCCGCGTGCGCCACGCCGACGTGCTCATCGTGGACACCGCCGGGCGCCTGCACATCGACCAGGAGATGATGGACGAGATCCGGGACCTGCACCGGGTGCTGGCGCCGGCCGAGACCCTGTTCGTGGTGGACGCCATGACCGGCCAGGACGCGGCCAACACCGCGCGGGCCTTCGGCGAGGCCCTGCCGCTCACCGGGGTGGTGCTCACCAAGGCCGACGGTGACGCCCGCGGCGGCGCCGCCCTGTCGGTGCGCCAGGTCACGGGGGCGCCCGTCAAGTTCCTGGGCACGGGCGAGAAGACCGATGCCCTGGAGCCCTTCCACCCCGACCGCATCGCCTCGCGCATCCTGGGCATGGGCGACGTGCTGTCCCTGGTGGAGGAGGTCACGCGCAAGGTGGACACGGCCGAGGCCGAGGCACTGGCGCGCAAGCTGAAGAAGGGCAAGGGGTTCGATCTGGAGGACTTCCGCGCCCAGCTCCGGCAGATGCAGAACATGGGCGGGCTGGCCGCCCTGCTGGACAAGCTGCCGGGGGCCGGGGTGCTGCCGCCGGGGGCCGCGGCCCGGGTGGACGACGGCCAGCTCCGGCGGCTGGAGGCCATCATCAACTCCATGACCCCGCAGGAACGGCGCCGGCCGGACATCATCAAGGGCTCGCGCAAGCGGCGCATCGCCGCCGGCTCCGGGACCCAGGTCCAGGACGTCAACCGCCTGCTCAAGCAGTTCACCCAGATGCAGAAGATGATGAAGAAGATGGGCAAGGGCGGCATGAAGAACATGCTCCGCGGCCTGGGCGGGCGCCTGCCCCCGGGGCTCGGCTGAGGCCGGGGCTTCACAGCGGGGCGGATTGGGGTAGAATAGCGCGTTTTCCGGGCCCGGGCGGTTCCGGGTCCAGGCGACGGTTTCAGGAACACAGGCAGGATATGGTCACCATTCGACTAGCACGCGGCGGCGCCAAGAAGCGCCCCTTCTACCACATCGTGGTCACCGACAGCCGCAACAAGCGCGACGGCCGCTACATCGAGCGCGTGGGCTTCTTCAATCCCATCGCCAGCGGCAACGACCCCCGGCTCAGCATCCAGCGCGAGCGGGTGGACTACTGGCTGTCCCAGGGCGCCCGCACCAGCGAGCGCGTGGCCAAGCTGCTCAAGGAAGCGGCCGGCTGAACCCTCCATGGCCCGCCGCCGCGAGCCCGAGGGCCTCGTGGAGCTGGGCCGCATCACCGGTGTCTGGGGCGTGCGCGGCTGGGTCCGCGTCCAGTCCCACACCGAGCCCCGCACCAACATCCTCGGCTACCGGCCCTGGCATCTGTGCCGCGACGGCCACTGCCGCCCGGTGGAGCTGGCCGGCGGCCGGGCCCAGGGCAAGGGCATCGTCGCCCACCTGGCGGGGGTGGACGACCGCGACGCGGCCGCCGCCCTCGTGGGGGCCACCGTCTGCGTGCCCCGCTCGGCCCTGCCCGAACCGGCCCCGGGCGAGTACTACTGGACCGACCTCGAGGACCTGGACGTGGTCAACCGTGCCGGGGTGCGCCTGGGGCGGGTGGTGCGGGTCATGGCCACCGGCGCCAACGATGTCCTGGTGGTGGCGGACGGGACCACCGAGCGGCTCATTCCCTTCGTCCAGGGCCGGGTGATCCGGGCCGTGGACCTGGAGGCCGGTCGCATCGTCGTGGACTGGGAGCCGGACTGGTAAGATGGCCGGGACCGGGCCGGCGGCCGGCCCCGGCAGGGACTGGGGACTGGCGGCTGGCCGCTGGGACGAAACCCGGTACCCAGCACCCAGAACCCAGCACCCCCAATGCACTTTCAGATCGTCACGCTGTTTCCGGAGATGTTCGCCGCGGTGACCGATTACGGGGTCACCGGGCGCGCGGTGCGCGGGGGCCTGGCCCGGGTGGCGTGCACCAACCCCCGCGACTTCACCGAGGACGCCCACCGCACCGTGGACGACCGTCCCTACGGCGGCGGGCCCGGCATGGTGATGATGGCCGAGCCCCTGGCCCGGGCCCTGGCCGCGGCCCGGGCCGCGGCACCGGCGGGCGCCCCCGTGATCTACCTGAGCCCCCAGGGCCGGCGCCTGGACCAGGCCGGCCTGGCGGAGCTGTCGCGCCATCCCGGCCTCGTCCTGCTGTGCGGGCGCTACGAGGGGGTGGACGAGCGCCTGCTGGAGGCCGAGGTGGACCAGGAGTGGTCCATCGGCGACTACGTGCTCTCCGGCGGCGAGCTGGCGGCCATGGTGCTGGTGGACGGTCTCATCCGCCTCATCCCCGGGGCCCTGGGGCACGAGGACTCGGCCGCCGGCGACTCCTTCGCCGCGGGCCTGCTGGACTGTCCCCACTACACCCGGCCCGAGGTCTGGCGCGGGCGCCGCGTGCCGGAGGTGCTGCTGTCCGGCGACCACGCCGCCATCGCCCGCTGGCGCCTGCAGCAGGCCCTGGGCCGCACCTGGCTGCGCCGGCCCGAGCTGCTGGCGGCGCTGGAGCTCACCCCGGAGCAGGAAGCGCTGCTGGAAGAATTCATCCGCGAGCATGAAAACAGCTGAATTTCCCGCTATAATGCGCGCCCCCGATGGAGGTCATCCAGCCATGAGCAACATCATCGATCAACTGGAAGCGGAACAGCTGAAGAAGGACGTGCCGGAGTTCGGCCCCGGCGACACCGTCGTGGTGCAGGTCAAGGTGAAGGAGGGCAACCGCGAGCGCCTGCAGGCCTTCGAGGGCGTGGTCATCGCCAAGCGCAACCGCGGCCTCAACTCGTCCTTCACCGTGCGCAAGATCTCCCACGGCGAGGGCGTGGAGCGCGTGTTCCAGACCCACAGCCCCCTTATCGCCTCCATCCAGGTGAAGCGCCGCGGCGACGTGCGCCGGGCCAAGCTGTACTACCTGCGCGGCCGCCAGGGCAAGGCCGCCCGCATCAAGGAAAAGCTCTGACCGGCAGGCCCGGGTGGCCCTTGCGCCGCGCGGGTCCATGGGGTCTGATACGGCGGGTGGCGCCAGGGGCGCCGCCCGCTTTTCGATCATGACGCCCGCATACCGCACAGCCCTGCTGCTCCTGTGCCTGCTCCCGGCCGCGGCCGGTGCCGACCTGGCCGAGGTGCGCGCCCTGGCCGCCGCCGGCACCCCGGGCCTGGCCCTGCGGGTGCTGGAGCGCGACCAGCCCGCCGCCGCCGCCGACGCCGAAGCCTGGATGGAATGGGAGCGGGAGCGGGCGGCCATCCTCGCCGCCGCCGATCGCTGGGCCGACCTCGCCGCCCGCCTGGAGCACCTGCCCGGGGGATTGCCGCCGGCGTTCGTGCGCTGGGCCCGCACCCGCCGCGCCGAGGCCCTGGTGAAGCAGGGGCGCGGCGAGGCCGCCCGCGCCGTGCTGCGCCGGCTCCTCTGGGGCGGGGCACCGGAGGCCGGGGACGGGACCGCCCTGCGGGGCTGGCGTCGGCTGGTGATCGAAAGCTACCTGGCCGAGGGCCGCATGGAGGACGCCCGCACGGCCATGGTCCGGTTCCGCCTGGACTATGGCGAGGGCGAGCTGGCCGACGTGCTGCTGCGGGCCCGCATCCTGCTCATGGGAGGGCGCGCCGCGGAGGCCGCACGCCTGCTGGCGCCCCGGGCCAAGGTTCCCGAGGCGGGCATGCTCCACCTGCTGGCCCAGCTCCGCTCGGGCCAGCGTCCCGCGAAGCGGGTGCTGCAGGCGGCCCTGCGGCAGATGCGGGGCAAGTGGGCGAAAAAAGGCCTGCTCACCGGGCTGTGGGCGGTGGCGGCGGAGGCCGCCCTGGAGGCCGGCGACCGCGCCACCGCCGCCCGGGCCCTGGAACAGGTGCTGGTACATGCCCGCGCCCACCCTCTCCCCGCGGGCCTGTTCGCCTTCAATGCCGATTCCCTGTGGAACGCCTACCTGGACTATGCCCGTCACCTGGGCAACCGGGCGCAGTACCTCATCGGTGACGATGCCGTGTGGCTGAAGGCGGCGGCGGAGGCGGCGGAGCGCACGCCGGTGCGGGCCCGCTCCCTCTACGCCATGGTGATCCGCCGGGGCCAGGACTCGGAGGCCCGCGAGCAGGCGGCGGCGGGCTTCCTCGCCACCCTCGACAAGGAGCGCGGCGAGCGCCGCCTCCTGTGGCCCCTGTTCATGGAGAGCCGGCACTACCCGTCGCCCGGGCAGGTGCCGCTGGCGGTGCGCCACGCCCTGGTGGACGACGCCCTGGCCCGCTCCCGCATCGAGCAGGCCTCGCGCATCATGGCCACCACCCGCGAGCCGCCGCCCGGCGCCGACCGCTTCATGTGGCACCTGCGCCGGGCCCGGATCCTGGTCATGGGGGGCCAGCCCGGGGCCGGGGCCCAGGCGCTGGCGGCCCTGCTGGACGAGGCCGGCGAGCGCCCGCGGGAGGCGCTGGACAAGCTCATGCAGGTGGTGTTCGACCTCCAGGCGGTGGGGGCGCACGAGGAGGCCGTGGCGGTGCTGGAGAAGGTCCTGGCCCGGACCGGCGACGAGGCACTCAAGCGCGAGGTTTACTACTGGATGGCCGATTCCCGCCGCGCCCAGGGCCGCTTCGACGAGGCCGCCCGCCTGTACCTGCGCTCGGCCATGCTGCCGGATCCCAGGGCCGCCGACCCCTGGGGCCAGACCGCGCGCTACCAGGCCGCCGGCGCCCTGGCCCGGGCCGGCCTGGTGGAGGACGCCCGCACCCTGCTCAAGGCCCTGCTGCGCAGCACCGAGGACCCGGCCCGCCGGGCGGTGCTGCGCCGGGACCTCCAGCGGCTGCTCCTGGTGCGGGAGCGGCCGGAGGCGCCTGCGGCCCCCGCGCCATCCCCGCCGGAGGCACGGGCGGGGGGGCCATGAGCCGGCGCGCGCAGGCGGTCATCGACACCCCGCTGGGGCGGCTGCGGCTGGCGGCCGAGGACGGCGCCCTGGTGGCGGTGGATTTCACCCGCGCCGCACCGGTGCCGCCACGGGACGCCGTCACCCGCGAGGCGGCGCGGCAGATCCGGGAGTATTTCGCCGGCCGCCGGCGGCAATTCGCCCTGCCCCTGGCCCCGGCGGGGACCGCGTTCCAGCGCCGGGTCTGGCGCGCGCTGGCGGCCATTCCCTTCGGCCGCACTCTCACCTACGGCGAGCTGGCGCGGCGCCTCGGCACCTCGCCCCGCGCCGTGGGCGGCGCCTGCCGCGCCAATCCCCTGCCGCTGGTGGTGCCCTGCCACCGGGTGGTGGCGGTCTCCGGTCCCGGCGGCTATGCCGGACACACCCGCGGCCCGGTGGCCGCACGCAAGCGGGCCCTGCTGCGCCACGAGGGGGCCACTCCGTGAGCGGCGGTGGAGATACCGCACTCATCGAGGCCTGGCTCGACGGCCTGTGGGCCGAGCGCGGCCTGGCGCGCAACACCCTGGCCGCCTACGGCGCCGACCTGCGCGGGTTCGCCCGGTGGCTGCGGGACCGCGGTCTGGACCTGGGACGGGCCGGCACGGCCCAGGTCCAGGACTACCTTGCCGAGCGCGCCCGCACCCGGGCCAGCCCGCGCTCCAGCGCGCGGCTCCTGTCCAGCCTGCGCAGCTTCTACCGCTTCCACCTGCGCAACGGCACCCTGGGCGCCGATCCCACCGCCCTCATCCAGGCGCCGCGCCTGGGCCGCCCCCTGCCCAAGACCCTGTCCGAGTCCGAGGTGGAGGCCCTGCTGGGCGCGCCGGACACGGACACCCCGCTGGGCCTGCGCGACCGCACCATGCTGGAGGTGCTCTACGCCACCGGCATGCGGGTGAGCGAACTCACCGGCCTGCGCATGAGCCAGCTCAACCTGCGCCAGGGATGGGTGCGCATCACCGGCAAGGGGAACAAGGAGCGCCTCATCCCCCTGGGGGAGGAGGCCGGCCACTGGCTGGAGCGCTTCCTGCGCCGGGCGCGCGGCACCATCCTCGCGGCGCGGCCCTGCGAGCACGTCTTTCCCACCGCCCGCGGCGGTCCCATGACCCGCCAGGGGTTCTGGAAGATCATCAAGCGCCATGCCGCCGCGGCCGGCATCCGCCAGCCCATCTCCCCCCACACCCTGCGCCACGCCTTCGCCACCCACCTGCTCAACCACGGCGCCGACCTGCGCGCGGTGCAGATGCTGCTGGGCCACGCCGACCTGTCCACCACCCAGATCTACACCCACGTGGCCCGCGCCCGCCTGCAGGCCCTGCACGCCCGCCATCATCCACGGGGGTGAGAACTGCGGCACGGCGGCTTGCTGCACTTGCGTGGAATTGCCTTGTACCTCAGTCGGTTGCTGGGCACCCGAAGCTTGCCCCGATCTCCCCCGGCACCTTGCCGAATCGTTCCGGTGGCGTCGGGCACGGACCGCCGCTAAATGTTTCCATTCCCTGCCCGATACATTGGGCGAGTGTGGCGTGACCGTGGGGTCACGACCTTCCTGCAGCCGTCAGATTCCCGTCCCGATACCCGACGGACGACAGGACCCGCCTGCTGCGGCAGGGTGGCGGATCCCGTGCCGAGTCGCGCGCGAGGCAGGCAAGAAGGTCCATCCGCGGATGAACGTGAACCAGTCAACATCGGGACGGGAGACGACATGAATCTGAAGCAATTCAGGGATTGGCGCATCGCCACCAGGCTGTACGCCGTCATCGGGCTGTTGCTGGCCATGATGCTGGCGTTGGGGCTGTTCGGGCTGCAGCGGGGCGGGGCCATCAACCAGCGGGTGGTGGATCTCTACCAGCGCGAACTCCTGCCGCTGGAGACGGTGGACAACATGAAGATGGAGTTCTACCGCATCCGTGACCGCGTGGCCCGGCATCTCATGGAGCGGGACAACCGCGGGCGGCTGGAACGGGAGATCACCGCCCATGCGGAAACCCTGGGCCGGGAGCAGGCGCGGTTCCGGGACAGAGGGGTGGACCCGGAGGAGTCCCGCCTGCTGGAGGAGTTCGCCGCCGCCTGGAAGACCTACCTGGGACTGGTGGAGGGGCGGATCCTGCCGCTCAGCCGCGGGGATCGGACCGGCGAGGCGCGCACATTGATGTACGGTCCGGCGCAACACGCGTTCGCCCGGGCCCGGGAGGCCCTCAACGGCATCGCCCGGTTCCAGATCGAGCGCGCGCGGGCGCGCTATGAACAGGCGCAGGCCGACTATACGGGGATGCGCAATCTCACCATCGCCATCGTGGTCACCGGGCTGCTGCTGGCGGCCCTGCTGGGCTGGCGCCTGGCGCGCAGCATCACCCGTCCGCTGGTGGAGGTCCGAGACGTGCTGCGCCACGTGGACCAGGGCGATCTCACCCGCCAGGTGGCATACCGTTCCGACGACGAGTTCGGCCAGATGGCCAACGATCTCAACAATGCCATCGCCGCCCAGCGCCAGATGATCGCCCACGTCCGCGGCACCGTGGACCAGCTCGCCGCCGCGGGCGAGGAAATGGCCACCATCACCGAGCAGACCACGCGCACGGTGAGCGATCAGCGCGGCGAGACCGAGCAGGTGGCCACCGCCATGAACGAGATGACCGCGACGGTACAGAACGTGGCCGCCAGCATTGCGGAGACCGCCAAATCGGCACGGGAGGCCAGCAGGCACACCGGGGAAGGTGCCCAGGTGGTCCAGCAGGCGGTGGAGGAGATCAACAGCCTGGCGCAACAGATCGAGACCTCGGCCCGCACCATCGACGAAGTGGAACAGCACAGCGAAACCATCAGCGCCGTGCTGGAGGTGATCCGCGGCGTGGCCGAGCAGACCAACCTGCTGGCGCTCAACGCCGCCATCGAGGCTGCGCGTGCCGGCGACCAGGGCCGAGGCTTCGCCGTGGTGGCCGACGAGGTGCGGACCCTGGCCGGGCGCACCCAGCAGTCCACGGAAGAGATCAACGACATGATCGACAAGCTCCAGTCCTGCTCGCGGCGGGCGGTGGAGGTCATGCAGCAGAGCCTGGAGCAGTCACGCTCGGCGGTGGACCTGGCCGCCCGCTCCGGCCAGGCGCTGGACACC
>Ga0256830_1003361_pt1 | contig 10006 bp, 12 predicted proteins | sample 128326metaG_FD_190537 | JGI IMG/M metagenome (GOLD analysis project Ga0256830, IMG submission 190537) | Hydrothermal vent microbial communities from Lau Basin, Pacific Ocean - 128-326 | ecosystem: Environmental > Aquatic > Marine > Hydrothermal vents | place: Pacific Ocean: Lau Basin | collected...
GAGAAGCGCTTGATGAGGACCGGCTCCTCGGCCTGCAGGAAGACCACCGTCACCTCGAGGCCCCGCTCGCGCAGGTGCGCGACGCGCTCGGGCACGCGCGCGAGGTCCGCGGCGCGCGCGCGCGCGTCCACCGCCACCGCCGCGCCCTCCCCCCAGGCGGCCTCGCCGCCGGCGAGCAGCTCCTCCGCGAAGGGCTCGAGCAGCGCCAGCGGCAGGTTGTCGACGCAGTAGTAGCCGACGTCCTCGAGCGTGTGGAGGGCGACGCTCTTGCCTGCGCCCGAGAGGCCGCTCAGGACGACCAGCCTCATGCACCTTCCCCGTGCCGCTCCTGCTCCTCGATGGCGCGGCGCTGACGCGCGGCGAAGGCCTTGGCCGCGTCATAACCCTCGCTGCGCAGGATCTGGTCCTGCACCGCCGCCTCGACGAGCACGGCGATGTTGCGCCCGGGCGCCACCGGGATGGTGATCTCGGGCACCTGCACCCCGAGGATGCGCCGCGTGCGGCGGCTGCTCTCGAGGCGCCCCGCGGCCTGCACGCGCGGGTCGTCGAGGGCGGCCAGGCGCACGATGAGGCGCAGGTACTTGGTGCGCTTGATGGCACGGTCGCCGTACATGGCGCGGATGTTGAGCACCCCGAGACCGCGCACCTCGAGGAAGTCGCGCAGCACCTCGGGGCAGGTGCCGCTCAGCACGTCGGGGGCCACGCGCGCGAACTCCGGGGCGTCGTCGGCGATCAGGCGGTGGCCGCGCGTGATGAGCTCGAGCGCCAGCTCGCTCTTGCCCACCGCCGCCTCGCCGGTGATGAGCACGCCGATGCCCATCACCTCCATGAAGACCCCGTGCAGGGTCACCTTCTTCGACAGCAGGTGGGAGAGGTAGTAGCGCAGGTTGCCGACGAGCTGCTGCGCCGCGAGGCGCGAGCCGAGCAGGGGCGTGCCGTGGCGCTCGGCCGCCTCGACCATGTCCGAAGGCGGCTGCTCGCCGTCGGCGAGTATGACCACGGCGGCGGCCTCGCCGAAGAGTCTGCCTACGGCGTCGGCGCGCGAGTTGCGCCCAAGGCTCGCGAGATAGCGCAGCTCGCGCGTGCCGAGGATCTGGATGCGGCTGGGGCTGATGAAGTTGAGGGGGCCCACCAGGAGGGCCGCTGACTCGAGGTCGCCTTCGACACCGATGGGGCGTTCCTCGCCGGCGCGGCCAGCGAGCCAGCGCAGGCCCAGCCGGCGGCGCAGGGCCGAGTAGAGGCCGCCGGCGGTGAGCGGTGCGGTCATGGGCCGGGGGCGCGCTCGCCCTTCCAGTGCGTGAGCAGCTCCAGGGCTCGCTCGCTGGTGCAGGATGCGCGCAGCTCGCGGCACAGCTCCGGGTCGCTGAACATGCGCGCCAGTGCGGCGAGCAGCGCCAGGTGCTCGTCGGTGTGGTGCTCGGGGACGAGCAGCGCGAAGAGCAGGTCCACCGGACGCTCGTCGGCGGCGTCGAAGTCGATACCCTCGTCGAGCTTGACGAAAGCGCCGACGGCGCGCTGGGCGCCGCGCATGCGCGCGTGGGGGATGGCTACGCCGTGGCCGAGGCCCGTGCTGCCGAGACGCTCGCGCCCGATCAGGCTCTCGAAGACAGCGCTCTGCGAGAGCGCCGGATCGGCCGAGGCGAGCAGGTCCGCCAGCAGCTCGAGCGCACGCTTCTTGCTGGAGACGTGCAGGTTGCAGGCGATGCGCTCGGGCGCCAGCAGGCCGGCGAGGGGTGAGGCGCCTTCCTGGGGCTCGGGTTCAGGCGCGCCGCTCATGGAGCTTGCCCTTGAGCCTGGAAAGCTGGCGGTCGAGCCGGTCCACCATGCCGTCGATGGCCGCGTACATGTCCTCCTCGACGGCGTCTGCATGAACGTCGTGGCCGGCGGCGTGCAGGGTCGCCTCCGCCTTGTGGCGCAGCTTCTCGACGCTGAGGACGACATGCACGTGCCCCTGCGGCGCGTGGTGTCGGTCGATGCGCGCCAGCTTCTCGTGCACGTATTCGCGCAGGGCGGGCGTGATGTCGACGTGATGTCCCGTGAGCTCTATCTGCATGGGATCGGTCTCCTCAGACCAGGCGTCTGCGTTCGTTCGATGGCGGGATGGCCATGGCCTCGCGGTACTTGGCGACGGTGCGCCGCGCGACGTTGATGCCCTCGCGCTCGTGCAGGATCTGGGCGATCTTGCTGTCGCTCAGCGGCTTGCGGGGATCCTCGGCGGCGATCAGCTTGCGGATCATGGCACGGATGGCCGTGGCCGAGCATTCGCCGCCGTCGGTCGTGCCCACATGGCTCGAGAAGAAGTACTTGAACTCGTAGATGCCGCGGGGGGTGTGCATGTACTTCTGGGTCGTCACCCGCGAGATGGTCGACTCGTGCATGCCCACTGCCTCGGCGACGTCGCGCAGCACCATGGGCTTCATCGCCTCCTCGCCATATTCGAGGAAGGCGCGCTGGCGCTCGACGATGCAGGTGGCGACCTTGAGCAGGGTCTCGTTGCGGCTCTGCAGGCTCTTGAGGAACCAGCGCGCCTCCTGCAGGTGCGAGCGCAGGTAGGCGTTCTCCTCGCTCGAGTCGGCGCGCCGCACGAGCGCGGCGTACTGGGGGTTGATGCGCAGCCGTGGCAGGGCCTCCGGGTTGAGCTCCACGCGCCAGACGCCACGCTGCTTGCGCACGAAGACGTCGGGGATCACGTACTCGGGTTCGGGGCCCGGCAGGGCCGAGCCGGGACGCGGGTTGAGGGTGCGGATCAGGCCCACCACCGCGCGCAGGGCCTGCTCGTCGAGGCGCAGGCGGCGGCGGAGCTGGGTGTAGTCGTGGGCGGCGAGGAGCTCGAGGTGCTCGCCCACCAGGCGCATGGCCTCCTCGCGCCAGGGGGTGTCCTCCGGCAGCTGGGCGAGCTGGACCAGCAGGCACTCGCGCAGGTCGCGCGCGCCTACCCCCACCGGGTCGAAGCGCTGGATGCGGTGCAGCACGGCTTCGACCTCGGCGAGCTCGACCTGGAGCTCGGGGGCGAGCCCCTGGTGGATCTCCTCCAGCGGCACGCTCAGATAACCGTCGTCGTCGATGGCGTCGATGATGGCGAGCGCGATGGCGGTGTCGGTCTCGCTGAAGGGGGTGAGGTTGAGTTGCCAGAGCAGGTGCTCGCGCAGGCTTTCGGTGGCGGTGCCGCGCGGCTCGAGGCCCTCGCGTTCCTCGCCGTCGGCGCCCCCGGCGGCGGGTAGCCAGGCGTTGTCGTAGACGTCCTCCCAGGCGCTGTCGACCGGGAGCTCCTCGGGAATGGCCTGCTCCTGGGCGTCCGACTGCGGCAGCTCGGCCAGTGCCTCGGAGGCCGGTTCGTCCGCTGCGGCCAGGGTGGCAGGCTCCTCGACGGAGACCTCGCCGACGGGGTCGGCGGCGGCTTCGGGACCGTCGGCGCCGCTGCCCTCGTCCTCGCCGTCCTCCAGGGCCTCGAGCATGGGATTGGACTCGAGCGCCTGCTGGATCTCGATCTGCAGCTCCACGGTGGACAGCTGCAGCAGGCGGATGGCCTGCTGCAGCTGGGGCGTCATGGTGAGCTGTTGCCCCAGCCGCAGCTGCAAGGACTGCTTCATGGCCGCCACGTGCGGATCCCGATCGGGCACGGCGGTCGCGGGACGGCCCGCGCCGGCATGGTGCTTCCCTCGGACGGGCGCGCACCGGCCGCCGGCGCCCCGCGGGCGCCGGGCGCACGCCGTCGCGCGCGTCCCCCGTGACCGATTCTACTGAAAACTCTGATCAATCCGCTACGCGGATTGATCAGCGCTGAAGCGCTTCGCGGCCATCTTGAGTTCTCCTTGGATCGTCATGCACTTCCATGTGCATGGGCCCTTCCGCGGCCGTCCCTGGCCGCGGGGAAGCCCTGAAAAATCAAATTTTTCAGGGCTTCCTAATATTTCCCGGGGCCAGGCAGGGAAGCGCGTCGCACCCGAGGCCCTCAGAGCCGGAAATGCTCTCCCAGGTAGGCCTCGCGCACGCGGGGGTCGGCCACGAGCCCCTCGGGCTCGCCCTCGGCCAGGACGCTTCCCTCGCTCAGGATGTAGGCGCGTGCGCAGATGCGCAGGGTCTCGCGCACGTTGTGGTCGGTCACCAGCACGCCGATGCCGCGTTCGGTGAGGTGGGCGATGAGGCGCTGGATGTCGATCACGGAGAGCGGGTCGACACCGGCGAAGGGCTCGTCGAGGAGCATGTAGCGCGGCTCGGCGGCCAGCGCGCGGGCGATCTCGACCCGCCGGCGCTCGCCGCCGGACAGCGCCAGCCCGGGGCTGTCGGCGAGGTGGCCGATCTGGAGCTCGTGCAGCAGCTCCTCGGCGCGCTCGCGGCGTGCCGTCCCGTCGAGGCCCGGGCGCAGCTCGAGCACGGCGAGGACGTTCTCGAGCACGGTGAGGCGCCGGAAGACTGAGGGCTCCTGCGGCAGATAGCCGATGCCGGCGCGCGCGCGCCGGTGCAGCGGCTCGCGGGTGATGTCGCGCCCGTCGAGCAGCACGCGTCCGGCATCCGGGCGCTCGAGGCCCACGATCATGTAGAAGCAGGTGGTCTTGCCGGCGCCGTTGGGGCCGAGCAGGCCGACGACCTCCCCCGGGCGCACCTCGAGGCCGACGCCGTCGACCACCGTGCGCCCGCGGTAGCGCTTGACCAGGCCCTCGGCGCGCAGGGCCTGCCCCGCCGCGGCGCTCACCGCGCCTCCCCGTCCTCGCCGCGCCGCGGCTCGATGGTCACCCGCACGCGCCCGCCGCCGTGCGCCCTGGGCTCGGCGCGCACCACCTCGCGCGCGAGGTCGTAGGCGATGTGCTCGCTGCGGAAGACGTTGGGGCCCTGGCGCAGGACGGCGGCGCCCGTGAGCACCAGCTCCTCGCGTTGGGGGAGGTACTCGATGTGACGCGCCTCGCACTCGACGGGGCGATCGCCGGGCGAGGCCGGCGCACGGCGGCAGGTGGCAGGCTCGCCCGTGACCACCGCGCGCGTCAGCCGCCCTTCGGCGTCGATATGGGCGGTGAGGCGGTCTCCGCGCGCTTCCAGCCCGCCCTGACGGATCCGCACCCTGCCGGTGTACACGGCAAGGCCGCGCCGCTCATCGAGCTCGGCGCGGTCGGCCTCCACCTCCACCGGCTCGCGCGCCGGCGGTGCGGCGGCGAAGGCACCGGCGGCGGCGAGAGCGAGGAGCAGGGCGGCGCTAGCCCTGCGGTTCATGGCGGCTTCTGACATGGTTGAGCAGCTCGAGGCGCTCGCGCGCGAGCCAGGCACGCAGCCCCACGGCCTCGGTCTCCATGCGTGGCGCCGTGAGGCGGACGGGAAGATCGGTCTCGGCGTAGTCGCGCTCGGGATAGGCGACGAGGCGCTCGGTCTCGATGCGGAGCGGCCGCCCGCCGGCCACCCGCCGGGCGCGCACCCTGCGCTCGAGCACCAGGCGTCCTTCCCCCTCGGCGAGGGCGGCATCCGCGCGCACCTTCCACACCTCGCCGCTGCGGGTATGGAGTTCCAGGCGGGGGGACTCCATGCGGCTGCGGCCGTCCGCCCAGCCCTCGGCGCGTGCCGCCTCGAGGCGGTAGCGCAGGCGCCCGCGCTCGTCGTGGATCCGGGTCCTGAGGTCCTCGGCGTACCAGTCGCGCGGCGCGGCCGCGCCTGCCGGGCCGGCTTCCGGCGGCGGAGGCGTCCCGGCCTCGCGCAGGGCGAGGCTGGCGAGGACGGCGAGCGCCCCGAGCAGCGGCACCAGCAGCAGGCCAAGGCGGCGCCTCACGAGAGATACCTCGCGAGCATGCGCTCGAGGTCGCCGCGCGCCTCGAGGATCAGCTCGCACACGTCGCGCGCGGCGCCGCGCCCGCCGGGGCTTGGCGTCTGCCAGTGGGCGTGGCGCACCACCAGGGGATGGGCGTCCTGCACCGCGATCGCCAGGCCCACGCGCCGCATCACCGGCAGGTCCACCACGTCGTCGCCCACGTAGGCGCACTCGGCGGCCTGCAGGCCGAGGCGGGCGAGGAGGGTCTCGAAGGCGGGGAGCTTGTCGCGCTGGCCCTGGAAGACGTGCTCGATGCCGAGGCTGGCCATGCGGTGCTCGACCACGCGCGAGGTGCGTCCCGTGATCACGGCGAGCTCGACCCCCGCCTCCTGCAGCATCTTCATACCGTGGCCGTCGCGCGAGTGGAAGGCCTTGTACTCCTCGCCGCCGTCGCCGAGGAAGAGGCTGCCGTCGGTGAGCACGCCGTCGACGTCGAAGACGACGAGGCGGATGCGGGCGGCGCGCTCGAGGATCTCCTGCACGGCCTCTCCTCAGAGCACGCCCGCCCGCAGCAGGTCGTGCATGTTGAGGGCGCCGACCAGGCGCTCGCCGTCCTCGACCACCAGCAGGGCGTTGATCTTGTGCGCCTCCATGATCTGCAGGGCCTCTGCCGCGAGCAGGTCGGCGCCCACGGTCTTGCAGTTGCGGGTCATCACGGCCTCGATGGGCGTGGCGTGCACGTCCACCTCGCGGTCCAGGGCGCGGCGCAGGTCGCCGTCGGTGAAGATGCCAAGGACACGCTCCTCGCCGTCGACGATGGCGGTCATGCCGAGCCCCTTGCGCGTCATCTCCACGAGGGCGTCGCGCAGCAGCGTGCCTTCGCGCACCTTCGGCACCGCCTCGCCCGTGTGCATGAGGTCGCGGATGAGGAGCAGCAGGCGGCGGCCGAGGCGGCCCCCCGGGTGGGTGCGGGCGAAGTCCTCGGCGGTGAAGCCGCGCGCCTCGAGCAGCGCGATGGCGAGCGCGTCCCCCATGGCGAGGGTGGCGGTGGTGCTCGCCGTCGGCGCGAGCCCCAGCGGGCAGGCCTCCTGGGGCACGCTCACGTCGATGTGCACCGTGGCGGCGCGCGCCAGGGTGGAGGCCGGGTTGCCGGTCATAGCGATAAGGGGCACCCCGAGGCGCTTGATGAGCGGCAGGATGGTGAGGATCTCCTCGGTCTCGCCGGAGTTGGAGATGGCGAGCACCGCGTCCTTCGCGGTGATCATGCCGAGGTCGCCGTGGCTGGCCTCGCCGGGGTGGACGAAGAAGGCGGGGGTCCCGGTGCTCGCCAGCGTGGCGGCGATCTTGCCCCCGATGTGGCCCGACTTGCCCATGCCGAGCACCACCACCCGGCCCTCGCATTCGAGCATGTGGCGGCAGGCGCGGGCGAAGGCGCCGTCGATGCGCGACGCCAGCCCGGCCACGGCTTCGGCCTCGGTCTCGATGACGGCGCGGGCCAGGCGCAGCAGCTCGGGCTCGTTCACGGAGGCCGGGCGCGGAAGCTCAGGCGGCGGGCGTCTCGGGGTAGCCGAGGGCGGCGAGCTTCTCGGCGATGCGGCCGCGGTCGAGCCCGCCGCCGCGGACCGTGACGCGGCCCTCGTCGATGGAGACCTCCACCTCCTCGACGCCCGGCAGCTCCGCCAGGCCCTCGCGGATGGCGCTGACGCAGCCCTGGCAGCGCACGTTCTGCACCCGGAAGGTCTCGGTCTGCATCGTTCTCAGCTCCCCGCATACAACATGTAGTCGTAGGCCAGGAAGGCGGCGAGCAGCAGCGCCCCCTCCCAGCGCTGGATGCGCCCCTCGCCGCGAAAGCCGTAGGCCATCGCGAACAGCGCCAGGGTGAGCGCGATCATCACAGGGAAGTCGCGCGTCAGCACCTCCGGCGCGAAGGGCGCCGGCCGGATCAGCCCCGGCAGCGCGAGGACCGCCAGGAGATTGAACATATTTGACCCGATGACGTTGCCCACCGCAATGTCGTCCTCGCCCTTGAGGGCGCCGGCGAGCGAAGCCGCCAGCTCGGGCAGGCTCGTGCCGATCGCCACCACGGTCAGGCCGATGACGAGGTCGCTGACGCCGAGCGCCTCGGCGAGCCCCACCGCGCCCCAGACCAGGGCGCGCGAGCCGGCGAGCAGCCCGGCGAGGCCGAGCGCGAGCCACAGCAGGGCCCGCGGCGTCGGCATGGCCGCCGGGATCTCGGCGGCGAACTCGGCGGCGAGCGGGTCGCGCCGGTCGCGCCGCGCCAGCAGCAGCACGGCGTAGAGCAGCAGCCCCAGGCCGGCCAGGAGCAGGGCGCCGTCCGCGCGCCCCAGGTGGCCGTCGGCCATGAGCGCGAGGGCGGCGAGCGTCACGGCGAGGAGCACCGGCAGCTCGCGGCGCAGGGTCTGGGAGCGCACCCGCAGGGGCCGCACGAGGGCGGTCGCGCCGATGATGAGCGCGATGTTGGTGACATTCGAGCCGAGCGCGTTGCCGATCCCGAGGCCCGGGTTGCCCTGCCAGGCAGCGAGGCCCGAGACCAGCATCTCGGGCGCCGATGTGCCGAAGCCGACCACGGTGAGCCCGATCACCATCGGGGCCACGCCGAGGTTGCGGGCCAGCGCCGCCGCGCCCGTGACGAAGCGGTCGGCCCCCGCCACCAGGAGGACGAGCCCGCCTGCGACCGCGAGGAGATGGCCCCAGATCACCGGGACGCTCCGGGGCAGGGCACGGCCGGTTCGTGCGGCGGGCCGGCGGAGACAGGCCGCAGCCCGCGGTCGCCGCGGTGCGGGGCGTGAGGGGGCTGGTTTCGCTCTCCCATGGGTCCGGGCGTCTGGGGCCATGCGTGCCGTGGCCGGCCTGGCCGGCGGGCACGGCGCGGCCATGATACACGCGATCGCGCGGGCGCCTGCGCACGGCGCGTACAATTGGGCGCACCATGGCGACCCACGGCGTGGCGGGGACGGGAGAGGGGACGGCGGGCGGCGGCCGGCGGGTGCTGCCGCGCGTGGTGGTGGGGGCGGTCGGCTGGGAGCACCGTGCCTGGAGGGGCGAGCTCTATCCGGCGGATCTGCCGCCGGAGTGGCGCCTCGCCTGCTATGCCAACGAGTTCGAGGCGCTGTGGGTGCCGCCGGCCGCCTGGGGGGCGCGGCCCGCGGCGCGCGCGGCGCGCTGGGCCGGAGACCTGCCTGCCGGCTTCGACCTCGTGGTGGAGCTGCCGGAGGCCGCGCTCGCCGCGGGCGGGGCCGTCGACCGTCGGGCCTGGTGGCGCGCGCTCGAGGTGCTCGCGCCCTGGCTGCGTGCGGTCGTCGTGCCGCGCCCCCGGGACGCGGCGGAGGAGGCCGCCCGCGCGCGGCTGGCCCGCGACTGGCCGGTGCGCCACCTCGCGCCCGTGGAGGAGGCCGCCTCGGCGGGCGAGGTGTGGCGCCCCGGGGCCGCCGTGCCGGGCGGCTCGGCCCTCGGCCTCGTGCGGCTCGAGGGCCGGGAAGCCGCTCCGCGTGCCCTGCGCGCGCTCATCGAGGCCTTCCTCGCCCAGGTCCCGCCGGTGGAGGAGACGCACCTCTTCCTCGACGCCCCGGGCGGGGTGGCGGTGGACACGCTCGAGGCGGCCGAAACCATCTGCCGGCTCCTCGGGGCGGGCCGGGTTGACCGCCCGGCCGGGGGCGTCGACACTGGTCCGCCCCGCAGGGAAGCCCCCCCGTGAGCGAGCGCGGCGACAGGACCGGCGGACCCGGAGGCGATGTGCTGGTGCGCATCCGCGGTCTGCGCTTCCGCCGCGGCGAGCGCGTGATCTTCGACGGCGTCGACATGGACATCCGCCGCGGGGGGGTGACGGCCGTCATGGGCCCCAGCGGCACCGGCAAGACCACCCTGCTGCGCCTCATCGGCGGGCAGCTCCGGCCCGAGGCCGGCACCGTCGAGGTCGACGGCCAGGACGTGCACCGCCTGGGGCGACGCGCTCTCTACGCCCTGCGCCGGCGCATGGGGATGCTGTTCCAGAGCGGGGCGCTGCTCACCGACCTCGATGTCTTCGAGAACGTCGCCTTCCCGCTGCGCGAGCACACGCGCCTGCCCGAGCCCATGATCCGCGACCTGGTGCTGATGAAGCTCGAGGCGGTGGGGCTGCGCGGCGCCCGCCGGCTGATGCCGGCCGAGCTCTCGGGCGGCATGGCCCGGCGCGTGGCGCTCGCGCGCGCCATCGCCCTCGACCCGATGATGGTCATGTACGACGAGCCGTTCACGGGCCAGGATCCCATCTCCATG
>Ga0256830_1003362_pt1 | contig 10004 bp, 13 predicted proteins | sample 128326metaG_FD_190537 | JGI IMG/M metagenome (GOLD analysis project Ga0256830, IMG submission 190537) | Hydrothermal vent microbial communities from Lau Basin, Pacific Ocean - 128-326 | ecosystem: Environmental > Aquatic > Marine > Hydrothermal vents | place: Pacific Ocean: Lau Basin | collected...
TGGAAGAATTCGCGATACATGGCCATCTCGGCAGGCGTGGCAGGCCTTCCTGCGCCACGGCATTTTGGCCTTCTTCCCAGCATGCCGCCACGAGGCGGAAATGTCCAGACACCCCCGGAAACCCTGTCAGTGAACCGGAATGAGCGGTTTTCCCGGCCGTGGACCGTGCCGGCGCTCGCATGCGATGCGGCATTGGCCGCCGGCGCCTCATGGCACCAGCTCGATGTGGCCCTGCCGATCGCGCCACAGATGCACGGCGTCGTCGAAGGCGTCACCGTGGCCGAGATAGAAGGCGGTCCATTCCCCGGTGACGTAGTCGTAGCTGAGGGTCTGGAGCCGATAGTGCTCGCGCTCCAGATCGTGGGCCCGCAACCAGGCCTCGAACCGGGCCTGGGCTTCCCGGGGCGAGAGCCGCGGCTCGAGCAGGGGTTCGGCGGCCAGGCGGGTGGCCAGCAGCAGGCCGGCGAGCACGAGCCGCCACTTCATGCGCGATCCACCGCCCGCCCCACGGCATCCAGCACCAGCCGGCCCAGCACTTCGCCGAACAGGACATGCTTGCCGCAATAGCGCTGCACCGGCCCGCGGGGATCGCTGGCCACCAGCAGGGCATCGGTCCCGGTGCCGGTGGCCGGCAGGCCCGACACCGGACTGCGCAGATCCCGCGCGTGCAGCGCCGCGGTCTTGGCCTCGGTGATCATCATCAGGGCCTCGGCCATGGCCGCCGGGGTCAGGCTGGCGCTCGTCAGCAACTGGATGTTGATGGTCCCCGGCGGCGGTGCGCAGGCGTGCAGGCGGTGCTCGGCCCGATCACCGCTGCGGCGCAGGTTGGAAAGGCCGCAGGTGACGAGGACCGCGAGCGACACGTCGTGGACCGTCCCGCTGGCCACCCGCAGGGAAGCGAGGGAGGCGGCGGTCATCATGCCCACCACCGTGCCCGACCAGCCCTGCCGGCGGGCATGGCGCTGCAGGGTCGTCTCCGGCGGCTCATGCGGCGTCGCCTGGCCGTTCACCCGCAGGTTGAGCAGGTGCCGGGCCCGGCACCAGCCGCCGTTGAGCACGGCCGAACCCAGCACGTCGCGGGGCGTGTCGAAGGCCACATGCACGTGTTGTGCGGTGACCGTGAGCCGGGCGCCGGGGACGGGCTCGCAGCCGGTGGGCCCCGTTGCGCCGCTCGCGCTCAGCCTCACGGCTGCATGAAGCGGCGCAGCCGCTGCCGATGACGATGCCGGTTGCACTCGCTGCGCACCTCGCGCAGACAGCGGCTGCACAGACAGTCGTCGTAGCGCTCGGCGATCCAGGCGAGCTGGTCCTCGTCGAGCATCACCGTCTGGCACTGGCACAGCAGGATGGAGCCGGACTTGCACTCGAAAGGCTGCCGGCAACGGGGACAGTTTTTCTCTTCGTGGGCCGGCACGGGCTCAGACGCTCATTCGGCGAACTCCAGGCGCTCGGCATACTTCTCGAGGGCGGCCTTGGCGCAGTCCTCGTCGATGTCGCCACCGGGCGCGCCGCTGACGCCGATGGCGCCGACGCGGTACCCCCCGGCATCGATGGGCACGCCACCGCGCAGGATCATGATGCCGTCCACCTCGTTGAGCTGGGGCACGATGGCCTTGCGGTTGCGGGCGAAGGTGCCGGTATCCGTGCCCGACATGATCACCGCATTGGCCTTCTCCTCGGCAATCTGCAGCGTAAAGCGGGCGGCCAGGTCGTCGCGCAGCGCGGCCCGCAGGGTGGCGCTGCGATCCACCACCACCGCGGCCACCTGGTAGCCCTTTCTGCGGCAGGCCAGCACCGCCTCGCTGGCGATGTCCCGCGCCAGATCCATGCCGATGTTGCGCGTGCTGAAGACGTCCTCCCCCCGGGCAGCGCCCGCCAGGAGCATCAGCCCGGCGGCCAGCGCCACCCCTTTTCCTTTCCTCATCCTGCACCTCCTCGCGATGCGCCGGGAACCGGTCCCGCGCCAGTGAATCGAATAGTAGGCCATCCGGGCGCGCCGTGCACTTCCGGTCGGGGGCACCCGCAGCCGGTTTCAGTCTGGATTAAGCCGGAACCCCTAGATTCGACCACGGCACCGACGAGACGCTCGCCAAACGGAGACACCGCCATGCAAGACGAGATCCGGGTCTGGGACCCGTTCGTACGCCTGTTTCACTGGACGCTGGTGCTGGCCTTCTTCATCGCCTGGCTGACCGAGGACGATCTGCTGACCCTTCACGTGTGGGCCGGCTACACGGTGCTGGGCCTGGTGCTGGCGCGCATCGTCTGGGGGTTCACCGGCACCCGGCATGCCCGCTTCCGGGATTTCGTGCGCCCGTGGCCGGAGGTGGTCGGCTATCTGAAGCAGACCTTCGCCGGCCGGGCACCGCGCCATCTGGGCCACAATCCCGCCGGGGGCGCGATGATCGTGCTGATGCTGATCGTGTTGCTGCTGGTGAGCCTCACCGGCCTGGCCGTGTACGGCATCGAGGAGGCCGCCGGCCCCCTGGCCGGGCTTGCGGGCGCGCCCGAATGGCTGGAAGATGGGCTGGAGGAAGTCCACGAGTTTCTGGCCAACGCCATGCTGGCTCTGGTGGTGATCCACGTGGCCGGCGTCATCGTGGAGAGCCGGATCCATCACGAGAATCTGGTGCGGGCCATGTTCACCGGGCGCAAGCCGGCCAATCCGGTGCCCCATGACTGACTGCCGTTCCGGCTGGCTGGCCGGCCTGCTGTGCCTGGCCTGTGTCGCCACGGCGCGGGCCGACGATCACGAACGGATCCGCGAACTGGTCGAGGCCGGTCGGATTCTGCCGCTGGAACGGATCCTCGAGCAGGCCCGCCGGCGGCTTCCGGGGCGCGTTCTCGAAACGGAACTGGAAACCCGGCAGGGACGGTACGTGTACGAGATCGAGATCCTCGACCGCGACGGTCACGTCCGGGAACTGCTGTTCGACGCCCGGACCGGCGCCTTCCTGGCGGAGGAACCGGAGGACTGAAACGATGCGCCTGCTGCTCATCGAGGACGACACGGATCTGGCCAACCGCCTGCAGCGCTTCCTGCGCCGCGAGGGCTTTGCGGTGGACCGTTGCGCCAACGGCATCGATGGCGAGTTCCAGGGCCGCGAATATCCCTACGATGCCATCGTGCTGGATCTGGGCCTGCCCGACCGGCCCGGTCTCGAGGTGCTGGCCGGCTGGCGCCGGGACGGCGTCAGGACGCCGGTCCTGATCCTGACCGCGCGTGACACCTGGCAGCAGAAGGTGGAAGGCCTGCAACAGGGTGCCGACGACTATCTCACCAAACCCTTCCACGAAGCCGAGCTGCTGGCCCGTCTGCAGGCCCTGATCCGCCGCAGCACCGACACCCTCGCGCCCGTGCTCGCGGTCAACGGCCTGGAACTGGACGAGGAAACCCAGACGGTGCGCCGCGGGGACGAGAGCTGGCAACTGACGGCCACCGAATTCCGGCTGCTGCGCTATTTCATGTGCCATCCCGGGCGCATCCTGTCCAAGAGCCGCCTCACCGAACACGTCTACGAGATGGATGCCGACCGCGACAGCAACGTGATCGAGGTCTACGTGAACCGCCTGCGGCGCAAGCTGGGCAACGACGTCATCACCACCCGTCGCGGTCAGGGCTATGTGTTCGGGGAATTGCCGTGATCCGCAATTCCCTGCGCGCACGGCTGGGCCTCGGTCTGCTGTTCAGCCTGGTCATCCTGTTCACCGGCCTGTGGGTGATCGTCGATGTCTCGGTCCATCGCCTGCTCGAGGAACAGATGGCCGGCCGCCTCGCCCACGATGGCGAGAACCTGCTCGGCGGCCTGCGTTTCGACGGGCAGGGCCGGCCCGTACTCGACAAGCGGCGCATTCAGGGCATCTATCAGCAGCCCCTCTCCGGACACTATTTCCTGGTCGAAAGCGGTGACGTGCGGCTGCGCTCGCGCTCCCTGTGGGATGCGGATCTGCGCCTGCCGGCGCTGCCCGTGGGAGAAAGCCGGCAACTGCACGTAACCGGTCCGAAGGGCCAGCCCCTGCTGCTGTGGATCGGCGCCTTCCACAAGCAGGGACACGACGTGCGCATCGGGGTCGCCGAGGAACTGGCGGGCCTTGAGACCGGCATCCGCCGCTTCCACTGGCACCTGCTCGGCTGGGCGTCGGCCATGGCCCTGCTGTTGCTGCTGCTGCAGCAGTACATCGTGCATCGTTCCCTGCGCAGCGTGGCCATGGCCGCCCGGGAGGTGGCGCGCCTCGAACGCGGCGAACTCGCGGCCCTGCGCGAGGACGTGCCTGCCGAGATCCGGCCCCTGGTCCAGGCCATCAACGCGCTCCTCGAACGCCAGCGGCTGCGCCTGATTCGCTCGCGCGAAGCCCTCGGCAATCTCGCCCACGCCATCAAGACCCCCCTGACGCTGCTGATGCAGTTCGGCCGCGAACGGATCCCGGATCCCGCCGACCGCCGGCAGTTCGACGAGTACGGCCAGCGCATCCGCGAGCAACTGGACACGACCCTGCGCCGGGCCAGGCTCGCCGGCGACAGCCTGGGCACCCGCCGCTTTGACCTCGACGATGATCTGCCCGAACTGATCGACACCCTGCAGCGTCTCTACCCGGACCGGAACATCACCATCGACACCGAATTTCCGGCCGGCCTGACCCTCCCGCTGGAACAGCAGGACGGCATGGAACTGCTCGGCAACCTGCTGGACAATGCCTGGAAGTGGGCGCGCCAGCGCATCCGGCTCACCATCGAAACCGGCGACAACGATCTGCGGATCCGCATCGAGGACGACGGCCCCGGCATCACGCCCGAACAGCAGGCCTCCCTCCTGCGCCGTGGCCGTCGCCAGGACGAGAACCGCCCGGGCCATGGCATCGGCCTGTCGCTGGTCAGGGGGCTGGTCGAGGATTTCGGCGGCACCCTGCACCTGGCGACCTCGGCAGCGCTGGGCGGACTCCGGGTGGACGTGCACCTGCCGCAATCGCCTTTCGCCGCCGGCAACGACGCACCGGGCGACTGAATAACTGTTCCAAATTCCCGGACAGTTATGTGTCGATGGCCATGCCGGCGACGACTTGCAGCGCAGGCGTTTCTGAACTAATTTTCGTTCATCCCCTCGACAACCCCGCAGAACGAATCCCGTGTCACGCCTGGCCATCCGAACCATCGGCATCATCGCCCTCGGCGCGCTGCTCGGCAGTGGCTGCGTCACCGTCCGCAACACCCAGACCCGTATCGGTACCGCCGCCGATCTGGAGACGGTGGTCTTCCGCCTCTTCGATCGCCACATCGCGTATCGCAACGATCGCAAGGCCTGCACGCGCTTCCGGCTGCCGTTTCGCTCCTGGGAAATCCACGGCGTGCGCATCCATCTCGAAGCTTACAATGACGATCGCCACTACGCGCGCACCGTCTGGTTCGAGCTCGACGGCGTTGGTGGCTATCTCGGCGTGGATCGCGCCGCAAAAGGACAATACCGCGGCAACGGCGTCATCCCGGCCGGGCAGACCCGGCAGTTCGAAATCGACCTGCGCCATGTCCCGCTCAACGTCAAGGGACGGGCATCGGCCCGCGTCGATTTTGCCCGCATGCTGAAACAGGAAGGCGAACACGTTCTCTGCACCTGGATCAGCACCTACGGCCGCTATGGCCCCCGTGCCTGGATCACGCTGGATCTGGAAATCGACACGTCTCGCCGGCTGCGGCCCGGCGAACATCTGGAACAGGTCGTCTGGTATGCCGGCCACGAGGACGAGGCCGTCAACATCGAGCCGGAACATCACTTCGACAATCCCCACCCCCTGACCCCCTGAGCCGGGCACGAGACAGGCTGGCAGCAACGAAGCGTTGATGATGTTCAGTCAGTCCGCTCAGGGTTCCGGAGCGGAACGTTCTGTCGCCTGTCGTCGCCCGCGCCCCGCGGGCCGGATGCGATACCACATGGTCCAGATGTAGAGCAGAAAGCTTGCCACCTGGGCCGCGCCGCCGGCCACGATCACGCCGCCCATGGCCGGCAGTCCCGCATAGCCGCGCAGCAGCTCGCCGCTGAAGCGGGCCAGTGTGCCCGTCAGCAGCAGCCAGTAGACCAGCGCGATGCGGCCGGGGCGAAAACGGGGATCGTCGGCCCGGGCCCGGGGAAAAATCCACAGCGCCACCCCCAGGATCATGAACATCACGAAACCGACGAAAATGGCATGCTTGTGGGCGGAGACCACATAGGGCGGCGGCCAGTTGCCGCCCAGCTCCCGCTGCACCAGCATGGTCAGCCCCAGCAGCACGCCGAGAACGAGGAAGCCGAAGGCGGTCTTGATGAAGCGCCGGACCAGGGAGTTCATGCGCGCTCAGCGCTTGATGCGCAGATCCGGCAGGCTGGCGTTGGCCAGCACGTGCAGCACCACGCCGACGCCGGCGAAGAACACGATGCTGGCCATCAGGCTGCCGACGATTTCCTGGGGCTGTTCCCGGTACCACCAGGCGGCCACGCCGCAGGCAACGGCGGCCAGATAGGAAAAGACGGCCAGCCCCAGCAGGATCTTGCGCGGCAGGGTACGGCGTTCGGCCCGGTGCCGGGGAATCATGTCAGGACCCGGCGCAAGGTTGAGCGGAGCAGACAGCCGATGCCGCCGGGATGCCGGTCATCGGCGGCCTCCCGCCGCAAACACGGCCGAACGCCGGCCATGGGCTTCTCAGCCGCACTTGGAATCGCCGCAGTTGAGGCAGGTCATGCAGCCGTCCATCTTGACCACGGCCTTGGTGCTGCACTTGGCGCACAACTGGGCGCCGGCGGGGAAGTCGCTGCTGCCTTCGGCCCCGGCGGCCTGCCGGGTGGCCTGCTCGAACTGGGCCTTCTTTTCGGCGATGAGCTGCTTCTGGTGCTCGTCGAGGCCGTCGTCCTTGAGCAGGCCGATCATGCGCAGGTGGCATTCGATGGCGTCGCCGATCTCGGCCACCAGCGAGGGCATGTACTTGCCCCCCTTCTTGAAGTAGCCGCCGCGGGGATCGAACACGGAACGCAGCTCGTCCACGAGGAAGGTGACGTCGCCACCCTTGCGGAACACGGCGGAGATGATGCGCGTAAGGGCGACGATCCACTGGAAGTGATCCATGTTCTTGGAGTTGATGAAGATCTCGAAGGGCCGGCGCAGCTCGTTCTCGGTGCCCGGGTTGAGGACCACGTCGTTGATGGTGATGTACAGGGCGTGCTCGGACAGCGGCGTCTTCACCTTGTAGGTGGAGCCGAGCAGCATCTCCGGGCGCTCGATCTTCTCGTGCATCTGCACGACATTGCTCGCTTCGTCCTTTTCCTTGACGGCAGCCAGGGCCGCTTCGGCCGCCTGGTCGTCCTCGTCTTCCTTCACGACTTCGTAGCCGACGATTTTGCTTTCGATCTTGATGGGCATGGTTGAACCTCCGGTTCAGGTATCAGTGGCGAGGGACGCGGGCCGAGGGGGTTGGCTCGGCCCGTCCCGGGCCGTTGTTTGATCGTGCTCAGAATTTGCCGTAGTAGCCTTCCTTGATGGCATCGAAGAGGTTGGCGGCGGTGTGGATTTCGCCGTCGTATTCGATCTCCTCGTTGCCCTTCACTTCGATCACCTCGCCGTTCTCGAGAGTGAAGCGGTAGGTGGTGTTCTCCAGATCCTGTTCCTTGACCAGCACGCCCTGGAACACTTCCGGGTTGAAGCGGAAGGTGGTGCAGCCCTTGAGGCCCTGTTCGTAGGCGTACAGGTAGATGTCCTTGAAGTCCTCGAAGGGGTAGTCGGTGGGCACGTTGGCGGTCTTGGAGATGGAGGAGTCCACCCACTTCTGGGCCGCGGCCTGGATGTCCACGTGCTGCTTCGGCGTCACGTCGTCGGCGGCGATGAAGTAGTCGGGCAGCTTCGCTTCCGCCTCCTCGGCGAAGGGCATGGCCTTCGGGTTGACCAGCTCGCGATAGGCCAGCAGCTCGAAGGAGTAGACGTCCACCTTCTCCTTGGTCTTGCGGCCCTCGCGGATCACGTTGCGGGAATAGTGGTGGGCGAAGCTCGGCTCGATGCCGTTGCTGGCGTTGTTGGCCAGCGACAGGGAGATGGTGCCGGTGGGAGCGATGGAGCTGTGATGGGTGAAGCGCGCGCCCACCTCGGCCAGCTCGGCCACCAGTTCCGGCTCCTGCTCGGCCACCTGCTGCATGTAGCGGCTGTAGCGGGCATGCAGCACCTTGCCGGGGATCCGGTCGCCTTCCCGGTAACCGTCGCGGCGCAGCTCCGGCCGGCGGCGCAGCATGTCGGCGGTGACAGTGAATTCCTGTTCCATGATCGGCGCCGGGCCCTTCTCCTTCGCCAGGTCCAGCGCGGCGCGCCAGCCTTCCAGCGCCAGTTCGCGGCTGACCTGCTCGGTGAAGGCCACCGAGTCGGGATCGCCGTAGCGCTTGCGCAGCATGGTCAGGGTGGAGCCGAGCCCCAGGAAGCCCATGCCGTGGCGGCGCTTGCTGAGGATCTCGTTACGCTGGCCTTCCAGCGGCAGGCCGTTGATCTCCACCACGTTGTCGAGCATGCGGGTGAAGATGTTGACCACCTTGCGGAACTCGTCCCAGTCGAAGCGCGCCTGCTCGGTGAAGGGATCGCGCACGAACTTGGTCAGGTTCACCGAGCCGAGCAGGCAGGAGCCATAGGGCGGCAGCGGCTGTTCGCCGCAGGGATTGGTGGCGCGGATGTTCTCGCAGAACCAGTTGTTGTTCATCTCGTTGACCTTGTCGATAAGGATGAACCCCGGCTCGGCGAAGTCGTAGGTGGAAGACATGATCAGATCCCACAGGCGGCGGGCCTTGATGGTCTTGTAGACCCGGCAGGCCACCAGCCCCTGCGCGTTGCGCACGTAGCCCTCGCTGGTGGGCCATTCGCGCCAGATGACCTGTTCGGGATCGTCCAGATCGATGCTGGCCTCGTCCACTTCCTGCTCGTTGAGCGGGAAGGCCAGTTTCCATTCGGCATCCTGCTTGACCGCCTGCATGAATTCGTCGGTCACCAGCAGGGAAAGGTTGAACTGGCGCAGGCGGCCGTCCTCGCGCTTGGCGCGGATGAAGTCCATCACGTCGGGGTGGCCCACGTCGAAGGTGGCCATCTGCGCGCCGCGGCGGCCGCCGGCGGAGGAGACGGTGAAACACATCTTGTCGTAGATGTCCATGAACGACAGCGGCCCGGAGGTGTAGGCACCGGCCCCGGAGACGTAGGCGCCCTTCGGCCGCAGGGTGGAGAACTCGTAGCCGATGCCGCAGCCGGCCTTGAGGGTCAGGCCCGCCTCGTGGACCTTCTCCAGGATGCCGTTCATGGAATCGTGGATGGTGCCGGAGACGGTGCAGTTGATGGTGGAGGTAGCGGGCTTGTGGGCCAGGGCGCCGGCGTTGGAGGTGATGCGGCCGGCAGGGATGGCGCCGTGGCGCAGGGCCCACAGGAACTGTTCGTACCAGTGCTCGCGCTGGTCCTCGGCCTCCACTTCGGCCAGGGCGCGGGCCACGCGCTTGTAGGTGTCGTCGATGGTGTGGTCGATGATTTCGCCGGTCTTGCTCTTGAGGCGGTATTTCTTGTCCCAGATGTCGAGGGAGGCTTCCTGGAACGGAATCTCGGCCTGGTCGGTGATGACGGCGTGCAGTCGGGCGCTCATGATCGGGGCGTTCCTCCGTGGATGGCTATTGTTCTTGGCTATGGCGAGGGGAGCGGGGGCGTTCCTCCCTGCCGGCCCTGGATTCTGCGGGGGATATGGGCTATCCGGGCCGGTCGTTCTTCGTCAACACAAGATATTGTGTTGGTCGAAAAGCTTAGGCCCTGACCAGGCGGGTGTCAACATGAATCTCCGACCCAACGAAAGTCGTATATTGCCGTAAAAACAGTGACTTGCATATTATCATTAATATAATAACGTGATTTTGACGAAAAGACCCGCCAATTTCACGCACAATATATTGTGTCACTAATATTCCCGATTTTTCGCCTTTCTGCCCGTTAGGATTCACTCACGTCAAGGCAAAAACCGGCTTTTTCGCACTCTC
>Ga0256830_1003363_pt1 | contig 10004 bp, 9 predicted proteins | sample 128326metaG_FD_190537 | JGI IMG/M metagenome (GOLD analysis project Ga0256830, IMG submission 190537) | Hydrothermal vent microbial communities from Lau Basin, Pacific Ocean - 128-326 | ecosystem: Environmental > Aquatic > Marine > Hydrothermal vents | place: Pacific Ocean: Lau Basin | collected...
TGGGTAAAACACAGTGCCCCGTCTTCCAGAGCGATCGCCAGATCTGCCTCCGGCATGACATACACAGGCCGCGCGTCAACTGCACTGCGCAAGGTTCTCCTCATCACGTTTCCTCCTTCATCAATCGCATCACCAGAGCCCGGGCCAGATAACGCAGCCACCGCCGATGACCGGCCACCTGATGTTCCCACTGTTGAAAAAAAATCGCCCGCCCGCGCTTGCCCAGCCGGCAACCGCCGTCGATCTGCCGGAAGTGATCGCCGGTCAACAAACGCTTGCGAAACAGCTCCCAGACGAAGCGGTCCACTTGCGGCCGCAAGGGCTCCACGAAATCCAATGCCAGAGACGGCCGGTCGTGCGCGGGCGCGTGCAGAAACCCGATGGCCGGATCGAAACCGGCGGCCAGCACTGCCTCCTGCGCCCGGCTGCAGGCCAGCATGTAGGCCAATGACAGCACGGCGTTCACCGGGTCGGGCGGTGGTCGCCGACGCCGCCCCGTAAAACCCAATTGGGGAGGCAGAACCGCCTGCAAAGCCCGAAACGCTGCGGCCGAGGCGGCGCCTTCAAGCCCCCGCAATGCGTCCAGATCGCCATGCGGCGCATCGTCCCGAAGCTGCCTTCTCAACGCCAGGAGATGGCCCTGTGCACGGGTCAAGACACGGCGACGGTCATCCCGCAGCTTTTGCAGCCGGTTCACGAAACGGATCTGCATGGAGAACTTCAAAAGCAACAGTTCCCGGACCAGTTCCCGCCGCCGGCCAGGGTCGCACCAGGCGGCATATTGAGCCAGCCGCCGCCGTGCATCATTACCCGGCAAACCGACAACAGCCACCGGGTTGCGGGCACTGCGCCCGGGCAGGATGGTCACGGAAATCCCGGCAGCCGCCAGTTTCGCCAGGGTCCGGGTATCGGTATCGACATGCTGGGCCACGACAACCCGCTCCACCATCGCCAAGGGGAACGCCTCCACCAGAGCGCCGTCACGCCGAACCTGAAGCCGGCGGTCACGATACCGCAGTTCCGAATGTTTGCGATCCAGATACAGCGTCGCCATCATTCACCCCACATAGAACCAGCCCGTGTCGGCCGGGGGTCGGGCGATCCCCAGTGTGCGGACCTTCCCGCGAGGATCCAGGCGCAGGATCAGAAACCGGTCCTCATGCGGGTCGATCAACGCGGTCAGACGACGGCGCAGCACCGCCCGTTCATTGGGGGCCAGGTAACATTCAAAGACGGATTTCTGCCCGCCCAGTGCAAACTCACGGACCGTCCGCAAGGCCTGGCGCAGGCGGTCGTCGTCGCTGATATCGTAGGCGACCAGATAAAGCTGGCGTTGCATGCCGAACACTCCTGACGGTATGGACTCAAGGTGAAGTCTACGCCAGGGGCAAACCGCTGTCCGACATGGCAAGCTTGCGAAGTGATCAACAGCGAATGAAGTTGAGCAAAGACTCGTTCAACCGGCGGAGCTGGCTGCCGGCACACACCTCGATGCGCAGATCCGCCGCCCGCGCACGGTCGTGTGGAGGAAGATCACGAAACGAGGCCAGCATCGCCCGGGCGTGCAGGCCGCCCATCAAATCGCGCAGTGTATCGAGCCTGTACAAGGCCTCGGCGCCCACTGATCCGTGCTGCCCGCCGAAGAACCGGCGGGTCTTGCATTCAATGACATGCAGCCGGTTGTCACGCAGGATCACGACATCGAGTTCATTGGGCACCCACCGGTTCCGTTGCCGACGCTGCACCTTGACGCCCCAGGCCAGGTCCTGGATCCGCGGGTCAATGCGGCGCAGCTGGCGGCATTGATCGAAGACATACATTTCCAGCCACCCACCATTGGCCAGAAAACGATTCGCTTCACCGGCGAAACGAATGCCTGTGGTACTACACCGCTCCAGAACGCCGTATTCCGAAAACAGACCGATGAGTTCCTCCAGAATGGCATCCGTGTGGCTCATCTCCACCTCGAAATCCGGCGGACGGGCCTGAGCCGCCAAGGCATTGACCGCCCCGATCGCACTGCTGTAACGCTCGACATCGGCCACAAGCCGTTCGGCCAGCATCAATGGCTTCCTGTCCGGCACATTGCGCTGCAATACGCCCTGCACCTGCGCACCATGAGCCTGAAGCAACCACTCGATCCGCAAACGGTCGGCCAGCGCCTGCGCGGGACGGCCTTCCGGGAAAAGCCACAGCAGCGCACCGCGCTCAGGGTGAATGTAATAAACCGGCAGTTCATAGCTCCGAAACACACTGTGGGCCGCCATACTCATCAGTTTGGTGCCACCGGTGGCATTCAGCCAGAGCGCTTTCGACGCCACGGCGGAGGACTCCCGGTCTGCCAGTTCCATCATCCGCATCTGAACAGACTCAAAATCCCAGGCGTCGGCAATCGGCCAGGTGTCGCACCGGATGCCGTATCCAGTAAGGACACTTTCCATCCACCGGGCACGTTCGCTCATGCCGTGCGAAACGACCAGAACGGCACGGCGGGCGTGCAGACCGGGATCGAGCAGCGGAATAATATTGGGCAGCGGCTGCTGCGAGACCAGCAGTACATGCACCGTCATGATTACGCTTTCCCGGGTTGCGCGATGCAACGCACGGTACCGCGGTCGATATCCGGTCGTTTCAGTTCCTTGTCGAAAGGTGCGCTGAAATACAGGCTGGGCAATGCGGCCTCCTCGGCCGCCATGAACGCCCCGATACTCATGGGTGCCTTGCCACCGGTGACATCCACGGCCAGCGGGGTACAGTGCCCGCGCTGAAGCCGGCCGATGGCGGCAGCCGCCAGGGCGCGGCTTTCGGCCGGGTCGTCCGGGTCGGTGATCGTCCAGATCCCGGCCACGCGGACACCCTGACGACGCGCGTTCTCGGCCACCGTGTCAGCAGCCGCCCGCGACGCTTCAGTGGCCAGCAGGCCGATGACCTCCGGCTTGATCCGCTCCATCACGCGCAGCGGCGTCGCCGGATTGCTGACGGTAAACAGCACGGCCTTGTACCGGCCGGCCAGATGTTCGACCTGCTCACCGACATGGGCAAACCGGTTGGTCCGCAACCAGCGGTGGATGCTCTCGCGCTTCACCAGACCGGCGATCAGACCCAGGATGGACAGGAGCACCATCACATTGCCCATGAGAATGCCGGCCTGATCCAGCCACAACCAGGTGCTTTCGGACCAGCCGAACAGCAAACCATTGTCACCGATCATGCCCGTTTCACTCCTGCATGACGGAAAACGCTTCCAGACGGGCGCCGTATTTTTCGAGTTCCTCGGCACTGAGTTCCCGGCCCCGCGCCGCCGGAGGCATGTCGATACTCAGGTGCAGATAGCGCGCCCCCCGAGCGCACACGGCCGCAGCCAGGTGCACTGGCAGGGAACCGATGACGGTATCACCACAGCCCACCGCTTCCGGATCGAGATGCTCCACCTGGCGGTCCACCCTGATCCCCCGTCGGGCCGCCCACTGCCGCGCCCCGCTGTGACGGGTGACGAACCAGGTGGTCGTGCCCCCTGCCTCCGACGCCAGGTATGGAACCCGTTCACCGGCCGTGTCGTCCAGCCCCCTGACCAGTTCAGCGGTCTGGTCACGCAACGCCGCGGCCGGCTTGGGACGCTTGCGAAAACCACCATGCTGAATATCGTTGCGCACATCGGCAATGGTCTTGGCCGCTTCACAATGCTCTGTCCAGTCCGCTTCGGCCTGCCTTCGCCGCTGCGGATCGAAACCGGCCTGGCCGGCATTGGTCTGGGCCGGATCGGTCGCATAGCGGGACACCCAGGCCTCGCGCAGCGTGATCGCCGCTTCGGCATACCGCTTTTGCTCCAGATAACGCCGCGCCAGCGTGCGCAATGCCCGGTCCGCATCCGGGCCGAACAGGCTTCCCGCCGCCAGCCCGCTGCTGAACTGTTCAATACGGTCGAGCAGCGGCCGCAATGCCGGAAGCAGTGCCCCGGCTTCGTCACCGTACCGGGTCACCGCCTCCTGAAGCTGCACGGCGCTGGACCGGCCGCCGCTTTTGCCCTGCCCGTCGCCGCAGACCATGGCCGCAATGCGCACGGTCAGAAAATCATCAGCAAAGCGTTCGATGGCACCGCTGAGCGCGTCGGTACGGGGGAAACGCCGTGCCCCGCCATGAGCCAGCCGGCGTTTCTGTCGGGCGTTCTGGCGGCGAAACACCGCCAGCAGTGGATCGGCCAGGCCGGTGGTGGTGAATACACTGACCCCATGCGCCCAGTCCAGCAGATCCAGAAATGCCGTCAGTTCCCACACCGGTGCCACCCCGTGCGCGTCTCTGGCTTCGAAACCGCCGTAGGTGACAATCATCTCATCCGGCAGCGCCTCCAGGGCACGCAGATACGCGGTGGCCGCCGCGGCGAAAAACGGCAGGGAACGGTAACCATGGGTAATGTCCAGGATCAAACCCGACCGGGCGCGTTTCATCTCCGCGACCAGCACCTCGAACAGTTCCCAGAGTTCGTCGGTATTCTTTCCCTCACGGATCGTCACGAAGGCCAGACCCACTCCGGGCAGATCGGCAAAGGCATCCTTGAGCCCCTGTTCGTGGGTGTGCTTCGCCGCGTCGGTGGCCAGCACGCGCACCTGGGCCACACCGTACAATTGCGCAGCGGCCCGGGCGAAATAGCGGCTGTGAACGACTCGTTCACCCAGCCGATAGGCCACGTCCCGATACGCTCCCGTTCCCAGAAACGAGACCAGCGTCACCTCGCCCTGCCGGAGCGGTTCCCTGGCGGCAGTCATGGTGGGCCTCCTTCGCCCGCCTGGCACAGCTCGATCAGGCGCAGCGCCAGATTCCGGGGGCGGGGTTTGAACCGAAACTTCTTTTTCTTGCCCTGAACGGCGTTCGGATCGGCCAGGATCCCCTTCCAGCGAGCATTCAACTCGACCCTCAGCCGTTCACAGGCCTCAGCGCTGAGCGGCGTACGGTGTTCCAGCAAGCCTTCCACCTGCTCCAGAAAGCGATTGTTGTCCTGCCAGTCGCTCCCGGCCCGCCATCGTTCGATCTGGGCGGCATCGTCCGGCAAACCTGCCGTGGCGGCCTCGAGGGCGGCCTGTCTGGCGGCCTCGGCGCGGGCCTGCCCCTCGCGCTGGCGCCGTTGCCGCCCGGCCTCCGGATCCAGGCGTAAGGCCCCGTAACCCACCGCCGTCTTGGCCCCGAAACCGAGCCACTCGAAGGCATGTTCGAAAGCCTGGTGCAGCAATGTCCGCCACCGTCCGCCCTCGGCCAGTTCCGGTGAGGCGCTGCCTCGCAGGAAGGACAGATCACACATGACGTGAAACGTAAAGCGCGCGCCCGGGGGAACCGTCAGAAAGCAGATCGGTATCGGCTGCCCGCAGTCGTGCGGCGGTTCGCCCTTCTGATAGTAGTGCGTCTGATGCGGGGTCATCACCTCGAGGTGCAGGGCCTTGCCATTGGTGTTCGGCAGCACGTCCCAGAAATGCAGGGCTCCCCGGGCAGGCTGTTCGCTGTCTTCACTGCCGAAAAGCGCCGTGATGTCCTCGTCGGACCAGGCGCTGTCTGGATTCCCGGCCGCCGCTGACGCGGCAACCAACTCCCGGGCCGCCTGCCGCAGCACGCCTTTCACCCCGCTTCCGGGCAGATACGGCAGACCATACGGCCAGTAAAAAGCAAAGCCGTTCTCCAGAGGGTGCTCATGGCCCAGGCCGGTGACAAACGGTGCCATAGCCTCGGCGTCCACCACCAGACGTTGCTCGGGCATCACCATGGCGGCCAGATGGTCCTGGCGGGCGACCAGCGCCTCGAGTGTCTTCTGGTCGCACGCTGAAAGTTTCCGCACGTTTTCCCACACTGTGGAGGCCGAAGCGGTGTTTTTCTCCCACAAACGCGGTACGGGGTTTTTCTTTCGTCGGCACAATCTCTCAATCGCGTCATCCATGCCCACCTCTTTGATAAGTTGCTTGATTTCGCGTCCTTCCCCGCTATTCTGATTGGCGCGTTGTTCCACCTCACCACGTTGATCCTTCCGGGTCGTCCAGATGGACAGGTACATACCGAAACGCAGGCCCGGCGAGGCATTGGAGAAATCTTTCCCCAGATATTTCGGCACCGCAGCGATAGGCATGATCAATCCTCCTCTTTTTGTACGGCGGCGGCCATCTGCCGGAGCCAGCGCAGCCAGGCCATGGCTTCGGCGTTGATCCGCCGGTATTGCGGCGGCTCGGCATTGAACAGCGCGTCCATGAACTCCGGAAAGCCGGTGGGCGTCTGGCAGCGCGTGTGAAGCCATCCACGCAGGTGCTTGCCCAGAAGTTCATAGCGGGCATCGTCCTGCTTGCCATGGAAATAGGCCACCACCTGCATCAGGCCGCTGTTCATGATCAGTGCCGGCATCCCTTTGGCCGCGTTGACGTAATCCTTGAAAGTGACTCCGCCGGAACGGCCGTTCAGTGTCTGCTTCGCCTGCCGGGCACACTCCCAGGCATGCCGGGCACGTTGTTGTTCCACCGTCTGTGCCATGTCACACCTCCCTGGTCCGGTTCCAGACCCGTGCGGTCACCAGCCCCCGGCCGGTGGTGGCATCCCCGCCGATCTGCAGCATCCGTTGATCGAGCACGTTCTTGAGCTGCATCATGACCTGCACCGCCTCCAGCATTTCATCCTCTTTGCCGCTGCGCGTGTCACTGGCCATGAGCGGGGCGATCAACAACGATTCGGGCGGCAGGTTCTCGGTGTAGAACAGGCCGCGGTCCTGCGCCGTGCCGGTTTGCGGGTCGATGCGCACATGCGGCTCCACCAGCGTGGCATTCTCCACGAAATAGCCGAAATCGGTGTCCGACAACACCACCAGGGAACTGGCCAGTTTGTCGCGGAAAAACGCATGGCCGTCGCCGTCCGGCACCGCCATCGCAGCCAGCGAGCCGGCCACCGCTGCCAGGCCCTCGTCGACCTGGGCGTTGAACTCGAACGCTTCGAGGTGCAGCATGCCTGCGCCCGACAACAGGGCCGGGCTGGTGACCCGACAATGGTCGTCCGGCACGGTGTCCATGAGGGCCCAGGGTACCGAATGGCCGGTCAGTTGCAGCAACCGCCGGGCTCGCGCCAGGGCCTGCGGGCAGGTCGCATACACGAAACCGCCTTTCAGGCTCCGGACGGGAAAAAGCACCAGTTGCGCATCGCCGAAACTGACCGCACCGGCGTGGAGATTGTCATGGCCCCGGGCTTCCGGGCCGAAGAGCCGGTCGATCAACTGCCGGTCGCCGTTGAGCGATTCGAACGAGTGGCGTACCGCGCCCTTGATGCCCGAGCCGGCAAACAACGGGTGACCGGTATGGCGCTCACGCTGGATGGGATTGTCGATCAACCCCGTGGCCGTGCCTGCCCCGAGATGAACCGGGCTGACGGCATACAAGAAAACTGCGGCGTGTTCGGTAAACATGGTCAGGTTCTCCTCCCTGTCAATACGCTGCGAACAAAAACCGATTGAAACCCTCCACCTCCCGGGAGCGATCATAACCGCTGTCCGGCCACAGGCCGCGGTTGGCAAGCTTGGCGAGTGCTTCGGGTGAGGCGTCCAGTTCCTCCAGCCAGTAGACGCTGCCGGCCGGTGCGGCCCGCTGGGCCGTCTTCGGCCGTCCACGCGCCAGATCCCAACCGCTGAGGGTTTCGGCCCGCGGCACCACCGCCGCCACCACGCGGCCCCGCACTCCGGCCAGATCAAACGCGCCGTCGGGCGCCATGCCCGGCAAGCGCCAGCCATCGGGAAACAGACCGGGCGTGGTCAACACAACACGACAACGTCCGTGCCGGAGCAACGCTTCCGGATCGATCCATGGCGGCCGGCTGGCAACCCGGCGGACCACGGCGCCGCGGCCGTCACCCCCGAATCGCAGCCAGGTTCCCTCTTCCAACCCGTCGCCATCTGTGACGACCCGAAACCCCACACCGCGGCCCAGCACAATACCCTGCGTGGTGAAAAGCTGCCCGTTGCCGGCACGGCGCGTGGCGTTTTCCATGCCAATCCCCACCCGTTCGTCCGTGTGCCACAACGAGCCGGTGGGGACCAGGTGACACGCCGCATCCGGGAGCATGCCGTCCAGCCAGGCCTGCATTCCCGCTTCGGTGAGCCAATAGCCGCCAGCCGGTTTGCGGCGCTGACTCTGGGCCAGGACAGGCAGCATTGCGGTGGGACTGGAACACGCAATGCCCGGCGGAAGGCGGTGGGGAGTCAGCCGCAGCAAACGGGGTGAAGAGGATGAACCGGCTTCGGTGACCACCAGATCGGCCGGCACGGGGTATACGGCTTCGAGGTCCTCCTGCCCGCTGTGGCCGTGCCAGGACAGTTGAAAATCGCACACCCGGAACCCGCCCGGCTCGGCCGGTGTTCCCAGGGTGTCGTGCGGACGTTCACCCCGCGCAAACGCCAGCGGGTCCACGGCATCGCGAATCAAGATGGCCGAACGCATCGCGCCGGCGGCCACCGACGGCCAGGGCGGTACCATGGCCTCGCCATAGCTGCCGGCCTCACCGAACAGTTTGTTGCCCCGTAAGAACAGGACATCCAGCGGTTCGATAAAATGACTGTTCATGCCGCCTCCCCTCCTTGTTGCCGTGTCGGGCACGATTCCCCCCCGGCGGTGCGGGACTCCCGCGCCAGAAACTCCGCCACGGACAGGACGTTGATGGTCCACCGGAGCGACTCATTGCGCCCCGGCTCCGCCGCCAGCCGGGCCAGATCAGCAGTCAGCGACTTGAGGCCATGTTTTTCCACCACGGTCGATGCTGCCCCGCCCGACTGGCGCTCGAACTGATACCGCAGCAATGTCGCCAGCATTTCGCTGCCACCTTGCGGCGCGGGCAGATCCCGCAGCCATTGCTGGCTGTGATACGCGGCGCGCCGGGAGACCGCCGGTTCGCGGAGAAACGCAACCAGGCGGTCCAGAACACCGACCTCATGCCATTTCAGGGTCAGTACCGCCGCGCCGCCGGAGCGTTTCATCACCCGGATATGCAGCGCATCCCGGCCGCCGTCGTGCTTGGCCGCCTGCTCGGCGGCGCGCAGCTCCCGCAACACGCGGGCCAGTGGCGTCTGGTAATGCGCCACCACCAGACCGGCACTGGCCGTGGACCGGGTTCCCATGGTGCGCAGCAGACGTTCTTCCAGAAAGGCAAAGCCGCCGGAGAGCTTGAGTTTCTGGCGTTCGGCGTCTTGGTCGTCCTGAGGCGCATAGCGGCTCTCACCCGACCAGGCATCGCGCAGGCGTGCTGCGGCCGGAAGCAGGTCCGCCACCGGGAACATGGCCAGCACGTCGTCCCCGCCGCCGTAGATCAGCCGGCCCAGGTATTCCCGTTGCACGATATGCGGCACCAGGTACAAGGCAAAATCGTTGAGCGCGCCGGAGATGACCATGTGCCGGCCCGGCGATACCGCGCGCCGGGTATTGCCGTATTCCCGGAGCCGGGTGTTTCGGGCGGCCTGTGTGGCGAACTCCCGCTGTAACCGTGGATGAAAACAGTCCTGATAGCGCAGGGCGGCTTCGTCATCGCCGGCGAGAATCCGGCCCATACGGTCGCCGTCCATCAACAGCAGGCCATAGTAAGTCTCCCGCCGGAACGCACCCCGGTTCCCGGACCCTTGCGCCAAGGTCTCGCGGACGATGTGGTACAAGCGCTCGGCTTTGTGGTCGTCGTCCAGTTCCTGGGCTCGTTCCATCAGTGCCAGGAGCCGGCCCGCCTGGGCAATCGCCGACTCGCTGTTGCGGTGTCGCCGGACCAGCCTTTCCGGCAAGGCCACCCGTTCGGGCCCGCACGATTCGGCGGCCTGGTCAAATTCCGCCGTCACCGGCCCACCCCGCGCCAGCCATTGGTCCACCTGATGGGCCAGCGCCATGGTGTGAGTGGAGACGACAAACCGGCTGACCCGCGACCCGCCGCCGAGGCAATCACCGAGTTCTTCGGCAAAAAGCGTCGGCCAGAGCCGTTTGACGGCCGACAAAGCACCCAGGTGTTCGCCTTTTCTGGCC
>Ga0256830_1003364_pt1 | contig 10003 bp, 8 predicted proteins | sample 128326metaG_FD_190537 | JGI IMG/M metagenome (GOLD analysis project Ga0256830, IMG submission 190537) | Hydrothermal vent microbial communities from Lau Basin, Pacific Ocean - 128-326 | ecosystem: Environmental > Aquatic > Marine > Hydrothermal vents | place: Pacific Ocean: Lau Basin | collected...
TATCAGTTCAGGTTGCCAGAGGACAGTTCAGTGAACGAGATACTCAATGTGATCCATGAAATCAACAGAGACGAGAGGATCAATGGTCTGCTTGTGCTCTTCCCGCTTCCAAGGAGGATCAACGCAAGAAGGGTTGTAAACGAGATAGTTCCCGAGAAGGATATAGACGGCCTTGGTGCCATCTCAGTGGGCAGGCTTGCTGCTGATGAATCCACATTCCAGATATTCAAGGAGGGGACATACGAGCTTCTCCATGAATGCAGGTTCATGCCCAGTGTCACAAGCTTCCTTCCCTGTACCCCCTTCGGTGTGATAAGACTCCTTGAGCACCACAACATAGACTTCAAAGGCAAACATGCCGTTGTCGTGGGCAAAAGCCTTGCGGTGGGCAAGCCCCTATCCATGATGTTACTTGCCAAGGAGGCCACAGTTACTGTCTGCCACAAGAATACCCATGACCTTGGCCATTTTACAAGACAGGCTGATATCCTCTGTTCAGCCACGGGTGTAAGGGGGCTGATAAAGGCTGACATGGTCAAGGAGGGCGCCGTGGTGGTGGACATAGGTATAAACGTGCTTGAGGATGGCAGCATTGTTGGTGATGTGGAGTTTGAGACAGTAAAGGAGAAGGCATCCTATATCACGCCTGTACCAGGCGGGGTAGGACCTGTAACCATCTCAATGCTCCTTGAAAATACGGTCCGCTCTGCGCAGAGGACAGAGTTCATGAAATCACCACTGATGCTTGAATAGTCCCTTTAAGGGTGAGAGAGCCCAGATGTTTTGATGTTCATAATCATAATCACATACATTGTAATCGCACTCCTTTATATCAAAGGGGTCATGAATATACTGCTACTGTGCAGGGCTCAAGGGCAGGATCAGGTCTATCTCAATGATAGCACATACCCCAGAACGGTTCTCTACATGCTGTCGCTGCTGGATGTGATTTTCTTTACGAGACTTTTCAGGATCAACAAGCCCCTGTGGCTCGGTGAGTGGTTGTTTCATCTATCCTTTATAATTGTCCTTCTTGCCCACCTGAGATACATCCTTGTTGGGCTTCCCTCCTGGTGGTCACATATCGTGTGTATGGGTAAATATGCGGGGCTTTTAATGCCCCTGAGTCTCCTTTATATCCTGGTTGTGAGGGCATCTGTGGACTGGAGGAGATACATTTCTCCGGGAAATCTCTGCCTCATCATCATTCTTTTGATTATAAGTGTTAGCGGTCTCCTTATGAGGTACATCTACAGGACAGACATCGTTGAGGTCAAGAGGTTCATGGTGGGGCTCTTTACATTCTCCTTCCAGCCCCTCCCCGAGGGCAGACTCTTTATGCTCCATTACCTGGCCGGGCTTGTGTTGCTCCTGTACCTCCCCTCACATGTCCTGACCGCTCCCGTAACCATTTCAGAGGCAAGAAGACGCGAGGGCTTCAGGATCTGAAGATGGTCAGAGGCTTTACAGAAGGGCTTGGCCGGAAGGAGATGGCAGAGATCAAGGCCTGTACCCAGTGCAGGGAGTGTCTGAGATACTGTCCTGTACAGGAGGTAACAGGCAGGATCGCCATAGCACCCTCGGAGAAGATAAGAATATACAGGAGTTTCATAGAAAAAACAGAATCACTCCGTGCCCTCATCACCGGCAGGGATCTCCCTGAACAACTCCTCGGGGATTTCACAAGGGCTGTATTTGAGTGTACCACCTGCGGGGCATGCGGTGAGGTATGCCCTGCAGGGATTGATACACAGAGGCTCTGGCCGCTGCTCAGACGGGAGATGGTGAAGAGGGGCCTGGGACCCATGGGGTCCCAGGCCGAGATACCGGGTGCGATTGAAAGCACAGGTAACCCCTACAATCAACCTGCCTCGGAGAGATACAGTCCATGGTTCCCGGAAGGGCCTGAGCCAGCCAGAAGGGCTGAGATAGCATACTATGTGGGTTGTACCGGCGCATACCAGGCACAGCCAATGGTGAGGGGTGACCTGATGGTGCTAAGGGCTATCGGAAGGGAGTTCACCATGCTGGAAGCTGAAGAGGAGGTCTGTTGTGGCTTTCCCCTTTATATCACCGGGCAGCATGAACCACTGGAGGCACTGGTAAAGAGGCTTGTTCAGGCATACAGGGACAGGGGGGTGAGGGAGCTGATCTGTTCATGTCCATGCTGTGTAAACATGATGAGCAAGGACTGGCCCTACTACTACGGTGAGAGGCTTCCCTTCAGGATCACCCACATTACCCAGTACGTGCTCAGGGCGCTCAGAGAGGGAGGGTTGAAGATCAGAGGAGAGTTACGGGAAAGACTCATCTATCATGACCCCTGTTATCTCAGCAGGGGGGTGGGTGTGATAAGGGAGCCCAGAGAGGTCCTGCAGGCAATCCCTGGTGTGGAGCTTGTTGAGTTTGACAGATGGGGCAGGCTCTCACGATGCTGTGGTGCAGGGGGAGCGGCAAGGAAGGTGTTCCATGAAAATGCCACTGCCATTGCACGCCTCAGCATTGATGAGGCATATGAGAAGGGTGCCCACAGACTGGTACTGAGTTGCCCTGCCTGTTACGAAAAGGTGAATGAGGCGATGAGGGGTTATCACAGGAAGATCATGATTGTTGATATTATGGAACTGCTATCAGGGTTTGTTACTTGAACAGGGTTATGTTACCCCATTGATACCCCCTGTCCCATAGAGGGTTACACAATAAAAGGAGGATTTATGGCACATTTCAGGATCAGATGCAGTAAATGCGGGGCTATCCTTGAGGATACATACTGTGCGTTCTGTGAGCACTGCAAGGATTCACTTCTGATCACAGAATATGAGGACAGGCAGTTGAGAATCAGCGATAACAAAGAAGGTATCTGGCGTTTCAACTGGCTGCCTGTCCATGATGCTGATTTCTCCCAGCCTGCTCCCCTTGTGTACAGGTCAGAGGCCCTTGCCTCCTTTACAGGAATGAAAAACCTCTATATCGCCTTCAATGGCTACTGGCCAGAACGGGGGGCCCTGGTAAAGACCTGTACATTCAAGGAGTACGAGGCAGCGGTGGTCATGCAGAATGCAAGGGAGAATGGCGTGGCAGGCCTTGTGGTGGCCTCTGCAGGAAACACTGCAAGGGCCTTTGTCCATCTCTCCGCGGTTTCGGCCTTTCCTGCAGTTGTAGTAGTACCACGGATGTGTCTCCTTGAGATGTGGTATCTTGTGGAGCCTGTGAATGTACCAACTGTTGCCGTCTCTGACGGTGACTACTCTGATGCAATTGATGTGGCAAGAAGGATATCCACTGCCATGGGGATGCCCTTTGAGGGAGGGGTGAAGAACATTGCCAAGAGGGATGCACTGGGAGTGGTCCTGCTTGAGGCGGTTCAGGTTATGGGCAGGATGCCTGATCATTATTTCCAGGCTGTTGGCAGTGGAACAGGTGCGATCGGTGTGTGGGAGATGGCAGAGAGGCTTGTCATTGACGGCCGTTATGGTAGCAGGCCGCCAAGGCTACATCTTTCACAGAACCTGCCCTTTGCACCGATGGTAAAGGCATGGCAACGGAGCAGCCGGGAGATTGACAGTGAGGATCTTGACCCCGGGTTGATCAATGAGATAACCACAAGGGTGCTGTCAAACCGCTACCCTGCCTACTCTGTGATGGGCGGTGTGTATGATGCCCTGAAGTCCACAGAAGGGATGATGTACGGCATAACAAACACAGAGGTCTACATGGCGATGAAGGTATTTGAGAGCACCGAGGGGATTGATATTGTGCCAGCTGCTGGTGTGGCCGTTGCATCACTTTTCAAGGCACTTAAAGATGGTGAGATAAATAGGGATGACATGGTACTATTAAATATCACCGGTGGTGGAGAAAAGAGGGTGGAAAGAGAGATAGGTACCTTTATAGCAGAGCCTGTTTTCATATCCAGGTCCATTACTGACAGCGAGATTGAGGCCATACTGTGCGATCACCTGAAGACAGATTCATAGAGATACTAAAAGCCGCAGGGGTGGATTTCGTCCTTGGCCTGCCCTGTGACAGGATCAAGGCTCTGCTGCAGAGGATCTCCACCCATGGCATGTACATTCCTCTTGCCAGGGAGGAGGAAGGTGTCGGAATTGCAGCAGGTGCTGCCCTTTCTAAAAGGAATCCTGCAATGATAATACAGTCCTCAGGGCTTGGAAACATGCTTAATGCCCTCCTTTCGCTTACCATGTTTTACAACCTCCCCCTTCCCATATTCATAAGCCACAGGGGTGTCTACAAAGAGCCCATAGAGGCACAAAAGCCTATGGGCAGGGCATTGAAAGGTCTGCTGAGGGCAGCGGGGATACCCTACACACTGATAAACAGGGAGGATGATATACGGAGGATTGAGGCCCCGCTAAGGAGGGTTTTCAGCGAGGGCAGGGTGCATGCCTTTCTGTTGAGTCCGGCAGTCTGGGAGGGATGTATTCCCCTGGAGGCAGCGGAAAGAGAGAGGGTCTTTCAGTGCCGGGAGTTCAATCAGAAGAGAGCAAGAATGAAGGCAAGGCTGACAAGATACCAGGCTATTGAGATAGTAAAGGATTATCTGAGAGACAACCTTGTAATCTCAAACCTGGGTATACCTTCAAAGGAGCTTTATCAGATACTGCACCAGCCATCAAACTTCTATATGCTTGGAAGCATGGGCATGGCAACCCCAATTGGCCTGGGGGTTTCACTCAACACAACCAGGAAGGTCTATGTAATTGATGGTGATGGAAGCCTCATGATGAACCCAGGCATACTGGCCACCACGGCCTTCTTTAACCCCTCAAACCTGACGATACTCGCCATAGACAATGCTGCCTATGGTTCCACCGGGAACCAGCCCACCCATACCGAGAGGGTTACAGACCTGGCAGTTGTGGCTGGGGGCTTCGGGATAAGAAACATTTACAGGGTCTCCACAAAAAGGGCAATAGTGGCAGCCATGGAGGATGATGTGAGGGGGACAAAATTTATCCATGTCATAACAAGGCCGGGCAATGCCAATGTACCCAATATCCCGCTCAGTGCAAGAGAGATAAGAGATGGCTTTACCGGTACGATAGTTGACAAGTAAGCATGAGCAGTTGATGAGTTAATGAGTAGATGAGTAAATGGGGGAATGCCCCTCTTCACCACCTTTAGATCTGTACAATATATTCCTTGCATGATTTATACTATTATCAGTAATGTCCTGCAAAACAGATAAACCAATAGGTAAGGACAGGGTATTAATTATGAGCGGATTTAAACCTGATCTTTAAAAGAGTTGTATTGTCATGAAAGAGACAAGGTTCCGTCTAAGAGATATAAAGTTTTTTTTCAGGTTTGCAGGTTCTGCAGGATGGATTGGTCTGGTTGCAATACTGCTGGGAATAGTAACAACCATGCTTGCCTCACTGTTACCGCTGAGTACCAAGATCCTGATAGACTTTGTTATCATGAAGAAGGGCTTTGTTCGTCTCAAGGAGATACTTTCCTCACTCTCCCTTGAGCAGTATTATCCGGCCGTGAAGACCCAACTTGAATCACTTACCTTCCTGCTAACCGCCATTGTTGTTCTTGCTTTGGTTACAGGCACCATGGGTATACTGCAGCGTTACCTTTCAGTGAGGTTCCAGCAGCACTTGACTTACAACCTCCAGCTATCCCTCTTTGAGCATGTTTTAAGGTTTCCCCTGTCCTTCTTCAGAAAGACACCATCAGGTTATCTCACATCAAGGGTCTCTGATGATGTTGATGCACTGCAGCATCTCTTCCTTGATAATATGGTTCAGATCCTAACAAAACTGGTATACCTCTGTTCCGGCTTTGTTATACTCTTCAGCCTGAGTCCAAGGCTAACCCTTTTACTCATCACGGTGCTACCTCTCTATTTTATTATCAGTTACATCTTTGGAGCCCGGATAAGGTCCGCAAGCTGGCAGGAGAGGGAGTTCCGTGCAGAGACATCGCAGAGTCTCCAGGAGGCCTTCTCAGCAGTTGAACTCGTGAAGTCTTCTGTTACAGAGAAGGGGGAGGTTAAAAGGCTGTCGGGGAAGCTCAAGGACCTCTTGAGAAAGAGGATGCAACTGATGCTTCTGGGTCAGTCCTCTCAGTACCTTTCAAAGGCTGTACAGATCTTTTTGACTGTCCTGATCATCTGGGCCGGTGCCCATGAGATCATGAAGGGGGCCATCACTATAGGTGATTTCGTTGCCTTTAGCACATATATACTCTACCTGACTCAGTCAGCAACAGCACTCTCCTACACGCATATTATGTTACAGCCATCCCTTGCATCAATGGATAGATTAAAGGAACTCTTCATGTATCTACCTGAGGTGACAGATAAAAAACTCTATATGCCATCTGTGCTCAGGGGGGAGATCCTCTTCAAGGATCTCTACTTTTCCTATGACGGTGAGGTGGATGTTTTAAAGGGTATCAACTGCCTTATCAGACCCGGCGAGACTATTGTACTTGCTGGACCAAGCGGGGCTGGCAAGACCACCTTTGTCAATCTCGTCCTCAGGTTCTATCTCCCTTCAAGGGGTGACATATTTATAGATGGCCATAACATAAGAGATCTGGATCCTTACTGGTTGAGGAAGCATATTGGTCTTGTGTCACAGGAGGTTTTTCTCTTTAATGACACCATCTACAACAATATCAGATACGGCAGGATGGATGCTGATGAAAGAGAGGTTATTGAAGCAGCAAGGCTGGCAGGCATAGATGAAGACATAAAGATGTTTCCCAGGGGCTACAATACCCTGGTGGGTGAGCGGGGGCTTAGTCTCTCTTCCGGACAAAGGCAACGTATCTCCATGGCAAGGACCTTCCTTAGAAACCCGCCTGTTCTGATATTTGATGAGCCTACCTCAGCCCTTGATGAAAAGAATGAGAGAAGGTTGAAGGAATCCATGAGAAGGCTTTTCCTGGGCAGAACGGTTATAGTGATTTCCCACAGATCCTCTCTGCTTGAGATTGCAGACAGGGTCTTCCAGCTCCAGGATGGTCTCCTGAAGGAGGTTTCAAGGGTATGACCAGGAAGCTCTTTTCCATTGGCAGGATCGGTATGGAGATTGCGTGTCCTGGAGGCTACACCATGGTCTTTGACCCTGCAATGGAGCGGTTTTCAATGGATCAGGATATCCAGCCTGACATGTCCTACAGGGTTGAAACCATCAGGGAGGGCACAGTTGTATCAACCTGTGAGGAACTATTCAGTTCAACCCCTGGTGGGCTCTGGACTATTTACGATTGCAAGGACATGGGCAGTTACATCATAGCCCTTCAGAGTCTGCCGGAAGACAGTGAGCCATATCTGATCGTTGTAGCGGACAGGGGATTCAGGAGATTCAGGGTCCACCTCTATCCTGATGATGCTGAAAGGGTTTTCCCCCTTCAGTATCCTGTGGATGAACTTACCATCTCAGGATTTTTAAACATCAACAGGATGGGTGTGCTCCTTCACTCTGCATGTATAAAACTGTGGGGCAGAGGGATTCTCTTTTCAGGCACATCAGGGTCAGGGAAGTCAACTATTTCAGGTATATGGCAGAAAGATCCTCAAGCAGAGGTACTAACGGATGAGAGGGTGATCATCAGGTACTGGGAGAACCAGCTCTATGCCTTTGGTACACCATGGCATGGTACCGGTGAGGTTCATAAAAATGCGGGTGCGCCTGTTGAAAGGATATATTTCTTAAAACATGGTGGCTGTAACAGGGCCAGAAGGCTCTCCAGAGTTGATGCGACAAACAGGTTGTTGGTACGGTGTTTTCCCACCTTCTGGCACAGGGAAGGAATGCAATTCGCCCTTGATTTCTGCAGTCTTGTGGCATCAGAGGTACAGTGCTACGAGCTTGAGTTCACCCCTGACCCATCTGTCATCGGATTTGTAAAGAAACATCTTCATTCATGAAGGGACAGGGCTGTTGCACGGGCCTTGGTAATCCTGCACAGGTACTCCACCTTCCTGTCCATCCTTCCATACTCAATGAAACTCCATCCAGGACACTGGCCACAGATGTTGAGGAGACGGCAGCTGTCACATTCCAGACTGAATGTCTTTTCCATTTCAAGAACCTCTTTTATCCTGACGTTCCATATCTCCTGCAAGGGCCTCTCCTTTGCAGATTCAGCAAAATTTAAAAGCATGGAGCATGGCAGTACCCTTCCGTCAGGCATGATGTGAATGGTAGACCTGCCAGCACCACAGGTGAGCAGCTTTCTGGGCTCAGAAGGCATTCCTAAATATCTGTGGCAGAACTCCTCAAACTCCTGTAACCGTTGTGGAAACTCCATATCAAGTAATACCACATCCTCTGGTGGGATCCTGTATCTTTCAGGTGTGGAGAGATTGTGGGAGTCAATACGTCTGTGTACAAGAGGATCAAAGCGGAAATGGCAGCCAAGCCTCCTGGCAATGGAATCCATCTGGGCTATCTCATGACGGTTGATGGAGAGTGCCATGGTCTTGAGTTTAAGCTTGATTCCCCTTTCAACAAGCCTGGTAACACCCTTCCAGTATAGCTCGTAACTGCCCTTCACTCTTGTGATCCTCTCATAGGTATACCTTTCTGCCCCATACATGGTTATCTCTACAGTGAAGGGCGGGTATTTCTTGAAAAGCTCTGCTATCTCTTCGCTGATCATGATACCGTTTGTGAAGACCGTTACAATGAAGCCATGTCTCTTTGCGGATAGATAGATCTCCTTGAAATCATCTCTGACCAGGGGATCACCACCGGTAAGGAGGAGCCACAATGTTCCCATCTCCTTGAGCTGGTAAAAGAGGTCTTCTATCTCCTCAGGGCTGAGTTCATTATTGATTGCTTCCCTGTGATCAGGGGGAAGACTGCAATAGCAATGTACACATCTGTTTGTGCACCGGTAGGTAAGCTCAAGGGTGGCATTTACAGGGATTCTTTTGTTCTCACCTGAGGCCTTTTCATGTAGCCTCTGGCTGAACTCCCGGTAATCAATCTCCTTCATCTTTCATCTCTATGATACCTGCCTCCAAAAGGTCGTTAAGAAAATCCACGACATCCCTTTGTATAACCTCCTCAGGGGCATCATACTCGGTTGAAAGCTCTGAGATGATCTCTTTGATGCTTCTCTGTCCATCAATCCTCTCCCAGATGGCTGCACCCACTGTATTCAGGTTATAGATATGCTCAACCTCGTCAGAGGAGCAGAGCATTGGGACAAGGATATATTCTTCATCCACCTTTCTGAAGATGATGTCTTCACTCTTTGCAGGTATTTTTCTTAGGACAGATTCCATAGGTTTTAAAGGCCACTTCTGGACATTGTCGGAATAACCAAAAACCTTAACTTGAGGGGCTGGGGCAGGTTTGGAAAGTCCAGCAACCAACAAATCCATTACGTGCGACAGCCTGATTAAAAACACCTTTGCAACCCCACAGCACAGACTCTTCAGGGACGAGCCTTACCTTGATGCATTCTGGTTTTATCCATTTTTTCTTTTCCATATCAGAGTTTATCAATTTATTTCGTGAAATTTTATATTATTATACCATAATGGTATAAAAATACAAATAGCCCTTGGTACCCAGTGCAGCAAACAGAAAAAAGCCTGCACACAACACCTGAATGCCACAGGTTTTCTTAAAGGTCAACCGCTATTTTGAGGTCAGTATGATGGATGCAGTTTAAGTGTTTGAAATTATCCTCTCCAGTGATGATATGATAGATAAATCATGGAAAAGATACTGGACAGCAGGGACTTTCTCAGGCTCCTTGAGGAGGTATTGAAAAGTGGCAAGGGGATAACCTTCATGGCAAAGGGGGACAGCATGTCACCCTTCATAAGGCATGGTGACAATATAACGGTGAGACCACTGGACAGACCCCTCAGGGTGGGTGATGTGGTACTGGTCAGGTCTGCCGGTGGTGGTGCGCTTGTCCACAGGGTGGTATCTGTGAGACATGGCACCCTTGTAACCCGGGGTGATGCCTCAGGTGTGAATGATCCTTCCTGCAGGTTAGAGGA
>Ga0256830_1003365_pt1 | contig 10002 bp, 9 predicted proteins | sample 128326metaG_FD_190537 | JGI IMG/M metagenome (GOLD analysis project Ga0256830, IMG submission 190537) | Hydrothermal vent microbial communities from Lau Basin, Pacific Ocean - 128-326 | ecosystem: Environmental > Aquatic > Marine > Hydrothermal vents | place: Pacific Ocean: Lau Basin | collected...
GCCTAGTCTTTTGTCGTTCCGGGTACCGTTAATCATGACCCAATTGTCTTGTATTGTGACCTTATATTCTTTTATCCAAGGGGAATAAGCCGTTAATACCTCATCTTTTTGCTTTTCAAGAATGCCTGATAATACAATGTGGCCTCCTGGTTTTACCTGGCTAGTAATGGATTTTGATAGTTCAATTAACGGGCTAGCCAATATGTTTGCTAGTATTACATCAACCGACTTACTGGGTAACTCGCAGGGCATTCCCGTTGTGATTTTGCTAGCAACCTTATTTGCCTCAGCATTATTGGCGGTAGCTATAAGAGCTTGTGGGTCAATATCGAGTGCAAACACTTCTTTGGCGCCCAGTAACATTGCCGCAATAGCTAAAACCCCGGAGCCGCAACCGTAATCTATGACTTCTTTTTGGGATAGATCATATTTATCTAGCCATTGCAAACATAAGGCAGTCGTTGGGTGTGTTCCAGTCCCGAATGCTAAACCAGGATCCAGTGATAAATTAATGGCATCTGCTTCTATTGGTGCATAAGCCGTGGGAATTATCCAGAGGCGTGAGCCAAATTTCATCGGCTTGAAGCTCTCAAGCCACGTTCGTTCCCAGTCTTGATCCGCTAGCGTGCTTACTTCGTAAGGTGGAAGCTCTCGCGGCGAGAACGCATTTCCAAGCTTGTCGATAATGATTTGAATGTTAGTCTTAGAATCAAATAGCCCGACCACGCGGGTTTGCTTCCAAAGCGGTGCTTCACCGGGCAAAGGTTCAAAAATTTCTTCATTTGCTGCATCTTGCATTGTTACCGCAACTGATCCAGACGTTTCCAGCAGACTAGCAATCCATTCAGCTTCTGCAGTAGGCGCACATATCATTAGCTGTAACCAGGTCATCGTGAGATCGTTACCTGATCCATATGGTTTTCTCCAATGCTATTCACTAATGGAAACCAAGAAAAAAAGAAGACATACCTAAACAGTACATTTTCTACCATGAATTCTAGGACAGGCTCCAGGAGCTTGTCCTAGCCATCTTACTGTTCCAGTTTTTTTTCCAAATAATGAATATTTGTTCCACCTATTATGAAATTTGAGTCACGAAATATTTCTTCATGCAGTGCGATGTTGGTATTTATTCCGTCGATGACTATTTCGCTCAACGCAGTACGCATACGCGCGAGTGCCGTTTCTCTACTATCTCCGAAAGCAATTAATTTGCCAATCATGGAGTCATAATAAGGTGGAACCTTGTAGCCATTATAAATATGAGAGTCTACGCGAATACCGAGTCCACCCGGAGCATGGAATTGCGCAATTTTTCCAGGACTAGGCAAGAAGGTTTTGGCATCTTCTGCATTAATACGACATTCAAAGGCATGTCCTTTGATACTGATATCTTGTTGTTTGCAAGACAGAGGTTCACCTGCGGCTATCGCAAGTTGTTCGCGCACCAAGTCAACCCCGGTAATCATTTCTGTGACCGGATGCTCTACCTGCAGCCGGGTATTCATTTCGATGAAGTAAAACTGATTGTCTTCATACAAAAACTCAAATGTACCTGCACCACGATAACCAATTTTGCGGCAAGCTTCCGCACAGCGTTCACCGATTTCACGGCGAGTTGCTTCCGAAACCCCAGGGGCTGGTGCTTCTTCAACGACCTTTTGATGGCGTCGTTGCATAGAGCAATCGCGCTCGCCGAGATGAATAGCGTTGCCATGAGTATCGGCTAAAATTTGAAATTCGACATGCCGAGGATTAGTCAAAAATTTTTCCATGTAAACAGCATCGTTGCCGAACGCAGTTTGGGCCTCTGATTTGGTGAGTGAAATAGCATTTAGCAACGAAGCCTCACTATGCACGACGCGCATTCCGCGACCCCCACCGCCGCCTGAAGCTTTGATAATGATTGGATAGCCAATATCGCGGGCAATCTGTAAATTTTTGTCACCATTGTCAGATAACTCACCATCGGATCCAGGTACCGTTGGTACGCCGGTTTTCTTCATTGCTTCAATCGCAGAAACTTTGTCGCCCATTAAGCGAATTGTTTCCGGTTTCGGCCCGATGAAAATAAATCCGCTACTTTCTACTCGTTCCGCAAAATCAGCATTTTCCGAAAGAAACCCATAACCTGGGTGAATAGCCACTGCATCAGTGACTTCTGCCGCGCTAATAATAGCCGGCACATTTAAGTAGCTATCCGCTGATGCAGGGCCGCCAATACAAACGGTTTCATCGGCTAATAAGACATGTTTTAAGTCTCTATCCGCAGAGGAATGTAAGGCGACAGTGCTAATGCCGAGTTCTTTACATGCGCGTAATATACGAAGGGCTATTTCACCGCGATTTGCGATAACAATTTTGTTTAACATAATGGGAAAATCTTTTTGTCTTAATAATTTTAGTAACTACTCGCGGAGCAGTTGCCTTATTCAATAATAAACATCGGCTGGCCATATTCAACTGGCTGCCCATTTTCGACTAAGATAGCGGTAATAATACCCGCTTTATCCGATTCGATTTGATTTAGTATTTTCATCGCTTCAACGATGCAGAGTGTATCGCCGACATTAACGCGTTGACCAATTTCGGCAAATTCTTTAGCGCCAGGTGACGATGACCTATAAAAAGTACCGACCATCGGTGATTCAACCGCTAAACCTTTTGGCATATCGGGTTCTTTTTCTTCAGCTGCGCCTACAGGCGCAGTAGTAGGGACTGCTGCAGCCGGAGCAGCAACCATGGCTGTAGTCACCCCTGGGGCATTGCTGCCGTAACGGCTAATACGCACTGATTCTTCGCCTTCGTGGATTTCAATCTCAGCGATTCCCGACTCTTCCAGTAGCTCGATTAATTTTTTTATCTTCCGAATATCCATGCTACTTGTTAATCCTCATCCTCTAAATTATTGATTGCTGCGAGCAATGCGACTTCATAACCGAATGGGCCTAAGCCACAAATTACACCGGTTGAAATATCTGAAAAATATGAATGATGCCGAAAGGTCTCGCGTTTATATACGTTTGACAAATGTAGCTCGATAAAAGGTATATTTACCCCAAGCAATGCGTCACGCAGCGCTACGCTAGTATGAGAAAACGCCGCTGGATTGAATATAATGAAGTCAATATTGTCATTAAATGCGCGGTGAATTCGATTTATTAGCTTACTTTCAGAGTTGTTTTGAAAGCTCTCTAGCACAACGCCTTTATGGGTCGCTAAAGTCATCAGCTGATTATTGATCTCATCTAATGTTTTCTGACCATAATGTCCCGGTTCGCGTAAACCTAAAAGATTCAAATTAGGGCCATTTAATAAAAGTATTTTTTTCATTACTTAATTCTGAAATTTAGCTGAATATAACGACATGTTAGCGTTGCTTTTGTTTTAAAACACTAAAAACTACAGACTGTTGAATTTTTGCATGGGTAACGGGGCGATGTCCAGTATTTTATTGCTAAAGAATGGATTTTAAAAGCAATTACCTGCAAACTGGCGACATAAACGCAGATTTTAGGATGTATGTTTATCTTGTGGTAGACCTACTACAGCAGTGCGGTAATTAATTTTTCTACGTTATCCTCACTGACTTCACCACGATAGGCTTTTTTAATAATGCCTGCTCGGGTAATAAATACAGTGTAAGGTAAGGCGCCAAAGGTATTTCCGTATCGGTCAGATACGCCTAATGCGAGATCTCCTCCTAATAAAATAGGGTACTTAATGCCGACTGCAGCGGCAAAATTTTTCACTGGCTCTATTTCATCCAGCGCAATGCCCACAAACTGCAGACCTTGACTGGCATATTTCTCCTGTAAGCGATTGAATATTGGGATCTCTTTTTGACAGGGGGAGCACCAGGTTGCCCAAAAATTAACGACTAATACACGTCCAGCCCAGTCCTCCGGGGTTCGAATTATGCCTTCGATATCCGGCAGTGCGAAACTCGGTCGGTTTTGGCCGACCATCGCTTCAGCAGCGCTTTCCGCTTCCGTATCACCACGCAGCCACTTCATAGTTTCGCTACCCGCAAAAAAGGCAAGTACGAGTGCAGCGACCATAACCAGGTACCGAACTGCTGTATTGTTAGTGATATTCATTGAGCACCTTAATATTTATTGAAATGCCTGAGCTGCGTGAGCGCGAAACTTCTCAGCCTCCAGAAACCCAACTAAGCGTTTCGCGGGTTGCTCGTTACCCTGGCGATCAAAAAACAACATGCTGGGAGGGCCAAAGATTCCAAAATTTTTCATTAACTGTTGGTCGGTTTCATCATTCGCGGTCACATCTGCCTTGAGTATTATGCCTGCGGACAAAACAGCTTGGACGCCCGGCTGTGAAAATGTATATTTCTCCATTTCTTTGCACGACACGCACCAGTCTGCATAAAAATCGAGGAATACGGGCTTATTTTGTTGTCGCGCAAGTGCTAACTCATTGTTGAGATCTGCCAAGGATTTGATTTTTTTAAATGCGAGCTGACTCGTCGTTGCAGACATCGTATTTCCCGCGACTAAAGCACTCATCCCACGCAATGGTTGTATAGCATCTTTGGAATTCATAGCAACGCCAATTAGCTGCAGTATCCCGTAAAATAATATGACAATACCTAAGCCTTTCCATAATTTACTCCAACCGGTTGAGGATGGTTGCAGCACTTGCAATGCTCCCATAAAAACGGCGGAAACAATCAGTAATACAGCCCATAGCAGCATAGTCACTGCGGCAGGCAATATTCTTTCCAGCATCCAAATAGCCACACCTAATAACAGGACGCCAAACACCGCCTTAATAACATCCATCCAAGGCCCCGCTTTTGGTAATAGCTTACCCGCGGAAGACCCAATCACAATAAGCGGCGCACCCATGCCCATGCTGAGTGAAAACAATGCAAGCCCTCCGAGTACCGCATCCCCAGTTTGACCAATATAGATCAATGCCCCCATGAGTGGCGCAGCAACACAAGGCCCAACGATGAGTGCGGATAAAAAACCCATGACAGCGACGCCGGTCAAACTACCGCCCTTTTGTTTGTTGCTTATTGCTGCAAGCTTCGTTTGCCAAGAGCCAGGAATTTGTAGTTCATAGAAGCCAAACATTGAAAGCGCTAAGAGTACAAATACAAAACTAAAAGTGCCCAATATCCACGGGTTTTGGAAAGTGGCTTGCAAATTTGCACCGAAAAGCCCGGCTAAAATTCCTGCAATGGTGTAGGTGAAAGCCATTGCAAGCACGTATACCAGAGACATTGTAAAGGCTTTGCGGGTAGTAACTTGCTTGCTCTGCCCAACAATAATGCTGGATAAAATAGGCACCATTGGGAGTACGCAAGGGGTAAAAGCTAATAATAAGCCAAACCCAAAAAAGCTGAGAATGATACCGATTAAGCTTCCGCTTTTTATCGTGTTTGCTATGCCGTCTTGCTCTGATACGGATGCTGAATCAATGATATTGCCGCCAGGGCTATTGACCGGCAGCCCCAAGACGCCCTCGGGTAGCGATAGTAAGGTTGTTAGTGTTTGCGGGGGGTAACAAAATCCTGCATCAGCACAGCCTTGAAATTCGATTTTTAATTCTAGATCCTGAGCGCTGGTCACTGTTCTATTTAAGGGAATAAGAATAGGTGCTTGGTTGAAATAGACTTCCATCTCGCCAAAAAACTCATCCTGCTTTTTCTTACCACGTGGCAAGATGGCCTTGCCTAAGCTAATACCTTCTCCATTGATTATTTCAAATTCAAACTTATCCTTATATAGGTAGTATCCATCGGCGATATCCCAGTGTGCTTTGATATGATTGCCGTCAATAACGTCCATGGAAAACACGAAGGCTTTTTCAGGAGTCAGAAAGCCCTTGTCACTAGAAAGGCCAATTTTTTGTCCTAAGCGGTCAAGAAAAGATAAAGAGGAGGAGGCTTGGGTTGATGGATGCTTTATTGGCGTAAATTCATCTTCGGCTGCCAGTAGCGCAAGTGTTGTGCGTTGAGTGAATGGCGGATAGCAAAGCCCCGCATCAGCACATCCTTGAGATCGGGTCTTCAGTTTCAGCTCATGAATTGAATCATTGCTGCGAATTATAGGGATTTCAATTGGAACTCTATGGCGAAAAACTTCCACATCGCCAAAAAACTCGTCTGTTTTAAATTCGGATGATGGAAAGCGTGGTTCACCTAATTCAATTCCAGGGGTTTCAGAAATGAATTCAAATTTATCCTTGTAGAGATAGTATTCGTCTAAAACGGTCCATTCTGCTTTTATAGTATCTCCAGATACCGCATAAGCCGTTAGCTGGAAAACTTTTTCGGGCGGCAGAGGGTCGGCTTGGCTTGATAATGCAGTGCCTGTTAAGCCATTGAATAATAAGTAAAAAAATATTAATGCATAACTTCTCATGATCATTCTACAGTTTTGTTTATCCAGGAAAGATAGGATGACAATCCACAAGTCAATGAGACTGCCACGACTTCAGGTAGTTCATATGGATGAACTTCATTTATGTGCGCAGAAATAGCTTCAAATTTATCACGCTGGGTCTTAATCATTAATTGTACTTCATCATCGATTCTCGTTTCGCCTTTCCAAATATAAATGGATTTTACGATAGGTAAAATATTAACTCCGGCTGCCAGTTTTTTTTCGACGAGCTGCAAGGCTAAGTCCATTGCCACTTGCTCGGATGGACAGGTACTAAAAATAACGATGAACTCAGAGGCTTTCATTTGACTCCTAATAGGTAAACAAACCGGGATTGTACCGAGACATTATAGTCATGCCCATTTTTTCTAGGTAAGATGGTAAAAATATAGCAATAATTGTCATTCATCTATTTTTGCCAAGTTTCAGAGTTCCTGAAGTCTCATTCAATGCTTACGTTTATCATAGAAGCTACCAAAGGAGGAGTCTGCGTTATCGCAGAAAACCCATATGTTTCGAATCTTGTTTTTGCTATTTCTACTCATTCCTATCCTTGAAATCTTCATTTTGATTCAAGTTGGCGGCCTTATTGGTGCAATTCCAACCATCCTAGCCATCATCGGTACCGCTGTACTCGGCGCTATTCTATTGAGACAGCAAGGCTTATCTACATTTCGGCGTGTCCAGTCTTCGATTTCCCAGGGTGAAATTCCCGCCATAGAAATGATGGAGGGCGTAATCCTGCTGATAACCGGTGCTTTACTCTTAACCCCTGGTTTTTTCACTGATATCCTTGGATTTTTAGGGTTAGTACCTCAACTACGCAGAGTGTTTATCGTCAAAGTATTAAAACATGTGAATATATTGCAGGTTAATACTTCCCGTGCGACGGGCGAGCATACATCCCCCCGGCCAAACACCATTGAGGGGGAGTTTCGAAGAGAAGATTAAGCCTAGGAGCCTGTCCGAGAACAGATTGACTTACTGCGACCAATCCATTTGGGCCAGATTTTCCAATTAAATTCGTTAAATATGCTCAATATTCGCCTCATTGAGTCGAAAAATCTGACTCAAAATGGTTTGCCCTCGCTACGATCACTGTTCTCGGACAAGCTCCTAGGAGTTACACGTCTTACTTTATTTAGTAATTATTTTTTATCCTGCCCTTGACTCTCGCAAATTCGACCCTATTATTAGCACTCATCAAGCGTGAGTGCTAATAACCTGCACTCTGAAGTTAACCTTGTTTTTGTTACATTTTTTCTGGGATGTCTGGAATTTAGAGGCATCTTTGAGTTTCAGCAATAAACACTAAAACGGAGATAGATCTAAATGAATATTCGTCCATTACACGATCGTGTTGTTGTACGTCGCGTTGAAGAAGAGCGTACCTCACCAGGTGGCATAGTAATTCCAGATGCAGCAACTGAAAAACCTTCTGAAGGTGAAATCGTAGCTGCTGGGACTGGCAGAATCATGGACAATGGTGATGTTCGCGGATTAGACGTAAAAGTTGGCGATAAAGTTATATTCGGCAAATATGCGGGTACTGAAATCAAAATTGACGGCGAAGATCTTCTTATCATGAAAGAAGACGATATTGTCGCAGTCGTTCTGTAAATCCACAGAATTAATTGTTAAATTTATAGAGAGGAATAACCATGTCTGCAAAAGAAGTTCGTTTTAGCGAAGATGCACGCCAACGCATGATTCGAGGTGTAAACACCTTAGCCAATGCGGTTAAAGTTACTTTGGGTCCTAAAGGACGTAATGTTGTATTGGAAAAAAGTTTTGGCGCACCAACCATTACTAAAGACGGTGTATCTGTCGCCAAGGAAATTGAATTAGAAGACAAGTTCGAAAATATGGGCGCACAAATGGTTAAGGAAGTTTCATCACAAACTTCTGACACTGCGGGTGACGGTACAACAACTGCAACCGTACTGGCACAATGTATCGTAGCGGAAGGCATGAAAGCCGTTGCTGCGGGTATGAACCCAATGGATTTAAAACGCGGAATTGATAAAGCCGTTGCCGCTTCAGTAGCAGAATTAAAAGCGATGTCTACGCCTTGTACTGATGATAAAGCGATTGCGCAGGTTGGAACTATTTCAGCTAACTCTGATACCGATATCGGTGGGATTATCGCTGAATCAATGGGTAAAGTAGGTAAAGAAGGTGTTATTACGGTTGAAGAAGGTTCGGGTTTAGAAAACGAACTTGATATCGTAGAAGGCATGCAATTTGATCGCGGCTACTTGTCGCCCTATTTCGTCACTAATCAGCAAAATATGTCAGCTGAATTAGATGACCCTTTTATCTTGCTTTATGATAAAAAAATCTCCAACATTCGCGATTTGCTACCGACCTTAGAGGGCGTTGCAAAAGCGGGGAAACCCTTATTAATTATTGCGGAAGATATTGACGGTGAAGCATTAGCAACATTGGTTGTTAATAGCATTCGTGGAATTGTTAAAGTAACTGCGGTTAAAGCACCCGGTTTTGGTGATCGTCGTAAAGCTATGTTGCAAGACATTGCGGTTCTTACCGGTGGCCAAGTTATCTCTGAAGAAGTGGGTATGAGTCTTGAGAAAATCACGCTTGAAGACTTAGGCCAAGCGAAGAAAATCGTGGTTAGCAAAGAAAATACCACGGTTATTGATGGCACGGGTAAAGCGACTGAAATCGAAGCACGTGTTACTCAAATCCGTGCGCAAATCGAGGAAGCTTCTTCGGATTATGATAAAGAAAAATTACAAGAGCGTGTAGCCAAGCTTGCGGGTGGTGTTGCAGTCATCAAAGTAGGTGCAGCGACTGAAGTTGAAATGAAAGAGAAAAAAGCACGGGTTGAAGATGCATTACATTCAACTCGAGCTGCGGTAGAAGAAGGTGTTGTTGCGGGTGGTGGTGTTGCACTTGTGCGAGCCCAAACTGCTATAACTAAGCTTAAAGGTGATAATCATACACAGGACGTTGGGATCAGTATTGCGCGTCGTGCAATGGAAGAGCCTTTACGTCAAATCGTTAGCAATGGCGGCGGTGAAGGTTCAGTTGTGTTGAACAAAGTTGTGGAAGGTAAGGATAGCTATGGTTTTAATGCAGCGACTGAGGAATATGGTGACATGATTGAGATGGGTATTCTTGATCCTACTAAAGTCACTCGCTCAGCATTACAAAATGCTGCATCTGTTGCAGGTCTTATGATTACAACAGAAGCGATGATTGCTGAACTACCTAAAGAAGATGCTCCTGCGATGCCTGATATGGGCGGTGGCATGGGCGGTATGGGTGGCATGGGCGGAATGATGTAAAATCATCTCGTCAACAGCTACTCTAAAAAAGCCTCGCTTATGCGAGGCTTTTTTTATAACTACTCAGCTAACCTTTGATTTGCCCGATTGCCGCGTCAAAAGTGCTCATTTACACTTGTAAACTCCGCGCATTTTCTTCGTGCACTTCGTGCTCTCTGCGGTGAAAATGCACTCGAAAATTTAACAGAGTTCATTATGCCTGAATTTAAACAGCTTCCGCCGTTGTCACTCTATATTCATTTTCCTTGGTGTCTTAAAAAATGTCCGTATTGTGATTT
>Ga0256830_1003366_pt1 | contig 10000 bp, 10 predicted proteins | sample 128326metaG_FD_190537 | JGI IMG/M metagenome (GOLD analysis project Ga0256830, IMG submission 190537) | Hydrothermal vent microbial communities from Lau Basin, Pacific Ocean - 128-326 | ecosystem: Environmental > Aquatic > Marine > Hydrothermal vents | place: Pacific Ocean: Lau Basin | collected...
CACCTACTCCAAGGTGATCGGTTTAAAAGAGATGGGAATCAACTATCTCATCATCATGGCTTACGGAGCGGCCCTCTTCTGTCTGGGTCTTGTCTTATTCAGAAAGAGGGAGGGCTGATGGGGACCGTTCAAGGTTCTAAGTTCAAGGTTCAGGATTTCCCGGGCCCCCTGGAAGACCCTGGCCATGGAAGGTTGTGCCCTGGAGGGAGGGTGTAAAGGTGAGGCTGCTCTTCTTCCTGAAAAAAGAGGCCCTGCAGTTCTTCAGAGACAAGGCCATCTTCCTCTTCGTCCTCTATGCCTTCACCCTGGATGTTTATATCGCAGGCAACGGCTTCATCCTCACCCTGAAGAACGGCGGCATGGCTCTTTTCGACCAGGACAGAACCATGGTGAGCAGGGAACTCGTCCGTCGCATCCGGGAGCCCTACTTCCAGTGGGAGAGAAGGGTTTCGTCCCCTTCCCAGGCCTCCCGCCTTCTGGACCAGGGTAAGACCCTGGGGGTTCTCACCATCCCTCCCGACTTCCAGAGGCGCCTCTTTCAGGGGAGATCAGCCCCCCTTCAACTCCTTCTGGACGGTACCCAGATCACCTCCAGCACCCTGGCCTCGGCCTACATCGCCCAGATCTCTGCAGAGTACGGACGGGAGTTCGCCCTGAAGTACTACGGCATCTCTTCCCCCACCCTGGCCCACATGCCCCAGGTGGATGGACGGGTCCGGGTCCTCTTCAATCCCAACCTGGAAGACCCCTACTTTACGGCCCTGGACGAGCTCTTCATGATGATCACCGTCATATCCATCATTCTCCTTTCCACCGCCCTGGTGAGGGAAAGGGAGTACGGGACCATAGAACAGCTCCTGGTCTCTCCCATAAAACCCCGACAAATTGTCCTGGCAAAGATCATCTTCACCCTCATAACCCTCATCCTGACCTCCCAGATCACCCTGGCCCTTGTCATCAAAGGGGCCTTCGGCATACCCATGAGGGGGTCCTATCTCCTCTTCATGGGAGTGACAGCCCTCTACATCTTTTCATGCTGTGGGATCGGCCTTCTCATCGCCACCATGGCCCAGCGTTTAGGGCACATCGGTCTTCTCACTCTCCTCTTCCTGGCCCCCATCCTCTTCCTCTCAGGGGGATGGGTGCCTCCCGAGGCCATGCCCTCCTGGATGGTGCCTCTCACCTACCTATCCCCTCTCAAATACTACACGGAGCTGGGCCTGGGGATATACCTCAGAGGGGAGACGCTGCTCCTGGCATGGCGGGAGATCCTGGCCCTGGCCGCCGTGGGCAGCGGCTACTTCCTTTTCGGGCTGGTGAGGTTCAGGAAGACCTACAGATAAAACCTGCGCCCCACTTCTCCCTGGCATCTTCCCTACTAACTCTATAGAATATTTCCATAATCCCTGTTGGAATGGAGGAGACAAGGTTTTGGAGAGAGTCGCGATCATAGGAGGAGGCCCTTCAGGCTCGGTGTGTGCCCTCTCTCTATTGAAAGAAGGAGGAAGCCACCCTCTGGAGGTGGTGATCTTCGACAAAAAACCCTTCAGCCACTATGGTCCCCTGGGTTGTAACATGTGCGCCGGGCTCATATCCCATTCGGTGCTGGAGACTCTGGACTCCCTGGGTGTACCCGTCCCCGCCAATGTGATTCAAAGGAAAATAGAGAAACACTTCTTTGAGACGAGATGGGGAGGGGTCTCCTTCGAGAACGCACCGGGTGCCATGCTTTACACCGCCTACCGGGGCATGGGTCCCCTGGATCCCAGAGGAGATGAGGGCACCGGCTTCGACCATTTCCTCCTCAACAGCGCCGTGAAGAGAGGTGCCCGACACATCAAAGAGATGGTCACATCCCTGGAGATTCCATCTCAACCCACCAGGCCCATCAGGGTGAGGTACGGAGACCATAGGGTTATGGATGCCCACGTGGTGGTGGTGGCATGCGGTGTGAACAGCAGCTTCCCCCAGGTACTCCAGGGATTGAACTTCGGCTACATCCCTCCGGTCACCTTTCACGCCTGTCAGGCGGAGATACCCCTGGATGAGGGGGAGGTGAACCTCTGGTTCGACAACTCGGTGAAGGTCTTCTCTCTGGGACTGAAGGGCATCTCCCTGGGGGCCATCACACCCAAAAAGAGATTCGTCACCGTCACCGTTTTGGGAAGCCACGTACGAAGGGCCGACCTGGAGAGGTTCCTGCTGAACCCCATTGTCACCCGTCACTTCCCGCCCCACTGGGAGTTACCCACCCAGTACTGCCACTGCCATCCCAAGGTGGCCATCAGCACGGCCAAGAACCCCGTGACCCACAGGTTGTTAGTGGTAGGAGACGCCTTCATCTCCCGTTACCTGAAGAACGGCATCGAATCGGCCCTGTACACCGGTACCAAGGCAGCCCGGGCCATACTGGAGGGGAAAGTCTCCAGGGAGGAGCTCATCCGTCACTACGTGAGACCCTGCCGGGAGAGGTATCACAGGGATAACTACTACGGCAAACTCCTCTTCAAAACTCACGACATGATCGCCAAACATCGCTGGCTTGTGGTACCCCGACTCCACATGATCTCTAAAGAGGCCAAAAAGGAGAGGTGGGAAGAGAAGACAGAGACCCAGGTACTCTGGCACCTCTTCACCGGAAGTGCGCCTTACAAATCCATATTTCTCCGGGCCTTCACGTCCTTTGCCAAGTCCTTCGCCAAGGAGTACTTCCTGATGGTGAAAAGAATACTGAAAAGAGACTCCATGGAGGAGGAGTAGGGATTCATCATGGGAGAAAATGTCCTGGAGAGAGACAAGGGAGTGGCCATCATAGGGGGTGGCCCCGGGGGAGTGGGATGCGCCCTCACTTTGAAGAGTATGGCCCGGGAGAGAGGTGAGGACATCAGGGTGGTGGTCTTCGAGGGAAAGCGCTTCGGGGAACACTACAACCAGTGCGCCGGGGTCCTCTCCCATCCCCTGGGGGAGATCCTCAAAGAGAGTTTCGACCTTGAAATACCCCAAACCATGATCCAGAGGGTGATCCAGGGGTATGTCCTCTACGGAGACAGAGAGACCATCGTTCTGGAGGAAGACCCCTCCAAACCTTCCCTGGCCGTCCAAAGGGTGGAACTGGACAGGTTCCTGCTGGGGGAGGCGGAAAAGAGGGGAGTGGAAGTGATCCATAGCAGGGTGACAGACGTGGAGTTCCACTCCCACGAGGTTGTGGTCTACAGCTGGAGCGGAACCTGCAGGGCCTCGGCGGTGGTGGGAGCCTTTGGTCTGAGCAAGGCCATGTCCGCCTGCTTCTCCCGCAGGGTGGGGTACGTATCCCCTCCCCACCTGGAGACCCTGGTGGCCAAGTTCTACCCTCCAGACTCCTGGCTGCCCGGGCTACTGGAAGACATGATCCACGTATTCCTACCTCCCTTTCCCCGGACAGAGTTCGGGGCCCTCATTCCCAAGGGAGACCACATAACGGTGATCCTGGCAGGCTGGAACATCACCACCAATGACATGGAGGCTTTCCTGGCCCTGCCAAAGGTCAAGAATCTCCTCCCTCCCAAGGGCCCCTCGGACTTCTTCAAAGGCAGGTTTCCCACAGGGTTGGCAAAGAGGTTCCACGGCCACAGATACCTTCTAGTGGGAGACGCCTCGGGCCTGGTGAGACCCTTCAAGGGGAAAGGAATAAACACCGCCGTCATCACTGGTAGATGGGCTGCGGCCACCCTTCTGGACCACGGTCCCTCCCTGGAAGCTTCCCACCACTATCGGGAGTTGTGCAGGGAACTCATGGACGACATGACCTACGGAAGAGTGGCCCGGACCCTGGCCAGCCTCACACGCCGCTATTCCTCCCTGGATCCTGTCATCAGGGAGGCCAAGAGGGACGAAAGCCTGAAGGAAGCCCTCTTCTATTGCGTCTCGGGCCACGCCCCTTTCAAAAAGATCATGAAAAACCTGGGCCATCCTGGGACCCTCGGCCGCCTTCTTCCTCCCCTTCTGTCATCCCTCCACCTGAACCGCCAGTAGATAACCCCGGCTCCGTCATCCTCCAGGGGTCCAGGACCTGCTCCAGTTCCCGGGAGGTGAGCAACCCCTTCTCCAGGCAGATCTGGCCCACGGTTTTGCCCCTCTGGAGGGCCTCTTTGGCTATCCCCGCCGCCCTGTCATAGCCCACCCTGGGGACCAGGACTGTGGCCAGGGCCAGGGAGTTCTCCACAAAAGCTCTGGCCCTTTCACTGTTGGCCTCCATGCCCCTCACCGCCTTCTCCGTGAAGACCGTGACAGCCTTACCCAGGTAGGTGATGGATTCCAGGAGGGCCTTGATCATAACGGGCATCATGGTGTTGAGGTCCAGGTTTCCATGGGTGTTGGCCACCTGGACCGTCACAGAGTTTCCCAGGACCTGGGCACAGACCATCATGAGAGCCTCACTCATGACGGGGTTCACCTTGCCAGGCATAATAGAGCTTCCCGGCTGGACGGGGGGAAGGGTGATCTCACCCAGGCCACATCGGGGTCCGCTGGAGAGCCACCGGATATCATTGGCCACCTTCATTAGACCGGTAGCCACAGTACCCAGCTGTCCCGCCAGTTCCACGGCTGTATCCCTGGAGTGTTGGGCCTCAAAATGGTTCTCCGCCTCCCTGAAGGGGAGGCCAAACCACTGGGAGAGCCTCTTGGCCACCCGGTCTCCGAACTCCGGGTGGGTGTTGATCCCCGTTCCCACCGCCGTGCCCCCCTGGGCCAACTCGTACAACCTGGGAAGGACCGACCCCAGCCTGGCCACGGAAAGCTCCACCTGCCGGGCCCATCCCCCAGCCTCCTGGCCCAGACGAATGGGAGTGGCATCCATCAGATGGGTGCGACCGATCTTCACCACCCCGTCCCAGGCCCTGGCCTTTTCCCTCAAGGCCTGGGCCAGTTCCCTCAATGCAGGAAGGAGCACTCCGTGAAGCTCAATGGCCGTTGCCACGTGGAGGGCCGTAGGTATGGTGTCGTTGGAGGACTGGCCCAAATTGACGTGGTCATTGGGATGGACGGGCGTCTTCCCGCCCCTCTTTCCCGTGAGGATCTCATTGGCCCGTCCGGCTATCACTTCGTTGGCGTTCATGTTCGTAGAAGTGCCGCTGCCCGTCTGGAAAACGTCCACCACAAACTCACGGTCCAATTTCCCCTCCATCACCTCCATTGCCGCCGCCACTATGGCCCTGGCTCTGGTCTCGTCCAGGAGCCCCAGCTCCATGTTGGTTTCGGCAGCAGCGCCCTTGATGGCTCCCAAAGCCCTGATGAAGGAGGAAGGGAAGACCACGCCGCTTATGGGGAAATTTTCCAGGGCCCTGGCCGTCTGGGCACCGTAGTAGGCATGGGAGGGCACCCTCACCTCCCCCATGGAATCCCGTTCGATGCGGTACTCCATCTCACCCTCCAATATAAGGTTTTTGGGTAAAAGGTTTTTCGCTCCCATCCCCAAGCCAGGGAAGACAGGATTGGAACCTCATAAGACCAGTGGACCAAAGGGAAGGCCGTCTCCCCTTCTCAAAGGTACTTCCCGGTCGGGCAATCCGCAATGAGGCGGGAAAGCAACCTTTTGGGTCTCCTGGGACACACCCACCGCTGTGGACACGGAGGGTGAAGAAAGCTAAGCTTCCATCATGAGATGCATTATGGTGTTGCTGGACGGGCTGGGAGACCAGGGACAACCTGTCCTGGACGGGCACACTCCCCTGGAGGCCGCCCATACTCCCCACCTAGACCTCCTGGCCGGAATGGGCATGAACGGCCTCCTCCATCCTCAACTCCAGGGTATGGCCATGCCCAGCGAGCTGGCCCACTTCCTCATCCTGGGCTACGAAAGGGCAGATTTCCCCGGGAGAGGGTACCTGGAGGCCCTGGGACTAGACATACCCGTGAAAGAGGGAGAAGTGGCCCTTTTGGCCAGGTTGCTCTCCGTCATACCCAGGGGAGACCACATCATCCTGGAAGAAGAGAACCCCCCGGTAGACCCTCAAACATGCAGGGTCCTCCAGAATGAGATCCAGCGCTACTCCCGCCTGGGGGTAGAGATAGAATTCAGGCCCACGGGAGGAGTCCAGGGCATACTCCTTCTCAAGGGAGAGGTCTCCTCCGGAGTGACAGACTCCAACCCCCTCTACCCGGGTCGCCCCCTTCTTCAAGTCCTGCCACTGGAAGGTCACCAGGAGGACCCCAGGGCCGTGAAGACCGCCAGGGTCCTCAACGACTACCTGGTGTGGTGCCACCGGAAGTTGGACACCCATCCCCTGAATCAGGAGAGAAGAAAGGGTGGGCTGCCGCCCATAAACGCCCTGGGCACCCAGAGGGCTGGCGAGAAGAGGGAATTGACCCCCTTCCGGGAGAAATGGGGGCTGCGAGGCATGTCCCTGGCCTCCTCTCCCATCTACTGGGGCCTAGCCAGGGCTCTGGGAATGGAGGCCGTCCCCGTGGAAGACTCAGGGGACCCCGAAAAGGACCTGAAAGATAGACTCATCCTGGCCTATGGTGCCAGAGATTTCGACTTCATCCACGTCCACACCAAGGCTCCTGATGAAGCCGCCCATACCAAGGATCCCTGGCATAAGAAAGAGGTGATCCAGGCCCTGGACAGAGCCATGGGAGTTACCCTGGAAACCATGGTTGGGGATCCGGATGTGCTTCTGGTCGTCACCTCGGACCACTCTACACCAAGCTCTGGAGCCATGATCCATTCGGGGGAGACGGTGCCTCTCACCATGGTTGGGGAAAGGGTGCGGAGGGATAGAGTGGAAAGGTTCAACGAAGTGGACTGTTCCCAAGGTGCCTTGGGCCTGGTGAGGGGCCGGGAACTCATGTACCTTATCCTGAGCTTCATGGACAGGGCCCAGCTCCAGGGCCTCATGGACTCCCCATCTCCCCGGGCCTACACCCTGGGGCTTTCCAGACCTCTCACGGTGAAGGGGTCCCGGGAGGGGAACCATGGATCCTAGGATACTGGGACTCCTGGCCAACAAACCTCCCCTCGTCACCCACTTTCCCCCGTGGATGCTCTCCCCTGCCACCATAAAAGAAATGAAGGGCACCAGAAGCGCCATGGTAGAGACGGCAGGACGGGACAGCTTCGCTGCCGCCATTGCAGCGGTCCAAAAAGAGTCATCCAGACCCTTCTACCCACTATAGCCTATACAGGGACGGAATACGGAAACTGGGAGAACACCCTGGAAAAGTGTCGGTGGCTAAAAGAGAAGATGGAAAAGGAAGGAGTCCTGGTCTTGCCCCCCCTCTTCCTGGGAGACCCCCGGCTCTGGCACATGCTGTGCGGAAGACCCCTCACCACCCTCTTCAAGACTTACGGCTTCTCTGCCCTCTGTATCAACTGCCACCTCTATTTCCACATTATAAGGATACCCCTGGCCAAAATCCTCGGCTGCGGCCTCCTTGTCTCCGGGGAGAGGGAGAGCCACGACGGGCGCGTAAAGTTGAACCAGATCCCTCCCATCCTGGACGCCTTCAAGGGGTTCATGGGCAAATACGGCGTTGATCTCCTCCAGCCCATCAGACACCTCTCATCAGGCCGGGAAGTGGAAGAACTCTTGGGCCACAGATGGCAAGAGGGTGAAGAGCAGGCCCAGTGCGTCCTGAGGGGCAACTACCGTGACCCCGGGGACCTCGCAATCATCCCAGAAGAGGCTGCCATGAGGCTCCTCAGGGAGCACGCCTTCCCCCAGGGAGAGAGGGCTATCAGAGAGAGGTACGGCATCAGTCCCCGGCCAGATCCTTGAGGGTGACGGGCACCGCCCCCAGGGCCCTCATCTCTTCAATGGCCCGCTCCCCATCCCCGGGATTCACGTCCACGGACCTGACGGCGTCCAGGAGGAGAAAGACTCGGTAACCCAATTCAAGGGCGTCCTTCACCGTACTCAAGACGCAGTAGTCTGTAGCCAGGCCGCCCACGAAGAGCCTCTTCACCCCCAGGGCCTTCAACCTGCGGTCCAGGTCAGTGCCTTCAAAGCCCGAATAGGCCTCCTCCTGGGGTTGGCTGGCCTTGGAAATGACAATGGCGTCTGGGGGTAACTCCAGCCCCGGGGCGAACTGGGCTCCAGGTGTCCCCTGGACACAGTGTGGAGGCCACAACCCTCCCTGCTCCTTAAAAGAGCAGTGATTGGAAGGATGCCAGTCCCGGGTAGCCACAATGGGAAGTCCCGCATCTCTGAAAAGACGGATATAACTGTTCATCACAGGTACCACCTGGTCCCCATGGGGAACGGGGAGGGCCCCCCCGGGGAGAAAGTCCCTCTGAAGGTCTACAATGACCAGGGCATCGCCCTTTTCTGCTTTAACGGCCCCTTCCTTCACCTCTCACCTCCAAAGCTCAATAGACTACGTCAACTCCAATGTTCAGCTTGCTCTCTGTGCCTCCCATCTGGCCAAATCTTCCCCCTTCCACTCTGTAAACCTCCCGTCTTGAGGTGTCGATCCTCCAGTAGTATCCCCTCCAGGCTTCTCTCTTTAAATGAAAGAGGTAGGGTTTTAATCTCCTTATCTTCCATCCCCTTCCCCTACCTATAGCCTTTCCCAGAGCAAAAATCCTGATATCTTTCAGTATCCGGGGCCTTCTGCCAGGCCGGACCACCATATAGGCGTCGGAGAAATGCAGATACAACCGCCTGGGGTGCTTGGGTTTGCCTATCACTTCCACCTTCACTTCCATGGGAGTCCGCCGTCCTCCGGGGTGTCCGAACTCCCCTCCCTTCACTTTATAGACCACTCCCCGCCTGGTGTTCACCTTCCAGAAGAAGTTTTCCCAGGCCAGGCGCTTCATATGGAAGATGTAAGGCTCCGTTCTGACTACCCGCCATCCGTAACAGCTAGAAAGCACGCTCCCAGCAGCCACCAACTTCAACTTCAGATCCTTGACCTTCAAGTCAAGGTAGGCCTCGGAGAAGCGTAGATAGATTTTCTTGGGCACCCGAACCCGGGAGAAAGCCGAGGTGGAAAGCAAAAGTAATACGCCCAAAGCTGCCACTACAACTCTCAATCTCCCTTTTGACCTTCCCATAACCACACCTCCAAAATCCCCCATACTCCAGAAAATCTAAGAGTCCACCCTCTTTCAACATTTCTATTGCCCCGCAAGAAGCAGTGCAACCGGGATTTCTCCCCTTTCCCCGTCCCTCTACCAAGAGGGAGGCACAGCGGGTTTCAAGGCTTGCACTGGTGCTTCAAAAGGCGACCCAAGAAGGACGGAACACGAGGAGTATAAAAATGGTGCCGAAGGCGGGATTCGAACCCGCACGGCCTGTTACAGCCACTGGATCCTGAGTCCAGCGCGTCTCCCATTTCCGCCACTTCGGCACCTGCCACAAACCGTGGGAGCAAGGGAGTTTATAGGCCTCCTTCCCTCTTTTGTCAAGAAAGCGAAAATGGGCGGAAATAGGAGAAATTGGGCCGATTTCGAGCTGGAAACTCAGCTTCTCCTAGAACTTCAGTTCTATGGCCCGGAATGGACAGACCGATATGCAGAGCTCGCACCCTACGCACTTCTCCTTGTCGAACATCACCTCCATGGTCTCCCTGTCTATATGAAGGGCTTGGGTGGGACAGATGGCAGTGCAAGCGCCACAGTGGGTGCACCTGTCCTCATCCCGGGTGATGTCTGCGGCCAGGTAGCGGACCCGAACTCCAAGGTTCTTGAGGAACTCTATGCCCCTTTCGAAGTCTTCCTTCTCTCCTGACAGTTCCAGGATCATGAGTCCTTCGGATTTGGGGGTGATCTTGGCCTTGAGTATATTGAACATGAGGTGATGCCTGGAGTGGAGGGTGTATATGATGGGCTGGTCCCAGGTGTGCCTGGGAAACTCCAGGATCACCTTTTTGGAAACCTTCAATCCTCTTCCTCCACCAGAAGGCGGATCACTCGGGGGATGACCCACGTGGCCATCTCCCTCAGGGCGCCACCTGCCAGAACCACTTGGATCCTTCCCCCGCTGGCCTCTCGGGCGATCTCCATGCAGGCCTCCCCTAT
>Ga0256830_1003367_pt1 | contig 10000 bp, 8 predicted proteins | sample 128326metaG_FD_190537 | JGI IMG/M metagenome (GOLD analysis project Ga0256830, IMG submission 190537) | Hydrothermal vent microbial communities from Lau Basin, Pacific Ocean - 128-326 | ecosystem: Environmental > Aquatic > Marine > Hydrothermal vents | place: Pacific Ocean: Lau Basin | collected...
CCAGTGAAAGTGCAGGCCCCGCGCCGTTTTGAATGGCAAAACCGGGTTCATCCGTCGGTTTGCTTGGTCCGTTGAAGGGGCAAACCTCCTGACAGAGATCGCAGCCAAAAAGCCATCCCTCCATTTTTGAAACAAAGTTTTTTGGAATTTCTCCTTTGTTTTCAATGGTGAGATAAGAAATGCAGCGACGGGAATCCAGTCGATAGGCTGTATTCAAGGCCTCGGTCGGACAAATGTCGATGCAGCGGGTGCAAGTGCCGCATTGTCCCGTGGCGGGTGCATCCTGGATGAGTGCCAAGTCGGTAATGACTTCCGCAAGAAAAACCCAGGAGCCGAATTCGGGCGTAATGAGGTTTGTATTTTTCCCGATGAAACCCAGTCCGGCGCGTTGGGCAAAGGCGCGTTCCAAGAGGGGGCCGTGATCCACGTAGCCTTTCCAGCAACGTCCGCCGCGTGCGGTAAGGGCTTCAATGAGTTGTTCTAATTTTTTTTCTATGATGGGGTGATAGTCTTCACCCCAGGCATAGCGGGCAATCTTCCCGGTATCGCGCTGTGTTGAAGTGTGTTCGTGAGTGGGAGCCGGTGTCTCTTGGTAATAATTGAGTGCGAGCGCAATTACGGATTGTGCGTCCGGAAAGCGGATTTTGGGATCAAAGCGGATTTCAGGGGATTTTTCGAGATAGCGCATGTCGGCAGAAAAACCGTCTGAAAGCCATTTTAAAAAATGTTTTCCTGCGGCCGAGACAGGATCTGCGGAGGTGATGCCGACGGCGTGAAAGCCCAGCTTGCGGGCAATGGCCTTGATTTCTTGGGTCAGCGTTGTTTTAGAGACAGTTTGTTGCAGTGCAAAAGCCTTCAACGCTCAGTGCGCCGCCGGGTTGAAACGGTGCCCTTGCAGCGCCAGCCGCTGCCTTTGGTGCTGTTGATTATTTCCGCCATCGCATTCGGAGCGACTTTTTCGGGAGTAAAATGGATGAGCACGTAGTCCCGTCGATTAAAGGCTTCGACGTCCAGTACTCCATCCAGTTTTTTGAGTGCTGTGGAGATTTCTTCAGGATGCCTGCTGCAAAAGGGACCGCTCAAGTCGATGATGACTTCTTCGGTTCCGGGCGGAAATTCGGGTTTGGCTTCTTTTTTTATTGTGTGGCGGTGGTGTCCGTCACTTTTTACTTTTTCCGGGTGGTCCATGTGTTTTTCGCCACCCATCCCCATGTTATGTTTTTCAGCGTGATGGCCGTTTCCGTGTTCTCCATTTGCCCAGGCAGGCAGCCCGCTGATCCCCCCTGCGAGGAGTGTGATAAAAATAAACAAATTCACGACCTTTCTAAAGCGCACCATTGAAAGAAATCCCCCCTAAAGCTTTGTTGTGTGGCCCTATTATCGTAAAGAGGGCATCATATTTCAAGGTTTTTTAGGCGGAGGTGCGGTATAGACTGCTGTCTCCGGATGAAAGGCTGTCCAGGCAAACCAATAGGCGATGAGCGTGGGGATTTCTTTGCCGTTTTTATCGAAGACGTGTGTTGTTTTGAATTCGGGCTCATAGACAATTTCAATTTCTTCCGACCCGATTTTATCTTTAAACCGGGTCGGAGCGTTTTTGAGTTCTAAAAACGGGTAGGCTTTGCTTTTTCCTGAACGCGTCACACCGAGCACCCAAGCCTTCGTTGGATAACGGTCGTCCACCTCGCCCACGGGAAACATGAGCTGATCACTGCCGGCATAGGCTGTATAAGGGTCACGAAAATAGTTACGCGTATAGCCGGTATCTGTGGATAAAACAAGGGTTTTAGGATGTTTTTTTCGCCAGCCTTCCCAGGTCGTGTGGCTCAAATTGAGCATTTTGAGACGTGTTCCGGTGAGTTTGCCCGTGACGGCTTCTTGTTTGATTTGAGACCAGAGGCTTTCCGTTTCATGATCGTACATCAGCATATCGCTTTTGTAGAGCAGGCCTGAAACGCCGAATGTATAAAGTTTCCCTTTAATACGGGGATCAAAGGCCATGCCCGTACCACAAAGCGGGCAATAGGAGACCATGACTTTTTTTCCGCCCACAGTGTCATTCACAATCTCATGCCAGTTCATGATGTTGATCGGGTAGGCTTTGGCTTCACCGTTGATGAAGAGCCCCAAAATACGGTCGTCTTTTTTGACAAAATCGGCGTTTTTTGCCGAAACAAACTTGGGGTTCGTGAGCGCCGGGATCCCGTCTTTGGGCGGTCCGCCTGCCATAATTTCGTCGAGGGGAATGCTGCGTGTTGCGGTGTCAAATCCGCTGAGCAAGGGGACGAGGACTAAAAGGCATAACAGGCTGAGTTGTTTCATTTCATTTCTCCTCATTTAGGGGAGTCGCTTAACAAACAAGTATTTTTTTCGATGTTGTCCGGCATGCAATTCTAACCGCCGATTTCTCCGAAACCTAGCTATTGCGAAATGTGTGAAGATCAATTTATAGTAGCCCGATGGCAATTTCAACCGATTATCTCTGGCGCGCCCTTTCCGGTATTCAACCCCGACTCCCTTTTTTAAGCGATTTTTTTCGTGAATTTCCTCAAGCAGAGGTTTATTGGGTGGGCGGTGCGGTGCGGGATCTGCTTTGGGGCCGCGAAACTAAAGACTACGATTTTTTAATACGCGGAGTATCTGCGCGTGATTTGGGCAATTTTTTGCGCAAGCAGGGGAAGGTTTCTTGGGTCGGGAAGAGTTTTGGCGTTTATAAATTTATTCCTCATCTGACACCGCTTGCGGAAGCCATTGATATTGCCCTGCCGAGAACGGAGTCCTCATTTTCTCAAAGCGGGGGATATCGCGACTTTTCAATCGTTTCGGATCCGATGCTTCCTGTAGAAGAAGACCTCAAACGCCGTGATTTTACGATCAATGCAATGGCGGCGGATTTGAAACGGCAGCGGCTTATTGATCCCTTTCAGGGCATGCGGGACTTGAAGGCAAGGCGTATTCGCACTGTGGGGGAACCCGCGCTTCGTTTTTCAGAGGACAGCTCGCGTCTTTTGCGCGGCCTTCGTTTTGCGGCCCAATTTGATCTCACTTTTGAAAAAAAAACCTGGTCGGTGCTGAAAAGTCTTATCGGGGGTTTGAACGCTCTTCGGGAAGACGGCGGTTTTGTTGTTCCACGTGAAACCATCGCAAAGGAATTTGTTAAAGCAATGGTTTCACATCCTGTGCGTGCCTTTGATTTATGGGATACAAGCGGGGCTTTTGCGCAGCTTATTCCCGAATTGCTTGCCATGAAAGCCTGTCCGCAGCCCAAAAATTATCACTCGGAAGGCGATGTCTGGACACATACCCGGCTTGCCCTTTCTCAGCTCTTAAGTCCTGAATTTAAAAAAGAATTTCCAGAAGACCTTGATGCGCAAATTGTTTTGGCCGTGCTTTTTCATGACATTGCAAAGCCTGTCACAATTGAAACCCCGGAAAAAGACGGCACGGATCGCATTCGTTTTCATCAACATGATCGCATCGGGGCCAAGATGATACGAAAAATTGTCAATAAATTGAAGTTGTCCAGCTATGCGAAGGGCAGCCGCTATTATGTTGATGAAGACCGTCTGGCCTGGCTGGTTGAAAAACATTTGATCTTGGTGCAGGGTGAAATCGATCAAATGCGCGCCGCCACGATTGAACGGCATTTTTTAAGTCCGAAGCGGCCCGGACGCAAGCTCTTGCAATTGATTTATTGTGACGGCATGGCCAGCGTACCTGAAAATTCCAAGGGCCATTGCCTGCATTATTGGGCGGTGAAACAGCGCATTCAAAAAATCGAGGCATTGGCTGCCGAGCAGGCAAAAATTCCCGCGCCTTTGTTAAACGGGCGGGATATCATGAAAACGGCCGGCATCGCATCCGGGCCGAAGGTCGGCCAATATTTGGGTCTGATTCGCGAAGCGCAACTCAACGGAGAGCTCCGAACACGCGACGATGCTTTAACATTTATTAAAAAACACCTCGAAAACAATTAGGGCGTGTCGACACGCCCTAATTTCAGAGCTTCCTTTGATTTCACGCAAGCTTAATCCTCACTTAACAAAACCTTAACAATGCTCCTTTATAACCGTCTTGTATCAGCATCTTGTTTTTGAAAAATCAAGGATGTGTTTTCGATGTCGTTGACGAGATAGAGCGATCCGAAAAACAGGCCAAGAATTTAAACCGGCTATCGTTTTTTTCTGTCGCGCGATGGGCGTTTCAAGCAAATCACATATGAGGAGATTTATAATGAATAAGAAAGCCCCGGGCGTTTTAGCTCCGGCACTTGCCTTGTTAATCGCGGGAAATGCATTCGCGCAGTCCGGTCGTGACTATATCAATATCGTCGGGTCATCAACGGTGTACCCCTTTGCAACGGTTGTTGCTGAAAAATTTGGAAAGAGTACAAAATTCAAAACCCCCAAAGTTGAAGCCACCGGGTCCGGTGGCGGCTTTAAATTATTTTGCGCCGGTGTGGGTATGCAACATCCTGATGTGAGCAACAGTTCACGCCGTATTAAACAATCTGAAGTCGATCAATGCAAAAAAAACGGCGTGGATGAAATTATTGAAGTCAAGATCGGCTATGACGGCATTGCCATCGCCAATTCCAAAAAATCCAAGCCTGTGCCCTTAAATTTAAAAGACATCTTCCTTGCGCTTGCGAAGGAAGTTCCCAATCCGAAAGGGGGAGAAACACTGACTGAAAACCCGTACAAAACCTGGAAAGATGTGAATCCGAAGCTGCCCGATCAGCCGATTGAAGTCTTGGGCCCGCCGCCCACTTCCGGCACGCGCGATGCTTTTGCAGAACTTGCGATGGAAGGCGGCTGCAAGACGATCGGGTGGATCAAGGCCCTGAAGAAAAAAGATAAAAAACAGTACAAAAAAATTTGTCATACGGTGCGTGAAGACGGGGCTTATATCGAAGCCGGTGAAAATGACAACCTGATTGTGCAAAAACTGGAAGCCAACCCCAATGCCTTGGGTATTTTCGGTTTTAGTTTTCTGGATCAGAATGGGGACAAAGTACAGGCTTCCCCCATCAATGGCGTGAACCCTGAATTTGACAGTATTGCGGATGGACAATATCCTATTTCTCGACCCCTTTATTTTTATCTTAAAAAAGCCCACGTCAAAGTGATTCCGGGTATCAAGGCATTTATGGCCGAGTTCACCAGTGAAAAGGCCTGGGGTGATGAGGGGTATTTGACGGATCGCGGTCTGATTCCCATGCCGAAAAAAGAACGCATGCGGTTTCAAAACGATGTCAAAATGCTCAAAGCACTCAAAGACTTAAGCTAACTTCGATTGAAATGCGCGCGGCGGCCGCAGACTTGATGCTGTATGTATACACTTGAATTGATTGCAGGCCTACTTCTTTTGTGCGCCATCGCCTATCATCTGGGGCGACGGCGTGCATTTTCGGTCGCCCAAGGGAATATCCGTCATCTTCACTCCCTTCCGGCCTATTACGGTCTTTATGTCGCGATGTGGTGCGGCCTGCCCGCCTTGTTTGTGCTTTTTCTCTGGACCGTGTTTGAGTCCAATGTCATCACACAGCTTGTCCTTGCTGATTTGCCGCAAAAACTGCGTAGTCTGGAAGCGGATCGGCTTGAACTGGTCATCAGCGATATTCAAAATTTCGTCAGCGGCAATACTGTTTCCGGGGAGGTGGATGCAAGTATCAAAGCCGCAGGCTTACACTACCAACGTTTGCAATTCACGAGTCATGCCGCCTTGGCGGTGGTTATTTTGTCCCTTGTAATCGGCGTCGGTTTTTTTAGCTTAAGCCGTATTAACGCAAAACAGCGTGCACGCAATGCCGTAGAACGGGCGCTGACCGGGGGACTCATTGCTTGTGCAAGCATTGCTTTTTTGACAACGATCGGCATTTTGATGTCCGTGCTTTTTGAATCAATGCGTTTTTTTAAGGTGGTTCCGGTAACGGACTTCCTTTTTGGGCTGAAATGGAGCCCGCAAATGTCGATCCGGGCGGATCAGGTAGGATCTTCTGGCGCATTTGGCGCTGCGCCTTTATTTGTAGGAACGATTTTAATTTCGCTCATTGCCATGCTTGTTGCGGTGCCGATCGGTTTAAAATCAGCTATTTTTTTGTCCGAATACGCCTCACCCCGATTTCGCGCTATTACAAAACCTTTACTTGAGATTTTGGCCGGTATCCCCACGGTTGTTTACGGTTTTTTTGCAGCATTGACTGTTGCACCCTTCATTCGGAATCAGGGCAGTTTATTGGGTTTGGAGGTGGCCTCGGAAAGTGCCCTGGCCGCAGGCTTGGTCATGGGCGTCATGATTATTCCCTTTGTTTCTTCGCTCTCGGATGATGTAATTCGTGCGGTGCCTCAAGCCCTGCGGGACGGGGCCTTTGGTTTGGGCGCGACAAAAGCGGAAACCATTAAGCGGGTCGTCATTCCCGCGGCTTTGCCCGGCATTGTGGGCGGTGTTTTGTTGGCTATTTCACGCGCCATTGGTGAAACGATGATCGTTGTGATGGCTGCGGGCCTTTCCGCAAATCTCAGCTTTAACCCTCTTGATGCCGTAACGACGGTTACGGTACAGATCGTGACGCTTTTAACGGGAGATCAGGAGTTTGACAGTCCCAAAACCTTGGCCGCCTTCGCTTTAGGGCTGGTTTTATTTATCTTCACACTGGCTTTAAATGTCATTGCCTTGTATGTGGTCAGGAAGTATCGAGAACAATATGAATAACAACAAGTAAGCTGAATTGTTATTACCGTTATAAAATAAGGATTTTGAAAAAATGAGTGCAGGCTTGCCTCGAAAAAAAGACACGATTGAAATTGTGCGGCGGGGCCTCAAAAAACGCCATGCGGCGGCGCGTCGGTTTAAATTTACCGGTGTGGCGGCTGTGGGCATGAGTCTTTTCTTTTTGTCATTGCTTTTTGTCAGTATTTTTAGCAAGGGCTATTCCGCATTTCGACAAACTTATGTGCATTTGGATGTCTCGATTGATCCTGAAATCCTCGGGGTCGGGGCGCATCCCGATATGAACGCTTTGGCAAACGGGGATTACGGCGGTTTAAGAAAAGCAGCGTTGCGCACAATGTTTCCGGAGGTTAAAAAACGACGTGAAAAACGTGCCTTGTATCAATTGGTCAGTTCCGGCGCGGACTACCAGTTAAGGGATGCTGTGATGGCCGATCCCGCTTTAATCGGGACGACGCTTTCGCTCTGGGTGCCGGCGGACGACGATGTGGATATGTTGATCAAAGGGCACATCCGGCGTGAGCTTCCGGAAGATGATCGGCGGTTAAAAGATTATCAAATTGCCTGGATTGATCGCCTTGTGGCGGCGGGGCGGATTGAAAACCGTTTTAACACCATTTTATTTACGGCGGGAGATTCACGGGACCCGGAGCAAGCAGGTATTTTAGGGGCCTTGGTGGGTTCATTGTTTACCATGCTGGTCACCTTGTCCCTGTCCTTTCCCATCGGCATTGCTGCGGCTATTTATTTGGAAGAATTCGCGCCACGCAATCGATGGTCCGATTTTATCGAAGTGAATATCAACAATCTTGCCGCCGTGCCCTCCATTGTCTTCGGTTTGCTTGGGTTGGTCATTTTTCTGACTTATTTTGATTTGCCCCGTTCCGCGCCCCTGGTCGGAGGCTTGGTTTTGACCTTAATGACCCTGCCGACCATCATCATTGCAAGTCGTGCGGCTTTAGCCTCTGTGCCGCCCTCAATTCGGGAGGCCGCGCTGGGTATCGGTGCATCGCCCATGCAAACGCTGCTTTTTCATGTTTTGCCGCTGGCCCTGCCCGGTGTGCTGACCGGGACGATTATCGGCATGGCCCGCGCCCTGGGTGAAACCGCGCCCTTGCTCATGATTGGCATGGTGGCCTTTATTGTGGATATTCCGACGGGGATCTTTGATCCGAGCACCGTATTGCCGGTGCAGATTTATCTTTGGGCGGACAGCCCCGAGCGCGGATTTGTGGAACGCACTTCTGCCGCAATCATGGTGCTTTTAATTTTTTTAATCGTCATGAATGCCTTAGCGGTTATTTTACGAAAAAGCTTCGAACGGCGATGGTAATGCAAAGGGCAATATATTATGATGTCGCTCGACAGCCTGCTGCCGGAGACTGGATCAATCGATAATAAAACGGACCATAAAACTGTAGCGCCTTCCTTCAAAACGGTGGGGGAATTCAAGCTAAAAGACCCGCGCATCAGCTGTCAAAATATTGTTGTGCGTTACGGTGAAAAGCTTGCAATCAATGGCCTCAGCCTGGACATCGGCCGTAATGAGGTGCTCGCCATGATCGGGCCTTCCGGCTGCGGCAAATCCACTTTTTTACGGTGCATCAACCGTATGAATGATACGATTGAAGGCTGCCGCGTGACCGGAAAAATTATGATGGACGGTCAGGACATTAACAGTCCCGAAATTGACACCGTGCCTTTGAGGGCACAAGTCGGCATGGTTTTTCAAAAACCCAATCCTTTTCCAAAATCCATTCGGGAAAACGTCGCCTTCGGCCCGAAAATTCACGGTTTTGTGGAAACAAAAGCGGAACTGGAAGAAATTGTCGAAAACAGCCTGAAACGGGCAGGGCTTTGGAAAGAGGTGAAAGACCGCCTCGACCAGCCGGGAACCAGTCTCTCCGGCGGACAACAACAAAGGCTGTGCATTGCCCGAACCATTGCCGTAAATCCCGAAGTCATCCTGATGGACGAACCTTGTTCCGCACTCGATCCCATCGCCACCGCGATTATCGAAGAGCTAATCTACGAACTGAAAAAAGATTACACGATCTGTATTGTCACGCATTCCATGCAGCAGGCCTCTCGCGTATCGCAGCGCACCGCCTATTTTCACTTGGGTGAATTGATCGAAGTCGGCGACACCAAACAAATTTTCATGAATCCCAAAAACCGTCTGACAGAGGATTACATCACCGGCCGTTTTGGGTAATTCTGGAAGTTCTTTCGGTTTAAGGAATTTTACCAGCTTATGCATAAAATTAGCGTCGCAAGCGGGTCAATACAGCCGAAAATCGTCCTCAAAAAACACACGTAAATCAATAACTTACAAATCTGTTTTTGGATAGGCTTTTAGTGGGTGTCGATACGCACAGGCACTCCACTCAAAACCGGCGATGTTTGTCTTATTCATAAAAAGCAAAACAAAAACAATTTGCTTTTTATGAATAATTGATTCATCTTGCTTATCGAAGGGACTTCTTTATACAATCAGGGCACAATTCTGATTTGAGCAGAGGCTCTTTTAAGAACAAAACCCAATCAATGAAAACAGCGCGTCGCCATAAAATAGTTTTCACCGCCCTCTTATTCACTATTTTTTTGAGCGCCTGTACGGATTCCGGGCAATCGATTTCCACAGAACCGCCCCCTCCCGCCCCGTCGGAATTGAGCGGAGGGGAAAAACTATTCAATAACAACTGCGCCGGCTGTCACGGCATCGGGGCTGTCGGAACGGACCGGGGGCCCACGTTTATCTCTAAAATTTATGAACCCAATCACCATGCCGATCCCACCTTTCACATGGCGGTCAAAAACGGTGTGCGTCAGCATCACTGGGATTTTGGAAATATGCCTAAAATCAGCGGCGTCGCCAAAGAAGAAGTAGATCAAATCATCGCATACGTGCGCTGGCTGCAAAGAGAAAACGGGATCCGGTAAAAACGGCAAAAGGCAGGCCGCCTTTTCAATCTGTACGTGATACGCTTTTTCTTTAAGTCGTAAGTTCGGCCTCAATCATGCTTAACTTGTGGCGCGCCATGCCAAGGTTTGATTTATCCCGCTCCAAAGCAAGATACATAAACAAATTTCCCGCATCGTGCAGCATACGGATCAAATGATACTTTGTTTCCAAAGTAATCAAAATATCTTCGATCGTATCTGTCAATCCGAGCGTACTCATCACCTTGAGTTTCGAGCGAACCACTTCGGTGTTTCCCGCGGCAGCCACTTCCAGATTCAGCCCTTTTCCACCTCCGGCAGTCCC
>Ga0256830_1003368_pt1 | contig 9996 bp, 11 predicted proteins | sample 128326metaG_FD_190537 | JGI IMG/M metagenome (GOLD analysis project Ga0256830, IMG submission 190537) | Hydrothermal vent microbial communities from Lau Basin, Pacific Ocean - 128-326 | ecosystem: Environmental > Aquatic > Marine > Hydrothermal vents | place: Pacific Ocean: Lau Basin | collected...
GAGATGCAGGCGCGCCACCTTCTCGTCGAGATGCTTGGGCAGCACGTAGACCCGGTTCTCGTACTTTCCGGGATTGGTCCAGAGCTCGATCTGCGCCAGCACCTGGTTGGTGAAGGAGGCGCTCATGACGAAGCTGGGATGGCCCTTGGCGCAGCCGAGGTTCACCAGCCGACCCTTGGCCAGCACGGTGATCCGCTTGCCGTCCGGGAACTCCACCTCGTCCACCTGCGGCTTGACCTCGTGCCATTTGTAGTTGGCGAGGGCGTCGATCTGGATCTCGTTGTCGAAATGGCCGATGTTGCAGACGATGGCGCCGTCCTTCATCGCCCGCATGTGGTCGAGGGTGATGACGTCGACGTTGCCGGTCGCGGTGACGAAGATGTCGCCGATGGGCGCCGCCTCCTCCATGGTCACCACCTGGTAGCCCTGCATCGCTGCCTGAAGGGCGCAGATGGGGTCGATCTCGGTGATCATCACATGGGCGCCCTGCGAGCGCAAGGCCTCGGCCGAGCCCTTGCCCACGTCGCCGAAGCCGCAGACGACGGCCCGCTTGCCGGCGATCATCACCCCGGTGGCGCGCTTGATGCCGTCGAGCAGGCTTTCGCGGCAGCCGTAGAGGTTGTCGAACTTGGACTTGGTGACGCTGTCGTTGACGTTGATGGCCGGGATGCGGAGACTGCCCGCCTTCTCCATCTCGTAGAGGCGGTGGACGCCGGTGGTGGTCTCCTCCGAGACGCCGCGCACGCCGTCCAGAAGCCCGGCGTGGCGCTCGTGCATGATCTTGGTGAGATCGCCGCCATCGTCGAGCAGCAGGTTGGGCCGCCAGCCGTCGGGACCCAGGATGGTCTGCTCGATGCACCATTCGTATTCCTCCTCGGTCTCGCCCTTCCAGGCGAACACCGGGACCCCCTCGTCGGCCATGGCGGCGGCGGCCTGGTCCTGGGTCGAGAAGATGTTGCAGGACGACCAGCGGACCTCGGCGCCGAGATGGCGCAGGGTGCGGATCAGCACCGCCGTCTCGACGGTCATGTGCAGGCAGCCGGCGATGCGCGCACCGGCGAGCGGCCGGCTGTCGCCGTATTCCCGCCGCAGCGCCATCAGCCCGGGCATCTCGCGCTCGGCGAGAGCGATCTCGCGCCGGCCCCATTCCGCAAGTCCGATGTCGGCAACCTTGTAGTCGTTCACTCGCTTCATCGTTCCATCCACTCGAGGAAAGGGAGGGGCGACGACGGACCGTCGCCCCGAAGGATCATTCGTCGAAACCGCGCTCGACCAGATCCACGAGCGCCTCCACGGCGGCGGCGGCGTCGCGGCCGCTGGCCTCGAGGCGGAGCGCGCTGCCCCGGCTCGCGGTCAGCATCATGAGACCGAGGATCGAGGTGCCCGGCACGGTGATCTGGTCCTTGCTGACGGTGACCTCGGCCGCGAAGCCCTCGGCGAGGCGGACGAACTTGGCCGCCGCGCGGGCGTGCAGACCGCGCTCGTTGACGATCCGTACCGTCGCCGAGGCCTTCGGCCGCCCGACCTCCGCCATCTCAGTCACGATCCACCGCCAGGCACTTGCTGGCCACGCGGATGTACTTGCGCGCCGCCTCCTGGGCCGCCTCCACGGCGGCCGCCAGGGGCTGGTTCTTGCGCACGCTCGCGAGCTTGACCAGCATCGGCAGGTTGACCCCGGCGATCACCTCGAGGTCGGGCCGGTCCATCACCGACAGGGCGAGGTTGGAGGGCGTGCCGCCGAACATGTCGGTGAGGATGACCACCCCCGCACCGCGATCGACCGCCTCCACCGCCTCGATGATGGCGGTGCGGCAGCGGGCGACGTCCTCCTCGGGTCCGATGCACACCGTACGCACCGCCTCCTGCGGTCCCACGACATGTTCGAGGGCGGCCACGAACTCCTTGGCGAGGTCGCCGTGGGTGACCAGGACCAGTCCGATCATCGAGCGCTCCGGGGCTGCTCCTCGGATCATGGCGCCGGCAGTTCGCGATGCAGGATGTTGACGCGCCAGCCGTCGCCCTGAAGACACCGGGCTATGCGTTCGGCGACGAACACCGACCGGTGCCGGCCACCGGTACAGCCCAGCGCAATGGTGAGGTAGCTCTTACCTTCGCTCCGATAGCGTGGCAACAGTTGCCGCAGCAGCGCGAGCAGGCCGCTCTCGAAGGGTGCATAGGCCCCGTCGGCGGCGACGAAGGCGCCCACTTCGGGATCGCGGCCGGTGAGCGGGCGGAGATCGGGCTCATAGTGCGGGTTGGCGAGGAAGCGGACGTCGAACACCAGATCCGCCTCCCGGGGCAGGCCGTTGCGATAGGCGAAGGACATCACCGTGACCACCAGACCGGGGCCGCCGCCGGCGCCGAAACGGCTCTCCAGCAGCCGACGCAGCCCGGGCAGCGGGAGCCGGCTCGTGTCCACCACCAGATCGGCGGCCTCGCGCAGCGGCGCGAGCAGCCGCCGCTCGCGGGCGATGCCGTCGGCGACCGGCCGGTCCTGGGCCAGCGGATGGCGCCGGCGCGTCTCGGTGAAGCGTCGCAGCAGGGTCTCGTCGTCGGCATCGAGGAACAGCAGATCGGCAGCGCCGCCGTCTCCCGCCGGCGCCGCGATGCAGGCCAGCAGCGCGTGGGGCGCGAAGTGGCGGCTCCGGGTGTCGATGCCGAGCGCCAGGTCCTGGGCCTCCTCCTCGCCCTGGAGCAGTCGCGGCAGCAGCGGCAGCGGCAGGTTGTCCACCGCCTCGAAGCCCAGATCCTCGAGGATCTTGAGGGCGGAGCTGCGTCCGGCGCCGGCCATGCCGGTCACGATCACCGTGCGCGACATCAGGCGATCCGCGTGGCGTGCAGGATCAGGCGCAAGCGGGCCACCGCCGAGGCGAGGAAGGGATCCACCGTCACCTGCGGCAGCTCGACGCCGCATATGGTCGTCCGCGCGAATTCGGGCAAGCGGGCGTCGCCTGCACGGCGACGCAGCTCGACCACGAGATGGAGCGGGGTGGGGCCGCCGGCGGCGACGTTGAAGATGCCGGCACCGCGCATCTCGAGGAGGCCGCCCGGTACCGGCGGCCGCGCCCGCAGCCCGCGGGGACCGGCCTCCAGCACCACGAGATCGTCCGCCACCAGGCGCGCACCGGCCTCGAGCAAGCGCACCACGAGCTCCGACTTGCCGGTGCCCGAGCGGCCGCGGATCAGCAGCCCCCGCTCGAGCCAGCGGACGGAACTCGCGTGGACGATGTGGCTGGCCGGCGTCTTGGGGGCCTCGCGTCCCCCGGGCCCGACGGCCACGATGCTCAGGCCGCGTGGCTCTGCGCGCCGCCGGTGAGAAGCCTGTAGACGCGACCGATGTCGCTCTCGCTGCGCAGCCGGGCACGCAGCTCGGGATCGCGCAGCAGCCGGGCGAGCCGGGCGAGCGCCTTCAGATGTTCGGTGCTGGCGGCGGCGGGCGCGAGGATGAAGAACACGAGATCGACCGGCTGTTCGTCGAGGGCCTCGAAATCGAGCGGTTCGGCGAGGCGCACGAAGCCGCCCAGGATGCGCTCCAGCCCCTCGATCTTGGCGTGCGGAATGGCGATGCCCTCGCCGATGGCGGTGGTCCCGAGTCTCTCCCGCTCCAGGAGGGCCGCCAGCACCCGGCCCGGCTCGATCTCGGTGTCCCTGGCGGCGAGCTCTCCCAGTTCCTGCAGGAGCTGCCGCTTGCTGCGGGCGCGCAGGTCGAGGACGATGCGTTCCGGGGTGATCAGTTCTGCCATGTCGACCATGCACGAGCTCCTTCGTGCTGCGGGCGGCGGCGCGGAACGCGCGTCGCACGGAAAAGAGCCGGCCGGCTGCGGACAGACGGGAGCAGGCGGTCGGAGGCCGGTCGTGCCGGCCCGGACGGATGAGAGAAACGAGCGGACTGTCGGCATCGGTGGTCCGCGATATGGTCGAGGCGGCGCGATCTACGCCCAGTTGCCGGGCTTGTCAAGGCCGGCTGGCGGCGGGGCGGTGCGCCGGTTCCGCAGCGGAATCTTCACTCATCTGGCCAATGCCTTGAGCCGGCGACGTTCCACCGAGGAGGGTATCCCCAGGGCCTCGCGATACTTGGCGACAGTCCGCCGCGCCACGCTGATGCCTTCGCGGCGCAGCATGCCGACGATCTGATCATCCGAGAGGACCTTCGCCGGATCCTCCTGCTCGATCAGCCGCCGGATGCGCAGCCGGATCGATTCCGCGCTCACGTTCTCGCCGTTGTCGCCGGCGAGACCGGTGGAGAAGAAGTAGCGGAAGGCGAAGGTGCCGTGGGGGGTCGCCACGTACTTGCCGGCCACCGCCCGGCTGACCGTGCTCTCGTGGAGATCGAGGGCGGCGGCGATCTCCCGCAGCACCAGCGGCCGCAGGGCGGTCGGTCCGCGTTCGAGGAAGGGGCGCTGGCGCTCGAACACCGCCCGGCCGACCCGCAGGATGGTGCGGGCACGCTGGTGGAGCGAGCGCACCAGCCAGTTGGCGGATTGCAGGCGCTCGCCGATGTATTCCCGTGCCGCGCGGTCGAGCTTGGTGCTCGAGAGCTCGGCGTACCAGGCCTTGTCGACGAGGAGACGCGGCAGGACGGCGCCGTTGAGCTCGACCCGCCAGCGGCGGCGGGAGAGCCGGTAGACCAGGAGATCGGGGATGGCGGTGGCCGGCTCCTCGGTAGCGAAACGCGAGCCCGGGCGCGGGTCGAGGGCGCGGATCTCGGCGATCATCTCCTCGAGATCCTCGCGGTCGACGCGGCAGAGGCGCATCAGCCGGGCGAAATCCGCGCGGGCCAGCAGATCGAGATGATCGAGGAGCCGGGCCATCAGGGGATCGAGGCGGTCCCGTTCGGCCAGCTGCAGGGCCAGGCACTCGCGCAGATCGCGGGCGCCGACGCCGGTCGGATCGCAGCGCTGGAGGGCGGCGCGGGCCTCCGCCACCAGCGTCTCGGCGACCGCCAGCCGCTGCGCGAGCTCGGCGTCCGTCTCGCGCAGATAGCCGTCCTCGTCGAGATAGTCGACGAGGGCGAGGGCGACGGTGCGCAGGCGCGGCTCGCCGACGTCCGCACCGAGCTGGAAGCGGAGATGCTCCTGCAGCGAGGGCGGGCGGGTCAGGCGCTGCTCGAGGGTGGGCGCGGGCTCGCCGTCGGTGCGGCTCACGCAGCTGCGGGCGCTGAGACGGGCGTCGGCCGCCACCGGTACCGGCGGCTGCCGCCAGCCGTCCACGTCCTCGTCGCCCACCGTCGCGCCGCGGGACACGGCCTCCGGCACCTCGCCGACCGATCCGGCCGGACGTTCGGCATACTCGGCCTGCCGCAGGAAGGGATTGTCGACCAGCTCGCGCTGGACGAGCGCCTGCAGCTCGAGGTGGGACAGCTGCAGCAGCTTGATCGCCTGCTGCAGCTGCGGCGTCAGCACGAGCCCCTGCGTCTGCCGGACCTGGAGGCCGAGATTGATCGCCATCGGACCGCTCAGAGCCGGAACGACTCGCCGAGATAGACCCGACGCACCAAGGGATCGGCGACGATCTCGGCCGGCGTGCCCTCGCGCAGCAGGCTGCCGTCGTGGAGGATGTAGGCGCGATCGATGAGCTCGAGCGCGTCCCGCACGTTGTGATCGGTGATCAGCACCCCGAGCCCCCGGTCCTTGAGATGGCTCACGAGGCGACGGATCTCGGCGACGTTGATGGGGTCGATGCCGGCCAGCGGTTCGTCGAGCAGCAGATAGCGCGGCTGCGAGGCGAGGGCGCGGGCGATCTCGGTGCGCCGCCGTTCGCCGCCGGAGAGCGCCAGCGCCGGGCTACGACGGAGATGGAGGAGACCGAACTCCTCGAGCAGCGCCTCCACCCTGGCGTCGGCGGCGCGGCGGTCGGGCGCGGCGAGCTCGGCGATCGCCCGGATGTTGTCCTCGACGTTGAGGCCGCGGAAGATGGAGGCCTCCTGCGGCAGATAGCCGACGCCGAGACGGCCGCGCCGGTGCATCGGCAGGTCGGTGACGTCCTGGCCGTCGAGCAGCACCCGCCCGTGGTCGGCAGCGATCAGACCGGTGATGATGTAGAAGGTGGTCGTCTTGCCGGCGCCGTTGGGACCGAGCAGCCCCACCGCTTCGCCGGGGCGCACGGCGATCGACACGTCCGACAGCACCTTGCGGCCGCCGAAGGACTTGCCGAGACCGCGACCGGCCAGCCCGAGCTCGACCGTCACCGCACCGCGAGATCCGGCGGTCGTCGTCCGCTGCTCGGGCCGGTCGATCACCTTCATCGGCCGACGCTCTCCTCCCCGGCCGGCACGAAGGTGGCGCGTACCCGTGTGCCGGTTTCGGCGTCGGCGACCATCACCGCCCGTCCGGCCGCGAGATCGATGTCGAGGCGGGCGCCCTCGACGACGTTCTTGCCGCGCACCAGCACCACCTTCCCTTCGAGCTGCATGGTGCCGGCGACCACGTCGTAAACGGCGCGATCGGCCTTGGCGGTCTCCTCGGGCGTGGTGATGACCACGTTGCCCTCGGCCTCGATGCGGCGGATCACCTGGCCGGGGGTGGCCTGCTCCTCGCCGAAGGCATAGGCCACCCGCACCTCGTCGGCGCGCAGCACGAGTTCGCCCTGCACCGCCTCGACATTGCCGGCGAAGGTGGCGATGCGGTTGTCCTGCTCGACGGTGAGGCGGTCCGCCGTGACCTCGATCGGCAGGGTCGAATCGTGTGCCGTGAGCCCGTCCTGCTGGGCCTCGGCGATCCGCGGCGGCAGCATCGCCAGTGCCAACAGCCCCAGTGCCAGCAGCCGGAGGCCCGCCGACCAGCCCCTTCTCCTCGGTTTGCCCGCCCTCATGGCGCCGTTCCCTCTCCCTGTCCCCGGTTCGTCGCCCGCCCGTTCATGCGATGCCGGCGCGCAGGCAGTCGTGGACGTGGAGGGCGCCCACCGGGCGTTCCTCCTCGACCACGAACAGCACGGTGATGGCGCAGCTGTTCATGAGCGCCAGCGCCTCCACCGCCAGCGCCCGCCGGTCGATGGTGCGGGGCCTCGGTGTCATGAGATCGCGCGCCCGGCCTTCCAGCAGGTCGGGGCCCATGTGCCGCCGCAGATCGCCGTCGGTGATGATGCCGACGAGCCGACCGGCCTCGTCGAGGATGCCGACACAGCCGAGACACTTGCGGGTCATCTCCAGCACCGCCTCGGTCATCGGCGTGTCGCCGCGGACGAGGGGCAGGTCCTCGTCGCGGCGCATGAGCTGCTCCACCCGCATGAGCTGGGCGCCGAGCTTGCCGCCCGGATGGAACATGGCGAACTGCCGGGCCGAGAATCCCTTGCGCTCGAGCAGCGCCACCGCCAGCGCGTCGCCCAGCGCCAGCATGGCGGTGGTGGAGCTGGTGGGGGCGAGGCCCATCGGACAGGCCTCGCCGATCTCGGGCAGCAGCAGGCTGTGGTCGGCGGCCTCGGCCAGCGTGCTGCCGGCGCGTCCGACCATGGCGATGAGGGGGATGTGGAAGCGCCGCGTGTAGAGGGTGAGATCGCGCAGCTCCGCGGTCTCGCCGGAATTGGAGAGGGCGAGCACCGCGTCCTTGCCGGTGATCATGCCGAGGTCGCCGTGGCTCGCTTCCGCCGGATGGACGTAGAGAGCGGGAGTGCCGGTGGAGGCCAGGGTGGCCGCGATCTTGCGGGCGACGTGGCCGCTCTTGCCCATGCCGGTGACCACCACCCGTCCCTCGATGCCGGCCAGCAGCCCGACCACCTCGGCGAAGGCATCGCCGATCGCCGCCGCGACCACGCGCAGCGCCTCCGCCTCCGTCTCCACCACCCGGCGGCCGGTGGCGATCGCCGCCTCCGCGGCGGACGGTCCGGGCGGCGGGAAGTCCGCCGGGCCTTCCCGCAGCTCGTTCATGGGTTCCTGATCCACGGCTGTTCCACCCGACTGCCGCGCCCCGACCGGCGCCGAAGAGGCCATCGCGGCCCGGAGTATGGGTTGCCCGGCGGAGGGCGTCAATCTGACGGAAGGCGGCATGCCCGATCCCCTCAGTGGGCGAAGATGTCCTGATCCGCCCAGCCCTCGAGGTCGAGACGGGCGCGGGTCGCGAGGAAGGCGAAGCAGGCGGCGGCCATCTCGCGGCGGCCCTCGCGCGCCAGCATGGCGTCGAGCCGCTCCCTGAGGGCGTGGAGATGGAGCACGTCGTTGGCGGCGTAGCGGAGCTGGGCCTCGCTCAGCTCCGGCGCGCCCCAGTCCGAACTCTGCTGCTCCTTGGGCAGCTCGACGCCCAGGAGCTCGCGGCAGAGATCCTTGAGGCCGTGGCGGTCGGTGTACGTCCGGGCGAGCTTGGAGGCCACCTTGGTGCAGTAGACGGGCCGGCATTCGACGCCGAGATAGTGATGGAGCACGGCGAGATCGAAGCGGGCGTAGTGAAAGAGCTTGAGGCGCCCGGGATCGGCGAGCTGGGCGCGCAGGTTGGGCGCCTCGTAGCGGCGCTCCGCGAACTGCACGAGATGGGCCTCGCCGTCGCCGGCGGAGAGCTGCACGAGGCACAGGCGGTCGCGGGCCGGGTTGAGGCCCATGGTCTCGGTGTCGACGGCGATCACCCGGCCGAGGTCGAGACCCTCGGGGAGGTCGCCCAGATGCAGATGAACCGTCATGCCATCCGTCCGCCATACGTCCTTCGGCGTAACGAATGGACCTGTAGCGTATATATTTCGTTAAGGCGACGGGGATCGTGGTGCCCAGGAGAGGACTCGAACCTCCACGGCCATACGACCACTACGACCTGAACGTAGCGCGTCTACCAATTCCGCCACCTGGGCAGGACAAGCCGCATCTAGGCGCTCGCCCGGTCGCCGTCAATAGAGGAGCCGCGCCCTGCGGCCATGCGGGCGCTTGGCAGGAGCGGGGCGCTGGCGCTAGATGGGCCGGCGCCGGAACCGGCACGGCACCGGCAAGCGGGCGAGGATGCGATGCGCGGCAAGGTTGCGACCGTTTTCGGAGGCTCGGGGTTCCTCGGACGTCATCTCGTCAAGCGCCTGGCGGAGCGTGGCGCGGTGATCCGGGTGCCGACCCGGGATCCCAACCGGGCCGTCCATCTGAAACCGCTCGGCGACCCGGGGCAGATCGTCCTCGAACCCTTCGCCGGCGCCACGGGAGAGGAGGGGCTCGCCCCCTATCTCGAGGGCGCCGATGTCGCCGTCAACCTGATCGGCATTCTCGCCGAGCGGCGGGCCGGCGACTTCGCCCGCGTGCACCGGGATCTCGCCCGCGCCATCGCCGCCGCCTCGCGTGCCCACGGTCTCTCGCGCCTGGTCCACGTCTCGGCCATCGGTGCCGACGCGGCCTCCCCGAGCCTCTACGCCCAGACCAAGGCGGCAGGGGAGAAGGCGGTGCGGGAGGCCTTTCCCGAGGCCACCATCCTGCGGCCCAGCATCGTCTTCGGCCCCGAGGACCGGTTCTTCAACCGCTTCGCCCGCATCGCCCAGTTCTCGCCGGTGGTGCCGGTGATCTCGCCCCGCACCCGCTTCCAGCCCGTCTATGTGGGCGATGTGGCGGCGGCCGTCACCACCGCCCTCGAGGCGGAGGAGACGCCGGGCGAGACCTACGAGCTCGGCGGACCGCGCATCTACACCTTCGAACAGCTCATGCGCTACATGCTCAAGGTGCTGCGCCGGCGCCGGCTGGTGATCGCGCTTCCGCTGGGCGTCGCCCGCCTGCAGGCACGCGTCTTCGAGCTGCTGCCCGATCCGCCGCTGACCCGCGACCAGATCCTGCTGCTGCAGCGCGACAACGTGGTCTCCGAGGACGCCAAGGGACTGGCCGATCTCGGCATCGAACCGACGCCGCTCGAGGCGATCGTGCCCCGCTATCTCGCCGCCTACGCGCGGGGCGACATCCGTCTGCCGGCCGCCTGATCGCCCGCTCAGCGCAGCGACAGCAGCACCAGCATCACGAGGCCGAGGGCGATCCGGTACCAGGCGAAGGGCACGAAGCCGTGCCGGCCGATGAAGGCGATCACCGAACGGACCACGAGGAGCGCCGCGAGA